>ENA-OPBO01001298-OPBO01001298.1-human-gut-metagenome-genome-assembly--contig:-NODE-1298-length-17967-cov-11.082961_pt1 | contig 17967 bp, 13 predicted proteins | sample MGYA00241071_ERZ501458 | MGnify/ENA primary metagenome ERZ501458 (study PRJEB25962, sample SAMEA2042509) | human gut metagenome | biome: human gut; feature: human-associated habitat; material: faeces... | reverse complement strand
ATTTCAATCCACGCTCTCCGTAAGGAGAGCGACATGCTCAATATCGCCCTATCACGGTTCAAATGGTTATTTCAATCCACGCTCTCCGTAAGGAGAGCGACATGCGCAAGGCCGGCGCGGATATGCAGGAGCTCAAGATTTCAATCCACGCTCTCCGTAAGGAGAGCGACTTGTTCAGGCAATACACCTGCGCGCCGTTCATGCTATTTCAATCCACGCTCTCCGTAAGGAGAGCGACCGTCGTCGCTGCCGATGACGTTCATCATCGACAGATTTCAATCCACGCTCTCCGTAAGGAGAGCGACCTGGCCGGTTCCATCCGCGCCGGCGCCACGCAATTTCAATCCACGCTCTCCGTAAGGAGAGCGACGCATTCAGTTATGGGACGCCGTCAGTCGGACAGGATTTCAATCCACGCTCTCCGTAAGGAGAGCGACTATTAGGCGCAGATTGGATGAAATTGGTTATAAAATTTCAATCCACGCTCTCCGTAAGGAGAGCGACTTTATATGGCTAAAAGGCAGAACCGTTTTAACCAATTTCAATCCACGCTCTCCGTAAGGAGAGCGACGGAATCTATTGAGTGGGATAATTCAAAATCCTATATTTCAATCCACGCTCTCCGTAAGGAGAGCGACTATTACGTACATCATTGCACGCAAAAAGGTATGGATTTCAATCCACGCTCTCCGTAAGGAGAGCGACGCGCTCGGCTATGCCCACGTCGCGCCGGTTGGCATTTCAATCCACGCTCTCCGTAAGGAGAGCGACTCGCGCCGTTTTCGACCATTTGCGCGACGGAATCGGTATTTCAATCCACGCTCTCCGTAAGGAGAGCGACCCGAGCGACCTACGCGCGCTATCGGAACTCGCGATTTCAATCCACGCTCTCCGTAAGGAGAGCGACCGTGCAGCTGGACATTTTTGTCCACTTTCTGAGACGCAAGCCAGCTGCTTGGCTTTAAGCATATCAAACAACACCACCGGTACGACGAACAACATGCCTAAAACGAGCAGCTGTCTTTCTGTCTCATTTTAATGTCCACTATTTAGTTTTCAAACGCCCACGAAAATCACAATTCGGATTTCGACAGTTTTTCAGGTGCGAAAGGCACCCCTCATCATGAGCGCTTCCACTTCGCACAAACACCATTTCAAGACCGGCCACCTTGCCGAAACCACAATACCGCCGGCTAGAGAACACGCTCCAGATGCCGGACGTCACACGTCACACTCAAACACTCAACCCGGCATACCCCACACCATATCGTTATGACACCATGCCATTTTACCCTGTGCTATATCATCATCACATCATTAACCGGCAAACTCCGTTCACGCCCATAACGCTCAATCCTATCCGCATATCGAGAGCCAAGTTTATAAAAGCGCAGACTGTCCTCATCAATATTGGCAATCTTCAACAAATCGTGTACCAACACCAGATAATCGGAAGGACTCACCGAGCATTCGAAAACACTGTTCTGTACACGCTGTCCGTATTTCATGCATGTCTTCGCCACCAAACGAAGACGACGCTTCCCCTCAGGGGTTTCCGTACTCACATCGTACGCAACCACAACCATCATGGTTTTTCACCTCCAATAACACATCACCACGAATCATCGCATACCGCCACACACAGCTACGCACCTTTTACTTCCACATAAATGGCGGGTAATCATCAAGATCACCCCGCAACGATCGAGCTAGCAGCAGCGCTTGCACATACGGAACCAATCCCCACGAAATTTTTTCTTGCAGGAACGGATGAAGAATCTGATCACTCTTCTTTTTCTGCCACGCCGTAAGCACTTTCTTCCGCCCGAAATCAGACAGCAGCACCCCGCCATTCTCCCGTATTTCAAAATCCCCCGGCTTAACAGCGCCTGTATTAACCAATGTCAGAACGAAGCGGTCAGCCAACACCGGGCGAAACTCTTCAACCAGATCCAATGCCAGAGAGGCTCTCCCCGGCCGATCCGTATGCATAAAACCAACATACGGATCCAACCCCACACCTTGCAAAGCCGCAATGCAATCATTCGTCAATATGGAGTAGCAAAAAGACAATAATGCATTCAGCCTGTCCAGCGGAGGTCTCCTCGACCTACTGGTGAAAAAGAAATCATCTTTATTCTTCAGAACCAAATCGTCAAAAGCGTAGAAATAATCTTTGGCAGCAAGCCCTTCGACACCCCTCAACTCATCAATCGTCAAGCTTTTTCGAGCTTTTGACAATGCCGCCGACAATTTGCCGCTCTGCTCGGCAAGTCGGTCGATGTTCACCCGCAAAGCATGATCACGTTTCGTGCGTTCGAGCACCCATTTCGCATTGTAAAGCTTGCCAACAATGAAAGATTTCGCATAACGCAAAGATTTTTGTTCGTCATCCGCGACTCGAAATTGTTCACGGCGAAGTAGCACATTACGATTCTCCTCCCCTAACACGGAACAGTAATAATGACCTCTCGGTGAATAGAATGCCATAGAAACGCCCAGTTTGCCGCAGCGCCCCATAAGAGCAGGCGAAGCACCCTTATACGAGAAACACATGATTCCTTCAATTGACCGTAATGGCACTTTCGCCAAGGTTTGGTCATTCTGATAAATCACAACATTATCGTTCTCCAAGGCAAGATAGGCATCTTCTGTCATCACAAACAACGTGTTTAACAGCTGCTTCATCACTCCCCGCTTTCCTTGAGCCGTTCTTCGATATATGCTTTTGCCGATTTCATCTTCCGTAATTCAGGCAGGCACAAATCCCGTAGAGAACATGCCGAACACGATCTGGTCTGTTTCACTTTGGGAGTCCATCCACGGGAGAAAAGATCATGCATTTGCAAGAAGTCAGCTTCGACCATGTTGCGAAGATCTTCGTCAAATTTTACCCGCTCACGACGTTTTGTCTGCTGATAGAACAAAGCACCTTCAGGAATATCACACGCGAGCATTTCTTCCAAGCACATCGCTTCCGCGCATAGCTGTAAACGATCAGCATCAATCGTTTTGGATTTGCCGTGTTTGTATTCAATCGGATATGGCAACCACAATTCATCTCTTCCGTGAAGCGGAACACCATCATTAGACTTATGGAATTCCACAACATCACAGGCTCCAGTTATGCCGAGCGCTCGCGAATAAACTCTCAAATCCCGCATGATCAGCATATCGCCGCGAGATTCAGAAGCCGCATAATCGTGGGCGCGTTCATGTTCCAGATGCCCCGCTGTGGTCAGATAATTTTCTGACCACAGCTGCTCGATATGAATAAGCGCCCATTGACGCTTGCAGAATGAGAAATGCTGAATACCCGAAAGGGCCAGCCAATCTTCTTCTGAATAACCATCTGGCCCTTTCATATAAGCACCTCTCATCTAGGCTTGGACGTTGTAATCAGCGGCCTTCGATTACTTCGTAGCGAAGGCCTGGAATGGAAGCGTCATCTACATTCACGGTTCCATCCGCGTCAACGGAAACGGAACGATGAACTTTGGCCGAAGAATACTGCCCCCCCTTGCAGTTATGTGCAAACCAGACGACATCCAGCACTTCCATCGATCCCGACGGACGTGCCGAACTCTCATCATTCTCGAAAAGCGTGACCAGAGCTTCCTTGATTTTCTCTGCATCTTCTGCGCTGAAACCTGTTCTTTCCGCCAGCTGGGGGCTAATGCTTCCATAAGTTACATATACGGCGCGTCCAGAGACGCGATACTTCATGCCCATGGTGTCGGATGATTTTTTACCGGAATCCGTAGTCTCGCTGTTGACCGATTTAGTGATTTGCACATCGTCAATTGCAATGGGATTAATGGAGAATGCCGGCTGAATCGAGACCGGTCCGCGTACGCCAATCGAAACCTCATCGGTATCCTTGGCCTTCTTAAAGGCGAAAACCTGACCAAAGGACCGCACATCAAGCCAACGCTCGCACACCTTACCGAAGACTACATTCTTCTGCTTCTGCTCATCCTTCGGCAAGGTCTTCAGATATGTATTGAACCTGTCCGACAGCGATTTGGCACCATCATCGGAACGATCATCAGACTGTACAAAGACTGATTCTCCTGCATCCTGCAGACGGTTGCGGATCTTCCTCTTCAAGGCGACGTCGGAAACCTCACCCAGCCCTTCTGACGTCGTTCTCGGGCGATTACCATTCAACGGATCACCATTGGGATTTGCGTTATTCACCTCAAAGGCAATCGCAAAATCAATCTTATTTTCCAAAGCTGCCATAATCACATACTCCTTACTTATAGGCGATGAATCGACTCTGATAATTACAAAAGTCAGTTGTTGCTATTATTCTTTTGAGAAATCTCTTGCGCTTTACGCCTAGATGCTCTCCGCTGACATGAATATCCCAGAAGAAACATTGGCGAAAGCGCCTTATTATCTTCAAAATCACCTTCCTTAAACAAAGCCATAACATCATCGACCTCATTACGGAACCAGGAACCACCGTTTGCCGATTTAAGGTATGGCGTAAGCTGCTTCCACAATGTGCCCCACGTCGTATAGGGCTTCGCCGTGAAATTGCTCATCAATTTGATTGCATTGGTTGGACGGTCCTTGACTCCCTGCTTACGCAAGACGCTTTCCTCGAAATTGTCGGCAAGCGCCAACAACCTTCCATACAGGTAATCACGATCATCTCGATTCGGTTCAAGATACATGGTTATTACATCCTCCTGTCTATGCTGTTTTCTTGTTTCATCGATATAGTGTTTTTTCCATAGGCTGCAAGCGATTTCAAAATCACGACGCCAGACCCTGATATTGTCGTATCCCATAGGCCTGGTGACCTTATGGCATGCGGCATTCAAAATCGACATGGGAAATTGCGCTCCGCCAAACATACATTCAATAAGCCGTTCCTTCACATCTTTCGCGAAGCGTTTATAGCTCTTGCTGCTCCTATCAGACGTGTCACAAGCACAGTTGATAATGTCAGTGAACGATGGGGCCCCTTCATACTGAACGACATTAACCCGCTCAGCTCCCTCCACGATGCTTTTTTTGAAAGATGTAAGAGGCCAAGCTGCATCGACATGCCATTGCAGTATGCGCTTAATGTATTCGTCCTTCTGAAGCTCGCAGTAGAACGTTACGCCTAAACGCCCCGTTGTAGCAGCATCCAAGATGACGACAACCATCGGATCATTGTGCTTCTTCAGATCCTCCGCACCCTCATATCCTCTCAGAACCCTTGAGAAAATTTTTGCATACTGAACATTTGTCGCATTTAGCGCATCGCTGATGTCGTCATGAAGCGCTTTGGATTCGTCAGCTATTGACGAGAAGGAATCATCAAAATCAAAAGATCCTGACTGCGGATTCAATACGGGCTTTTCCTCAGGTCTTTTTATTGCCCAGACAACGATAGCCTGATTGCCTGTCAATGTTCCATGATTATTCACCAACCACCGCAAAGTGGAGTTGATTTTCTGAGAGGACGCACTATCAACCAGCAAAGCTTGTTCCTTACTGGAAAAACGTCCACGAAAAGTAAAATTCGTAGAATCATTAGCAGACAATAGCTTGGCATTGGCATCGGAGCTAACTACCTTTTTAGGGAAATTAGTGGTTGGCGTATAAAGATCCTCGCCAAAAACATCCTTCCCCAGCCTGTGTTGAGAACGCTGCAGATACGCAATCCAACGATTCCGAATATCAACGTCATTCGATAAATCAGAATCTTCGAGTCCGATTTGAACCTCGAAACAAACACCGGCTTTATCGTCCTTATCCGTTAGCTCCACGCCATAATGCGCAGCAGCCTCGCTGATGCTATGCTCCGACACACACTTGAAAACAGCTTCAAGCTTGGCGTCATCACCTTTCCATTTTGCAAGCTGCTGCAAGTACATGCTCGTCTTCTCAGGACTGCGCCCACTATCGACGTACTGTAACTGATCAAACAGCGGATGCGGTACTGGCTTAATGGTCCTTCCCATCGATTCCTCTGTACAAGGAATGATGATGGTGCTCTTTCTCTTGGCAACACCTCTGATACAACCATTCGCGTCCACAAGCACTGTCAGCGAAACCGGAAGAGTCGTATGCCCGTACGGAATCAGCGCCCTCTTCGCAGCGTCAGCGTCACCATCTTTCTCTGCACTATGAGGAGTCTGACCAGACGCCCCCTGTATCATTTCGTAGGTAGTAAGCAAATTACCAAACAAACTCATCGTTCACTCCTCCTCTACTGATGTAACGTTCTTGCCTAAGTTGAATTCTTTAACGTTCAAACCATGCCTAACGATGTGCCGATCGAGAAGCGGCGAATCCGGTGATTCGAATCTGATAACGCCATCCTTCATAATCGGCATCCAGAAGCGCGAAATCAGATTATGGTCAGGATTCTCATCCGGATACGAGAATCCATGAAACATATATCCCATGTTCCATTCTCCATAAGAGTCGTAGAACCCTTCTCCCCCTCCGAATTCACACGGTTCGACATAAGCTTGGCATTCCCTAGCACCCAGAAAAATATCGCGACGGCCTCCTTGACGCACGGACCTCATCGCAATGTTGTGATGTTTGTTTTCATCACGATCATCAGCAAGTTCCTCCCTCAGGTCGTTCCATTCAAAATGCGCAAGAACTTGATACCTCACATCCTTTAAATATGTGTAGTATGAAAGATCATTTTTAACATTTTTTTTCTTGGGCTGGTACACAATAGTGCGAACACCTCTGCTCTCCGTCTGAATCTTATTCATGACTCGCACAGCATCAATGACCCACTTAAACGTGGGCTTCCAATAGATGCTCTCCGTAATCCCCTTCAATGCTTGATACGTTGGCACCTGATACGAGTACTTCTCTCCACCAACACGCGTGGCGACTTCCGAGAACAATGCGTATCTACCCCAAACTTCATATTCGATTGAATTCCGATGCCGTTCCATATAACTCCTTTGTAAACGGTCTTCCAAAGCTATTGGTTAATAGCGTACCACAAAAAATTTCTTATGCCATATATAGAATCTAATAGGCGTTTCGCGGCATACGCTTTATCGACTATCCTTGTGCCTGTGGGACTCCCACTACCATCGCGCCAAGAGCGATGTGGATTGAAAATATATTTGGCATATGTGTTGCCTTCCCAACTACAGCTCTCTCGCATACTCCTTGGAGCTTGCGAGAGAGCACTCATCCTTCCTACATCAGCAGGAGAGGCATCTCCGCCTCCCGTACTACGCCGTACTTGTCGTTGTAGTATTCCTCATTCAGCAAGAAAACTCCAAAATCCTCATTTGCTAACGAAATTGCATGCTTCCTAGCCAAATCACGATAGTCATCATCGAACAGAGAAACCGTATATTCCTGCAACCGCCTTAGCACTGAGATTTTCTCGGACAATTCTCCCCTGTGGAGCATATCAAGTAACTCAGTCGCCTGACCATACGGGACCACAACATTGTGCGTGACATCCGGAATTACATGGAAGTTATCGCTAACCGTCTGAAAAGCCTGAGCAAAGCACAAACCGTACTTTCCTCCCGTAGTATTCGTGAATTGAGATCGATCACATTCGTTGAAGGATAACAGATCATAAGCAGTCGTCGCTCCCTCCGCCCTTCCCCGAATTGGGCAATCCGTATAGCCTCCTTTACCATTACCGTCCTTCTTACGGAGAAGCATGTCATAGTACTGTTCCAGAATATTCGAAGACAGCAAATCCTTTCCTGGGTAGTTCTCCATAATCTGTAAAGTGAGCTGCTTACCCATTGCGATATCCGGCAGATACCTTTCCATGCTGTCTTCATCTTTCAATGGATAGACATACACATTCTTTGGTTCTACCGATTCACCATTCCTATTGCAACGCCCAGCGGCCTGCATAATACTGTCCAGACCAGCCATCGCCCTGACCACGCAAGCAAACGAAATGTCAACACCTGCCTCAATAAGCTGTGTGCTCACACAAATCACAGGTTTCGGATTGCCTGGATCAAGCAGCGCACCGATTCTGTTCAGACAATCCGTTCTATGCCTTCCACACATGGCAGTACTGAGATGAATCAGCTCAAACTCATGATTCACATCAAGTCGTTCCAAGCATTGGAAAATCTCACGCGCTTCCTTTTTCAGGTTGACGATTGCTAAGCAATTGCCGTTCTTCCGCGCCTGCTGATAAATAATCTGCCCTAGTTCATCGCAGCTTTTATTTTCAGCTGAAGCAACAATTCTTGTACGTCGAAGCTTGTCTTCATAGCTTTCCGTTTCAGCAATAAGATCAGGCTTTTCCGAAAGAAGCAGATTCTCTCGTTTGGTTTTTTCAAGTAACGGCTGCGTCGCAGAGCACAAAAGAATCGTTGAATTGGTAATCTTCGATAGGAAGCTGACGATCTCATTGAACAGATTGATTGTGTTCATCGGCAACGACTGTATTTCATCAAAAATGATGACACTGTCGGCCATATTATGGAATTTCCGGAGTTTGGTTCCGCGAGCAGACATGACAGTCTCAAGGAATTCCACCATAGTGGTAACAATTATCGGATTGTCCCAACGCTCTGCCGCCAACTTGCGCTGATGCTCCCCGGCATCCTCAAACTCACTCGACGCATTATCCGCTACATCAGCGGAACGTTGCATACCTGCAGTGGAGTAATGCTCCAATAGAACATCGCTATCAGAGTTCAGACCAAGTACATCTCGGAAAGTCTTTGCCGTCTGAGTTGTGATAGACAAATATGGAATCACGTAAATGATCCGGCGCTTTCCTGTCTTCAGCGCATGATGCAACGCAAAATTTAGCGACGCCAACGTTTTACCGCCGCCAGTCGGAATCGACAAACGATAAATCCCGGTTTCCCGCGCCCCCGCCAAACAACACTGTTCATTAATCTGATGTCTTATCCTGTTTATTTCCGAACTCGAATCAAAAGATCTCATGCTTTTATCGAGTCGACTAATCAGATTCTGCCAATCAACCGCATTAGGCCGATACTGTTTTCGGGTCTCGAAACAAGCAGCATCCGTCCTATCCGCATCCACCAGTCGCGAATAAATCAGTTTAACGAGCAAACCTAGATAGAAGTATATGCTATCTTTCGACAGCCTCAGCGATTTAATTTTCTTCAGGAAACAAGCGATATCTTCCGCTGAACCTCGGAAATTCGATTGCAGATCGAGCGCCAAACCGTTAAGCCCCCGCTTGATTTCTTGATACGCATACTTCTCGTTGCTTTTGTCCGACTCCGTGAACCCAAGAAGAAAAGCTCTATTCCCGGACTCGTCAATGCAATCAGGAAGACCTCCGTGATGTTTAGAAATGGCAAGCTCAAGAATTTCCTTTGCTATCTCTTCAATTTCCCCTTTCGACTCGAAAAAATCATTGACGACAAACGCCCCTTGACGGGCATGCTGCACATCTCCCCTATGCCCATCATCCGATAACAGATATGTTTGGAACTGCTGAGCAACCTTCCCGACATCATGCAAGACGGCTGCCGTACGTGAAATATCAGCGAATTCATCCTCGAAACCACTAGCCAATCTTCCTGCACCATGAAGATGGTCATACAAAGCCTGAGTATTGCCTTCCTCATCTTTACGAGCTAATAGAACCATAACCTGCTCCTTTACAGATACCCCCCTGAATAGTCTTTACTCTACCGCATTCCAGCAAAAGATAAAAACGAAATGATTGATTCGAAGATTACCGTATGATTGATTCGAAGATTATCGTCGCCAAATACCTGTGCATACGTAGTACGCCCCAACACAAATAGTAGTAGGGGGTGTGTTTCTCCTGCCAAACTCGACAGGAGAAACACACCCCCACATACTATCGTCAGTCAGCCACCCAGCCAACCACCTCAGACCTTAGCAACCTCCACGCCCAGCTCGGCGCCGGCTTCGACGCTTACACTGTCGGACGAGGTGTCATGCGCCACGAGGTCCTTGAACTGTTCGACCTTGGCCACATCGTCCGCGGGCACGGTCACCTTCAGCGTGATGCGGTCGGAAATTTCCAGGCCAGCGGCCTTACGGGCCTCCTGCACGGCGCGGATCACGTCGCGGGCGTAGCCTTCGGCCAGCAGGTCGTCGTTCAGTTCGGTGTCGAGGATCACGAAGCCACCGGTCGGCAGCGCGGCGGACACGGAGTTCGCAGCCTCCTGCGCGTTCTCCTCCTCCACACGGTTGATCAGCTCGTATTCGCCTTCCTCAAGCGCAATCTCGCCGTTCGGAGTCTCACACACAGGCACGCCGGCGGCGTCCACATGCCAGGCACCGCTCTTGGACGCCTTGATGGCGAACTGCACGTCCTTACGCAGGCGCTTGCCGGCCACACGCGCGTTCACGCGCAGCTCGTTCACGATCTTCAGACCATGGGAGCCGGCGTCCTCCAGCGTGCAGAACTCGATATCCTTCACGTTGAGCTCGCCCTTCAACACGTCGCTGTAGGCGGCGACCGCATCCGGGTTCTCGACCACCACGGTCAGCTTGGCGAGCGGCTGGCGCACGCGAATCTGCTTGGCCTTACGCATGGAAAGCGTGCCGGAAACAACCTCACGCACCTTCTCCATCGCGTCCACTAGCTTGGCATCGTCCTGCAGCACGGCACCCAGCTCGGTGGTCTCGCCGGTCTTCTCGTCGGCAAGGAACGGCCAGTCGGCCAGATGCACGGATTCGCCGCCAGTCAGGCCGCGCCACACGGCTTCAGCCTCCATCGGAGCCAGCGGAGCCAGCACGCGCATGAAGGTTTCCAGCACGGTGTACAGCGTGTTGAACGCGTTCTCGTCACCGGCACCGAAACGTTCGCGGTTGTTGCGGATGTACCAGTTGGTCAGCACGTCGATGAAGTCGCTCGCCGCATCGCACGCGTCGGAAATGTAGAAGTTGTCCAGCGCATGCTGGGTCTTCTCCACTAGGCGGCGCAGACGGGCCAGCAGGTAGCGGTCCATCTCCGGCAGCTTCGCCACTTCGTCGGCACGCAGCATACGGGCGTCATACCCGGCGGCGTTCGCGTACAGGGTGAAGAAGTAGTAGGAGCTCCACACCGGCAACATCACCTGGCGCACGGTGTCGCGGATGCCATCAGCGGTGACGATCAGGTTGCCGCCGCGCAGGATCGGCGAGCTCATGAGGAACCAGCGCATGGCGTCGGAGCCGAAGTCGTTGAACACGCCGTTCACGTCCGGATAGTTGCGCAGATGCTTCGACATCTTCTGTCCGTCGGAGCCGAGCACTATGCCGTGGCAGATCACGTTCTTGAACGCCGGCCTGTCGAACAGGGCGGTGGCCATGACGTGCTGCACGTAGAACCAGCCACGGGTCTGGCCGATGTATTCCACGATGTAGTCGCACGGGAAGTGCTGTTCGAAGGTTTCCTTGTTTTCGAACGGATAGTGGTACTGGGCGAAGCTCATCGAACCGGATTCGAACCAGCAGTCCATCACGTCGCTGATGCGGTGCATGTGGCTCTTGCCGGTCGGATCGTCCGGGTTGACGCGGGTCAGCTCGTCGATGTACGGGCGGTGCATGTTGATGTTGCCCTCATGATCGCGCGGATAATCGCCGAAGTCGGCCTTGAGCTCATCGAGTGAACCGTACACGTCCACACGCGGGTACTTCGGATCGTCCGAAACCCATACCGGGATCGGAGAGCCCCAGAAACGGTTGCGGGAGATCGACCAATCGCGTGCGTTCGCCAGCCACTTGCCGAACTGGCCGTCCTTCACGTTGTTCGGAATCCAGTTGATCTGCTGGTTGAGTTCGAGCAGGCGGTCCTTGATCTTGGTGACGGCCACGAACCAGGAGCTCACCGGCTTGTAGATCAGCGGGGTGGCGCAACGCCAGCAGTGCGGGTAGGAGTGCACGTAGCTCTTCTCCTGGAAGAGGATGGCGCGCTGCTCTTCGGGGATGCGGGCCAGCGGGCCGTCACCGGCGCGCAGGTTGCGCAGGATCGGCTTGTTGGCGTCGAACACGTACATGCCCTCGTAATCCGGGCACAGCGACGTGAACTTGCAGCCCGCGTCGAGCACGTCCACGCTCTTGATGCCCTTGGCGTTGAGCGTGTTCATATCGTCCTCGCCGTAGGGGGCCTGATGGACCAGGCCGGTACCTTCAACGGTGTCGACGTAGTCGGCGGTGAAGATCTGGTAGCCTTCCGGCCCCGGCACCTTGCCCTCGGCGGCGTTCTCGTCGCCTGCGAAGTACGGGAAGACCGGGTAGTAACGCCAGCCTTCCATTTCGGCGCCCTTAAGCTCGCGCACGATCTCGTAGTTCTCGCCAAGTTCCTTCTCGTAGGAGCCAAGCAGCGGCTTGCCGAGGTAGAACTTCTTGCCAGCGAACTTGCCTTCGGTCGGACGCACCTCGACGTAGTCGATGTCAGCGCCGACCACGATGGCGAAGTTGGTCGGAACGGTCCACGGAGTGGTGGTCCAGAAGACGGCGTAGGCATCCTCCTCGTCGCGCAGCTTCACGGCCACGGACACGGTGGTGTCCTGACGGTCCTGATACACGTCGGCGTCCATGCGCAGCTCGTGCGCGGACAGCGGCGTCTGGTCCTTCGGGCAGTACGGCAGCACGCGGTAGCCCTGGTAGGCCAGACCCTTGTCGTACAGCTGCTTGAAGGCCCACATCACGGACTCCATGTACGTGATGTTCAGGGTCTTGTAGCCGTGCTCGAAATCGACCCAACGGGCCTGACGGTGCACGTAGTCCTTCCACTCGTTCGTGTACTTGAGCACGGACGCGCGGCAGGCGTCGTTGAACTTGTCGATGCCCAGTTCCTTGATCTGGTCGACGGAGTCGATGCCCAGTTCCTTCTGGGCTTCAAGCTCGGCCGGCAGACCGTGCGTGTCCCAGCCGAACACGCGGTTGACGCGGTGGCCCTTCATGGTCTGGTAACGCGGGATGACGTCCTTCGCGTAACCGGTCAGCAGGTGGCCATAGTGCGGCAGGCCGTTGGCGAACGGCGGACCGTCGAAGAAGACGAATTCGTTCTGGCTGTGATCGCCGGAAGGACGGCGTTCGATGGACTTCTGGAAGGTGCCGTCCTTGTCCCAGTAGTCAAGCACGGACTCCTCAAGCTTGGGGAAGCTGGGGTTCGGCGCGACATTGGCGCTCTGCTCACCGGCAGCAGCCTTCGGATACACATGATTGGTGGATTCGCTCACCGTATGCTCCTCGTTTGGCGGTTTCATTACTTACTTTACGAGGACGATGATTTTCGTGCGATTGCGCACGTCCGACACCGCGGTACCACCTCGCTTGCCGCACTCCCCTGTTTTCTTACGCAGGCTTCCCTGCACAGGTTTCATACGACCGCTTGACGTTCGGCTGTTCGGGCCGATCCCGCCGGTTCTACTAGGCCGCACCCAAAAGCGCCGACCGTTCTTCCGGAAGCTCCCCGCTGATAACGGATCATTGCTATACGTTTCAAATCGTCAGCCTAGCACTTACCACGAACGTAGGAAACGCGAAAAGCCGCATGGCGTCCACCATGCGGCTCCTTCAGCGCGACGATTGAAATTCAATCGCAATCAAAAGCGAATCAGCCTTCGTTGAGCTGAGTTTCCAGCTGCTCGACAATGTCAGCATGCATCTTCTCGCTGATCTTCACCTTGAGCAGGAACACAACACCGCTCAGGATGATGACAGCCAGCGGCACATAGAAGGCGCAGACCTTGAAAGTGTGGATGTTCGCGGCAGTCATGTCGGCGGCGGTGGCGTCACCAATCATGCCGGCGGCGATGGCGACAGCACCGACGATACCGTTGGAGCAGGCGCCTGCGATCTTATCGAGCATCGGACGCACGGACAGGGTGACGGCCTCGTTACGTTTGCCGTTCTTCAGCTGGCCATATTCGATGGAGTCGGTCAGGGAGAGGATGGCAGTCATCTGGATGAAGGTCTGCGGCAGGTAGAAGAACACCAGGCCGACGGTGACGACAGCGAGGTTGTTGGTGCCGACGATGAACAGCAGGTAGCCGAGGACCATGAGCACCATACCGCCGAGGTACAGGTAGCGACGCGGTATGCGCTTGTTCAGAATCGGGTACAGCGGTGCCATGATGATGCCGGCGATGACCGAGACAACGCCGACGATGGAGTAGGCGGCGGAGTTGTTCAGGATGAACTTGAACATGTACATGAGCACGCCGGTGGTGGCCACGTTGGCGATGGCGTACAGCAGGTAGGACAGGGCGACCCACAGCAGCTGGTCGTTCTGGGCGAGAGCCTTGAACGCGGCGAGTGGACCACCGTTATCTTCGGCCTTGGCGCGCAGGGTGCTGGTGCTTTCCTTGGTGCCGAACGCGACGGAGCACACGGTGAGGACGCCGAGAATAGCCACGATGATGGCGAAGCAGGTCCAGCCACTTTGGCTTTCCTGGTGCTTGCCGGTGAAGATGTAGCTGAAGTAAGTGACGATCGGAATGACCACGATGGTCAGGCCGTTGTAGCCGATGGAGCCGCCGAAGGAACCGAGGGCGGTGTAGGTGGAGCGCTCATGGGAGTCGGAGGACAGCGCCGGGATCATGCCCCAATAGGAGATGTCGCGCAGGGAGTAGAACACGTCGAGCACGATGAAGGTGATGACGAACAGCACGATGAACAGCGTGGTGTTGACGTTCACCAAGCCGAACAGGCCGGTGTAGACCAGCACGAGCAGAACGGCGGAAACGGTGCCGCCGATGAGCTGCCATGGCTTGAAACGACCCCACTTGGTCTTGGTGTTATCGATGATGTTGCCCAGCAGCGGATCGATGAAGATCTCCGCGATACGGATGACAACCACAAGGCCGGTGATAACGCCGATGAGCTTGGTAGCGAGCGCCTTGTCAACGCCGGAGAACAGCGAGCTGGTGACGTAGACGATGAAGTAGGTGCTCAGCGCGTTGTAGAAGGCGGATTGGCCGACGTTGCCGAATGAATAGGCCACGCGGGACAGCAGACTGCCTTTCCTGGTTGGCTTCGCAGACTGCTGCGTCTCCTTCGGTGCGGCTGCGACATTGGATTCTGCCATCGTACTTCTCCTTAGAAGTTGTGATTGAAGCTGTAATCGGAAATCATCATTTGATTTCGCATGAGTTAAGTATATCCCTTTACCCCTGTTTAGTAAAATTTAACATCTGCGTTGTGCACTGTTGGGCGTGTCGCATTTTGTGCGATTCTGCACATATACATGTCATATTGTGTGCGATTCGCGGTATTTCGCCGACAGTAGACAAACAAAAGGCGATTGATGACATAGCATCATCAATCGCCTTTCATATTTTTCCGCACATACGTACGCTAAGCAGCCCGTTTCGACCGGGCAGATCGCTTCGATCGGGTCTGCAATTTTGGCCGCGATTCACGTTTCGGCTGCGCCGGCACGAAACTATCTCGCACTTCCAGCGTCGTCGACAGGTACGCATGCTGCCGTACTGTGCGCTTGCTGGCAATCGCATCAGCCAAGGTGAGAATCGCAACGCGCGCAAGCTCGTTCTGATCGATTGCGAAAGTGCTCAACGGCGGCGACGTCAGCTGGGCAATCGTCTGGTTGTTGATGCTGATGACGCTGATGTCGCGGGGCACAATCACACCAACCGCGTTGAACGCCTGCAGCACGCCGACCGCGATGATGTCCGCCGAAACAATAACTGCGTCAGGCAGTGCGCCGTTGTGGTCACGGATAAACTGCTCCCCCAGCTTGCGACCATTCTCCACGGTGAACAAGCCGTCAGAATACACCAGTCCACGCAGGTCGAGACCATAACGGCCCATTTCACGCCGAAAATATGTGGCACGCCCCTCTTCGTCCACCTCATAAAAATTCGTCAGCCTCCCCTTGCCGCCGATGAATCCGACACGCTTCATGCCAGCCTTCGCACATGCTTCGACCGCGTCATGCACGGTCTGCTGTAGGTCGGGCTGCACGGAATCAAACAGGTTCGGTGCGGGATTCACATCGATGAACACACCGTATGGCATGACCTCATGCAACTTCTCAAGGTCGCTTTCGGCTATGACATTGGCGCCGATAGCCATGAAACCATCGAATTTCCCCTTCTGATTCAACATCTCGTCAAGACTGTGGAAAACAGTGAGCTCCATACGCTGCTGTTTGGCGTTATGTTCCAGCGCCGAACGCAAATCGGCAAAATACGAATCACGCAGCGTTTCGTCGGACTCCTCGTTGTCCAACAAGGCTACTTCGTGCGGAATGACGATACGCTTGGCCTGGGCGCTGTATCCCAAATCCTCGCTGGCGCGGATGATCGCGCGACGCGTCTCCTCACGCACCGACAGCGTCGGATCGCCATTCAACAGACGCGACACCGTGGCCTGCGAAAATCCCGTACGTTTCGCAATCTCCTTGATGGTCGCCATCGCTCCCTCGCCCTCCCATGGATGCCTCATCAGATTTTAGTAAAAGCATTACTAAATCCATCATATTACATTACCGAACGTATTCTTATAGCCATGACACAGCCAGAGCAATCACGGAAACCGCGAATCGCGCATCAGTCCACGGAACGGATGAACGAACTGCGTGCACAACAAAAATCCTTTGCCCTGCAGAACATGCGGAGCAAAGGACTCGGCAACGCCGGTCTGCCTTTCAAAGCGACCGGTCATAAAGGTGGCATCAGTCGGCAGGGTTCCAAACGCGGCTGACACCGTGGAGAAACGCGGTCACCGTCAGCCCCACGGGCCTGCGGCTGGAAGCGCCCGCCCTTCTGCGTGGCCTACTTGCCATGTGAGCCACCCCTCGATGACGCCACGCTCCGCATCGGTTCTACCGGACGCGTATACATCAGGCCTCTCCCCGGTGATGCTGCGGATGGAACCATACACATATCCACATTTTTCACGGAGACGGTTGCGGGGCTGCTGGCTTTCCATATACCGTCAGCGCATGGAAAGCTTCGGACACAATACATTTTTTCACATTAGAGCAGGCACGGGAGGAGGCGGCGAGACGGCATCTTGAATGCAGGCAGGTGTTGTCGCGGATAAGGTCACGCTCCTCGGTTCCACTCTATGTAAGCCACGGCACAGCGCTGGAGCTGCATGGCATGATTGCCACCATGAATTATTTACCCGGATATGGTTCGGAGCTCGTTCACGTTTCGGTGTGCCGGCAACGTGACCTGCGGAAAATCCAGGGGATGAAATTCCATTACGCAAGGCATGGCGTAGACGTGGCGCACGCCGACGAATTGGTGTCAAGCGTCTCCGCGATGCAGGCGGTCTGCCAGATTGCGCCCTATGTCGACGAACGGAGTCTGGTGATCGCCATGGATTGGCTCACTTGCGCCAATCCCGATTTACGCGTCTGCACTCACGATGAGCTCTCCGACTACATCCGGAGTGCGCCGCGATTCATTGGGAGCGCCAAATGCAGAAAGGCCTTGCGCCTGTCCAAACCAGGTACCGATTCCCCGCAGGAAACGGTGCTTCGTTTGGAGAGCGATGCCTACGGGCTGCCTGAGGCACATGTCAATTATGAGATCATTGACCACATACGCGGCTCGGGCACGATGAAGGTGGATATCGCCTACCCGGATGACCGCGTCTGTATAGAATACGACGGAAATTACCACTACACCCACGGCCGCTGGATGTATGACCTCGATAAGCGCAACCGGCTGAGGGATCTTGGATTCACGCCTTTTGTCGCCACCCGCGAGCATTTGGCATCCAAACAGAAGCTGAACGAACTGTTCGGCATGGTCGCCCGAGCGATAGCCAGTCACCGTTACGGCTTGGACTAGTTCCGTAGGTGGTTTTTCGCTTCCGTAGGTGGTTGGTCAGAGTATCGGGGTTGGAGAAAGGCTTTATTCTGGCCGTTTTCATGCCGGGTATTCAGACCCAACCACCTACGGAACACCCAAACCGCCTACGGAACCGCATGAGTAGTCCCCGCAATGGATTTTTCGCCATTGATTCGGGGAATCCATGAAAAGCCACAGCGGGCGCACCCTGCGTAAAAGGTCATGCCCG
>ENA-OPBO01001297-OPBO01001297.1-human-gut-metagenome-genome-assembly--contig:-NODE-1297-length-17984-cov-8.028278_pt1 | contig 17984 bp, 16 predicted proteins | sample MGYA00241071_ERZ501458 | MGnify/ENA primary metagenome ERZ501458 (study PRJEB25962, sample SAMEA2042509) | human gut metagenome | biome: human gut; feature: human-associated habitat; material: faeces... | reverse complement strand
AACTCCATCCATCCGAACGATGTTGCCATCCAGGCCGAGCTCGATTCCAATTGGGAGGTGCTCGGCGAGCCGATCCAGACCGCCATGCGCGCCTGCGAGCTTGCAGGACTGCCGGGTATGGATAAGCCGTACGAGAAGGTCAAGGAGCTCATGCGCGGTCACGAGATATCCAAGGATGACGTCGAACGGTTCATCGACCAGCAGGCCTTCGACGAAGCCACTGCGGCGCGTCTCAAGGCGTTGGCTCCGGCGACATACACCGGAGTTGCCAGCAAGCTGGTTGACTTCGACCGCTGATAACGCATCGCCACACTCATCTTGCGGATGATACGCCTTGGGGCGGCTGTGTTTTCACACAGCCGCCCCAAGGCGTATCATCGGAGACGATAATAGGTGCATGTCACCCGGACGTATTCACCCACGTACCTATAAAGCAGGTCAATAGTGTCTCACGACTTCCCAACCAGCAAACACGAAACGCGCATTGAGGATGTTCCGCCGAAACGGAACCGCGATTTCGCGGATCTGCTCCATGCGCTGTTCGCCGTGCTTGTCGGCGCGGCCGTCATCCTGTTCTCCATCTACTTGCATGGCACCACCTCCGGAGTGGAGTCCGACGTGCGTTCCGCGGGCCACGTGGTCAGTTGGCTCATGGATGTGCCGACATCGCTGTTGCAGCAGATCGCCATAGTTTTCATTACCGTCAGCGCGCTTATCCAGCTGCTCATCGCCAAGGAATGGCTGCAAAGTGTGGTTTCCGCCATCGCCCTTATTCTCGGTTTCACTGCGATATGGGGCATATCCGCTCTTATCAGCGGCTCGGGCAATGACACCCTCATCATGTCCATGATGTCCAACGGCACTTCCGTGGGAACCGGACTGCTTCCCGATTTTTATGCGGCGATGGCTTCATTCCTTACCGTCGCCGGACCGCGTCGCACCCGTTCCGGCACCAAATGGGGCTGGAACATCCTCTACACGGTCGCCGTGCTGTTCGTGGTGCTGTCATGGAATTCGCTTTCCGGCGTGCTGGTCTCCTTTGCCGCGGGACGTGCCTTGGGCATGCTGATCCGTTTCATGCTCGGCACACAGACCAACGGAGCTTGGGGCAACCAGGTGGCGCAGGCGCTCCGTTCCATCGGCATCGACGTGGCGTCGCTCTCCCGCAGGCTCGCGACCTACACCGATTCCGGCATGCTGAAGACCACATTGGACGATGATCTGACCGAGAACTCACGCATCTACGACGCCATCGACGTCGACGGCCACCAATACACGGTATCCGTTCTCGATAACCAAGTGCATATGGCAGGCTATCTCAACCAGCTATGGCAATGGGTCAGGCTGACCGGGGTCTCCATGCGCCGTGACCGTTCCTCCTTCGACGCCATCCACCACCATTACGCGATGATTCTCGGCCTACAGAACGCCGGATTGACGGTGCCGGGAGTCTACGGAGTCGCAGACAGCAGCGAATCGTCCATTCTGGTGTTTCACCGCGACCACATGCCCTTGGAATGCAATCCGAACACCATGTCCGACCATGACATGGAATTGTTCATGACCTATCTGTCCGAAGCGCACCGGCACGGCTTCACCCATCGTCGAATCACTCCCGAAACGTTGTCGCGCATGGAAAACGGACAGCCGGTGATCGCAGGATGGCAGAATGGCGACTATGGCAGCGCGCCGCCAAACTATGCGCTGGACAAAGTACAGCTGCTGGTTCTGCTCGGCGCGCTGAACGGCATCGACCGTGCGATCGCATGCGCCCGCAGGACGTGGGGCGACGAGCAACTGATCGACCTGGCGCCATTCATCCAGAAGGCGGCGGTTCCGGCGGCGATACGCGCCCTGCCCGCCTGCGACAAGCACATGCTCAACACGCTGCGTTCCCGTATCGCGGCTTTGGCTCCGCAGGAGGTCGCGGATTCCATGGAAACGGTTACGCTGTCGCGGTTCAGTTTCCGTTCCTTCATCGCGATCGCGCTGCTGGTCGTCGCCGTGTATGTGGTGTTCACCCAGATTCAACCGGCCGAAATGATCAAGGCGGTCAAAGAGGCCAACATCGCCATGGCTCTGGTATGCGTGCTGTTCGGACTGCTGGCTTGGTTCGGATCGGCCATGACCCTTGGCTGTTTCATGGATGCCGATAAACGCAATCCGATTGGCTTGTACTGTTCCCAAATGGCTTCGGGCTTCACCGCGGTCTCCATGCCCGCCGGCGTCGGCCCGGCCTTTGTCAACTTGCAGTTCCTGCGCAAGAGCGGCTACCGCAATACCGCGGCCACCGCCATCATGAGCGCCGTATGGGCGGTGCAGGGCGGCACCACCATCATTCTGCTGCTGCTGATCGGCATCTTCACCGGACGCAACACACTGTCCGGCATGATTCCCACCAACACGCTGATTTTGGTGATCACCATCGTCGCATTGGTGATTTCCGCGGCCATGGCCATTCCCCCGGTGCGGCACATCGTCACGGAGAAGTACCTGCCCATCGTCAAGTCCTACGCACGCAGTCTCGTCAACGTGTTGTCCCACCCGAAGGAGCTGGCCTTCGGCATCCTCGGCGCATTGGTGCTCAACATCTCGACCGGATTGGGATTCTGGATTGCATTGATGGCTTTCGGATGCCACACCAATCCGGTGGAGACCACATTCATCTTCCTGCTGGCGAATACGCTCGGTTCCGCAGTGCCGACACCAGGCGGCCTTGGCGCGGTCGAAGCCGCGTTGTCCGTGGCCTTCACCGCCGTGGGCATCCCCTCCACCATCGCCGTCTCCGCTACTCTCGTCTACCGAATCGCCTTCTATTGGCTGAGAATTCCAATGGGAGCCGTGGCTATGAAATGGCTGGACAGGCATAATTTGATCTAGCCCAACCCCCCGTTATGGTTTTTTCTCCCCCTATGCTGAATCAAAAGGGCCAAAACCCTTGGAAAATGGCATTTTTGGCACATGCGTGCGCTATTATTGCAATGAACGTGGATGTTCATAAGCGGAATATCCCCTGACTCAAGAAGGATGCTTTATGGCATACAACAAGTCTGATCTCGTCTCGAAGATCGCCCAGAAGTCCAACCTGACCAAGGCTCAGGCTGAGGCTGCGGTGAACGCTTTCCAGGACGTGTTCGTCGAGGCAATGCAGTCCGGCGAAGGCCTGAAGCTGACCGGCCTGTTCTCCGCCGAGCGCGTCAAGCGCGCAGCCCGCACCGGCCGCAACCCGCGCACCGGCGAAACCATCGAGATTCCGGCAACCTACGGCGTTCGCATCTCTGCCGGCTCCCTGCTGAAGAAGGCCGTCACCAAGTAAGTCGACCACGCAGACCTATATGAGAGGTTTCAACCACGGATGGTTGGAACCTCTCTTTTTTCTTTTTATAACAGGCAAAGGCAATGTCATCCCACACTATGCGCTATGATACTAGACAATATGACTAGATAAAGGGGGATGTCATGGTCGACCAACGCAGACAGATCATCGACGAAATCCACAAACTCAACATCCTGCTCATCCACACCAAGCTCAAAACGACACGTGCCCGGACCGTGGCTCGCGCCACCACACACGTGCGGAACGTCGACGCGGCAAGACGGGGAACGGTTCCACGGCCCAAGCCGTCCAAACCCATCGAAGCCGACGTTCATATGCTCGACTGCCTGAACGACGAGGAACTTTCCACTCTCGGCGAACTGCTGCAGCGTATCATCGACAACACCGATACCAAACTTCTGGATGAGGAGATTTCCGAACGCCGCAAGGCGATCCACGAATTCCTCATGCTGAACCATACGGATGAGGAGGTGCGGGAATGAGCGTCGGGCAGGAACATGATTCCGGTGCGGACGATCCGGATCTCATCCGTCTCAACAAGCGTTCGCTATTCACCCCCAGCGCGTCAGTGGCTGTGGAGCAGCATTCAGCCGTGCCGCACGTGTCGCGAAGCACCTACGGTACGGCGAAGGTCGAAGGCAGACTCACCTCCCCCAACGCCAGGGTTCCGGAAATCATCACGCAGCGTTGCGGCGGCATCACCGTCAAAGGTCATACGCTCAAATCGTTCGCCTATACCACCGATGCGGTCATTATCCGCAACACGAACGCGAACGCCATCCTCGCGGTGTACCCTTTCACCGGCGAACCGGTGATCACGCAGGCGCTGCTCACCGTGGCGCAGATGCCGCTGTTCGTCGGCGTGGGTGGAGGCACCACCACCGGTCCGCGTGTGGCAGAGCTGGCCATGGTGGCGGAGATGCAGGGCGCGGCCGGCGTGGTCATCAACGCGCCGGCACCGGCGGAAACCATCGAAACGACCATGTCGATGGTGGACATCCCCGTCATCGCCACGGTCACGGAGGATGATGAAATCACCGAATGCAAGATTCTTGCCGGTGCGGCCATCATCAATGTGGCAGCCGGTGCAAGAACCGCGCAAGTCGTGGCAAGCATCCGCGCGCATCATCCGGAAATCCCGATTCTGGCTTCGGGCGGAGGTCGTGAAGACCGTATTCTCGCCACCATTGATGCGGGCGCCGACGCGATCACGTGGACGCCGCCAAGCGCGCAACAACTCCAGTCGCAGATGATGGCCAAATACCGTGGAGAAGTCTGAGCGGCAGTTACAATCCGACCAACCAATATCAAAAGCCTGCGGTGGAGACGAGTCTTCCATCGCAGGCTTTTGGCTACTGCAAAGCCTCTAGTATCGCGAGGAACCGGTCGGACGGTTGTGCGTCGAACGGATCAAGCAACGTCACGTCCATCCTGTTCGGCGAGGTCAGCGATAGTCGCGTCCAATCACAGGAATATTGCGCGTTGTGCGATCGTGCCGACTGGATGAACCGTCCACGCAGTGCGGCGCGGGTATCGTGGGGAGGAACATCGATGGCCTCATGTGCTTGTGACTCGTTGACCAACGTGCGCATGGCTCCGCGACGGCACAGCGAGGCGTACAGCGCGCCGTTGGCCACGTCATGGTAGTCCATGTCCAACTGTTCCAACTTGCTGACGGAGAGTCGGCTCCCCGCACGGTTGCGGAGCATGTCGAACAGCCGTCGTTTGGCAAGCCAATCGACCTTGTCGGCGAACGTTTCGCTAGCCCCCGAGCGGAACGCCTCTATGACACGCCTCCATTGGCGAATCACCTCATGCACGTCCGTGCGCGGCAACGAGGAGCACACTTCGGGATGTTGTCCAACGAATCGTTCGACGATTTCAAGATAACGTTCCTGAATCGCTACGGCACCGCCTTCCATGGCAGTGCCGTCTGCCATGTCGAAGGACGCTTCGACGCCCGTCAGGTCACGGCTTACCTTATGGTTGGCCGCACTGGCGTCAGCGAAGGAGAATCGGGCGAACCCGGAATCCTTGCCTTCGCGCCCGGCCTGTTCGATGACGCACAACACCAGATGCGTGGTGGCGAGCTTCATCATCGTGGCCCACTGGGACCGGTTCGAATCGCCGATGATCACATGCAGCCGTCTGAACGCGTCAGGATCGGCATGCGGTTCGTCGCGCGTGTTGACCATCGGACGCGAGCGCGTGGTGGCCGATGAGACCGCCTCATCGAGGAAATCGGCACGCTGCGTGATCTGGAAGCCCTGCTCCCCCATACGTCCTGCGCCGGTGAACAGCTGCCGGGTGATCAGGAACGGCAGCAGCTCCTGTTCGATCGTCTTCAACGGCACGAACCGTCGCACCAGGTAATTCTCATGGCAGCCGAAGGAATGCCCGGCGGAATCCACATTGTTTTTGAACACATGGACCGTGGAGCCGGCTCCCTGGATGGAGCGCAGACGACGTTGGGCGTCCAGGGCAAGATCCCTCATCACCAATTCGCCGGCCGCATCCAATGCCAGCGCGTCCATCGGATCCCGGGCTTCCGCCGTGGCGTACTCGGGGTGCGAGCCGACATCAAGGTAGAGTCTTGAACCGTTTTCAATATATGTGTTGGTGGATCTCGCTTCGGCCACAATCGGCTGGAACATCATCATCGCCGTCTGTCCGGCGTCGCATGGGCGGTCCGAACCGGTCACGCTCACACCGTATTCGGTTTCGATGCCGAAAATACGGGCGAAGGATTGGATTTCGTCCTTGGTATGGGCGTCAAGCGGCGCTGTGGAATGGTTGCCGCTGTCACGCAGCTGCGGCATCACTCGCCGCCTTTTTGGACGAAGCTGCCCACATATTCCTCGGCGTTGGATTCGAGGACCGATTCGATGTCGTCCAGCACCGCGTCAAGCGCATCGACCGTGTCATCGATCTGGGTGCCAGCCTGCGCAATGGTCTCATCCTCGTCATGTTTTTGTTCGGCGGATTGCATCTGCTCAAATTTCTGGGGCATGGTCCTTCCTTTCTCCGAAAGCGTCTTTGCGGGTTCTCCTGCGAATAGCATACTGCCCCACACCTTAACCCAGGTGTGGGGCAGTCAATCAGTCTTATGCCAAATACTGGCGCAGATCATCGGTAATCAGACCGTTGGTGGCGAGTACGTCGTTTTCCTGACGCCAGTGGACAAGATCGCCGTTCCACCGGCTCAGATGCCCCTGCGCTTCCCAGACCACGACGGCTCCGGCGGAAACCGCGGGAACGTCCCACTTGTGCAGATGCGCTTCGAAATACGCGTCATATGTACCGTCCGCCACCTTGCACAAATCCAAGGAGGAGGGGCCGACGCGCTTGATGTCGGCCGGACGGCCGGCGATACGCGACACCACTTCAAGCGCGCGCTTGGATTCCTCCGGCACATGGGACATGCCGAAGCTCACCACCGCATAGTCAAGGGACGGGGTGGTGGACGGCATGATCTTCTCGCGTTTGTCTCCAAGCGGCGTCTTGCGGATGCGGATGGCTCCGGATCCGCGCACCGCCAGGTAGGTCAGGCCAAGCGCCGGAGCATGCACCACCGAAAGGATCGGCTGCGCGGAGCATTGGTCGTTGAACTCGAACAGTGAGACGGTGATGGTCCATTCCGGCATGCTGCGCACGAAATTGATCGCGCCGTCGATGCCGCCAACGCACCAATACCGTTCCCCCGGATGGCATTCTTCCGGACGGAACTGCCAGAAACCATCGAACACATCCACATACGTGATGCGGTTGCTGATGAATTGCGCCAACCGCTTATCGATGTCGGAGGTGAAGCTCAGATGATTGTCCGTCATTTCAAAACTTTTCAAATCACGCGGATTCATTTGATCGTTCAACGCGTGCTTGCCTGCATCCTGCAGGATACGGGCCACTTCGAGGGCCACTTGCCTCAATTCCATGTAGTATGCCTTTTCGTTTCCTCATAACCGGCTTGGACGCACCCTCTCCCTCAAGCGTCCTGCCGTGTGGTTCATCGAATATGGGTATGGCCTCTGCCATCACCTACGGCAATGGTACCCGCACAACATGAGATTCAACGCAGGGATTCCACGATTCCGCTCGCAGTGTGGACACGCTCGAACGCTTCGGAACACAAGGATTCCGTGAATTTCAACGGATTGGACATGTCCAACGAGACCATCGAATTCTCCACGTTTTCATCACCGGACGACTCGCCGCGCACCGTAAGGTGGGACCACGACGCCGCAACGACCTGTTCGGGGAAACGTCGTACGATCTCCGCGCGCAGCCATGCGCGTGTGTCGGCCGGCGCTTGGCCGACCGCCTCGGCAAGCTGCTTATCCGTCACCAGTCGTTCGGTCTGTCCGGCAAGCCGGGTGAAAATCGAATCGGCCGGATCGAGCGCGGCCCATTTCAGATCGACCGCGGCCAGGCGCCGATCGGTCCAATCCGAACCGGTCTTGCGGCGTAGCTTCTCCAGCAACTGCCATTTGAGCAGCCATTCGAGACGTGACGCCTGTTCCCGCATCGTCAGTCGTCCGTCATCGTCGGCATGGCGTACGGTGGCGACGTCGGCGAGAGCCTGCCCCCACATCGCCATGATGTTGCGGGTGGAGCGGTCGGGCCATGCCGGCTCTCCGGATGTGTCGGTGCCGTATACCGTTGCCGCGGCCGCATATACCAGTCCACGCAAAGTGACCTGCATCTGCCATGCGGTGGTGGTTCCACCTGTTTCCAATGGTAGTGGGGCGGCCAGGGTCAGGTCGTGCGATACCGTGTGCATGGCTTCCACCGGGTCGGCGAGCGTAAGCGGTTCCAGCGCCTCGTTCAAGTCGATTTCGGCCATGTCGGCGTGTTCGAGCAGCCACAGCAGCATGCTGGTGGTGCCGAGTTTCAAGGCCTGTGGCACGTCCATGCGGTTGGCGTCGCCGACGATCACGTGCAGTCTGCGGTATTCGTCGGTGCTGTGCGATTCGTCTCTGGTGTTGATGATCGGCCGGTCGAATGTGGTCTGCAAACCGACTTTCATATGGAAGTAGTCGGCACGTTGGCTTAGCTGGTAGCCGGCGTTTTCGCTATGTTCGCCGATGCCGACGCGGCCGGAGCCGATGAAGATCTGTCGGGAGACGAAGTGCGTGGTCATGAGGCGTGTCACCAGGTCGAACGGTACCGACCGCAGCATCATGTAGTTTTCGTGCGTGCCCCAGCTGGCTCCTTTGCCGTCGACGTTGTTGCGGTGCAGCACGATTTTCCGTCCCGTCGTCTCGCTTGCCTTGGCTGCGGCGGCGCGCATGATGAGATCGCCGGCACGGTCGTATCGCACCGCTTCGAAGGGGTCGGTTGTTTCCGGCGCGGAGTATTCGGGATGCGCGTGGTCGACGTAGATACGACCCCCGTTAGGGGCGATCACGTTGGTGATGTTGAGCTGTGGGGCGTCGGTGAGCAGGTCCGGGTGGGCCGCCGCACGTTCCAGTCTGGTGCCGCGCGCGTCGTTGACGGGGTCTTCCTGCCGGTAGTCCCAGCGGATATGGCTGCGTGACGCATCCGAGGCGGCGCCAACCACGTCGAATGAGAGCTGCACCGGATTGTAGCGGCCTTGTCCTGGCGCGGAGACCGCGTATTCCGTTTCCGTGCCCATGACCCTGCGAACGCTCATCGCGCCGTTCCTTTCCGTATTTAGATTGCGTTCCATACCATACCGTCCAGCATTCATACGCCGGCCGGCATTCATGCCACCGGTCTGATGCCGGTCACCCGTCCGGGTTCAAGCCCGTTGATGCGGCTCCACTGTTCCGGATCCGCATCCAGCAGCGCGTCCCGGGTCTCACCGTATTCTTCGTCCACGGCTTTGGCCAGCAGATTGATGCCGATCGCCGCAGCCTGTCCGGTGGTGATGGACAGTTTCACCGCATAGGTTTTGGCACGGTCCACGATGTTCTTGAGCACCGCGCCGGACACCACGTCGGCGAGGTACACCGGACGCCACTGGCCATGGTCGTCGCAGATGTCGCAAAGGTGCCGATGCTCGTCCTGCGCGTAGATGTCGTTGACCAGCACGCCGATCAACGCCTTCGCATCCACGTTCGGAGACAACGGCAGCTTGTCTGTCAGATAGTGGCGGACGATCTGGGTCGCCTGCTGGATGCCCGGACGGTCCACGCGGATCTTCACGTCGAGGCGTCCGGGGCGCAACACCGCCGGATCGATCATGTCGATGCGGTTGGAGGCTCCGATCACCATGACGTTGTCCAGCGATTCCACACCGTCCAGCTCGGTCAGGAACTGCGGCACGATGGTGGTCTCCACGTCGGACGAAACGCCCGTGCCGCGGGTGCGCAGCAGCGAATCCATCTCGTCGATGAACACGATGACCGGTTTGCCGTCGGCCGCTCGTTCGCGGGCGCGTTTGAAGATCATGCGGATCAGACGTTCCGATTCGCCCACGAATTTGTTAAGCAGCTCCGGTCCTTTGACCGACAGGAACACGCCACTTCCCGCGTCGGTGCCTTCGGCGAGCGCGTTCGCCACGGCTTTGGCGATCAGTGTCTTGCCGTTGCCTGGAGGACCGTACAGCAGCACGCCTTTCGGCGGTTTCAGGTCGTAGCGTTCGAACAGTTCGCGATGCTGGAACGGCATCTGCACGGCGTCGCGGATACGTTCTATCTGCTCGTCCAGTCCGCCGATGTCGGCGAAGGTGACGTCCGGCACTTCTTCCAGAACCAAATCGTCGTCGTTTTCGGGGGGAACCAACGAAAGCGCGAACCGCAGAGATGCGTCGACGTTCACGCGATCGCCCGCGCTGATGGCCTGTTTGGCAAGCGTTCCCGAGCATCGGACCAACGTCACGTTGCCGCCGCCATCCGCGACCAGCAGGCGGCCGTCATCGCACACCTGCCGTACCGAGCGCACCGCGCCCAGCGTGTCGGTGTCGAGCTGTGAGACCACCACCATGTTCTCGTTGAGCAGCACGGTACGTCCCGGTTCGAGCCTGGAAGCTTGCAGATTCGCCGCGATCGGCACGATCATGCGCCTCGCGCCGGCAGCCACTTCGGCGCTGGCATGCTGCACGCCCTGCTCGTCCGTTTTGGCTGAATGCACGCGGACCATGGTGGCGAAAGTCATGGGAGGCCCCGCCAGCTGGTTCAATTGGGCCTTGGTTTTCGTCATTTCCTGCGTGGCGCGGCTCAACGCCTTGACCAGCGCATGGTTCTTGGCCATGAGCTGGTCGTTGGCCTGCTGCAGCGACGCGAGCGTCTCTTCGTCATGATCGTTCATGTCGACCTCGCTTTCCAACACGTTCAACCCTCAAGAATACCCATTGTCCTAATGATTTCCGACAATCGGAACCATGCTTGAACAAGAAACGCCGAACATCGCATCCATGGCATCCCTGCCCACGCTGTCCGCTCCCGGACTGCTGGTGATGGATGTGGATTCCACGTTGATCGACGAAGAGGTCATCGACGAGCTCGGCGTGGCCGCGGGAGTCGGCGAGCAGATAGCGTCCGTCACCGCTCGAGCCATGAACGGCGAGCTTGATTTCCGCGAGGCGCTGCGCGCACGCGTGGCGTTATTGAAGGGTCTGCCGACCACGATTTTCGATGAGGTCTACCATCGCGTGCATTTCACGCATGGCGCGCTTGAACTGATTGACACGCTTCACGCGCATGATTGGAAGGTCGGCGTGGTCTCCGGTGGTTTTCACGAGGTTGTGGACCGTCTCGCGGCCGATGCGCATCTCGATTATTGGATTGCGAACCGTTTGGAGGCTGCCGATGGCAGGCTGACGGGACACGTGCTGGGCGATATCGTCACGAAGGATACGAAGCTGGAATCGTTGCGCGCGTGGGCCGCGCGGATGGGCATCGATATGGCGCAGACCGTTGCGGTTGGCGACGGCGCGAACGATCTGCCGATGATTCATGCGGCCGGTCTTGGCGTGGCGTTCTGCGCCAAACCGAAAGTGCAGGAGGATGCTCCGCACCGGCTCAATGAACGTGATCTGGCGAAAATCCTCGATTATCTCAAATAACTTTTCCGCACCTACGAGCGACCGGTGGGCGGCATGCGTTGTAAGACCGTAAAGACTTGGCCTGAGCGGCCCGGAGCGTGTCGTCAATGCATGCCGCCCGCCGGTCGCGGACGCCGCAGCTACTCACATACTTACAGTAGAAACAAAAATCTTACTCGCAGAAGGCGTTATCGAGGTGGGCGCCACGGGCCCAGTCGGCGGCGCGCATGGCTTTCTTGCCTTGCGCTTTAACTTCCAGCAGCTCGAGCGGCTCGGTGGAGGTGCCGACCCACACGTTCTTCTTGCCGGCCACGATATGGCCGGGTTCAAGCGATGCCGGTGCGTTCGGATTGGATATGTCGGCCGGCTGCGCGCGCAATACGTGCAGGGTCGCCGGTTCGGCGTCCGCATGGGCATGCAGTTCGCACCAGGCTCCCGGATTCGGCGTGCATGCGCGAATCTGGCGGTCGGCGGCGAATACCGGCACGTCGAAGCGGATATGCGCGTCCTCCACGGTGATCTTCTGCGCGACCTCATACGCTCCGGCAGGCTGTTCCACCGGTGCGATCTGATCATCGGCCAGCGCCTGCAACGAGGCTGCGAGCAGATGCGAGCCGTCTTCGGCCAAACGTCCCAGCAATTCTCCGGCGGTCTCGTGCGCGCCGATTTCCACGGTGGATTGCGCCAGAATCGGGCCGGCATCCATGGCACGGACGATACGGAACACGGTGGCGCCCGTCACCTTCTCCCCCGCCCAGATGGAACGTTGCACCGGAGCGGCGCCACGCCATTGGGGCAGCAGGGAGAAATGCAGGTTGTACCAGCCCATCGGCAGCGCGTCGAGCACGTCCTGTTTCAGGATCTTGCCGTACGCCACCACAGCGGCGGCCTGTGCGCCGGTGGCCGCAAGCTCGGACACGAACGTTTCCTCGCTCGGATCGGATTCGATGACCGGCAGACCGAGTTCGAGCGCGGCCTGCTTGACTGGATTCGCCACCAGTTTGCGACCTCGTCCGGTTGGCGCGTCCGGCCTGGTGAGCACGGCCACCACTTCGAAATGCTCGGTATCCTGGGCCAATAGTTTCAACGACGGCACCGCCACATCCGGCGTACCTGCGAACAGCACTTTCAACATGAGACGAATCTCCTCACCTTCATATCCATCAATGCATGCGACCGTATGCGTCGATCCCGCATAGCGACCGCAAGCACAACCGTCTGTCTAATCTGCGTATGTCGTTATTTTTCATGTACCGCGGGAATCGCCACGCCCGCGTCGATCAGCAGGGTGCGCAACGCGCGGGCATCCTTGAACCGTACGCCGCGAATGCCGGCTTCGTTCGCGCCGACGATGTTCATCGCCTTGTCATCCACGAACAGCGCGCCGGAAGCGTCGATGCCGAACTGTTTTAGAGCGTAATCGTAAATATCGCGGTGCGGTTTGCGCAGTCCCACGTAACCGGACACCACGCGGTCCTCAAGACTGCACAGAATGTCGTAATGGTCGAGCGCCACCGGGAACAGGTCCTTCTGCCAGTTGCTCAAGCCCCATACGTGGACGCCGGCTGCTTTCAGATCGTTGATGAGCACGCGCGCGCCTGGCACCACGCCGGTCAGCGAATCGACGAAATTGTCCAGATAGTACCGCATCATATCGGCCCACTGGTCTCCGTGGCGTTCACGCATCAGAGCCACGCCATCGTCATTGGACATGCCGGCGTCCAGTTCGTTGTTGATGTCGTAGAAGCCGGAAACGTCATTGTCGAGGAACTGTTCCACCAGTCCGTCCGAGTACCGTGGGGTCATCACCGCCGCCGGATCCCAATAGATAAGCACGTTGCCGAAATCGAAGATCACGTCGGTGATCTGCCGGCCGGCGTTCGCAGCGGCGTTGCCGTCGGCCATAAGCACGTCATATTCCATTTGCGGCTCTCCCGGCCAGCCTTTCATGCGTTTCTCCATTCCTAACGTCAACGTCATCAGTCGTTCCAGTGTTTCACGTTGAGGGGACGTCCGTCAGATGCGTTCCTTCGGATCCATCTGGAATCGCAGTTCCCCAGGTTCGCGTGAAGCCACGTGGCGGGCGCTTGCCGAACGCAGCCGCAACGCCAATTCGGCACGTCTGCCCTGTGGGACGCGCACGACTGCTTTGACCCTGTCCGCGGTGCCTTCCAATTCACGTGAATCGATGGTGCGTGGCTGCGGAATCGGCACCGGCCCCAAGACGGACGGCATCGTACCGGCGATCGTGTCGATGGTGGCCATGTCGCCGCCGGCCAACGCGCCGATTCGTTTCAACATCGTCCCAACCGCATCCCGTCGGCCCCACACGCAGGCCGCGGCGAATACCGGCGGCAGCGCGGTCTGGGCGCGGTCCTCCACTTCGACTTGGGCAAGCATCGGCGAATTCCACAGCATCAACGATCGTGCGAGCACGGGATCTGTTTCCCCGATCAGCAGCGCCTGTCCTCCACGGGTCCGCGGCGCGCACAGCGACACCGCGCGCATCCATCCGGTCAACGTGTCCACATCGGCGTCGATGCCGGACGCATACAAACTGGTCCACGCGTCGAGGATGGCCACGGCACGGTATTCGCATTGTGCCGGACTCTCCCCGCGCACACGCGGCTCCGCGCCGGGCGTGGCGATGACCAGTTGCGGAGCGAATCCGATATCGGACACGACGCCTCTTGGCTGGCTTGGCGTGGACAGCACCATCGGCACGCCACGGAACAGTCTGGCCAGTTCCATCGCGGTTCCGGCGGCGCCGACCCTGACCACGCGCATGCGCTCGTTATGGCATGTCGGGCATGACCATTGCACGGTGGCAGCGCCGCACCAGCGGCATCGAATCGTTCCGTCCGCCAACCGTTCCAATGGTCCCGTGCAACGCGCGCATCGCACTTGGCGGTGGCATTTCGAGCAGCTTAACGCTTCGGTGATGCCGTCCTGCGGTATGGACAGCAGCACCGGACCGGTTTCCAAAGCTTTGGACAGTATCCGGACCGCGGTGTGTGGCACGCGTGCGCCGATGGTCGGATCGGCGAGTCGTGCCAGCTCGTCGCGATTGAGCCAGCGAATCCATGGAGACGCTTCCTTGGTCACGGCCGGCAACGCGTGTATGGGCGTGCTGAAGCCGCTCACCTGCGTGTCTCCGACGTGCGCCGCGTCGGTTTCCCATTGGCTTTGCGCGCTGCGCGCATTGGCCATCGCGACGAACACGCCGTTATGCGATTTCGCGCGGAGCCGAAGCACACCGCGCGCGTTGGCGTACGGCATCATGCCGTCGGCGTCCTGGTAGCACACGTCATCAAGGATGAGGAACAGCGCGTTGCCTTCCACCGGCGCGTACATGGCGGCGCGCGTGCCCAGCACGCAACGCACTTGTCCGCAGCTGATCGCGAGATATGCCCGGTAACGGTCGGCTGGCGCCATCTGCGCGTTGAGCACCGCGAAATCGCCGTCATAGACGCCGTTCGCGGCCCCAGTCGGAGCGAATGGTTTCAAGCCGACCGACCGTAGGGTCTCAGTCATGTCGGCGATCTCCCGCATGGTCGGCAGCACCAGCACCGCCGGCTTGTTCTGAGCGAGCGCCGCGGCCACCATCCATGCCGCGCAGCGCCGCCAATGGTCGGCACCGGGTAGCAGGTCGAAGACGAACGATTGGAAACGTCTGCCTTGCAGCGCGTCATGCAGCAGATTGATGTTGCCGTATTGACGTTGCAACTGGCCGTATATCTCCTGGTCGACGGCGGCGAGCCGTTGTTTGCCCGCCGCGGTTCCTGCGGCATCGCGATTGCCGACGCGCAGCTGGCTTTCGACTTTTGCCACGCGCGGCGGCACTGCCAGGCGGAGGATATTGGCGCGCGTGCCGCCGAACGCGTCCGCGATGCGCGTCATATCGTCGCGCATGGATTCGGGAACGAGCACACGGTCGGTGACCACACGTTCGATGTAACGTATCGATGATTCGGGTGTGGCGCTGGTATCGGCGCGTTTCCATATGATGCCGTTGACCCGCTGCCCGCCGAAGCGGACGCGCACCATCACGCCGGGTTGGGCGGCCGCAGAGTATTTTTCCTCGACGAAATAGTCGAAGGTCTGTCCCAGATGCGTGGCCTGGATGTCCAGCACCACTTGGGCTATGGGATGTTCGGCGGCTGGCGTTTTGACGGCGGGCGCGCGTTTGCGCCGCTTGCGCGGGGCAAGCCCGTCAAGCGCCAGCTGCTCGGCATCCTCATTGGTCATAATGCAAGGGTAACGCATGCGCCGACGCCTGTTTCATCGTAGGACGTCGGCCGCGTTTTCAAGCCTTGATGGCCTCCTTGAGTTCGTCGACCATGTTGGTGGCTTCCCAAGTGAAGTCGGCATCCTCGCGACCGAAATGGCCGTAGGCCGCGGTCTTGGAGTAGATCGGACGCTTCAGGTCAAGCTCGTCGATGATGGCGGCGGGACGCAGGTCGAACACCTTGCGCACCGCCTGCTGGATCTGCTCGCGGGTCACACCGATCTCGGTGCCGTAGGTCTCCACGTTGATGGACACCGGATCGGCCACGCCGATGGCGTAGGCGACCTGCACCTCGACCTTGTGGGCAAGGCCGGCGGCCACGATGTTCTTGGCCACCCAGCGTGCCGCATAGGCCGCGGAACGATCCACCTTGCTCGGATCCTTGCCGGAGAACGCGCCGCCGCCATGGTGGGCAGCGCCGCCGTAGGTGTCGACGATGATCTTGCGGCCGGTCAGGCCGGTGTCACCCTGCGGGCCGCCCACAACGAAGCGGCCGGTGGGGTTGATATAATACTTGGTGTTCTCGTCCAGCAGCTCGGCGGGGATGGTGGCCTTGATGACCTTTTCCATCACGTCTGCACGCAGCTGTTCCATGCTGACGCTGTCGCTGTGCTGGCTGGAGATGACCACAGCATCCACACGCACGGGCTTGTTGTTCTCATCGTACTCCACAGTGACCTGGCTCTTGCCATCCGGACGCAGATAGTCCATCTCGCCGTTCTTGCGCACCTCGGTCAGGCGCTTTGCCAGCTTGTGAGCCAGACTGATGGGCATAGGCATCAGCTCCGGGGTCTCATCGCAGGCATAGCCGAACATCATACCCTGATCGCCTGCACCGCCCACCTGATCGTTGGTGCCCAGTGCGATGTCGGGGCTCTGGCCGTCGATGTTGGAGATGACGGCACAGGTGTCGGCATCAAAGCCGAACTTTGCGCGGGTGTAGCCGATATCTGCCACCACCTCGCGGACGACCTTCTGGAAATCCACATAGCAGTTGGTGGTGATCTCGCCCATGATGTGCACAAGGCCCGTGGATGCACAGGTCTCGCAGGCCACACGGGCATCGGGGTCGTGGGTCAGAATTTCGTCCAGAATGGCATCCGAGATCTGGTCGCAGATCTTGTCGGGATGTCCTTCGGTGACGGACTCAGAAGTAAACAGGTGTCTTGCCATTTGTTTTGCCTCCTAAAGTTTTTACAACAGGGTGTGTATTTCTTGCTCCAACATTCCGTTCAAGCTTTTTTTGCGCGAAAAATAAAAGCGCCCAGAGCCCGAAAGCTCTGAGCGTTGCACTCTTATCTCTCGGTTTCCCGCAGGATTTGGCACCTTGCGCTCACGCGCAGGTTGTCGGGCTTCACAGGGCCTGTCCCCTCAGCCGCTCTTGATAAGTCGGTATTCAGTTTGTCCGGGTAATATCTTATCATTGCTTCGTCGAAATGTCAAGAAGAGTCGCACTCTTTTTTGACATTTCGCGCAGATTGATAAGGCTCAATAACCCTTTGCCTGCTCGCCGTTCAGGATCTTGACGGCGCGGGAGGTACCCAGACGGTCTGCACCGAGGGCGAGGAACTTTTCCATATCCTCGACGGTGGAGATGCCGCCGGCGGCCTTGACCTTGCAGCGGCCAGCCACGCCCTTGACCATCAGCTCCACATCGTGGAAGTTTGCGCCTGCGGTGGAGAAGCCGGTGCTGGTCTTGATGTAGTCCGCGCCTGCCTCGCAGACGATGTCGCACATCTTGCGCTTCTCGTCGTCGGTCAGCAGGCAGGTCTCGATGATGACCTTCAGGACCTTGTCGCCCACCGCCTGCTTCACGGCGCGGATGTCCTCGCGCACGGCATCGTACTCCTTGTTCTTCAGGCGGCCGATGTTGATGACCATATCCACCTCGGCAGCGCCGTTCTCGATGGCAGTCTTGGCCTCAAAAGCCTTGGAAGCGGTGTCCATTGCGCCCAGAGGGAAACCGACCACACAGCAGACCGGGATGCGGCCCGCCATGTACTCGACGGCCTGCTTCACATAGCAGGTGTTGATGCAGACGGAAGCCGTGTGGTTGGCGATGGCCTCGTCGCACAGGGTCTGGATCTGGGGCCAGGTAGCCTCAGGCTTGAGCAGGGTGTGATCGACGTGGGACAGGATCTCTTCACGATTCATACTTTTTCCTCCTGAATCGAAGTTGTTTTGAAAACAGCTTCTTAGTTCTTGGTGGCACGGCGGACCTTCGCCATGCCGACAGCGCTCAGGGCAATGGCCGTTGCAGACACCGTTGCGCCGATGATGCCCAGCACAAGGCCGGAGACCAGAAATGCAAAACCTTTCAGACCACGTTTCATAATACCGTACCTCCTGAA
>ENA-OPBO01001288-OPBO01001288.1-human-gut-metagenome-genome-assembly--contig:-NODE-1288-length-18034-cov-3.798932_pt1 | contig 18034 bp, 16 predicted proteins | sample MGYA00241071_ERZ501458 | MGnify/ENA primary metagenome ERZ501458 (study PRJEB25962, sample SAMEA2042509) | human gut metagenome | biome: human gut; feature: human-associated habitat; material: faeces... | reverse complement strand
ACAGGGTTTTTTCAATCTGGGACGTGGTATTTTCGAAAATACCACGTCCCCAATTAACTACTGCTTAATCCTGGACACGACTTTCAGGTCTACGAAATCGGTCATATACCAGGTCGTCCCTCCCGCGTTTTCCAACGCGTACTGGCATTCCTGAGTCATCAGCTGCAACGGCTTGCCTGCCACCTGTACATAATAGGTCTCTCTGGTGGAGACTACACAGTTATTATTTCCATTGTAGGCGACATCAGTGATCTCATAGCTGTCCAGCCGCTCGGAGATATCTCTCTGCACATACTTCTCCTGTTCCTGGTAAATGGCGCTGCCTGGTTTCAGGCAATCGGAGATCAGAGAGAAATCGTTATTGGTCACCGCATCCGGGAAGTTCTTCAGGTACTTCTCCACTACCGCCTCCGGTCCGTCTTCATAGACCGTGGCAGCCTTGGCGCTCAGCAACACGTTAGGCTCGTAGGAATACTGGCATTCCCCGCCGTACTCTCTGCTGTGATATCCCACCTGGATATTGGCCTTGTCGTCCACCGTCGCCCCGGTGTTGTCCTCGAATTCCAGAAGATACATTTGCTTCTCCATCTCATAGATCTCCTGGTAAATGCTTTCCATGGAATAAACATCGCTGATGCTGTAATATTTTCCACCCGTCTGCTCCGCAATGTAGCTGATCCTGGAAGCATCAACAGAACCGATCCCGATAATGAACACCGGCACATGGTACCGATTGGCCACCTGGATCACGTCTTCCTGGGTACAGTTACTGTAATTATCATTCCCATCGGTAAATGCGATCACACACCGGGCTCCGTTCTGGGCGGCCACACGTTCTACTGAAGTGTAAAGGGCGTCATAAAGGCTGGTCATATCATCGGTGAACAGCTGGTTTACCTTCTGGGTCAGGAGATCCGCGTCGTCACAGAACTCCTGCTCCAGCCGCACACCAGTTGAAAATGAAGTCAGCTCTACCAGGTCTCCCGCTTCAAACTGCACGCTATTGATGAAATTGTTCATAATATTCTTGGCTTCGTCCAGGGGACTGCCGTTCATGCTTCCGCTGACGTCCGCCACCATATCCACCTTCAGGGCTTCCTTCTCATTCAGCTGGTTGGCCGCGGTCACTGTCTGCCGGACGTATTCTGCGTTGGCGTCCTCCTTCTCGATATAGAAAAGCATGCTGTCCAGATCTTCCGGCACCTCGCCTGTCGCCGGATCCTCCACATTCACATACAACCGGACGGTAGGAAACTCTGAGGCGTCCACCTGCTGCACATCCACCGTCAGCTCCTGCTCCGGCTCCACATACTGGAATACGATGGTATCCAGTTCTTCAAAGGCCTTCTTCACTGCCGGATAATCCGGCTTCTTATTCCCAGTCTCCTGCTCCACAGCCTGGAGCTCTTTCTCGTAAGACTCTGTCTCTGCTTCTTCCGCCTCAGACATATCCACGCTCTCGTAGAAATCCATCTGCTCCCCGATGAAATCATCCAGGTCTTCCTTCACGGATTTCAATTCCTTGATCACATCCTGCTTCTTTCCAACATCCAGGATCCCCAGGCCTTTCCATTCCTCCGCGGCGGCCTTGGCCTGTTCCTCATATTCCTGGAATCCGCAGGCCTCCACCTGGGACAGGGCCTTATCCTTTTGCATAGTAAGTCCGGCAGTGGCATAGACCGTCCCGCCTCCTGCCAGAAGGAACACCAGCACCACTGCGATCACTGCCGCGATCAGCGGCTTCTTGGACCCTTTTTTCTTCTGCCCGCCTTTGGGCGGCTTCTTTGCGCCCGCCGGTCCGGAATCCGGGGCAGGTCCCTGCTGCGCCTGCTTTTCCGGCTCTTCCGGCGCGCCTTCTACCTTCGCCCCGCAGTTTGGGCAAAACAGCGCGTCATCCTCGATCTGGTGTCCACAATTTCCACAAAACATCTCTCATTCCCCCGTTTCTTCCTTTTGTTTTCTATAGAAATCCAAATCCTTCCGCAATGCCTTCCGCATCCGCCCGGGCCCAGGCTTTTGCCAGTTCTCCGGTCTTCGCCGTGCCCCGCATCTCAGGCACTGTATGGAAGCCGTGCTCAATGATCATCCCCGGCACTCCCACATTGGCCGCTCCCCGGAGCACTCCATAATAATCTCCGTTCTGTCCCGTCCTGCGGCAGACGGTGCCTTCCACATTCGTAGCGTCATTGTAAGCGTCCGTCCACTCCCGGATCTCCCCGGCGTCCGCCACTTCCTGGAAAGTCCCCTTCGCGGCGATCCCAAGCTCAACACTGGCCTTTGCAAGACCGCTTCCGATCCGGTTGGCCAGCCGGATCACCTGAGGATCCTGACAGGCCGGCTCATTGAGGATCAGAATGGGCTTATTAATGGAAATGGGCTGCTCCTCAGTGGCACAGCCATTGGCCCCCTCCAGATTGGCGTTGGTGTGGAGAGAGATAAAGAGATCCGCCCCTTTAGCCGCCTCTCCCCGCAGGCTGATATGTCCGGAATCCAGACTGTCATTGCTGTACCCTCCAAGGGAAATATCCCCGGAGTCCCGGGTCATCCTGACGGTCACACCATACTCTTCTCTTAAGATCTTCTCAAGTTCCTTTGCAAGCGGCAGTGTGAAATCCCCCTCCGCGTAGACCGGCTCCGTCTGGATCATGTTCTTGCCGGCGTAGTGGCCCGGATCGATACAAAGGAGAAGATTGCTGGCCATTACCGGCTCTCCATCCTGAACCTCACAAGCTTCCGGATCCAAAGGCTCTGCCTGCACCCGGTACTCATACTGCCGGATGGAACCGTCCTCCAGGGTGTCCACCCAGGACAACTGCCCTTCTGCCGTTCCCTGACCGGCAGGCAGGCTTCCCACCTGCTCCCAGCTTCCTGACCCCGGGGTCCGCCGTTCTATCTGATATTCTCTGATATAGCCATCCCACTGATCCGGCCACCGGATCTCAATCTCCCGGTCCGAGATCCGGGCAAAAGACAGTTCCCCGATCCGGATCTTCTCCTTCTCCACTGTCCGTTCCTCCTTAATGGCCTCCCGGGCCTGCCGCTCTATCTCTTCCATTTCCTGCTCGTTTTGCTTCTCCAGAAAATACCAGCTGCCAAAGGCTCCCACCCCCAGCGCCAGCACCCCTGCCAGAATAAGCAAAATCACTTTCATCCAACTCTTCATATTCCTTCCCTCACTCCCCTGATTATACCTCTTCTTGCCGCTCCCCGTCAATGCGCCGGGCCTTCTTTACTCCCCCTTCAGGCCAAAAGAAAGCTTTCCTTCCGCCTCATCCATCCGGGCCAGGATCTTCTCCTGCTGCTCATCAAAGAGAAGCCCCTTATTATAACGGTAATAGCTGGCACAGTCATTCTCCCGCAGAAACTGGATGCTGTCCCTGTTACTGTTAAGATCGGTCACAAATACCACCATCTCCTGGCTGTCCCCGAAGGCCTCCTCCAGGAAGGAAAATGCATGTTCCAGTGCCTCTTTGGTCTCCTCTGCCGCCACAGATCTATGGTCCACTTCCTTCTGGAACCATTCCCTCACCCGGGCAAATGCGTCCTCTCCCTTAAGATGTTCCGCCCCGGTCTTGCACTTCCAGCCCTCCAGAGTCTCCAATACCTGCCGCCACAGATGATCCTGTCCCCTGGTCAGCTGCTCTGCTTTCCGCAGATCCTCATACTTTCCGCTCTCTTCCCGGCACAGGCTTTCCAGGTCCCCGCCTGAAGCCTGCATACGCTTCAGCGCCCCGTAGAGCATGGTCACATACTGGTCCAGGAGCACATAGTTCCGGAAATATTCCCGCAGCTTCCCGGAGAGCATCCCCACTACGCTTAACCGCTCGTCAAAGGAAGCATAGGAAAGCTTCTCCAATGTATCCTTTTCCCAGCGCCCGGCCAGAATATCCTTAAGGCCATAGTCCCGCTGGTATTTCTCATAAAGTTCCAGATAAACGGCAAAATCCTTGGCGATCTTCCAGTGCTGGATATACTGGTGGACCACCTCCCGGTCCATCTTCTTGCCCAGCTCCTCATAGACCTTCAGAAGCTCCGAGAGATCCTCCCAGCCTCTTGCCGTGGCGAATGCCCGGCCGTCCGGGGTGGTCTCCATCCGGTAGAAATGCTCCTTCTTAAGATCCAGATAAGAGAGAATGGCAGGATGGATCCCCACCTCCAGGGCATACTCCTTCCACACCTCGTAGTTCTCTTCCACGTCGATGCGCTTGATCCGGTCCAGCGTCACCACGTCAAACTCCCGCACCGATTTGTTGTACTCCGGCGGATTCCCCGCCGCCACGATGATCCATCCCTCCGGCACCTTCTGGTTTCCAAAAGTCTTGCACTGAAGGAACTGCAGCATGGCCGGCGCCAGCGTCTCCGAGACGCAGTTGATCTCATCGATGAACAGGATCCCTTCCCTAAGCCCGGTCTTCTCCATCTTCTCATAGACAGAAGCGATGATCTCGCTCATGGTGTACTCCGTCACCTGCCGCGACTGTCCCCCGAAGGTCCGCTCCTTGATAAAGGGCAGGCCGATGGCGCTCTGCCGGGTGTGGTGAGTGATGGTGTAGGACACAAGGCCGATGCCGCACTCCCGGGCCACCTGCTCCATGATCTGGGTCTTGCCGATCCCCGGAGGCCCCATGAGAAGCACGGGCCGCTGACGGATGGAGGGGATCACATATTCCCCGTAGGCGTCCTTTGCAAGATACGCCTCAATGGAATCTTTGATTTCCTGTTTCGCTCTTTTAATATGCATAAGTTCCTCCTCTTCCTTCTTCCAAAAGATCTTCTTCCGACAGGATCAGCTTAATGGCCCAGGGCGGCACTTCCACCTCTTCATAGTCCTCCTCCAGGAAGACAAAGGCCGTCTCATAGGGCGGCATTTTCTCCGGGAAAATGCCCTTGCCATCGGTAAAATACAGCACACCCCGCAGATTGTCAAAGGCATGCTCCGCCCGGAGCCTGTCCACATAGGCGAAAGCCGGACGGAAATCCGTGCCTCCCTCCCCCTTTAATTCCAGCTGTTCCATATATTGGGCCAGTTCCTCCGCCCGGGTGATCTTCACGTCCGTCTGCACCGCCTCGTCGCACTGGATGATGTGGATGTTCACCTTGCGGAAGAAACTGTTCTCCTCACTTAAAACGGTGTACGTCTCCTCCAGAAATCTTCGCACCAGCTCCCCGGAACAGGACATGGAAGTGTCGATGATCACCGCGAATTCCTGGATCTTCTTCTCCTCTTTCCACTCCTGGGGCTCAATAAGGGGAAGATTCCCATAGAGACGCAGGCCGTAGCTGTAGAAAACGTAGTCAAAAGAATCCGGATCCACCGCCATCTCCTCCTTAAGCACCGCAAATTTGCGCAGAAACTTCCCGTAATCATACCGCTGCCGGTTCTCCACCCGCAGCTGGTCCACCAAGGTTCCCACCTGGGAGGAAGCCTCGCTGGAAAAGGCTTCCATATCCATCTGGGTCTTCTCACTGATGTCCTGCCACTGGTTCTCCACCTGCTGCCGTTTCTCCGGATCATCCTCAGGCCAGTACAGGTGGCTGTCCACCCGGAACTCCTCCTCCAGCCGGGCGAAAGCCTCCGGGGACAACTGCCATTCCATCAGTTCCCGGCAGATCTTATCCGCCGTCAGTACCTTCATCTTCTCCCCCAGCCTCCGGTAAGTCTCCCGCCGGGGGAAGGACTTGAGTCCCCGCACGCACCGGTTGGGCAGCCCGTCGATCACCGATTCCGCCGCGATGTCGCAGGCCAGGTCATAATAACGCCTGTCCCGCCCTTTTCTCCCGGTGATATGCCGGAAAATGGCGTGGAGCACCATATGGAGATAGACCCGGTTTACCTGTGTCCGATCCTCCCGGTACCGTCCCCCCAGCCAGGAGGGCTCATAGTAGATGGCAAGCCCGTTCGTCCCAATGGTCTCCACTTGCGGATCCATAACGAACTGGAAACTGCTTAAGGCCACATCCAGGAATCGCATGGACAGATACAGCTCGCTGCGGGTAACCGTAAGGATCTGTCTGCCGATATCTTCCAGCATGGCGCTCATGGCCTCTTCTTCTGTTCTTGCTCCTGTCCTTTCTTCCATCCCTGTTCCACTTTCTTCTTATAGTTCAAATGTCTTCTGTTTCCTGGGGAACCGCCGCCCCCTCTCCTCCATGAGAAGACTTACCAAAGCCGTCTTTCCGCTATCCAGGGCCGCCTGGATCCCCGTCTCTATAGCCGGGCCGTCCAGTAGTTCCCTTTCCAGGAGAAACTTTAGTCCCTCTGTGTCTTCCTCTGTTACCAGGAACCTTGCAGCAGCCGCTCCCTCGTCTCTCAAAAATCCTTCATAGCTCTCCCTGGCTCTGTCAGAAAGCCCCACCGGAAACCGGAGACGCTTAAGCGCCAGTTCCGCCACCGTCTCCGGCGCTTCATCTGCCACCGCCCAGGGAAGTCTTGCGTCATATTTGGCAAAATCCAGCTTCCGCTCATAGAAGCACTGGCGGTAATAGCCGCCGGATCCATGATGGCTGGTGTAGAGGATCCTGGCCGGCGTATTCTCCACCGCCTCCTCATAATGCTCCGGGAACAGCACCTGCGCCGTCTCCACCCGGCCGTCCCCCCGGTGATAATGAAGGGTTGCCCGGATGGCAAAACGCACTTCCTCCACAATGGACTTTAAGGCCGAGGCCTCGCCCCTCCGCAGATGGATCTCCACCTGGCCGGGCCGGCAGCCGTTCAGGGCGCCTCCCCCGATCTCCAGGATCCCGTCTGAGAGACCAAGCTTCTCCAGGTTCCGGCACCGGTAGAAGGCATATCTTCCGATCTCCCGCACCCCGTCAGGCAGCTGGATCTCCCGCACTTCCTGCCTCTGTGCAAATGCATAGGCGCCGACAGACGTCACCTTTATCCCCTCAATGGTTTCCGGGATCGCAATAGCGCTTTCTTCCCCGCCACAGCCGGTGACGCAGATCCCGTCTTCTCTCTTCTCATACTGGATCTTCTGACCACAGCTCCCGATCTCCATACAATCTTCCTCTCTATTCAATGGTCACACCCTGATAAAATAAAGTCAGGATCTCCCGGTAGTCCATCCCCTGCTTTGCCATCTCATTTGCCCCGTTCTGGCTCATACCGATGCCGTGACCGTACCCGCCGCCCCGGATCACAAAGCAGTCCTTCTCCTTCTTCACGGTAAAGAAAGCGCTGGGAAGAAGCTTAGAACTGGAAACAGTGGTCCCGTCCTGCTTCCTGATCTCATAGCCTTCTCCTCCAAGAGCCCGCCGGATCTTATTCTCCGTCTCCACGGTGACAGCCCCCTTTTCACCGGCGGCCTGGATCGCAAGGGCCACATCCCCGGGTCCCCGCTTTGTTACCGTTAATTCTTCCACCGTACCGATATCTTCTTTGGTATTTTCCCGGATGAGACGGGACAGGACCTCCTCCGGGATCCTTGCCTCCCATCGGTACCAGGGCAGATCCTTCTCATAGTCCCCGGCCTCTCCCTTTATCTCCACCGACTGCAGATAGGCGTTGGCCTCCCCCGGTTTGGTTCCCCAGGCCTCCACATTGGTGGTGCGGCCGCAGGAAGTGGAATAATAATAGGTGGTCACCACCTTGCCCTGATAGCGCACCGCCTCCCCGGCAGTGGCTCTCACCGCTTCCCCGGCGCTTTCCGCCGGTTTGGAATTACCGTACACCTGGTAATCTGTACTGTCGTTAACATGGGCTTGGTATTCCGGATAACCAAAGCTCTCCATCTGCCGGCAGGCAAAACTCCTGGCGCACACAGCCTGGGCCTTCAGGGCTTCCGGCTCATAGGAGGCCGGCATCTCGCTGGGCACCACGCCCTCCAGATAAGTCTCCAGCGGAAGCTCATTGATCAGCACCAGCTCTTCCCCGGCGGCGCGAAGTTCAATAACTCCTGCGTAGGAAGGCGTCCCATAACCCCGATGCAGGGTCTCCACCTTCACTTTGCCCTCTCTGGCGCGCACCCGGATCGCTCCTTCTTTAAGCCGGTCATCCTCCGGCTCCACCGTAAGTTTCCCCTCCACTTCCTCCTCCCGGTCTCCCCAGTTCACCACAAGACCACTCTCCGCAGAGAGCACTGCCTTGACATGGGTCTCCTTCTGATATCCGTCGGTCATAAGAAGAACCCGGATATCCGGGTTCTCCCCCGCCAGCTCTTCCCCGGTCCCGGAGGGCTGTCCTCTTCCCACAGAAGAACCGCCTTTCTCCTCTGCCGCCTGGGGAAGCCACCTGGCTCCCGCCGCAATCAGAAAGGCGCAGCAAAGGATCGCCCCGCACAGCCAGATCTGGCGCCGGATAGCCCTGCGGCGGGCCTCTCTTTTGCCTCTCACATACCGGTAAGTCCTGCTGTATCTATGTAATGTTCTATTCCTTCCCATCCAAGATCCTTGTCCGTTTTTCTAAATCTATATTCTCTGCCTGTACAAAAAAGAACTCCACCCGGCAGGAAGAAGATCCCCCTTTCTGCCAGGTGGACTTTGAACATCGCAATATCCTATCACGCAACCTTGGTGTAATCAATCACAGAAATTTCCTGCAGAAGTTTCTTCGCGTCATTGACCATTGTCTCCAAATGTTCCGCTACTTCATCTGTATAAAAAATTTCTCCACACTGCTCACACTCTTCACAGGGTACATTCTTGATCACAATAACAGATCCTCTGTAATTTACCACATGAGTTGTGGTAGTTTGCCGTACTGTATCACATTTACATAACATACACATTATTTATGCACCTTCCTTGTTTTTAAATCTTTCTCAAATTTTTCAACACTAGGATAATATACGGTTATAATCCCTATTGTATCCTGATCCTCATCTAAGCTTACCACAACATGGATAACTTTTTGATCCATCGTCCGACCAAAGATAAGACAACTTGGATGGGGAAAATCATCCGGATAATCTTCTATAATCTCCCCCTGCACAATACAGTTTTTTACATCCTGCCGGCTTATATCCCGTTCCTGCATACGCTCTAGCGCATGCTTATACCATTTCATTTTCGATTGTATACAATAATCTTGTATCTTCTGTATATTCAATGTTACTTTCCTTCCTAATACTACTTTTTACTAGTATATCACAAAATCAGGATTTCTACATCATCTGCCGTCCCGCCGGCGTCACCGCCAGGCTCCCGTCGCTGTGATACAGCAGGCCGTCCACGCTGTAATAAACCGGATTCCCGGCCGCCACCTCAATAAACAAAAGACTGGACATCCCGTCAAATGCATGCTCTTCGATGTTCGTGATATTGGCCGGTATATAGATCTCAAAAATCGCCTCTTCAATCCCGGCGAAAGCGCCTGCCCGAAGGCCCACGCAGCTGTCATGAGTAGGCAGCGCTACCAGACCGTCGGTAAGCACCAGTCCTGCATCTGTGTACCCTGCCACATATCCGGCGTCGTCACACCGGTATCCCGGGAACTCCTTCCATCCTGCATACAGTTCCACCCGGGATGCTCCCTCCTCCACTTTGGTAAATGGAATGGTGCACCCGGCATCCAGATACCAGCCGTCAAACAGTTTGCCAAGGCGGGTTGGTTCCGCCAGTCCTTCCAGGTCAAAACCTTCTGCTGTAGCCGTTAATTCAGAACTCTCCGGCAGACCGCCGTTCCCATGCAGGATCACCGGGATCTCAACCGGCACAACAGCCGTATCCGTCCCAGGCATCTCCACTGCAGGCACTTCTTCTGCCGGCGCTTTCTCCACAGGCGCCGCTGCAGCCGCAATTTTGCGGCTGTCAGAAAGTCCTTCTGTCTTCGCCGCTTCCGGCCTTTCCACCAAAGTCACATCCAGCTCTTCTGTCAGGGTCAGCGCGCCGGGAAGTGTCCAGGTCATCCAGTCCGGCTTCCCTTCACGGATCCCGGCAAGAGATTCCGCTGTTTCCACAGACATCATTTCCCGGGATACTGCTCCTCTCTCAGATCTCCCAGTTTCCACCACTGCCGCCTGAATAGATACCAGGCCATAGGCCGCGACACAGAACGCTGCCAGGATCAGCCACAGAACCGCCTGGTCCCAGGCCCGCTCCATCAGTTTCCGGTCATAGATCAGTTTCCCGCTTCCAATTGCCATCTTCATCCCCGCTCACCCGCCTTACACATTTATTTATATCATACCAGAGAAATCCGCGACAGGCAACGAAGACTGGCTCTTATCAAAGATTTCCCATAAAAAACGCTCTGTGCAGCTGATTTTGCTTCCACACAGAGCGTCTTTTCTTTAAATCTTCTGTTATTCCATCTGCAGCAGACGGTACAATGCCTGGGCATAAAGCCTTGCGCACTCCATCAGCTCATCCAGGTCGATAAATTCATCCGCCTCGTGAGCCAGCTCCGGTTTCCCCGGGAATACCGGACCAAAGGAAACGAAATTCTCCACATCCCGGCAGTAGGTTCCTCCTCCGATAGTAATGGGCTCTTCCCAGGTTCCCGTCACATCTGCGTACACCTCCAGAAGGATCTGCACCAATTTCGCATCCTTGGGCACATAGAGAGGCGGCCGCTTCTGCCAGTACTCCGGCTGGAATCCATATTTCTCACAGGTCAGGCAGATGGTCTTCCAGATCGTATCCAGGTCAATGTGTACCGGACAGCGGACATCTACCTTCAGATCCATGCCTTCCCCTTCCACATTCAGGATCCCCAGGTTCATACTTAATTTCCCGGACAACTGATCCTCACAGGCCACACCTAAATTCCGACCTTCCCACCCGTCTCCAAAGAGGGTGTCCAGGTTCTGGAAATACTCCCGGGTCTTCAGATCTCCAAAGGGCAATTCCTTCAGGAACCGGATCATGGGCAAGATGGCGTTCTGGCCAAGCCACGGCTGCATGGCATGGGCGCTGACGCCGTGGAAAGTAAGATGAAGGACATCCCCCTCCATCTCCCCGGATCCGTCTGCAGCCTTGATCCGAAATTCCTTCTGAACCTCTTCAAGCTGCTCTCTGGGTCCTCCAAGCCATACTTCCGCGATATTGGGCACTGCGTTTACCACCGTTCCGCCGGCAACCCGGATCACACAGAGTTCTTCCGGATCCGGCAATTTCCGGTCACTTTTTATCTGGAACCGAAGGATCCCCTTCTCCGCATGGATAACCGTGAACATCGCATCCGGGGAGAATCCCAGATCTGGTCCCTTCTCCTTGGTCAGGTAATACTTAATACACCGGTGTCCGGTCTCCTCATCACAGCCGATAATGTGACGCACATGGTTCCGGATGGGAAGACCGCTCTCCTGTATTGCCTTCATCGCATACAGACAGGCAACCAGCGGCCCCTTGTCATCAACCGTTCCACGGCCATACATTTTCCCGTCACAGATCTCCGGCAGAAATGGTTTCCTGGTCCAGCCGTTTCCAGCAGGGACCACGTCAATATGGGACAGGATCCCCACTTCCTTCCCTTCTGTTCCAAAGTCCACCGCAGCGGCATAGCCGTCGTAATCCCGGACCTTAAATCCAAGTTCTTTGGCCAGCTCCATGAGCCCATCCAGGGCACTGCGGATCTCCTGTCCAAAAGGCGCTCCTTCCCCTGCATTCTCCAGATTGATCACGCTGGGGATCCGGACCAGTTCTTCCAGGGACTGGATCATGTCCTCCCGGTAGGACTTCACAAGTTCATCGATTCGTTGCTCCATGATTCCTTTCTCCCTTCCTCTTTTCAAAGCAGGCCTTCCATATCACATATTTTCTCCAATTCCCAGGCCTGCATCTCTTTCTCCGGCGGCCGCTCGTAGAGACCGGATCTGCTGAAGGTCCACCCCGCCTTTTCCTTCATCTCAACCAGATATTCCGCATATTTTACTGAAGCCACCATGGAATCTATAACCGGGATCTGAAATTTCTCCTGCATCTCCCGATAGAATCCAAACTGCATGGTACATCCAAGAATGATCACTTCCGCCTGATCTTCTTCCACCGCCCGGCGGATCTCTTCCTCCATCCGCCTTCGGGTTTCATCCTCATTTTCATGAAATTCCAGAACTCCCAGATCAAGGCTCCGGAAGGAAGCCAGCTTACGTCCCAAACCATACTTGTGGATGTTCTCCTCCATCTGGGGGATCCATTTCCTTCTCCCCACGATCACGGAAAATTTGTTGCCCAAAGTGGCCGCCAGATGGGCACATGCTTCTCCTGGCGCCGCCACAATAATATCCCTGGCAATCTCTCTTCCTTCATAGAGACACGGATCATCAAAACAACTGATGACGCAGGCGTCGAAGCCGTCCTTCTCCGCCTGCAGGATCCCTCGCAGGATCTCTCCCTGATTGACAGCCTGGTAGAAATGGTATTCCATATGGTTGGTCCCCTTGGCGATGCTCCTCACCTCAAGGTCTGTCTTCTCATCCAGGAACGGCTCCAGATAATCCCGGATCTCCTGATTCATAGAATCATAGGCTACCGCTTTCAGATACAAAAGTTTTCGTCTTTTCATCAGAAACCCTCTCTGATTCAGATCATACTAAACAAACATTTTGATAAGACTGGAGAAAAATCCATATAAGCCATCTCCAGCGATCAGACCTGCATCCCGGCAGTTCATAAATTCATCCCCAATAATCTTGCGCATAATAACGGCCACGATCACACCAATACCATAGATTGGATTGTTAATGAGAAGCCCTGTGGCCAGAAGCACGCCAAACATATACTTTCTTCCGATTATCTGGATGATCGCTCCTGGAATCGCCCAGATTATCAACTCTTTTACCAGTGCCATGTTCGTCCCGGCCTCAGCCGTTGTCGCAAACACAATACTTGTAGCAGGAATCAGCCCATCTTTCATTGTCATATCAGCACAGAAAATAACCACTACGATTCCGATCAGGGCTCCCAGCATTTCGATCAGAACCTGCTGCTTTCTTCCATACAGTTCATAACCTACATTCTTACTTTTTCCACGGATGATCCATCCTGTTTTCAGATCATACCCCATGTCGGCAAAACAAGGCCCCACGGAACTGATATAACCTGTCAACACCGCAACTGCAAACGGTGGGAATCCCATAACAACACCGATGGTCATAAAAATCGTGGTAACTGCAAATCCCGGGAACCAGCCGGAATACATCGCCGCTTTTCCAATAATGATCATGGACGCTACCGATGCAAACGCTGTCCAGATAAGCCACAGCACCATTTGAACCGGCGGCATTCCAGAAAACGTTCCGCAGATCACTCCCACAAGCACTCCGCCAACCAGATGCGTAACCAGTGCAATGATCAACGTCTTCTTTGTGCTGGACGCGGAAACCGTCAGTTTCTCTTCCGCACTTGCTTCCAGTGATTTCTTTTTATTTTTTGCCGACCCCTGGTAAATAGATATTACAGACTGCACCAATGCGATCAGACCTGCTCCTACCAGAAATCCCTGCGGAATATTTGTCGCCCCGATATCAAACCCAGTCAACGGTTCGCAATATCCTCGAATCAACAGTCCAATCCCCAAAGCCAACATAGAAACAATATTGGCAATAAACACGATTCCCACGGCGCCTACCGGCAGCTTGACAACGCTCCCCAGGATTCCTACAACAATTCCCTGGATGACACGCTTTGCTTTATCTCCACCCTCATCGCCTGCCTCCAGAACCTCTGCTGTAGCCACACCAGGCGCCCATGCCTCATTGGCAGGAAACAGTGGAGAGTCAAATAATGCTCCAACTGTATAAACTGAAATCAGTGTACCGAAGATACATCCCAGCGCCATCGGCAGGATCACTTCATATTCTCCCATTACAAACAGGATCGCCACTGCTACAAACGCACAGTTGGCTGCAGAGAATCCTGCGCCGGATACAATGGTCTGGATATAATTCTGGCGTTCAAGATTTTTAAATCTGCCAAATACGGTAGTCGGGATCCTTGCTACCAGCATTGCAAAAATCGCTCCCAAAATAGATGTATTTGCAGAGACCCCTACTTTTCCCATGATCTGCATACATATAATACCAGATAATATTGCGAGAACTGATCCAAAAATAATGGTCATCGGCTCGGAACAAGGTATTTTGTCAAATGGCTTTACATCTTTTACTGCTTGATCGTCTTTCATCCGCGTTCCTCCTCTTCTCTCATTGAAAAAGAGAAGCGCCTGAACTCAAAAGTATATCCAGGCGCCTGTCTCTCAAGATTTTTAGTATCCTGCCGCGCCCATCTTTTTACAGATTTCTACCAGCTCCGGATCAACATATTTTCCTTTCTCCTCCAGAGTGACACCGTCCAAAATAATTGATGGTTTTGAGACAACTCCATCTGTATGAGATGCCGCTGTCCAATAGCTTCCGCGGATCATCTTTCCCTGGCTTCCGATTCCAAATTCCATACAGCCAAAGATTCTCTCATCTTCTACAATACGACCTGTCGCTTCCGTAACTCCCGGATTGAATCCAAGAGAATAATGAGCAAGACGGAACATATTGGGATCATCAAAGGACTCCAGCCACGCCTGGAATCTCTGCGCATCCTTTCCACCTTCAATTTTGGTGACTCTTCCTTCCTCCAGCGTCAATTCTACATTTCCGGACAGAATTCCCATATCTGTCGGCGGGAAAATAGCCGCATCAAATACCAGCTTCCCGTTAATTGTCTCTTCGATCGGACACCAGCTGATCTGACCGCACATCATAAACGGATATCCTTTAAATGTTGCCAGCTGTCCGGAATGTCTTACCGGTCTGCCTTCGTTTCTTGCAGTAAGATATGTACCGTTGTCATCCTTAACGATGATCTCATTGGCTGCCTCCATCTTTGCCTTAAGTGTTTCTCCCAGTTCTACAACACTTGCCACATCTACTCTTCCGATACATTTTACGATCATCGTCACATCCATACCTGTCAGATTGATATAGCGACATCCAAAATCAATTGCCTTTCTCCAGGATTCACACAACATGATCGAAGAATATGACAATTCAATCCACACATCCGCGACAGCCACTGCATTTCCAAGAGGTGCGATCGGCTCTGCATAAGCCTTTTCATTTGTAGGCACATAGACCAATACCGGATTCGCACCTACAATATAAGCTGCGTTCATGATCGCATCAAGAACTCTTTTATCCGTGGAAGTATCTCCCGTTACAACAACGTTCTCACCTGGCTCCACAAGCATAACTTCTTTTACCAGCTTATACGCCGCTTTGCTTACTTCATAAGATAAATAATCCGGTGCCATCTCAATTCCAATTGGATATTCCATAGTATTTTCCTCCTGCATTATACTTTTTGATTTTTTGTTGTCTTATTCATCTGAGAGTTTCCCGTCTATCATCTCTCTGACTACACGGGCCATAGTTGTTCTGCACAGCAGAACTGGTTTCTCTGAAACGGTCGCCACGATCTTTCTGGCCTCTCTTGTATAACCAATACAATCCATAACGATCAGGTCCGCCTCAATATCCTTTGCCAACTCCGCTGCTTTCCGTACTTCATCAAGTCCTTTATACGGATTGGCCGGTATCGGCGTAACTTTTTTCATAATTGGTCCCCACTGATCATAAGCCTGCTGAACCTGTTCTTCATCTGGCGTGATCACGATAATATTCGCATTCCTGCTCAGCGCCTTAGCCAGGCCGTTCAGAATTTTTGCCGGATAGATCAAAGGAACTTTCGATGTAAAAGTATCCGGAAAAGTTCCCGCACAGAAAAGCATGATCAGTGAAGCTCCCTGCTCTTCTAATTCGGAAATACAGGTTTGCATTCTCTCCAGAATAAAACTCTTTCCGAATTTCGCAAAAGTGCCGTCATTCAACCTCGAGACCAGAACATAGTCATCCTCTTTCGGCGCCATAAGTTCTATCTCTGCCTTGCTCAGCCCATCCAGGGCTCCTGCCTGGATCAGTTCCACCTGGTCCCCAAAAATAGGCAACATATCCGGTGTAACATCCACTCTGGGAGACTGACCTATCGTTACCGCTCCGATTTTCATTTGCTTACCTCCTTTACTCTCTGATTTTTTTTGGAAATATTTATATTTCCCCGTTTCTTTTATCTTGATTCTAGCATCAATAGCTAGTAAAATGAAATTATATTATTTTATAGACCAATAATGCGAGATTATATTCGTATTTATCTGAATATTTAGGAGGATTCTTATGCTGGATATAAAAATGGATACTTTCCTTGTTTTATGCGAAACGCGAAACTATACACAGACTGCAAATATTCTGAATATTACCCAACCTGCCGTCAGCCAGCACATCAAACATCTGGAAAGCTATTACTCTACCAAATTATTTTATTTCGATGAAAAACGCAGACTACATCTGACTGAAAACGGCAAGCTTCTTCTTCAGTTTGCCCAGACTGTAAAAGCCGACTCTGTACAAATTGCCCAACGGCTGCAGGCTCCTCCTGAAGAGCCTGAAGAAATTAAGATCGGTACGATCGTAACAGCAGGAGAATCTCTGGCCCCGCTTATCGTCGCAGAATATTTAAGAACTTATCCTGACAAAAAAGTTTACATGTATCTGGATGAGGCAGATGCACTTTTAACACAGCTGAAGAACGGACGTATTCATTTCTGTATCACAGATATCTACTGTCCCCAGAATCAGTATGAAAGTGAAGAACTATTCGAAGACGAAACGATCTGTGTCTGTTCCCCGCAACATCCCTATGCCGGAAAAACCGTCGACTTTGAAGATATAAAAAAATGTCGGTTGATCTTTCGTGAAAATGAAACTTATTCACGAAGAAACCTCATGAAAATTCTTCATGAATATAACCAGGACATAACTAATTTTAGTTCATATGTGGAAATAGGCACGATCAATGCCGTCAAGAAATTAGTGATGGAAAATATCGGAATTTCTTTTATTTACCGGTTTGCGATACAGGAAGACATAGACAATGGGCGGCTCAGCCAGATTTATATTAATAATTTTACATCCAAATCCCGCTTTAACCTTGCCTGGATGAAAGACAGTTTCTTCACTCCGCTGAGCCTGCAGTTTCTCGATATTTGTAAACGTGTTCTTACCTCATCCGATTTTCCAAAAAGATCTCATACATAAAAAAAGAGGTGCCGCTTCTTCGGCGACACCAGCTTATCTTTTGTACAGCCCAAAATGCCGGTTCCTGTATTTTGACTCCTAGCCGCAGCCAGGTGGGTGTCCGCATCTGCTTTTCTGCCTTCCTCTCAAATGGGGGCTTGACATATTACAGAGATATAAGAGTCCCGTTTAAAGTTTTGTAGGTTCAAAATTACAGGAATTATCGAGCATCCCAGGTTTCCATCTGCAAGTATTATAACTCATTTACGTAGATTTTACAACTCCTAAAATCTTCCTTGCTTCGTTCTCCAAATGATACTTATCCCATCTCTTCTATCATCCGCCGGATGGTATCTTCTTCCTCTTCCAGCGCCTCCGCGATCTCCGGAATAGTCTTCCCTTTAGCCAGCTTCTTCTGGATCTGTTCCTGCAATTTATCCATCTGACCAGCTTCCCTTCCGGCCTTCTCGCCAGCCTCCCAGGCTTCTTCCCGCTCCTGCCGGATATGCTTCTCCTGGTCATATTCATAGATACTCACGTTCTTCGCCTCCCTGCGATTCTTCTCCAAGAACTCCTTCAGGATCCCTTCCTGGATACACTCTGTGATGGCCCGTTCCACCGCCTCCGCAATAGGCTGCTCTCTGGCGTACTTTCTCACCCGCCCCGTATACTCCGCGTATTCCCACAGGGTATGACAGGCCTCCATCAACTCCGGGTTATGCCCCTGGTTCACGTTCAGCATCAGCACCTTCAGCTCCAGCATAGGGTCTTCTTTCACCGTATACAGGTCAGAGAGCTTCAGGATCTGCCGGTTGGCGTCCGCTGTCATCCCTGAGAACATATCCGATAAGTAAAAGACCGCAGCGGCAAGTTGGAACTGTAAGTAGACTGATGTTCATACAGGGACAGCCGGGCATCGATGAGGAATGACAGGTCATTCTTCATGGACATATAGATGGCGTTCTCCAGGGTATTGATCTCCAGAAGTTCCGGATCCTCATAATGTTTCCCACTGATGGCATTGTACA
>ENA-OPBO01001287-OPBO01001287.1-human-gut-metagenome-genome-assembly--contig:-NODE-1287-length-18038-cov-2.316132_pt1 | contig 18038 bp, 10 predicted proteins | sample MGYA00241071_ERZ501458 | MGnify/ENA primary metagenome ERZ501458 (study PRJEB25962, sample SAMEA2042509) | human gut metagenome | biome: human gut; feature: human-associated habitat; material: faeces... | reverse complement strand
ATTGTCAGGTTATATTTGTCTTGCAGGCTATTTATAGGAATACGTTCTTCTTCTGTGAGGGGATGCCCTTGAATGATCGAGTCGATAGGCCCTGTGTAATCCCGTTCACCGCACAATATCATAGGGATGTCGGGCCAGCGCCGGTTCAATTCATCGTGTAGGATGAAGCTTGCATTCCCTATAAGTACAATAACTTTGGGAGAGTAGGAATATACTTCTGAAAGTATATCCTTTTTCAGATTTTTTCTTGCTTCAGCGTCTTGTAATGTCAGCATGTTTAAGTTTTCTACATACACTCCGATTTGTTTGTTTTGTGATGCCATGTTTACAATTGGAGTGATGAAACTATTGCTCCAGGGATTAGAACTGCTGTAAGCATTAAGAACGAGAATATGATTGATGTTGGTACCAGTGTTCTCGCTGTATGACAAGTAGGTTTTTACTAATAAGCAGAGGGTGATGATGATTGCTTTTAAAATGCTCCTCATTTCTTTTTTATGATTTTGTTTGTTGCTTGGTTTAAATTTTGAACAAAAATATGTATAAATTAGCGATGGGCAAAAAAAGCAGGAGAATATTTGAATAAAATGATATAATTGAAGTTAAGTAGTATGATGAAGAAACGTTCAAGTGGCATATCTTGACATAAGCGGATCGTTTTTTGTCAATATTGAGAATGGATCGATACTTTTGAAGGGCTTGGTTGCCCGATGTATTAATCTATCTTTATTCTTGTCTGTATCGTAAACATTCTCCCTTTTTGCGTTGTTGGAACAGCAGTTAATCAATTTAAAGTATTTATCGAAATGGAAGAAAAGAAAATAGCCCGTGAAAATAGAAATGAGGAAAAACTGAGTCATGGCGATTGGGTCATGGCGGAATTTTATGCAACTTGGTGTCCTCACTGTAAGCGTATGCATCCGGTGGTGAAAGAGTTTAAGAAAATGATGGAAGGTATTCTTGAAGTCGTGGAGGTGGACGTGGATCAGGAAAATGCTCTTGCCGAATTTTATACGATTGAAAGTACGCCTACATTCATCTTGATGAGAAAAGGTGAACAATTGTGGAGACAATCCGGAGAATTGAGTTTGGAAAGATTGGAAAGGGCTGTGAAAGAGTTTAAGTCCTGACATGTTTTATGTCTGTAACAGATGAATATTTCTTCTGATGTTGCAGATAGTCGGGATTTATGAAAAAGATGTGGCAGTTTTTTCTATTCTGCCACATCTTTTTCGGAAAGAAGTTATACCCTTTCATACAGAGGATACTGCGTCTTTAGGGACTTAAATACTGTTTTCAAAATTGCAAGTTGCATCACATTTCACTGCAAGTTGCATTGTCTTTTGTCGTTACCCTGATGATTAGTTTATTTTCCGTTCATACTTATTTAATAAAAAACGGGCGTAAATAAGCAGGTCGCCTTCCGGAGTTACTTCAACAGGGCGGGTGGAACTCACCCATGAATCTTCGAACAGTCTGAATTCTCCGTCCAGCTTTTCCTGATCGAATTCCCGATTATTTTCAACTGCTGCAACGACCGCGTCCAGATACATGTCCCAACGTTTGGAATAGTAGTCCTTGATAAGTCCTGCCCAAGTACGACTGGCATAATCATTTAGACGGCCTCCCCAGGTGGTAATCAGATTGCGGGCATTCTTCTCATAATAGTTTTTCAATTCCGGGGTATTTCCGTATTTGCGGGCATCGGAAATCCACTTGTCGAGCGAGCAACGGCTATGGAAGGCATTCAAACGTTCCAGGTCGTTTAGTATTTCGCGCATTTCTGCCGCTCTTGCCTTTAATGCCGGCAGGTCTTTGGCTCCATACATGCGGTCGAAGTCATCTTTTACCGTCAAGAAATAATTTCCAAGTAGTTGGCGTCCTACAGTGATGATATCCAGCCGGAGTGCATCGCGATTGCAATCGGGAGCTTGCAACAGCTTTTGCCATGCCTGAAGCAGAGCGGTATTCGGATAGTTGATGGAAGTACGGTTGTTGGGCTTATTCATTACGGGACGAAGGTTGGGTAGTACGGCCAGGGTTCTGGGAACTTGTACATACACTTGATTGAACAGGATATCCCAAGCTTCGCGAACCGGTTCGCAAGTAACTCCGGTATGACGGTCGGCAAGAGCATTCAGCCAACTGCGATCGTCCGTATTCAGTGTCCAGGCTTTTTCGAAGATATATTCATAGGGGAACTGCATCACATCCAATCCTTCCAACGTGGAGCCGATACCTTTAAAATTGCTTCCGCCGTTTATCAGGGTGTTGCCCAGACGGGCACCGCTTTCTTTTACGTTTCCGGTGAGCGTGGTGTTTCCGCCAAAGTTACCAAGATAACACCAAATGTAAGGTTGGCCGTGGAAGTGTTCGGTGGTTTTCCATAATTCCACGTTCTCGCAGTGATAATCTAAAAGTACCATTTTGCCTTGCGGCACTCCTGTCAACATTGCTTTCACGCGCGGTGCGGTCCAGTCTTTACGGTCGAAGTAGAACATCCAGGTCATTTGCATCCATTCGGCTTTCGGGTCGGCAGCAGTCAGGGTGTGATACATGTCCGCGGATACTTTACTGAGGTATTCCGGTTCCCAGCTCGGAGGATCTACCTCATTGAAAGGGTCTACGCCATAAATATGATCTGTCCCGAAGAGACGGGTTTGTTCCTTGATGTACTGTTTTTGGATAGTAGCAAATAAGGCTTCTTCCGGATTCAAGAAATGACAGCGATACTCTTCGGCAAAACCTGCCCATTTTCCGAGATTTTGAATATTCGCTTCGGGGAAGATACGCTTCAGTGCACCGGGCACATGTCCGGCGAAGGCGGGAAGTACCGGTTTCATGTTCAATTCGCGTTCGCGGGTCAGAATTTTCTTTTGTAATTCCACTTGGCTATCCAGCCAGTGCATGGGTAGAGGGCCGTTCCATCCATCTATATTGGCCATCCGGTGCCAGGGAAGATAGGTCGGTCCGGTAAAGTAAGAGCGTATTTCTTCATCCGTCAGTCCTATTTTCTTCCATACTTTGTACCACACGGCTTCTTGTCCGGTAATGGCCAGGGGCATGTTGATGCCGTTTAGCGCCATCCAGTCGATGAGGCGTTCCCAATCTTTCCATTGCCAGAAAGGCATGGTGTAGCCATATGTACAATAATTTAGGAAGAAACGCCGGTCTACTTTCGCTTCTATTTGAATGGGTTTCTCGACAGCCGGAAGTGTTTCAGGCATTTCTACCGGAATGTCAGCATACCAGGAGATAGTGGTCAGGCAATAATATCGCAAGTAGTGATTCAGTCCCATAGCCATCGAGTTGGCATTGTTGCCACTGATTATGATTTTCCGGGGATCGGAAGCGTCCAGGCGGAAACAGTCTTTCTCGTCTATCGGTTTTATCTTTCTGAACTGAAAGTTTTCGGCGTATGCCGGAATGAGACGTTTCACCATCGATTGCATGGCAACTACGTCTTTCTCTTTCGCTCCCGCCGCGAGGGAGAGGAATAGGGTTACGATAACCAGACAAATGTTTTTTTTCATCATTTTTAATTAGAGTTTTATGTAAATTTGTTTTTTAAACAGAATATATCCCACCAGCCAAATGAGGGACAGGAAAAGGGCGGCATACATGAACGAACCGAAATAATTGCCGAATAGAGGTTGCAGGCAGGTATCGAACAGGAAAGTATTGATATGCCATGTACGGAACAGGTCACCGAATATCTCGGCTGCTACATATAGCAGCAATGGATTAACCCCGAAGACTTTGAAGAAAGTACACCATTCTTTCTTTTTTCGGACGTCGATTACTTCAATTAGTACAGCCAATGCCAAAGCAGCTATTCCGCAAGTAACCAGCACGAAACTCGGTGACCACAGGCGTTTATTCAGCGGACAGGCATAGCTGAGCAGGAATCCGGCAAAGAGCAGGAGAGTGCCCATAAAGAAGAGTTGCTGCATCCTCTCCTGGTTGTCTTTCCGGTTGATAAGCATGTGACCGCATACAAAACCGATCATTACTTGGGCTACGGCAGGAATGGTACTCAGAATTCCTTCGGGCTCAACGAATTGCCGGCCTTGCAAGTACATGTGGCTGGTTCCTAAAACGGTGGAATCGACTATGGCCATGATGTTATCGGGACTTTTCTCGAATCCGTTTCCTGCCAGTTGAAGGATAAAATAGCCTATTAGCAAGAGCAGGGCTATCGGAAGAAAACGTTTGTGTGGGATGAATAATGCCATGACGGCAGTGATCCCGTAACAGATGCCGAGCCGTTGCATCACTCCTAAGATGCGCATGTGCTCCCAGTCGTTCCAGATTCCTGTTTCGAAGGAATGGATGAACCATTTCATCGCAATGCCTATCAGAATTAAAAGAAAAGCACGTTTTATTATTTTTCCGATTGTAAGTTGCCATTGGAAATTGTATTTCCGGAGGGAGATATACGTGGAAATTCCCATTAGGAACATGAACATCGGGAAGACGAGATCGGCAGGAGTAAAGCCGTCCCATTTTGCATGCCGTAGTGGGGCATAGCCATATCCACATGCACCGGCATTGTTGACAAGTATCATGCCGGCAACAGTGATACCTCGCAAAACATCGAGAGAGAGAAGACGTTGGTGGGTGGATATAGGGGGATTCATGATTTATGAATTATGATTTATGAATTATGTGAAACGGGAACTATCAGATGAGACATAGAAGGGTGGTGGAGGTGGCTAATACGGCTCCTATGAGGGTTTCGTAGGGGATAAGTTTTAACCGCTCTTTAAACGTCAGTTCGCAAACGCCTCCGGTGGCATGGAAAAAGGAGCCGTGGGGCAGGTGGTCCAGAACGGTAGCGCTGGAATTTATCATGGCAGCTCCCCAGGCGGCTGATATGCCTACGGCAAGGATGGCATCGGCAAAGGAAGCCGAAGCAAGCGTAGCACCGGCGGTAGTGGATGCCGTAGCGGCGGACATTAACGCGCCCGATACCGGGGCTATCATTATTTCGTTGAAATGCGCTTGTTCCAGAAGATGCAGTATCCAGTCTTTAAGGGTGGAGTTCTTGATGACGCCCGCAATTGTTCCTGTTCCGATCAGCAGTACGGCTACGGTGGACATCTTTTGAAGACCGTACTCCATACTCGGCAAGATGTTTTTCCATTGTTTCATGCAGAGAATGCCGCAGATGCCGCCGATGGGCAATGCGATGAGAGGGTCGACGGTGATTCCTGCCACAGGCCGCAGGGCGAGTAGGATGATTGTGATAATGGGGGCTACCAGACTGCTGGCAAGAGACGGCAATTGTTTGTCGTCTGCAACTTCTTCTTCTTGTTTGGTTCCATTGTTTGTCAATCTTTTAGGGATAAGACGCATGATGACGAAAATCGTAAAAAGTAGTCCTATAACTGCCGGCAGAACATTATAAAACATGACCGATGAGAGATCGGCTTTAAAGTTTTCGGCGGCAATGATGGTATTCGGGTTGGGAGATACTATATTACCACATTTTCCACCGCCGATCATGGCTATCAGCAGCACGGATGGCGACAGTCCCAGACGTTTTCCGATGGATAAGGCGATGGGGGCTACGGTGATAACCGCTACGTCGATAAAGACGCCGACTGTACACAGCAGCATGGTGGCCAGAGCCAAAGCGGCAAATACACGCTTCTCACCGAGTGTGTTGATGATGGCATTGGAAATAGTAGTTGCTGCTCCTGTTTTGATTAGTATGCCCGATAGCACACCTGCCGTAAGAATGCGAATAATGGCCGGAGTTACGTCCTTGACACCGTCCGTCATCACGCTTACGGTATCTGCCAGTGACAGTCCACCCAATAATCCGCCTACAATAGCACCGGCAATCAGGCTGTAGGTAGGAGATATTTTCTTTATAATTAAAAAGACGGATATTAATAATCCGAATAAAGCACCGATGGCAGTCATAGAAGAGGATTTGATTTATGATTTGTGATTTATGATTTATGCTTGGATTCGGGGGATTTAGGAATTCGGGGTGAAATGCTGTATGATACGGAGGAGCTGGGTGACGGTTCGCTCTATATTATTCAGGGTGAATTCTTTTTGCATGGCCTGGTCTAAGGAAACAGGAGCCGGTTGAATGGACAGTACGGCGGTAAATCCCATTTCATTCAGTTGGGTGGTAGCTTCTACTCCTCCTCCCAATGCTATTACGGGAACATGCTGTTCGTGAGCTATTCTCAGTATTCCACCCAGTGCTTTTCCCATAGCTGTCTGGGCATCGAGTTTTCCTTCTCCCGTGAATACTAAATCGGCATCTTGCAGCGATTCGTGAAAATGCAGTATTTCCAGTATGGTGTCGATGCCCGGTTTGAGGGTAGCCCGGAGGAAAGGCAACAGACCGCCTCCCATACCACCGGCTGCTCCGGCACCGGGGAGGAAAGCGATGTCTATACCTTTCTGCTTCTTGATTACGGCAGCATAGTGCTGCAAGCCTTTATCCAGAGCTATCACCTCTTCAGCAGTGGCTCCCTTTTGCGGGGCATATACAAATGCGGCGCCCTGCGGACCATAAAACGGATTGTTTACATCACAAGCGATGGTGAAAGAAGATTCTTGCAAAGCCGGGTGGAGATGTGAATCGTCAATGGAAGCTATGTGTATCAGGTTGCTTCCCTGCGGATCCAGTCTGTTTCCCGATTTATCGAGAAAACGAACGTCTAAAGCAGCCAACATACCTATCCCGGCATCATTCGTCGCACTTCCTCCAAGCCCCATGATGAACTGCCGGCAACCTCTGTTCAGCGCATCCAGAACGACTTCTCCCGTGCCATAAGTAGAAGTGTTCATCGGATTTCGTAATCTATCTGGAACTAACGGTAGACCACTGGCGGCAGCCATTTCAAGTATGGCCGTTGTTCCGTCGCGGGTAATTCCGTAGGTTACTTCAATCGGGTTCATCAACGGATCGTGTACGAGGCATGATATTCTGTCTACATTTAATCCCGTACAGATGGCTTCTGTCGTTCCTTCGCCTCCGTCTGCAATCGGAAACGTGGCTATGTTGCAGTGAGGATATGTTTTTAAAATAGCTTTCTCTGCTGCCCCGGCAATGTCGAGAGACCCGGCTGATCCTTTAAATGAGTCGAATGCAAGAATTATCTTTTTCATGGTTGTGTATCGTTTTAATTAAAACCTCTTTATAATCGAACCTCTTTTTGATTCACCAAAAATAAGACTTTAATTTTTTATTTCCTTTGCTTTTTGTACCAATTCGATTGCCATATCCAACGGTTTTTCAAATGGGGTAGTGGTATTATGCCAAGGAGTACGTATCCATTCTTCTTCCCAGTTGTCCAAATCACCACGTTGCTTGGAGAAATAGAGTTTTAGGCGCGGAATATAGTAGTCTTTGATCAATCCGCTCCAAAAACGTGCTGCATAATCCTCCTGGAATCCTCCCCAAGTGGTAATCAGCCGTTTGGCATTTGCTTCATAAGCATCTTTTTCCGCAGGTGTAGTACCGCTATTTCTGGCCAGTTCCACCCATTCCTCCAAACGGTAGAGCGGGTGAGAAGCCAGCAATTTATCAACGTTTAGCAGCAGGTCGATCGCTTGATTTAAATGTTGATGTGTGGCAACCGGTTTTCCGGCGGTATCTTCCGTCAGTGCTTGCTTGTAAAGTTTGTCAGCTTGGGCAGCGATGTAATAGGAAGCAAATTCAATGGCATCGTTGACGTAGAGTTTGGAACGATTTAAGCTGTCTGCACTTGCCAAGAATAATTCTATTCCGTGCAGGAAATCGTCGCTTACGTCTATCTTACTGATACGCCGTTGATCCGGAATTACCGTTTGCCAAGTGAAACGGGGATAGGAATACAGCGAACTGTATGCTGTCTTTCTGAATAGCTCCCAGGCATTTTTCATACTTTCCGGATAGGCACCGTAACGGGCCGTGCAATATGAAGGCATCCATTGCTCCGGATCGATTGCCTGATCGGTCCATCCCATATCTGCCAGTAGCTCGTAGACCACTTCGTTATTTTCGAGCCCTTCGGGTGCTGAGCCGAAACCGATCAGGTTTCCGTGAGAAGGGGCTTTCAGTGCTTCGGCTGAGGAGGTGGCATACATCTGTAAATCGCCTGTCAAAGGTGTTTTTCCTCCGAAATTAGGCACATAGCTGAATATCCATTTCTTTCCATAGAAACCATCATGCACTTTCCAGGTCTGTTCGGTTCCCCAGACCCATTTCGGGTAATCATTACCTAAATCGATGATGATCATTTTATCATCCGGGACGTGGCTTAATAATGCTTGCAGGCTTGCTTTGTCCCAGAAATCATGTTGATAGCCGAATGTCCAGCCTTGGGTCACCCAGATGGCATCCGGATTTCCTGCCGTGATGGAGCGATAGATAGATTCTCCGTATTGAGCCAGTAATTTATGTTTTCCTTCCACATCGTCTTTTGCAACAGGAAGTTCCATCTCGTTGAAGCTGTCCGAGAGATAATAAGTGTTTTTTCCGAATTCCTTTTCCCACTCCTTGACGAACCGTTTTCCGATTTCTTCAAAGAAAGGAGAATCCGGAGGGAGCACGTAGGCATTGAATTTATCATCGAAGCCACCCCATTTCAGGTGTTTGAACTTTATATCGGGATGCTTTTCGGCAAAAGCCATCGGCACGAAACCTGCAAAGGCCGGTGCTATCGGCTGCATTCCCAATTCGCGCATGCGGTTAATGATCTGATGTTGTAATTCAATCTGGCTTTTCTGCCATTCGTCGGACAGAGGTCCGTCCCAAGTATTCAGATTTCCCATGCGATGCCAAGGGAGGTGTGCCGGAGCAGTGAAAAATTCTCTGGTTTCTTCTTTTGTCAATCCCATTTGCAGCCATACGCGTTCGGCAATGGCTTCGCTGGCAACAGTGGCCAACGGCATGTTTACTCCTCGGAGTGCCATCCAGTCTATTTCGTTTTCCCAGCGCGCCCAGTCCCAGTAGGGAGTGGTGTATCCGTAGGTACAGACATTCAGGAAATACCGGAAGTCGTAAGGCGTGGTTTGTTTTCTTAATGAATAATCGGGCCATAAAGAGGGAAGTTCCAAATGTTCGCCACTCCAAGTCTTCATACTATGGCATGCTTCTCTCAGATAGGTGTGAAAAGCATAGCAAAATGCTACTGTGCTACTTCCTTTGAGGGTTAGTTTTCCTTCTTTTGCTTCTATTTCAAAGGTTTCTTTCCCGTCAACGGGATTTATCTGTTGAAAACTAATACCATTTACTTTTTCTCCAATTTGCCGCTCGATGACGTGTTTGGCAGGAGTTACAATATCGGCGGAACCGGAAGTACCGGTGCAGGCGCCCGTAAAAAATACCCAGACAATAGAAAAACAGGTAAGAAAGAAGCTTCTCATACAATTAGATTTTCAAAATTAATAAAAAGAGAGCCGGCAACCAAAGACATTAGGGGAATCTCCCCGGTTGCCGGCTGAAAAATGATAGTTGGATTGTGTTAAGATTACATTACTTCAGGACTAATTTGGCCGTAACATTGTTCACTTTAGCAACGTAGATGCCTTTATCTATATTCAAAGTGGTTGAAGCATCTTTCTGAATAGTACCTTCGTATACTTGTTTGCCGGTCAAGTCGTAAACAGATACGGACACAGTACCTTCGAAACCATCTACGAACAGTTGGTTACCATCATTCCAGATTTTAATACTTGACTTTTGGGCTGCCGGGTTCCATAGGCCGGTTGCACTTCCATATTCTACAGCACCGATGGCGGGAGTAGCCGGGCGGGCAGTGCCTAATTGGTCTGTTGTAGGAATCGTTACTCCTGCATAGCTGGCTGTTCCTTTGGCTATTGCAATACTGTTTTCACAAAGAGAAGCGATAGGTGTGGCATCATTACTCAGAGTCGGGCTCCATACTTCATCTCCTTCAATATCGGGAAATACTGTGTTATCCAATTTGTACAATGAAGTAAACAGCTTGCTGGTTGCGAAATCAGTAACCTTGATATTGGAGTTATCAAACAGGGCAGAGTGGTCTACATTGTTTAACTGGGTATCGTCTGCGGTAGCATAAGTCGCTCCATAAACACAGTTCTTTAATTCCCAATCATAGTTTCTTACGATTTCAACGCCGTCTTTTTTGTCTCCTTTCCAGAAACCTAAATCAGTAGGAACGAAATAAGCTCCATCAACCAACCCACCTGTATTTCCGGCAATAATGGTATTTACCAATACCAGTTTTGAAGAGCAATCAGTATTGGAACATACGAAAATACCGCCACCTAAATTCTTGGTTGAGTAATTGGCTGTGATGGTGCTATTGATAATTTTTACACCGTCAAGTGGTTTTGATACATCACGTGAGTAGATATAAATAGCACCGGCACGGTTTCCGGCATAATTGTTCACAAATGTACTGTTTGTTATTGTCAATGCAAATGCTGATTCGTTTTTACCATTGGTGCTATACATATAAATGGCACCTCCGGAAGCCGAACTATTGTTGTTTTTGAATGTAGAATTTTCAATAGTCACTTTGGCATTATTATAAATGCGGATACAGCCTCCATCACCTGTTGCCGAGTTACCGTCGAAAAGACAGTTCTTTATAGAGCAGGTTACATCCTGACTTACTCCTAATACGCCACCCGAACTACTGTGCATATTCTTGATAAAGTCACAATCTTGGATATTTAGGTTGGCTCCTGTCTGTACGAATAATGCTTGAGCTTTATTTTTCCCTGTAAAGACGCAATTTTTAATCATAATCGTGCAAGCTCCTTTCATTGATAATGTTTGCTTGGCACCGGTAAATTTTATTTTGTTTCCGGTAGCTTGGTTCATACCATCGATAGTCAATGATTTGGAATCTATGGTGACAGCATCAAATTCTTCGATGTCATCCGTTGCAAGATTAAACTTGATAACATCGTCAGTTTGTGCACTTGCCATAATGTTAGGGAAAGAACCTTCTACTGAAGGGTCGCCACTGGCACTCGTCACCGTAAGGTCTGCTGCAAACATATTACATGTTGCTAAACTTAATATTGCCGAAAGTAAAATTTGTTTTTTCATAACAATACAATTTTAATTGATTAATAAATGATATATCAGATAAAAGTTCCAAAGTTCGATTTTATAACACCAGCTTATGTGTATAGATCTCATTACCGTTTCTCAACCATAGCAAAACAATCTTTGATTTTTGGTTGTAAATAGGTAATTTGTCTCCATCTTGGATATAGGTATCGAAAATGATTTCTCCGGTGATTGAGTAAAGCTTTACATTAGCTATTCCTTCAATTCCTGTTATACGATAATTGTTACCGTCTTTTACAATCTCTATATTGTTTTTCTCATCCGTTATCGGTTTATTACCGGTAGCGTTTGATAAGTCGATTTTTACATAGACAGGTAAATGGTCTGAGACTGCTGTGAGGTCGATTTCACTCTGATCAGCAATTCCGGTTTCTACAACACGATAGGATGTGGAAGATTGGTTGTGACCTAAGATAAAGTCAATACAGTCTGCCGGAGCCGTAGACGGATAGGTGAACTGTTTGGTATTATTTAAGATAGAAAATCCATTATTTTTGAATGTAACCATCGCCCGGTAAGTCTCTTTTATGTTAAGATCACCTCCTAAAAAAACAGGTTTACTGACACTTTTTGCAAATTTGATGATATAGTCGGTTGCTACATCTCGGTCTTCTGCATTCAGAGAGTAATGGGTAGATAGGAAATAATAATCGGGAAATTCTGCAATTATGATTCCACGATTGTCATCCGGATCGGGTTTTGCCGTTCCTCCTCCTGTTCCTTTAGGAATAAGATGGGTTTTTACTCCAAGCGGTTCTTCTTTGCTTAATAAGGCGATACCGTAGTAGGTATTGTGAGTAATTAAAAAACGGGATTTCATTCCGGTTTTAGTACCCAATTGTTCGGCACAGTCTTTCACAAATCTTTGATCTACTTCTTGGATGGCTATTACATCGGGAGTTACACTTTTGATGACAGATGCAATTTTATCTATTTGACGCGAGTTGATGATGGTGTGCCCTTGAATATTATAGGTCATCATCGTCAGTTGTTTTCCCGAATCGTCTGCATGTGCCTGAATCAATCCATAACAGAGACTTATGGCAGTCACCAATAGGTAGCGTAAAGCGGTATTGAGTCTATTCATACTGTTAATTATTTAGTTTCTTTTATTAATTCTAATTCTGTGATAATAGGTAAATGGTCCGATAACAGCGATTGTATGGATTGAGTACGAACAACACGCCAGGCGTTTTTAGGATATCCGAAGAGATAATCAATTTTTATAGATGGTTTATGGGATGGAAAAGTAAGATCGTCATTTGTCAGTAAATTCCAACCGGCCATTCCTCTTTGTATCGTTTTGGAGTCTGGGCGTGCGTTGAAATCACCTCCTAAGATGACAGGGTAAGGCGATTGCACCAATGTTTCCGTAATCTTTTGTATCTGTAAAAAACGGGTATCTTCTGAAAAATAATCCAGATGCGTGCAGGCAAAAGTAATTGTATCGGTACCGTTTACTTCGAAAGTACCTTGAAGCATCACCCTTTGTTCTTTTTCCTGTGGGCGAGGTAACATCATTTTCTCTACTCTGAAATACGGATGTTTGGAAAGCATTCCTATACCGTAATATCCATTTTTATAAGTAATTGATTTTCCGTATAAAGGATACATTCCGGTACGGTATCCTAACTCTGTAATGAAATCTTTTCCATTCTGTCTGGGGGCTCTTTCACGGTAGGTTTTACTGTCAACTTCTTGTAAAGCGACAAAGTCCGGTTGGAAAGCTTTGATGTGTTCGGCTATTTGTTCCAGAGAGGCCAGCTCACCAAAACGGAGATTATAAGTCATGACACGGATGCGCAATGTGTCTTGTTTTTGAGCGAAAGCCCAATTACCCCCAAAGATTGAAAGTAATGTTATTAATAGAAACTTTTTCATTTTGTTTATTTTAGTTTTTCGTATCCTCATCCGAATCGTTTCCGCCATTCCCGGAAGTTTCCGGAGCATTCTCTTCTGTTCCGCAGGAACAGAAGAGAGCCATCAGAGTGAATATGGACAGGTATATATTCTTATGTCTCATGATATTGTTTTTTTACCAACCTGGATTTTGTCCTAACGATGGGTTTTTTAATCTTTCCTGATAGGGGACAGGCCATAGATAATGCTTGCTTTCATCAAAATTGCGTGAACCGCCTTCGGCAGTAGATTTATCATAAACCACATCACCGAACTCATCCACGATCGGGTTATCCTGATCGTCCACGTACGGACAGCCACCCAATTCATTCATACATACCTCCAAGCTGGGGCAAGTAATAGCACGGCCGAGGCGGAAACCTTCTTTCCAGCGCAGAATATCAAAGTACCGCATACCGTCGAATGACATTTCAATTCGTCTTTCACGTCTTAATTCTGTTTTTAAATCCATATTCCATGCTTCCAGTTCAGAGAGTTTCATCGGATGCATTCCTACCCTGTTACGCAGGCGATTGATCGTTTCATCGATTTGGTCTTGGGTTAAAGTTTCTCCTTGCTGGTTAAATAAGGCTTCTGCATAAATAAGGATAATTTCCGGATAACGAATTACGTTGATGTTATTGTGATCTTGGTCTGTCAGACCGGCCAACTCCGGAGAATTATATTTTTTGAAATAAAATCCGGTCTTTGTATTGGCACCGTTATTATTGTTCCCTTGCAAGGAAGCAAAACGAGGTAAGCCGAAAGTTGCATTTACTCTGTTGCCGGCATCACCATCATCACCGCCGGGCCATGCATCTCCCGGGGTATAGAGGGTCATTTTCATACGTGGGTCTCTATCTTTGAAGTAATCGGCATAATGTGTTACCGGATATTTTGATAGAGGGGAAACGGCAACATCGGTTCTTTTGTAATATTCCAAACCGGTAGTGGCAGGTTTGCCGTCTGTACAAAGAAATGCATCGACAAATGTTTTGGAAGCGTTCAAACGTATATAATTTACCGGTGTACAAGTATAATTTGTCATATTATTCATCCGGATATCTTTTACGTATAAGCTATAAATGATGGATTCTTTATTATCAGGGTCATTTTCAGAATTTCCTTCCAAGTGATAAACCTTTTCATAGTCATATAAATCGTAAGGGCTGTTATCCAAGATATATTTGGAGACCTTTTCCGCCAGTTCATATCTTTCATTTTGGAGAGCGATGCGTGCCATCAGTGCCAAGGCCCCCCATCTGTCGATACGGCCTACATTTTGACCGGTCTGAATTTCCGGACTCAGTTTCTCGGCTGCCCATTTCAGATCTTTGATCATCCAGTCGACGACCTCTTCTTTGGGATTACGGGGGCCATAAGCTTCTTCAGAACTGATAACCTTATCGATCAAAGGTACATCACCCCATACAGAAGTCAGCCAAAAGTACTGTAACGCCCGGATTACTTTCACTTCGGCCGCATACACGTCTTTTGTTTCTTGAGGGACATCTGCGGCATTATAATTATCTAAAAAGTTATTGCAATCAAAAATGTGGCCATAAATGTCTCTCCAATAATTGTAGAATGGAAAGTTGTCTTGCGCACTGCTGGTTCCTCCGCTCACTTTACTCAAGCCGGATGTCGGGTCTCCCCATATTACTGTTTCCGCACAAGCTTCACCCAGATTGATTATCAGGTCATATTGCAAACCTTCGTAACAGGGATACAAGGCAGCCCGCAGTTGGGCTTCCGTTTTCCAATATGTATCGTTGACCGCTTTGTCTAAAGGATATCTTTCCAAAAAATCACTGCAACTAAAAGTAGTCATCAGGCAGCAGCCTGCCAGAATATATTTTATTTTATTTTTCATGATGTTATTTCTTATTTGTTTAAGTTAGAATGTCAGATTCAATCCAAATACATATGTTCTTACCTGTGGATAAGTATCTCCGGAAGATTGTTGAACTTCGGGGTCGAAGCCGTCGAAATATTTGGTGACGGTAAACAAATTATCGGCAGAGACATAAGCTCTCAATCTGTTGATTCCAAATTTTCTCATCCATTTTTGTGGAAACGTATATCCTAATTGCACATTCTTTAAGCGGAGATATGCTGCATTTTCTATCCAGAAATCCGAGAATCTGCGATTGTGGGTCTGTGCATAATACATACGTGGATATGATGCGTTCGGATTTTCGGGAGTCCATCTGTCTAAATGAGACTTTTTAGGAACCGAGTAGTCGTTGATGAAACAATGTCTGGCTTCTTCACTTAAATAACCGTTTGCTTTGCCCACTCCTTGGAGGTAGAAAGAAAAGTCGATTCCTTTCCATTCCAGTTCTCCTTTGAATGAGTAAGAATATCGTGGAGTCTTGTCACCGATTATTTCTTTGTCGTAATCATCTATAATTCCGTCCGGTTTTCCATCCGGGCCACTGATGTCTTTGTATTTGATATCACCGGGCTGAACGGCAACACCGTCTTGTATCACCGGAAACTTCGGATTTACATAGTTGCCGAAACTGTCTTTTCCTTCAAAATCATCCACTTGTGCCAATCCGTCTGTTCTATACCCATAGTACGCATCAATCGGATCGCCTACTCTGCGAATTTGGTCTCCTAATACGGGGGCGCTCGAACCTAAATCTATAATTTTGTTTCTTGCATCGGATAAATTGAAGAATGCGCGGTATTTCACTTGACCTATTTGATCTCTCCAAGCTAAGTTTATTTCCCATCCTCTACTTTCTACTTCTCCTAAATTCTCCAATGGCAGGTAGTCACGGCTTGAGTCTTTTTGCCATTTTCCTATCACTAAAGGGAAAGAAGGACGTACCAAAGCATCCATATTGTTTTTCTTGAACCAGTCGGCACTGACCGTTAGACGATTGTTAAAGAGGGCGAAGTCGACACCTATATTGAGCATGCGTATCGTTTCCCATTTTATGTTTTTGTTTCCTAAAGCGATTTGTTGAAAGCCAGTGTTCAACTGATTGCCGATAGGATAAGCTTTGTCTACGGATTCGATTGCTACTAAATATGGATAAAAATTATCACCTACATTCTGGTTACCTAATTCTCCCCATGAAGCACGTAGTTTGGCCATCTGCAAGACAGGGTCTGCAAAACTCATGAATTTTTCTTTAGAGAAATTCCATCCGGCAGAAAAGGAGGGAAAGCATCCCCATCTGTTATCTTTTGCAAAACGGGAAGTTCCATCGTAGCGGACATTGGCTTCGAGCAGATATTTTTCGTCATAATTGTAGTTTATACGGCCGAAGAAAGACCGGAGAGCCCATTCTTCCGCACTGCCCCCGTTGGTGATTTCATCTGTTCCGGCATCTATTACTTCAATTCCATCCAGCAACAGTACTTTTCTACCGGCACTTAATGTGTTGGTGTGTGCCCATTCCTGAGAAAAACCACCCAACAATTTGAAATCATGCAAATTGATGTTTTTCTGGTAAGTGGCAGTGGCATTCAAAGTTTGGGTCAATGTATTGATATGAGATTCACTGATTGAGTTCTTTCTTAATTTGTTTCCCGGGTCTTCCGTACCATCGGACATCCAGCGATTCATTGCCGGGACATATTTTTTGGTATCTCGGGTGTAATAGTTGGCGGCATATTGTCCGTTTAGGTACAGACCTTCTATTATTTTCAAAGAGGCGTTTACCTGTCCGTTGAAAGTACGTGAATTACGTTTATTATAACCGGAATTATAGGCAATGTCCACCGGATTCATCAATGAAGTATATGCGTAATGGTCGGTATCTACCCACTCTCCCTTTTCATTTTGTTCTTTCCATTTTACAGGAAGAAGGGGAGAGACACGCTGAACGGTTCGGAATACACCAGTCGTTCCGGATACACCGTTTTCCTGGCGATAAAAGTCTACGAAACTGATATTACCGTTTATTTTCAGGCGGTCATAGAGTTCTGTATTCATGCTTAGGCGGGCGTTATGTCTTTTTGAGGAGAACGGATCGCCTACGATAAGACCGTCCTGATCTAAATATCCGTATGACATGTAATAGCCGCTTTTTTCCGTACCACCACGGACACTGATATTGTGTCCTGTTTGCATTGCTGATTTTTTATATACTTCTTTTACCCAATCGGTGTTTGAATAGTCATTGGGAGAGTCGCCCCGATCGTATGCTTCGAATGCTTCATCTTGATATAGTTTACCAAAACCGGCAGCTATATACGCTTCATTAGCTAATTCCATATATTCCCGTCCGTTTACTAAGTCGGGTAATGCGGTCGGAGTCTGGAAGCCTACATAACCTGAATAACTTACTGTGGTTTTTTCTTTCTGATTACCTTGTTTGGTTGTCACCAAGATAACTCCGTTGGCAGCACGAGCACCGTAGATGGCAGAAGATGCTGCATCTTTCAATACGGATACGCTTTCTATATCATCGGGATTCAACAGGTTTAAATCTCCGCCGGCAATTCCGTCGATCAGGATGAGAGGATCGGTTTTGCTGTTCAATGTACTGATACCACGGACTACGATCGACATTTTATCATTGCCCGGTTGGCCGGAAGGCTGTACGATGGATACACCGGGCAACATACCTTGTAAGCCACTACCTACATTGGTAATTGGGCGGCTGGATAGCTCATCGCCTTTTACGGCAGATACAGCTCCTGTCAGGTTTACTTTTTTCTGTACACCGTAGCCTATAACTACTACATCATTCAGCATTTCGGTATTTTCCGTCATACGAACTGATATTTCAGTTTTTGAACCGACTTCAATTTCTTGGGTTTTATAACCGATGAAGGAAAATACCAATGTTTTTCCGGGATCGACTTCTATCGAATAATTACCGTCTATATCAGTGATAGTCCCTTCTTTTCCACCTTTCACAAAAACGCTGACTCCGATCATAGGATCCGCAGTAACCTGATCGATGACTTGGCCACGGACTTTCACTTTCTTTTCCGGAGTAACTCTGTTTTCTGTCTTTTTGTCGAACAGAAGCAGCTTATCTCCCGAAATACTATACCCTACATTCGTCTTTTTCAGTAAACTGTTTAAAGCATC
>ENA-OPBO01001278-OPBO01001278.1-human-gut-metagenome-genome-assembly--contig:-NODE-1278-length-18108-cov-6.843738_pt1 | contig 18108 bp, 6 predicted proteins | sample MGYA00241071_ERZ501458 | MGnify/ENA primary metagenome ERZ501458 (study PRJEB25962, sample SAMEA2042509) | human gut metagenome | biome: human gut; feature: human-associated habitat; material: faeces... | reverse complement strand
GGCCGGGGCCGGCATCGGTTCCGGCGGCATCGGGGTCCACGGCGGCGGCAGCAACGTCGGCCCGAGCGGAGACATCCTCTACCTCCAGGACGACAGCAACTACACTGATTCGCCGACCCAGGGATGGGGCCAGGCGTCCATCGACTACGCGCTCCAGGCGATGCGCAATTCCGGCTACAAGATCCCCACCGATGACAGCTACGCCATCGTGTCCCAGATCAAGAGCTCCTGCACCGAGGCGATCAACCAGGCCGTCGCCGACAAGTCCGACGGCAACGCCACGCAGGCCCGCGTAATCGGCGTCGCCGCAACCATCGCGGACGGTTCAGACGGCTTGATCCCTTGGGGCACCAACCCGACCGACTTCCGCAACCGGTTCGACGCCAACTGGAACGCCCTGGGCGACAAGAGCGACGACCTCAAGGGCTACAACGCCACCTGGGTCAAAAAAGTGTACGACAAGTTCGCCAATCAGATTGCCGTGACCGGACAACAGTATCCAACCGGCGTCCAGGTCGTGTGCGTCGCAGTCAACAACCAGCAGCCGCCACGCGACTACGATCTGACCGTCACCACGACGCACAAGCAGAAGACCGACCTGAAGGTCGGCTCCACCGACCCGATCGGCGACACCCTGCACGCGAGCAACAACGGCAGCAGCATCAAAGAGAACCTGAACGGCACCGCCATCATCCACTACGAGGGCCAGAAGAACGGCTACGTCGCGGCCAAGACGGTCAGCAAGCCGATCACCTTCGCCAACTCGGGCGACACACAGCTCGACAACCTCGCCACTCCGGCGGACTTCGGCATGAGCCACTGGCAGGAGGGACAGTACTGGATCGACATCCAGGTCGCCAAGCAGGGCAAGATGAAAGAGGCCGTCGACACCACGGACAAGGATCCGTCCGAGACCTGGAACGTGAGCGCCGAACCGCCGACGCCGCCGGTCAAGACCATCGACGACGGCGTGAGCGCCGACAGCATGACCAACCGCACCGTCATCACCTACGGCACCGGCAAGGGCGGCTATGAGATGGCGTTCAAGGACAAGATCACCCCGAACGGCGTCGACTACAGCGTCGACAACTACAAGCTCGTCGACAAGAGCGACAACGACCGCGACGTGAGCGGCGAGTTCACGATCGACTGGGACCGCAAGACGGACACCGTCACCGCGGTGCGCACGGCCGACAAGGGCGAGATGCCTTTGGACCACCAGTACGAGTTCAGCTTCGACATCACCGTCAGCAAGCCGAAGGACTTCAAGAAGGTCAAGGACCACGCGACCGGCAGGTGGAACCAGGAGCCCGAGGCCGACGCCGGCAGCAAGGAATTCGACACCTGGCAGCCGAACCCGGACAAGAGCTGGATCGTCAAGCGGGACGGCAAATGGCAGGCCGTCATCGACCCGCAGGAGACCAACAAGACCGGCGGCGACTCCCACACCTACCTCGACGGCGACAAGGTCGGCAGCGTCGTCAACGGCACCGTCGGCAGGAACCTGATCCAGGAGCCCAGTAAGCTCACGCTCACGGACAACTGGACGGCCGCCGACTACATCTTCGACGCCGACACCAAGAACATCCGCGTCTACGAGGCCGACGCGGGCACCGACCGCGAAAGCAGCGTCAGCGACATCGTGAACACCGGCAAGGACGTGACCGACCAGTTCGACATCACCGTCCAGGGCACCAAGGCCGCCGCCAAGGCCAAGGCCTCCTACCTCAAGGGATTGAAGGGATTGAAGAACCCGAAGCAGGTCACGCTCCTCATCCCCGGCACGGTGAACTTCGCCGACGGCAAGGGCGCGGCCCAGGTCCGCAAGGACTTCGGCAGGAACGCGGGAGACGAACTCGCCTTCTGCACCGACCCGAACGGCAAGAGTCTGACCAACAGCGGCTCCGAGACCGTGAACAAGCACACCGAGCCGACCAACGAGCCGCAGATCTGCGGCTACGTGCCGCCGGCGAAGAAGGACGTCGTGTCCGAGGCCAGCCAGGGCGGCGAGCAGGAAAGCGTCCAGGGCAAGGTCGTGTTCCCGGGCCAAAGGGTCGAATATCAGCTCGACACCCAGCCGCAGCTGCCCTCCAGCCTCGCCTACGGCATCAAGTCCGTGAGCTTCACCGACTCCTACGACCGCTATCTGAAGCCGGACAAGCAGACCCTGGAGATGATGGACCTGAACACCGGCAAGCCGGTGTCCAAGAAGAAGTACACGACCAAGTGGGATGATTCCAAGCACATGTTCACCCTGACCGTCACCGACCAGGAGACGATCGGCCAGTGGCGCGCCGGAACCAATCCACGCATCCAGGTCCGCTTCGAGGGCACCGTCTCGGACGACGCCCCCACCGACCACAAGGTGAACAACAAGTGGGTGCTGACCCTCAACAACTCGCTGACCCCGTCGAACGAGGTGTTCAACATCCCGCCGACGCTCAACCCGAAGAAGAAGGACACGCAGAAGGATCCGACGATCGACATCGACGGCATGACCGCGCTGCTGGGCGACGAGATCTACTACCGCGTCGACATCGACGCCACGCAGACCAACCAGGCCTACAAGGTCTGGAGGCTCGGCATGACCGACGACTACGACGACTCGTATCTGAAGCTCGACGCCTCCAAGGTGGAGATCACCGACGAGACCGGCAAGGACGTGACCGCGAGGTTCAACATCCAGGACAAGGACGGCGTGCTCTACGCCTACGCGAAGACCGTGGACACCGAGGTTCCCGCCACCGGCGAGACCGTGAAGGGCGACCCGCAGCCGACGGACCTGAAGGCCTACAGCGAGTCCGACGAGCATAACCCGCTCACCCAGCCGTCCATCGACCAGACGCTCCTCGGCCACACGTACACCGTGACCATGCCGATGACCGTCATCAAGGTCACCGACGGCTACGTCGTGAGGAACAAGGCCACGCAGGTGCTCAACAAGGTCCGCAAGGACACCAACGAGGTCACGAACCCGTTGAAGCCCGTCAACCCGTCCAAGGACGTGACCGTGAAGGTCGGAGGCGAATCCGTCAACGGCCGGAGCATCTACAAGGGCCGCACGTTCCTGTACCAGCTCGACTCCAGCATCCTGCCGGCCCACCGCGCCTACCCGCAGGTGGACGAGTGGTACATCGAGGACGCGCTCGACCCGGCGTTCGACGAATTCACGGGCCAGTGGGTCGTGTACGCGAGCCGCGACCTGTACAGGGACGGCCAGGTCATCGCCGCCAAGGGCGAGAAGATCGCCGGCAGCGGCTTCGACAGCTCGAGGTTCGGCGGCGACCTGTTCACGCTCTCCACGGCCAGCGTGGACGGACGCAACGTCGTGACCATAGGCACGACCGAAGCGTACCGCGCCCTCGTGTCCGCGGACAACGAGCATGAGGCCGGATGGCGCCCGTACATCCAGACCACACGCCTCGCAGTCACCGACCGTCACGAGAACCAGTTCACGGAGCATTACAACGGCAAGGCGTTCCAGTCCAACATCGTGTGGACCCGAACCCCGGACATGACCCCGGGCATCCACATCGAGAAGTACGACGTGGCCTCCGGCGAACAGGCCGGCGACCGCGACGACGTGAAGGACGCGTTGAAGATGGCCGGAGACAGCCAGCAGATCGCGTTCAAGATCACCAACACGTCCAAGACCGATCCGACGACCGGTGAGGGCGCCTGGTACCTCGCCAAGGACCTCAGGATGGTCGACAAGACCATCGCGGGCGAAGGCGAGGTCGTGGACCTGAAATATCCGGACAACTGGGACACCTTGGTGCTCAAGCCCGGCGAATCCACCATCATCACCGGCACGTTGAAGGGCGTCCAGGCCGGCGGCAAGCACACCAACCGTGTGAAGGTCACCGGAACGCCGCTCGTCGAATGCCCCGTCACCGACCAGCTCGGCGACCAGCAGCCCGCCGACGGCGACCAGACCGGCGACAGCCAGTCTGATGGTGCCGGACAGTCCGACACCGGCACCGGCACGAAGACCGACGGCGACGCCGACGACACGACCGGACTCAAGCAGGTCAAGGTCGGCGACACGACCCTGTGCGAGGACACCACCGTGGAATCCAACACGGATGACTGGAACGGATACCGCGAAAGCCTCGCCAAGACCGGCGCGACCATCGCCGGCATCCTGCTCGCCATCGTCGCGTTCGGAGCCATCGGCGTGGCCCTCATGGGCGCACGCCGCAGGACCGGCGCCCACTCCGGCAGGTAACCGCTAAGGCGCTTCGGCGCCGGATTCCCTGACCATCATGGCCGCGAGCCCCGTTTCTCCGTGGGGCCGCGGCCATTTTTTTGCCGCGGCGCTGAAACTTGTAGACATGGTGCACCGCAGGACGGCGTGTCCCGGGACAGTATGGGGAACGTCGAGAGCGTCCGGCCGCGCCATGTGGGTCGGATGCGAAGGTAAACGACCATCAGAAGGAGAAATCCAACATGGACAAACGAAAGATCTCAGCCGCGTGCGCGACCGTGGCCGCGTTGGCGGCGTTGTGCGTGCCAGGCTCCGCCGCGTTCGCCGCGGACGGCACGCTCACGTTGAACGCGGGCGACGGGTCCACCCTCGCGGGCCACAGCTTCACGGTCTACAAGCTCGCCAACTACACGGACGTCGTCAAGGACGGCGCGAACGTGAAGAGCGTGAGCGCGAAGCATCCCGACCAGGCGACCGGCGACTGGATCGCCGCCGCCCTGAAGACGAACGGCGTCAACTACAGCGTCGACGCGGGACAGAACGCCGCCGAGCAGCTCCTGCGTTTGAAAACCGACACGGACACGCTGCGCAAGGTCGCGAACACCCTGCAGTCCACCGCCGCGACCAGCAAGGTCACGGCCGTGAAGACCAACCAGACCTCCGCCACGGGCAGTCTGAACCTGACCCTGCCGGAGGGCTATTATCTCGTCGTCGACGCCCAGGGAATCCCGATTCTCGTGTCCACCACCATCGGCGGCGCGACCAAGATGAGCAGCGGCCAGACGCTCGGCTCCACACTGGTCAAGACCAACGTCACCAAGGTGGTCAAGACCATCAAACGCGCCGACGGCACGTGGTCCAAGACCGCGGCCGCGACCAACGGCGAGACCCGCGACTTCAAGGCCACGTTCACCGTGCCGAACAAGCTGTCCGTCGACACCGTCACCCTCGAGGACCACATGACCGGCATGACCTACGTGGACGGCTCGTTCAAGGCCACGGTCGGCTCCACCGACTTGACCGCCCAGTTCGGCGCCGTCGGCAAGGACAAGGTCACCGCCGCGGACGGCAAGACCCAGACCGACGGCACCGGCTTCAAGGTCACCAGCCTGCAGAGCTTCGTGGACACCGTCCAGGGCAAGCAGGTGACCGTCACCTACCGGGCCAAGGTCGTGAACGCGGCCCGCGCGAACGCCGCGGCCAACACGATCACCGTCACGTCGAACTGGCTGCCGAACATCACCCCGCCGCCGGCCACCCCGCCGGAGGACAAGGTCATCGTCAAGACCTTCGACGTTAACCTCAAGAAGATCAGCGCCGCGGACGGCACCAAGACCATCCAGGGCGCGAAGTTCAAGCTCCACAACGACACCACGAACCAGTGGTACACGTGGAACACGGCATCGAACCAGTGGACGTTCACGTCGGACGAGACGAAGGCGACCGAGTTCGCCACGAACGCGTCCGGCGTGATCAACCTCACCCGACTGGGCGCCGGCACGTACACCGTGAAGGAGACCCAGGTGCCGGCCGGCTACTTCAGCTTCGTCAAGCCGAGCTTCACGATTAAGATCACCGACGACGGGCGGGTGACCATCGCCGGCAAGGACCAGCCGGGCCTGACCACCAAGGTCACCAACGCGGACGCGAACGCCGCGGTCCCGACCGCCGTCGTGAAGAACATCGACAACATCACCCAGCTGCCGCAGACCGGCGCGACCACCATGGGCGTCATGCTGGTCGGCGCGTTCGCGATCATCCTCGTGGCGACCGCGACCGGCTTCGCCGCGTACCGTGTGCGCCACACCGACCTGGGCGACGGACAGGCCGTCGCCTGACCGTCATATCGACCGTCCCCGGCCGGGGGTGTTGGCCCGGCCGGGGAGCCATCGGGGCCGGAGGGCGCGTGGCATTCTCCTGTCCGCCGCGCGCCCCCGCCCTTTCCTATGAAAAACAAGACTTTCACTTTCAATTGATAAGGATGAGGGGAATGGGATTCCTTACAAGACTTCTCGCCGGTCTCACGGCGGCCGCGGCGTTGGGCGCCGGCCTGTCCGGCACGGCCAACGCGGTGGGCGTGACCGGCGCGACCGGAAACACGAAAAGCGTCGTGAAGCTCGCGGACGACGGCACGTCGAACCTGCCGGACCACCTGGTAAACAGCGACTTCGAATACCTGCCCGACGGCGGCTGGAAGACCATCAGCGCCCGTTACGACATGGCAAGCGCGTATACGAGCGTCGATCCGAACAACGGACAGTACATCCGCAACACAAGGCACGCCGATTCGGACACCGGTACCGCCTGGGTGGACTGGGACGGTTTCGACTCGTCCAGGTTCGCTTGGAGGACCGACCAGAAGGGCGGTCAGATGCAGGGCGGTCTGAAGGACCACGCCAATGCGGTCGAACTCCAGCAGGACAGCGTGGACGGCAACACGTACACAGAGATCGTCGCATCCGAAACCGACCGGACCATCTATCAGGACCTTGCCACCATTCCCGGCACCCTGTATAAGATCCGGTTGAAGCATGCCAGCCTGTGCAAGGACAACGTGGATAAGATGCAGGTCGTCATCAACGGCACGCCCATCGAGATGACCCGCGTGACCGCGAACGGCAAGGCCGGCGACAAGGTGGGTGAGAAGTCCACGATCATCGCGACCAAGGTCACGAACGTGGACCGTTGGCATCATGCCGACCAGTGGGAGACCTACGAGGGCTACTATGTGATCCCGGAAGGCCAGACCACCACGAGGTTCGGTTTCAAGGCCGTCAACTATCTCGACCCCACCAAGGGCAACCTGCTGGATGACGTGACCTTCACGCGCGCGTACAAGCTCACTTACGACAAGAACGCATCCGATGCCACCGGTCGGGTACCGTCGAACCAGCGTGGCAAGGAGAACACCACCCAGCCCGTCAAGGCCAAGACGACCGGCAGTGTGAAGACCGTGGCGGACGAGAGCGTCCGGTACGGTTCCCTCGCTAATGGTGATTTCTCCTACCCCTCGTTCTCCGACATTCAGAAGAACGAGCAGGAAAACATCGCCGATCTGCGCACGTTCCTCAAATCGGATGACGGCACGCTTTGGTACAACATGTCCAGCACCGATCTTTCCAAGTACGGAAAGATCGGGCAGATCCCCGGTTTCGACTCGTCCAGGTTCGCATGGTCCAGTACCGAGAACGGTTCAAGGGTCGAATTGCAGCAGGACCGCAACACCAAGAACACGTATGCGGAGATCGTCGCCCAGCAGGACAACACCAGCATCTACCAGAACGTGTCCACCGGCAACGGCGGCGTGCTGTACAAGATCCGGCTCAAGCACGCCAGCCGCCAATCCTCCCATGCCGACAGGATGCAGGTCCTCGTGGGATCCGACACGGACCACGCGACGCCTGTGGAGATGACCCGCGTCACCTCTAACGGCCATGGCGACAAGGTGGGCGGGAAGTCCACGATCATCACCACAAAGGTATCCAACACCGATCCCCGAGACCATGGCAACCAGTGGGAGACGTACGAAGGCTATTACCAGGTGCCCGAAGGACAGAAGAACACGGTGTTCATGTTCAAGAGCCTCGAAGGGTTCAAAGAGTATGAGACCCTGCCCGGCAACAACATCGGCAATCTCGTGGACGACATCGAATTCTCCCGCTCCTACAAGCTGACCTACGATAAGAATTCCGGTGACGCATCCGGCTCCGTCCCGTCGGACACGGCCGCGAACACCGTCAAGCAGGCCAATTCGAAGACCAACGGCAGCGTGAAGCTCGTGGCGGATGATGATGTGGCGGAATACGCCGCCAACGGCTTGCCGAAGCAGATTATGAACGGTGATTTCGACCATGATTGGCGGAACATCGTCGGCCAGTCCAGGATGAGCGAGAAATACAATTTCGCCAACATCGACCCCGCGCACGGCGACGTGGAGGTCAGCGGACCGTTGAATGGCAAGGGCGAGGCGTCCAAGCAGTGGGTGCATTTGAACGGGTTCGACGCATCCCAGTTCGGTTGGAAATCCAATCAGACCGACACCAGGGTCGACGGCAGGGGCGGCATCGTCGAGATCCAGCGCAGCCGTGCGAACGACAACATGTACGCGGAGATCACCGCCTCGCAGGCCGACACGTACCTGTACCAGGACATCGATACCGCGCATGATTATCCGACCGTGTACACCGTGAAGCTTCGCTACGCGCACCGGAACGGGACCATCAATTCCAATGAGAAGATTCAGATCCTCGTTGGCGCGCCCGGACGCGAGCAGCCGGTGGAGATGACCCGCATCGCGTCCGACCGGGGCAACAGGCTGGGTGAGAAGTCCACCACGGTGAACGCTCCGAACACGGATGGCTGGCTCGGTTCGTGGGACACGTTCCAGGGTTCGGTCGTGGTTCCCGCCGGTCAGAACGTCAGCAGGTTCACGTTCAAGGCGTTGGGTTCCATCGATGGTGTTACCGGCAACCTGATTGACGACGTGCAGTTCAAGCTCGCCTACCCGCTCTCCTATGACAAGAATGCGGACGATGCGACCGGTTCCGTCCCGTCGAACCAGCGTGGCAAGGAGAACACCGTCCAACCCGCCGAAGCCAGGGGCACGGGAACCGTGAAGACAGTCGCGGACGGCGATTCGTCCAAGTCGTTGACCGTGAATCCGGGCTTCGACGTGCCGGACTATTCGAAGCTCGATGACGGCGGACTGCACTGGATGTACGTGAGTCCCGCCGAAGGCAAAGCGTGGTCGTACTACGACTACATCAACCCCGCCCAGCCGGGACATCAGGTCGCCGGACTGAGCCAGGCGACGTTCGGCTGGCAGGAGCTGACCGGCGGCGACCATAAGACCACCTCGTTCGAGCTTCACCGGGAGAAGGACGGCAATGTGTGCGCGGACGTGCATGGCAGCCGTACCATCGGCCAGACCATCGACACGCAGGCGGGTGTGGCGTACACCGTGAGCATCCGCCATTCGGGTCGATCCAAGGGCAACGCGGGCAGCGTGCAGGTGCTCGTCGGACCGGACAAGGACCATTTGCGGCCATTGGAGATGAGCCGTATGAACGTGTCCCGCACCGGCGCGAAATACGGTGACAGGATCGGCAAGGTCGGCACGGTCGTCACCACGCATTCCGATTCGGTGGACTCCACCGAGGGCGACCACCCCGCGTGGGACCATGCCGACGATTGGGAGACGTATTCCGGCACGTATGTCGCGACCGGCGGCAAGACCGTGTTCGCCTACCGTGGCGTCGACAAGGATTCCGTGATCGACGATCTGAGCTTCAAGCTCGCCTATCGTCTCACCTACGACAAGAACGCGCAGGACGCGGCCGGCAGCGTGCCCTCCAGTCAATACGGCAAGGAGAACACCGTCAAGCCCGTCAAAGCCAAGACCACCGGAACGGTGAGGACGGTGACGGACAAGACCTCCGATGGCCTCACGGTGCATGATCTTGAGATGAACGACGTGCCCGCAGATTACCGTCAGTTCATATTGAACACCACCGACACAAGGCTCTCGCAGGTCGAGTTCGAGGACGGCGCGTGGTACAAGTCCACGGACTCCTCGTCCCAGGGCATGTGGCCGTTGAAGCTCGGCGCCTCGTTGACCATCCCGTCCGTGGGCGAGTGGACCGACCCGTCCGGCAGGACCCACCAGATCAGCATGAACATGCGGTTGAAGGACTGGAACGGCGGCAGCGTCAGCGAACTGTACCGGTTCGATGGACACGGGAACATCGTCGGCGACGGAAGATTCTGGATCAACACGGCCTACGGTTCCGGCTATTCCAGCCTGCCCGCGAAGGTCGAACAGGCCATGGGCAAGGTCGACACGTCGAAACGCGTGGGCTGCTCGTGGACCGTCGAGTTCACGTACGCGGACACCGGCGAGAAGGTGCCCGACACGTTCAAGGGCGTGACCGGCTTCAACGACCTCGACGGTTGGGACGCGCAGTCCGGCCTCAAGTTCGAGGGCGTGCAGCTGCTTGACGGTTTCGATGGCGCGTACAAGCGTTCCGACGCGGAACTCGGCACGTACGGTACGAACGGTTTCGCGGGCATCGGACATGATGCAGGCGACGAGGCGCATCTGAACGCGCCGCAGCAGTCCCGTCACCGTCTCGCGGCCACATGGACGGGAAGCACGTTCACGTTCTCCTACGATCTGGGCAATCCCGCTGGACGCACCGACGGCTCTCGCATGACGTTCGGCTCCCCGGTCACCCGCACCGCGGTCCTCACCTACGACAAGAACGCGAGCGATGCAACGGGCAGTGTTCCATCGAACACGACGCCGGGCACCACGCAGACGGTGTCCTCCGACACGGACGGCACGGTGAAGGATCTCGTGCAGCGCACCACCACCCACGAGGATGGCAGCGTGACGGTCAAGACCATCGACACGAGCACCGACGTGGTGTCCGGCTGCCAGGTCTACTATCCGGCCGGCCAGAAGATCACGTTGGCGACCATGGCGAAGGACGACGACTGCTGGGATTCCAGCATGCTGACCCGTCCGGGCCACACCCAACTGGGCTGGAACCAGGACCGGAACGCGACCCAGGCGCAGGCCCAGGTCACGATGGTCGAGGGCGGCATGACCGTGTACGCGGTGTGGGTCGGCAACCCGGTCCTCACCTACGACACGAACAAGCCATCCACCTGGTCGGGCCAGATGCCATCCACCCCGGCGTCCATATCCGTGGCTTACAACACGGCCGCCACGGACGGGTCCGGCTGGCGGGCGGGCGACACGACGAAGATCCGCGGCTACAAATTCCTCGGCTGGTATTCGACCCCGCAGGACGGTTCCGGCCTGTACGACTGGACCAGGCCGTTGACGGGCAACGTGACCGTGTACGCGCACTGGCAGCGGTTGCAGGCCAACGTGATCTACGACAAGAACGCGTCGGACGCGACCGGCTCGCATGCGAACACCACCGGCTGGCAGTATTCGGACGTGACCATTCCCGGCGACACGTCGAAATCGTTCACGCGAGACGGATACGTCTTCAAGGGATGGTCCCTCAAAGCAGGCAAGGCCGATGTCGTCTATAAGGATGGTTCACAGATCCCGTTGCAGGACAAGGACATCACCCTGTACGCGCAATGGCAGGGGATCCATGAGAACTTCACCGAGACGGGCGGCATTAGCCTGCCGCTGCTTATCGCGGGAGGTATCGGTCTGCTCGTGATGGGTGTCGGGTCCACGGTCATGCTCACGAGACGTATGAACGGCCACGGCATGCCGGACGGCGAGTGACCGGGAACAGATGACGGGAGGGCCGGCGGCCGGCCATCCACCACTCCGACCGGATGCGGCGTGATGGCCTGGACACCGGCTTTCCCTGTTCTTCCCGATATTCGTGGAATGGATCGTGGCGAAGGCATGGACGTTATGGACTGGGATTGGATCATCGAGGGCGAACGCGCCACGGAGGGCCGGCGCGGACGGCGTGTGCGCCGTCTGCATGCCCGTCGCGCGCGTCGCGTGTTCCGTGCTCTCGTCGCGGTCACCGTCGCCTGCTGCCTGTTGGGCGTGGGCGTTTTCGCGTGGCTTGGCGTGGAACAGGCCGGCACGGCCCGCCGTGCCGCCGAATCCTCCGCGTTGGCGGTGAAGGACGACCATTCGGCCGAACGGTACGCGCGCATGGTCGCCAAAGCCCGCGCATACAACCGGCGTCTCGCGGCCACACCGCAGGTCATCGGCGAACTGTCCGGCGAGGACGGCGCCGTCAAGGGCGATTTCGGGTTCAAATCCGACAGGGAGTACCAGAGCCTGTTGGATTTCGGCGACGGGATCATGGCGACAATCGAGATCCCGTCGATCGGCGTGGACCTGCCCGTCCGGCATGGGGCCGACGCGTACGCGCTGGACAACGGGGCGGGGCATCTGCATGGCACCTCGCTTCCCGTCGGCGGCAAAAGCACGCACAGCGTGATCACCGGGCACACGGGAGTCGCGGACAAGGCCCTGTTCACCCGGTTGACCGAACTGCGGAAGGGCGACGTGTTCTATGTTAAGGTCGCGGCCCAGACCCTCGCCTACAAGGTCACGCGCATCAGGACGGTCGACCCGGACGATCTGAGGAGCGTGCGCGTCGAACCCGGCCGCGACCTGGTCACGCTGGTCACGTGCACGCCGATCTTCCTGAACACGTACCGTCTGCTCGTCACGGGCGAACGCGCGAGCATGCCGGGCGACGCGCCCTATCCCGAGGACGCGCCAAAGACCAGCAGGCGGGACATGCGCCCCTATCTCGTGTCCGGCGTGACACTGCTCGCGGGACTGCCCGCGGCGGTCGTCGCGTCCAGGAGGAAAACCCGCCCGTACGGGAGACACGGACGGAAGGACTGACCTTGGACGGCGTCACGTGGGGTAGTCTGTAAGGGTGTGACGCCACGCCACCGCCGACAGGCCGACACGCCGATGACGCCGATATCGGATTGGGGGCACGTGGAATGTTTGACGGAAACGTCGCAGGGATGTTTCCACTGGAGCCGGATCCCATGGAGGGAACGGCATTGGAGGGTAGACAGATATGAACAAGAAGGCTTTCAGCGTCGCGGTCGCATCCGTGGCGGTCGCGGGCACCATCGCCGCACCGGCCATGGCGGACGAGACCGCGGTCACGCCGGTCGAACAGGCCCAGCAGGCCGTCGTCCAGGCGCAGGAAGCGGTCGACCAGGCCGCGGCCCAGCAGGGCGCGCAGCAGGATCAGGTGTCCGCCGCCCAGCAGCAGGTCGCCAATGCCAAGGACAGCCTCGACCAGGCCAACACCGGCGTGCAGGACGCGCAGCAGGACGTGCAGCAGGCCCAGCAGCAGGTCGACCAAGCCCAGCAGGACGTGCAGCAGGCCCAGCAGAACGTCGAGGACACCATCAACCAGGACCGGAACGTGCAGCAGGCCACCACCGGCGTCCAGCAGGCGCAGGACAGCCTCGGCCAGGCGCGGGACAATCTCAAGCAGGCGCAGGAGAAGGCCGACCAGACCGCGAAGAACGCCAGCAAACTCGAGAAGGCCATGAACGACAGCCAAGCCATCCGCGACGACGCCGCCAAGGCCAAGGAGCAGGCCGACCGGAAGGCCAAGCAGGCTCAGGCAAAGGTCGACGCGACCGACAAGGCGAAGCTCGACCAGGACACCGCCGCCAAGAAGACCGACGCCGCCAAGGCTCAGGCGAAGGCCAACGAGGCCCAACAGGCCGCGGACAAGGCGCAGGCGAAGAGCGACGAGGCGAAGGCGAAGCTCGACGAGGCCACCCGCCTGGCGGGCGACGCGAACGATCCCGCCAAGGTCAAGGAGGCGCAGGACGCCGCCCAAAAGGCCGGCGAGGCCGTCAAGGACGCGAAGCAGGCGCAGGCCGAGGCCACCGTCGCCGCCGCGACCGCGAAATCCACGGCCGACAAGACCCAGTCGAAGGCCGACGACGCGCGGAAGAAGCTCGACAAGGCGAACGACGCCGCCGACCAGGCGAAGGCGCAGGCCGACAAGACACAGGCCGCGCTCGACAAGGCCCAGGCGGACAAGACCACGTCCGACAAGGCGCTCGACAAGGCCCAGGCCGCGAACGACAAGGCCCAGAGCGAGCTCGCCAAGGCCGACCAGAAGGCCGCTGACGCGAAGCCCGCCGCCGAGAAGGCCGCCCGGCAGGCGGATGCGGCGCAGGCCGCGTACGACGCGGCCGTGAAGGCCGCGCAGGATGCGAAGAAGGCCGCGGACGAGGCCGCCGAGAAGGAGGCGCAGGGCGCGGCCGGCTGGTTCCAGTCCGACAACGCGGAGCAGGCGTACAAGTATCTGACCGATTCCAGCGTGTCCAAGTACCTCGAATACACGCATATCGGCGCGAAGGACGATGCGACCAGCCTCGACAACCTGCTCAAGGCCCTGGACATGATCGACGAGTGCAACAAGCTGCGCGCGGAGAACGGGTTGGAGCCGTTGAAGGTGTCGGAGACCGCGTTGGCCATGGCCATGGTCCAGGCCAACTACGCGGCCAACGGCCACTACGAGCACAACTACCAGTACGACAACGTCGGCGAGAATCTCAACTGGGGCTTCGCCGATGACGATCCGTACGATGGTTGGTACACGATGGAGAAGGAGACCTACGACGCGGCCGTGAAGTCCGGCGACTATCCCGACCTCGCCAGCCTGTCCGCGTACGACGTGTTCCGGAAGTATCCGGACCTGTATTACAAGGTCGGCCACTACCTCAACATCGTCAATCCGGACTACATCGCCACCGGCATGGCCTACAGCGGCTACGGCGAAACCAACTATGACCACGCGTTCACGCAGGAGTACTTCAACGACTGGAACTCCTACAATACGCACGACACCGTGTACGACGCGGCCGTCTACCGCACCATGGTCGAGAACTACGTCAACCAGGTCCGTTCCGCCCAGTCCACGTACGACGAGGCGTTGAAGAAGGTCGACGAGGCCAAGAAGGCGCTCGACAAGGCCAACCAGGCGAAGGCCGACACCACGGCCGCGCAGGCCGCCGCCGAACAGGCCCAGCAGGCCGCGAAGGCCGAGGCCGCCGAAACCGCGAAGGTCCTCATCGCCGCGACCGCCAAGAGCCAGCAGACCCAGGTCGCGTACGAGCAGGCGAAGAGCGCGAACGACAAGGCCCAGGCCGACCTCAAGGCGGCCGAGACCGCCGTCGGCCAGGCGCAGACGGCTCTGGACAAGGCGCAGGCGGACAAGACCCAGGCGGACGAGCGTGTGAGCATCCTGACCGACGCGGAGAACGCGTTGGCCCAGGCCAAGACCACCTACGAGCAGGCGAAGAGCGAGGCCGACCAGGCCCGGCAGGCGTTGGAGGCCGCCAAGGCGGATCTCGACGCGAAGCAGGACGCGTACGCGCAGGCGAAGGCCAAGAGCGACGAGGCCGCACGGCAGGTCAAGGATCTCGAGGCCGCGTTGGCCGACCTCGACGCCAAAACCCAGGCGTTGACCGCCGCGCAGAAGGACCTCGACGCGAAGACCCAGGCCTACGAGCAGGCTTCCACGGCCCGCGACGACGCCGCCAAGCAGGTCGAGGCCGCCAAGACCGCGGTGAAGGACGCCGAACAGGCGCTGTCTGACGCGCAGGCCAAGCTCGAGCAGGCCAAGCGGGACGCGAAGGACACCGACGCGGTCAAGGCCGCGCAGGCCGCCGTGGACAAGACCCAGGCCGACCTCGACGCCGCGAAGCAGGCGTTGACCGCCGCTCAGGCCAAGCTCAAGGCGGCGAAGGCCGCGCAGGCGCAGGCCAAGACCGCCTACGACAAGGCCCAGGCCGCATTGGCCGCCGCGATCAAGGCCGCGGCCGACAAGAACGGCTCCAAGACCGACAACAACAACACCGGCAACGGTTCCGCCACGGTGTCCGGCGCGCAGACCGGACAGACGGGCCTGAAAGCCAGCGAGACGGCCGCGCAGGCCGCCGCCGCGAAGGCCGACAAGGTCATGGCATCCACCGGCGCGAACACGAACGGCATGCTCCTCGCGGCCGTCGCCCTCACCGGCATCGGCTGGACCATGCTCGACATGAAGCGCCGCCGCATGGACGTGACCGCACGCCACAGCACACGCTGACCCAAATCCCCCTCCAATCCAGAACAAGCGGCCGGAACAGGACCCATGGAAACCCGTACGACGGTTTCCGGAACTCCCGTTCCGGCCGTTTTCCTTTCTGGTGCGTCAGAACTTGTAGACATGGTGCACCGCAGGGCGCCGCACCCCGGGACAGTATGGGAGCGTCGAGAAAACGAAAAACCGAACGAAAGGCCCACGGAATGGCGCAAACTACCCGGCAGCAGATTCAAACCATGTTCGATTTGATCGAGACCTTGAAGGAACGCAAGTACCTTCCAGGGGAATCGAAGATCTCCGATGACCGCATCACCGACGCGCTGCGCACCATGGTCGAGCCGAACGGACTCATGGACGCGACCATCGCGAAGGTCCTTCGCCCCGACATGTCCGGAGAGGAGTTCGAAGCGGTCGCCATGTTGGATGAGGAGGCGTCGTACGGACTGTTCGACACGTATCGCGCCATCATGATGCCGTCCGATTACGACGTCTCGCACGCCATAGCCTGCGCGTTCAAGCAGGACATACCGCGCCTGTTCTCCGATTTCGCGCTGCAGATTCATCCGACGTCCGACCGCGCCGGCGCGTACCGCATCGCGGCTACCGTCAGCTATATGGAAGGGGATCCTGCGGCCAGATGCAAGCATTTCGCCGACCAGCTGTACCGGGTCAAACCCGAGGACGAGATGCTGAGGAACCTGTCGGTCGCACTGATCCATGGCATCGAGCCGCCGCGGACGGCCGGCGCGGACGGCATCGCGGCCGAGCGCGAACGCGTCCAGGCCCAAAGGGAACAGACGGACGCCGGCGAAGGACTCGCCGCGGAAGCCATGAACCGCGTCGCAGCGCGCTGACAGGGAAAGGACTCTCTCAGGATGGACGAGATCGACGAATGGACCGTCGGTCCGATTCCCATAAGGCCGGCGCCCGGACCGGCCGCGCCAAGGCCGTCTCCCGATGATGTGGGCGCCCGCCCCGTTCCGTCGCCGGAACCCCGGATCCCGGACTCATCCGAGAACCGTCCCGCCGCTTCGGACAAGCCTCCGGTCCAAGGACCTAGGCTCAAGGGGCTGTCGCATGCCCGTACGCCCGAGATTCCGGACATGCCTCCGTTGCCGTCGAGGGCGCCGTCCCGGGACAGCATGCCGTCCGTAGCTCTCGCGCCCGCGCCGATCCGTCCGGAACCATCATCCTTCGTGGCCGCGAGTCCGGAAAGCGTGCGTGACGGACTCGCGGCCGTCGCCGACATCCCTCCCGAGACCCACGGCATCCCCCGTGCCGCCGTCATCGTCTGCTGTTCGGTCGTGGGAGCCATGCTCGTCTCGGCCATCGCCGGAGGCTGCGTCGTCGCGGCCGGCCGCGTCCGGGAAGCCAAGGCCGCGGAACAGTCCCGTGACCGATGCGAATCGTCCCTGGGCAGGCTCTCGTCCGCCCGACGCGAACTGGACAAGGCCATGGAAGAGGCGGAACGGACGTCGAAGACGGATCCGAAGACCGTGAAGGATCCGAAGACCATCGACAGGCTGAACCGCGCGGCATCCGTGAAGACGCCCGGCATGGTCTCCTGCGACGCGTCCGACGTGGACGGCCTGGACACGGCCGCCGTGAAGGCGGACAGGAGCGCGAAGACCGCGAAGACCTCCGTGAAGGCGATACGGACGGCCGTGAAGGCGGTCGAGGCGTCGAAGCTCGACAAGACCGTCGACGACGCGTCACGGCTGCTCAAGGATTCGGAAGGCAAGGTCCAGGACGCCAGGACCCGGGAGACGTTGTCGAAGGCCATCAAAGCCCGCGATGCCGTCGCGATCGTCAAGGCCGTCAAGGCCGTGAACGACTCGAAGGCCGCGAAGGAGAAGGCCGACGCGGAAGCCAAGGCGAAGGCCGAGCAGGAGGCCGCGAAGCGGAAAGCCGAAGAGGAGTCCGCCGCCGAACCACAGCAGTCCCAGAACGTCCAACGGCAGACCGCCGGAACCGGACAGGGCCGCGCCCAACGGCAGGAGAGCGTCCAAACGCCGTCCACGACGCAGAGGCAGCAGCAGTCCTCGACGCCATCAGCCCCATCGTGGAGCGTCCCGTCGGAAAACGACGACGGAGGAATGCCGGACACCGATCCAGGACTGTGAGAAGGAAGGAACGAATGAACGTCCAGAACCAACCGCCTTTGCCCCGGGCACCGCATCCCCGGCCGGCGCTGACCCAACTGGTCCCTCCGTTCGCGGCCCGTCCGACCGCCGACCGCGTATGGCTGGTGGCGGCGCATGGGGGAGCGGGGTGCACCACAATCCGCATGAGCGCGAGGGACCGGTACGC
>ENA-OPBO01001274-OPBO01001274.1-human-gut-metagenome-genome-assembly--contig:-NODE-1274-length-18153-cov-13.978782_pt1 | contig 18153 bp, 17 predicted proteins | sample MGYA00241071_ERZ501458 | MGnify/ENA primary metagenome ERZ501458 (study PRJEB25962, sample SAMEA2042509) | human gut metagenome | biome: human gut; feature: human-associated habitat; material: faeces... | reverse complement strand
GGTTTTTTTGTGCCAAAATTTAAGGCTAAATTAAAATGTATTCTTTTTATTTTTAACGTCCTTCCCCTAAATAACTTTGTAAGACGTCTAATCTGTTATGTCCCATATATTTAGATAATTGATAAAAAGCACCATACTGTGCACTATAAGCTCCAATTTGATAACTATCGTGTAAATTGATAGATTTATAGCCTTTAGTATATTTGGTATGACTATTAGCTTTTAAACCATTTCGAAAATAAATAATTTTCTTCTTCGTACCACTAAAATTATGCTGATTAAGTTGCTTAATCATATGCTGCGCATAGTTAGCACGATGAATGTGAGTTGGCACATTATGATCAAACGATCGATAAAAAGGTTGATTAATTTTTAGATTATGACGAAAGTCAGATTTACTTTTTGGTCTTTCAGATATTGGACGTATTTTTTTAGCATAAATTTGTTTCATTTCGTTTTGCAAATCCCGTCGACATTCAGTCCATCTAATCTTGCCGCCTTTACCCTGAACAATCGCAAATAATCTGCCATCTTTTGTTTGATAAATTGATCGATCACCTAAGCCATCCCTACCATTTTGTGAAGATCCACCAATTAATTCACGCCTTCTTAAACCAAATGCTCGGATAGTATCGATTTGATTTTTATATTGAGCGTAGGTATGCGGATGAGTGCTAATCCATTCGCGACTACTCATCGATTTCTGACGCTGTTTTGCAAGTAATGTTGATCGTTTTGGCATGTCAGGAAGCTTACTTTTTTGGATTCGCTGACCATTTTTCCAATGTCCTGAACCAATCATTAGATGATTGATCATTAGTGCATCAGATCCAATGGTAGAAGCAGAGTAACCTTGGTAGCCATTAACATTTTGATCACGTTCATAAAGCAAATACTTTTGAGCAAAGCTAGGTGTAATTTGTTCCATTTTTTTAATATTATTTTGTCGACAAAATTCTGCAAATTTTTGTGCACGTGCCCAATGCTTTTTATAAGAGTTGTCTGAAAAAATATGATGATAATCAGCCATTTTTCCGTTGTGTGCCTTTTTGATTTGCTGTCGAGTAGTTTTAATTCCATTTTTCCTTTGTTTAATTAGTTCAGAACGGAAAATATGACGTAAATTTTTAGGCATTTTATATTCCTTCTTTATAATAAATTTAAGAGTTAAAACACCGAGCCAAGTAGGAAACTTACGATTCCAAATCAGCAATTTTATGTCTTGCCATCGACACGCGGCTCGTCCTAAGCAACATTACTTTCTACTTGCCTGCCAAAGTGGGACCTTTTTCGAAAATAATGCAGCCAAACCTACCATAAAAAGTAGGTTCAGCAGTGATAGTCGATTGGAGCGAGCGCCGGTATCAGCGCCTGCGACTGTCTCTTTCTGCTCCACAATGCTTTTTAGCAATGGAATTTTTTATCAAAAATTCCAAAGCCAAAAGCAAAGTTCCGCTAAAAAGAGACAGTCGCTTTTTATCACTTCAATCTATCTTGCACAACTTGCAACAACGAATTTGAAATCTGTTCCAAGCTAATTTTTCTCTACGAAAAATTAGCAAGTCACAATTTCAAATTGCGTTGCTCTTTCTAAACAAAAATGCCATCTAGAAGCAAGTTTTCTACATGACATTTCTAACACCTTTTAAATAATAAAATTATTCTTTGACCCCATGGTCTACCTCTGATTAATATCAACATTTTAAAACATTCCCTTCTAATTAATTATCAAATTCTACTGGACCAATATTACATTTTGGGCCTCTCCTTTTAGTTCAACATAGCTTCATTGGAAACCACATTTGAACCCATTTTTGAGTACAAAAAAAGCCCACTTTTATACAAAAAAGTGCGACCTTAATAATACTCATAAAATTAATGCCCTAACCGCTACACATGCTTGGTATTCAAACCAGTTAACAGGGTTAGGCTGTTAACGCACCGGAGCTTTTTCTTTAAATATAATTACAACCTAGCTAGTTCCGTCAGATACATCATCAGTTGTAATTTCACATAGCTCAACTGTGAGCCTCAATTAAACAAAATACTTCGACAAATGTGTCAAAGTCCATCACTTAAAGAAGTGATCAAAATAAAATAAAATAATATCTTTACACAGATAATTTTACCATCATTATGCTGTATTCTGAAATAAAACTTGAGCATACAAAAAGACGATCGTAAAACGACCGTCCACAACTCTGCGAACTAATTGGCTGATTAGTTCTTAACACACGCTATAGTGTATTTACTTTTGTACTATCCACATTATAACATGATAAAATTAAAAAGCACGTTATTTGAAAAGGGCGGCTCCCTTTTACTCTGCGTGTAGAAGGAGGTATAGCTCCGTGAAGTGGTATTTACTTTTTGTACTAGTATTTATACCAATAGATCGTCGCAACAAGTTCTTCAAGCACTTTAAGAAAGCAATCAAAAAGGCCCTTAAAGCTCTCCTTGATGAATTACTTCGTTGATCTGTGATCTATTTCTCCAATACCAAAAAGGTCGTCCTTAAGGTCGGCTTTTTTTGTTGATATTTTGTATTCTTAATTCTCTAAACCGTCGATATATTGTTGCTTTAGATATTCCTAACTTCTTACTGATTTCTGAATAGCTCATATGATTTTGGGTATGTAATTTCCAAGCAAAATCTATTTGTTCTTTGGTGTATTTGCGCGGCATTCCATCATGAAAATTAGGATTATTTGCTTTAGCCCAAGCTTTCCCTTCCTGGGTTCTACTTACGATTAAATCTCGCTCGAATTCTGCGAATGCGCTGAACACAGTGAAAATTAAGCGACCACTTGGAGAATTATCAATAGTTCCTATATTTAAAACGCGCAGAATGACTCCCTCAGCATTCATTTTCTTTACAATATTGAGAGCATCTTGAGTATTTCTAGCTAGACGATCTAATTTGGTGACAATTAAGGTATCACCATTTTTGATTGTAGTCATCAACTTGTCAAATTCCGGTCGGTTAGCAGTTGTACCGGTGTATTTATCCTTAAATATTTTTGTTGCACCAGCTTTTTTTAAATCTGCAATTTGAGTCGCATAATCTTGTTGAGCAGTAGATACTCTAGCATATCCGTAAATCATTTGAAGGTATTTTCCTTTCATTGAAAGTCTAGCTATGACACTAGGTCTTGAATACAGCTTATACCTTGATTTTATGGGATTTAAAAACTGTAATCAAGACTTTCAACTTATGATTACAGAATTGCACTAAAAAAAGCTTTATTAAAATAAAGCTTTTAGTCTTATTTTTTATAAATTAATTCTCCACCAAGGATCATATACATTAGTTCTCACCTTTAACATCTCCTTTTAATGTAACAAGTTATTAGCTTTAAAATTCTAAATGAATATGAATGTGAAAATTAGGTTGTGCTTTCATAAATTAATTCCTTCTTTCTATGTATTTTTACGTAAATATTTTAAGTATTAAAGATCAATATCGACATCGATTACAATATGACGATTAGGTTGTACTCGCATAGTTATGCTCCTTTCTAACAAATCCTTTTAAAGCTTAATGCAATAAATTTTTTCAATTTATTACAAACCTCTTCTTTGCCAAGGTCTGTCTCCAAAAACAATGCCCATAAATAATCTCCCCTTTCTTTAACTGTATTAATTTAAATTTTTACTTATATGGTGTAATCCATATTGGTAATGCTGTTTTTTGCATTTTTTATTTCCTTTCTATGTGATTATTATTTATTACCATGTCTATCAGCAGCTAAAGTTACATATACTAATGCAGTCATTATAAAAACTCACTTCCTAAAAATTGAATTTAAATAGTCAAAAGATTTTTTAATTTACTTAAACTTGATTAGCAAACCCTCTACAATACTTTCAAGTTTCTTTTTTTCTGAAGATCTTTCGATCTTAGTCCCTTTTTCTTCCTTCTTTTCGTTTTCAGTCATAAATTACATTTGATGAATAATAGGTCTAAAGATACAATTGATATCCATCATTAATCGCCCCCTTACTAGTGAAAAAAATTTTATTCATTGTCAAATATCAACTTAACTATTAAATCATTCACATTTTTCATTTTATTTCCTCGCTTAATTAATTTATGCTTTAAGTATATTGGGATTAGATTAAAAAAAACAAAAAAATCGTATTTGAACATTTTATGGGTTAAATGTTCAAATACGTTTTTTTACATATGCTTATTTAAAAATTCCTCCAACTCAATTCCATACGCTTTCATTCCAGTTAGTTTCAAACCATTAACAATACCTCGGCAAGTATCTAAATCTTCCTGTTTGCCATTAAAATGATAATTAGTTAAATGTTTATAGAAGAAAAGTAAACTTTGATAGAAATAAAATTGTGGTTTAACTGGAAAATTCTCAGCACTAGAGATTAAATATCCCACATAATCATAGTTATTTTCTTTTATGGAAAGATACAGTAGGTTGTCCATAATTGCTAATAAAACTTCTTGAATTTCAGTATCATTACTATTCATGAACTTATTAAGAGCATTTCTAGTAATCATTACATTAGTTTCAAGATCATAAAATTCCATGAAATTACAAAAGAGATTTAGTTTCTCTTTATTGATATTTGGAATATTAAATACTTTATCTTTTAAAGCATTTCTGACTTTCCAATTCGGCTCCTCATCTTTTGTTTTTAATCCTTCTAGCCATCCATCAATGCTTAAAAGATATTCTTCTTTATTATGTATAGCAGCATTTTCAATTTCCTGCCGTATTTTTTTGATTTTCTTTCTGTCCGAGTGATAATACGCATCTAATACTTCATTATTTATCTTCTTAATATACTCATGTTGGAAATCTTCTTTTAAACTTAGCCTTTTTAAAAATGACCACATGGGAATATCATTATGTTCTAAAACGGCAATAAGATCTTCTGCAGTAATTCTGTGTTCATTTTTCTCTACCTTAGAATAATAGGAAGTACTTACAATACCATCCGCAAATTGTTTTTGAGTTAAGCCTTTTTTCTGACGATATTCCTTCAATAATTCTCCAATTGTCATATCTTCCCCTCCAAATGTTCAAATACGAAATTTTTAAAAATAATTTTAATTCCTTGCTAAGATTAAATCAACATTAAAACAAAGGAGTTAAACATTATGAACGTATTTTTGAAAAATAAAGATTACAGAAGATTTTCAATCGCTAGTTTCCTTTCAGGTACTGGTGACGTGCTTTTCTACTTAGCATTTATGACTTACGCAAGTAAGCTACACAATTACTCACTTGCATTGTCTTTAATCGTAATCTCAGAATCAATTCCTAGACTTTTTGAAATTTTCGCTGGCTACTTAGCAGATAAAACTCACAATAAGTTTAAAAATATCTTTTTAATGGCAGTAGTTAGATTTGTTCTTTACGCAATCGTTGGAATTTTATTTGTAGCCAAAGTTTCAGATTGGAACCTAGTAATTGTAGTTGTAGTAATTAATTTCTTCTCAGATACTTTTGGTTCCTACTCAGGCGGTTTAGTAGCGCCATTAGTGGCTGATATCGTAGGTAAAAAAGATTTTGGTGAAGCAGAAGGATTCACAAGTGGTGTATCAGAAATCATTAACATGGTGGCTCAATTTGTAGGTTCTGGTTTGCTTTTATTCATGTCTTACTCCAATTTAGCATTTGTTAATGCATTTACATTCTTAGCGGCAGGACTTTTATACGCTAGCGTTGGCCTAAAGCATAAAAAAGACGGTCAATCACTTGAACCAAAAGAAGTAAATGAGCAAAAGTTCGTCGCAACTATGAAGTCATCATTTACTCAGGCTAAAAAAGCTCCAGGCTTGTTAACCATCATGGTTATCGTAGCTTTACTCAACGGAGTATTAGGAGCAATGAGTGCTTTAATTCCAATTGTAATGGCAGGACACAAGTCAACAATGTTAATTGGAAATTACAGCTTCACTATGGCTGTAATGGGTGTATTAGTTAGTTGTGGTGCTGCTTTAGGTAGTATGTTCGGTCAGCAATTATTCAGAAACGTTTCTGCATTTACAATGACAATTATTGCTGGCGCACTTAGTTTTTTAACTACATTATCTACACTTTCAGCCCACATTTATGCAGTTTTACCATTCTTTTTCTTGTTAGCTGCAACAGCCAGCATCTCTTCTATTAAGTTAACTCAATGGTTGGTTAACACAGTTGAACATAAAATCTTAGCCTCAACTGTTGGCTTATTAAATACTTTTGCAATGGCATCATCACCTGTAATGACTACTATTTTTACTACTGTTTCTGGTATGAGTGACGTGCGCTACGCATTAATTCTTTTACTAGTTGTAGAAGCAACGGTTTTCTTTGTAACTATTAAGATGAGTGTAAAAGTTAAGAAAGCAGAGGCGGAAGATAAGTCAGCCGCTGTAGTCAGTGAATAATATCAAAATTAAAGTTTAGCTTCTAACAACAAATTGATTAATTTGAAAATTTTACAATACAAAAAGAGAATCCATCATTATCAATGTCATTAAGTTAAGACATTGACAAATTATCGACTCAATTTTTAAGATCATTCATTTGCGATTTATCGCATTTGAATGATCTTTTTTTATGTCAAATAAGCCCAAATCTTGTTTAGAAATTAGGCTACACGATATAAATAATATACAGCTGATTTTGGTTTGAAATTTCTTTTGTCTTTTCGTCCTGGTCTGATTGGAATTGTGTAATGACCAATTTGAATAAGAATCTTTTTAAAGATTTTAGTTGAAGAAGAAATTATATACATAGCTTGGATGATAAAGCATGACTGTTTGAAATTAATCGCATATTGATACTTGCAGTTTTTTTGTGGTATATATGCTTGAGCATCAATTTGACTGACTGCGTTAAACATAATCATGTGGGCATAGATTTCCATTTCGATAAATTTATCCTGCTTGGAGTGAAACTGTACGCTTCCCAAAGCATATTTCAATTTTTTGAATGAAGTTTCAATACCCCAGCGCAAATGGTAGATTTCTTTGATCCTTTTTAAGGGATAATCGGCTCTATTTAGATTGGTTAGAACAACTTCCCATTCTTCTTTGCCTGATTTAGGATCATTAATTCTAAATTTACAAGTGCGAAATTTTATTGTACATAACTCTCCAAAGTCCCAGCTGCCATCTTTGGTATTTTTAGACCGATATTTGATATATTGACGATAATGATGGTTAACAAGATGAACGTTTTCTGTGGCTTTATGGGTTTCATAATAATAATTAGAGGTAGTCACCCAGCAAGCTATATCCTTATCACACTCTTGATTAGGCAACTCAGCTACTTCCTTAAATGCGCCATATCCCGTTTTAGTACGTATGACATAATAACAGTTAGGCAGGCGATTACAATTTTCAATCATGTTAAAGCCGGTATAACCTCGATCCATAGTAACTATATATGGTCCGCAATTTAGCTTTTTAAGCATTTGAACGGCGGCTTTACGTTCATCCATCTTTGACTTAGGCTGAAAGATGCAGTCTTGATAAGTATTATTTAACAGGTCATAGAGTGCATTAACATGAATTTGGCAATATGGCTTTCCTTTATGATTGAGATTTCCAACAATATTCTCTGATTTAGGATTCCAGATTTGATTAAAATCAGACCCATCAATGGCAAATATACGATATTTATGATCAAATAACTGGATATTAAACAAATTCTGATTAAATACAGTTAGAATATGCTTAAAACATGCGGGTGAAAGCTGACCTTTGCGTTGGACATAAGCGGAAGTACTGACTACTTTATCGTTATTTTTAATAGCTTTTTGGCCAAAAGCTCTAAACAACTCACTGGTCAAATCTTTTCCTTGCATATTAATAGTAGTTTTAATGACTGTAGCTGCATCTAAAGACCGCTTCCTAGTGAAAGCATGAGGATCATCAATAAAATCATGGATATGCTTTCCAGTATCATTGATAATTTGATCAAGACGGTCTAAAATATTTTTATGAAAGGCTTTCATAATTAACACCAGCTTTCTGGCAATAATTTTGAAGGTTTAATAATTTAATCAGAGGGCGAAAAGGTAGGGTTCTTTTCGCCTTTATTTTATGCAAAAAAAGAACCAAATCATAATGATTCGGTTCTACAGAGATTAGATTCAATTTATCAATGTCTTAACTTAATGACATTGCCATCATTATAGGATTCTCTTTTTTCATACGATTTAATAAAATTTGAATTAGTAATTCTCCATCATTAAGTCGGGCGCATCATATCCTTCTTCTTCCGCAAACATCTTGTATGCTTCTCCAATCATTCTATTGGGAATACCATATGCTTTTACGAAAGATAATGGGTCATAAAAATTATCTTCTTGGGCGCATGAATACTTGTAGAGAAGATGCAAAGAATATATATCTGCATCTTTTTCTTCTTCAATCTGCGTTCCATAAGCAATACAACAAAGCTGCTTCGTATTAGGTCCACCGAGCATAACATGTCCTATCTCATGACCTATTGTAAATGGAACTTCATCTTGATTATGCCAGTTCATATTTATAGCAATTTCACGTTTCCATTTCCAAGCAAGAGAAGGATACCGTGGGTTAGTCTTATAGAAAACATAGCCAATATCATTATCAAAAGCATAATTAAACAGATAAGTAATTAATCTATTCTTTCTCTCACTGTTGTCCACGATCATTTTTACGGGCACGCCTTTCTCTAATGTCCTTTTCCATCAGCTCTCGAACCATATTCAAATATTCTTCGGGAACATGATAACCATGATATGAATAAGGAACTTCATGATCCAAAGCAACTGTTTCTTTCTGGTGCGGATTAGGGTCATCGGTTCTTCCGCTTAAATAATCTGTAGAAGTATGTAGGACCTTAGCAACGGCACTTAAAGCTAATGAACCAGGCTTCCTGTCTTTCCAATTATAAATAGTTCTTTTTCCTAGTCCAGCTTTATCGTTAACTTCTAGCAAGGTTAATTTATTTTTTTTAGCTAATTCCTTAGTACGTTCAAACTCAATCATATCAAGGGTTTCTCCACTTTTTCACTAATCAAATAATATGCTTTTACGTATTTTGCTCTTGACTAAGTTCGTAGATAAGCATATTATATAAATCGTCAACAAGTTGTGATTCAACTAATCACCATAAATCTTATTTAGCAGTGAGGATTATGGCATTAGCAATATTTTTATACACTAATTGTAGTATATAAGCATACTATTTTCAATAGCTAATATGCTTATACATAGAAATATTCCAATAACTTGCTGGCAACTCACAGAGGTGATGTCCAATGGACATTTAGCCCACCCTCTAAATAGAGAGGTAGGTGAAAGTAATGGATATCCATGATTATGTTGAACTGACAACCCTCGCGTTGTGGTTCATCAGCATTATAGGTATCGGCATTCTAAGTCGTGTTCACTTTAAAAACAAACGGCTGGAACAGTTTCGTATTACTGCCGATGATCTGATGAAAAATTACGTTGGTTTGTACAACAAAGAAAGCTTAGCCAGCGATCAAAAAATCAATCGGATTGTCAACGCAGTAGTAGACGGACTAGAAGCTAAAGGTTTTAAAGTGGAAGACCAAGATGTAAAAGATATTTTTGCGAAGGTCGCAAAAATTATTAATGAAAATTCTTCCAAATAGGAAGATAGAAATTTTTTGGAGGTTTTATTATGAGACAAGCATTTAACATTTCAGCAAGTCACAAAGCTGACTTAAACACTGGTTACTTAGCAGTAGCACAAAAAGGAAATGTAGGTTCAACATACATTTATGCGGAACAATTACGTAACAAGCAAAGTGAAATTCACGTATTACGCGGTCACGCAGGTAATGTAACTACTCCAGTGGTTACTATGTATGGTAGTGCAGGTGGTCACACCCAAACTTGGGAATATTCAGGTAGATCAGGTAAATGGTTTGTAGGTACAAAGCCTAACAGCGATAATTGGGATACTCAAATCGCTCGTGTAGATATTAGATCTATGGGCAGATCATTTACCTCAAACACCGATATGCCACGTTTAGCATATTTGAATCGTGCAGGTAATTTACTTAAACCGGATGGTTCTACTTATGCAGGTAGTGATATGAAACGTTCAGAAGCAGCTGTATCTCCAGACTATTCTAAGTTCTTATTAGCTACCGTCGATTATGCAGGTAATGGCTATTTCACCATTTACGACAACAACTTAATTAATAATAAACTTGATAATGTAGAATACAGCAACGGCTACGTAAACTTGGGTGAAGTTTCTTGTCTAGAAAGCTTTGTAATTCCAGGATTTTATGAAGATGTAAAATCTTCAGTACAAGGCTATGATATTGATAATTTGGGCAATATTTATGTATCTAGCCAAAAATCACCTGATACTCTTAATCACAAGTATTACTCTAAAAATATTTTTAAGATTCCAACTTATGATAGATTTACTACTTCAAACTGGTTGCAAGTAGATTTAGATAAGTATGCCGGTCCAATTAACATTTATGGTCAAGGTATGCATACTGAACTTGAAGGTATTCAAATTCTCGATGAAAATCATTGTTACTTAACTGTTGCATATCACAAGACTGTTAGTGGCAAGAACAAGACTGTTTCTAACAAAATTTATGAAGTTAGTTGGAACGAATAAGTACTAAAAAAGGATTGAATCGCATGATTCAATCCCTTTTTTTATTGCTTTAAACTGCATAAAGAAAGATAATTGAAGTGTTGAAAATAAAAAAGGATGATTATTATGAGAAAAAACAAATTTATTTTAGCTTCAGTTGCAGCTTTAATGGCTGTAAGCCCAATGCTACCACTCAGTTCACAGGCTCACACAGTTCAAGCTGCAGATACTAATGCTGTAAACAAAATGGTTATGCACACTGCTGTTGCTTATGATAAAGACGGTAACAGCACTGGTGTAAAATACAATGCATTTAGTTATGCTAGATTGCTATCTACACCTGTAAAAATTGATGGCACTATTTACTATAAAGTTGCCGACAAAGATCAATATTTAAAGGCTACCAACATTGATGGTGTAACTAGAAGAATTACCCACAACACTTACATCTATAGAACCTCTACTCGTCGTACTAGTTACCAAAATAGATGGAAGTTATATAAAGGACAAACAATCACTACCTACGGTGGTTCTTACAGATTCAAGAATGGTAAGCATTACTTTAGAGTAGGCGGTCCAGCTAAGCAATATGTTAAATCATATAACTTAGGACCAGTTATTAGAGCCAACACCACAATGGCACCAAATAGCAATAATACTTCATCAAATACCACTACTAATAAACCAACTGACAACACAACAACCAATAATACTCAACCAGTAGGTAATGAAGAAACCACTGTAACTGTAACTGCTTCATTCAACGTAAATATCTTTGATAATCAAGGTAACACAGTAAGAAGAAACGTTCCAAAGGGGACAAAATTCGTTGTAGATAGATTAGAAGTAACTCCATTTGCTGACCGTTTTCCAACAGCTCTAGGTCGTGAAGGCTTGTACAGAATTAAGGGTACAGATACTTGGATTTTGGCTGTTGATGTAACTGCTGCAAAGAAATTACCACTTCATGACTACGATCTAGAACATAATTCATACATTAAGTTCCCACAAGCAACAGATCTCTATAATGCAAGTGGCAGTAAGATAAACACCAATGGTGATTACATTAGAAAACAATCTGGTCAATATAAAGTAGACAAGTTATTATACATTTGGGTTCCAAGTGAAAATAAAGCAGAGCTTTTCTACCACTTAGTAGGTAAAGAAGTAGCATCTAATAATGGACATATCAGCTTTGATGATGGTTATGTAAAAGCAAGCGATGTTCAATTTATGAGCAATAGTAAGGCAATAACACCATCAAACACAGCTGCTGAAGCAGAAGCTGCCGCAAAGAAATAAGTCTATATAATTTAATTTTAAAAGCCGTAAAACATTTAGTTTTTACGGCTTTTTTATGTCTAAATTAATGAATATCGTCCTTATCAATACCTAATTTAGTCAACAAAATATCCATACCTTCTTTTTCCCAGTTTTCAATTTACTCTGGCGTGCTATAGTAGTTTTTACTTTGTAAATTTCACTCTAGCATGCTAGAGTGATTTTAAAAAGCGAGGAGGTAATATTTATGTCCAAAGAGACCAAATTAAAACAGATCGAAGACAGGCTTTCAATCTATCTATCATCAGATCGTCGCAACTGGGCCGATACTTTTAAACTAATGAAGAGGGTCCGCGATGAGGAGCTTTATTCCAATGATTACGCGTCTCTTACACAATGGGTTAATGCTTTGGCTGATCGTAATCATTACCATCAATCAACTTTGTGGAATCGATTCAATGCAGGCAATACTTACGCAGAATATGCTGAAAGAAAGAAGAAGGCCGGACAGGAAGTAAAATCAATTGAACAGGTTGATATTTCTCCTGATACCATTGCTCTGGTTGGTACAATAGCCAACAGATCTAAAGATACAAAATACGCAGATGACTTGATGGACAAGGCTTTGGAGCATGATTTGTCCAGACAGGACCTTCGTGACATAAACCGTCAAATCAGAGCAGAACATAGTCGTGTTAAACAGGATATTGATGAGCAGCTTGATGATGTGAAAGTAAACAATAATAAAATCAATGTTACTGCAGATATGATGGTCAAAGCTTTTCAAAGCGATACCAGCTGGCTTGATGCGGATCACCGCCATCGTAAGAATGATTTTTACAAGGTTTTCCCAGAATTACCGGTTCACTCTGGTACGTCAATCCATGCAAGACGTATGGATGTGTGTATCTTAGAAAATTTGACTGATGAGCACGCACTATCCTCTCATGTAAACATTCACTGTGTCGAAAACAAGGTCAGCAAAAATGACTTAGTCCGCGACCATAAAATGGGAGAATATGCAGACTACGGTGACTTCTTCTGGTTATGCATTCCGAAAGAATTACTAGAAGTCGCTGAAAAATACGTAGCACAAGGCTGGGGCATACTCATCGTTAACGACAACGAAAATATTCATGCTGCAAGAAAAGCTGCCAAAAGGGAATGCATTTTTCGTCAGGAAACACTTACTGAAGCAGTAACTCATTCAAATTAAATATGCTAATATTCTACTTCGAATGCTACACTTTGCAAAAAATTATAAATAAATATATTTATTTATGTATTTGACAAGACTGTTTTTTAAAAAATCCCTTGCTATACTTGGGCCAAAATCTGAAATTGATTTAACAAAGCAGAGGTTACGATTATGAAAGTTTTTATGTGGCGCGGAGATCACGAAATTTCAAGAATTACAGGAATTTACTACCAGATTGGTGAAAACTGTGAAAAGTTACTAAAGTTACTAGATTCAGGCTGGAAATTTGCCGGAACAACCGAACCCGATCCAGAAAGTAACAAAGATGCCATCATTACTCGAATTCACGGTATAGGAATCCTTGTACCTGAACCTGATAACTCTGCAGACCCTAAAGCAGTGGCAGCATATCTAAAATTTGTATCAAAAGATCCAAACCACAAGTCAACAAGCCAATGTATGATAAAAATCGGCTATTGACTAAAGATGCCAAGCTTAAAGATCAAATTACGCGACCTATTCAAGTGAGTTTAGATTGCAGAACAATCTCTACATACAGAAATTATTTTCAAGCGACAGTAGTCGGTATTCCGTTAGGTTATAAATCTTCAGAATATATCACCAAAGCACCAACTTTTGAAGTAAATGTTGAAGATGAAACAGAAGAATAACATAAAAAACGCTCTACAACAGCATTGTAGGGCGTTTCCGTTTAATTTTAAGTACACAAAAAGCCCTGCTATTATGCAGAGCCACCGCGCGTTTGCAAGTTATCATCTTGCACGCATGCATCCATGATCATTGGACGCGACAATAATTTTCCTAATTTGTGTTCTATTGCATGAGCTCCATTTAATTCTTCACGAACTAAACAATCTACTTGATAAGTAGTTACCATCAATAGACACGACCAAAGTCATTGGCAGTTGTAGAGTCGATGACTTTTTATTTTGCTTAGTTAATAAAAAAACTGTTTCGTATCATTACAGATATTGAAGCAGTTTTATATTAATTACAATTGGTGTAATTGCTTATCCCCACCAATGCCACGTATAACCTGGGCCCCAAGTTCTAGGAAGTCCACCAGGAGCACCACCTCCAGGACCAATGTCCCATAAGTTTTTAGCATAAATCTTACTATCTAATAAAGACTTAGAATTTACTTGAGATTGTTCTGCTTTTTTAACTTTAAGAGTTACTGTTGTTGAATCGTCATTTTCAGCTGCAGAAACTGGATTTGATGAAAGAGTAAGTGAATCTACACTTAATAAAGCTAGACCAGTCAATGATACAATAGTCTTTTTGAACTTCATTTCTATGCCTTCTTTCTGCATTGATTAATTATTAATTAAATAATATCACCAATTTGTGAAAAGATAAATGTTTTTTTAATATTTGTTTCAATAAATGCTCTAGTTTTTTGGTTTTCTAATATTATCATTAATATAATTAATGGAATCACTGTAACAACAGTTAAAACTATAACTCCAGTATTTTCATTACTTACTAAACTCCCACCATATCCCAAAGGGATTAATGAAAAATTTAAAAAGTCAGCAAAAGTATGAAACAACATCGTTAACCATAATTTACCAGAATATAAAAGAATGACACCTAAAAGACAACCAAAACCAAAAGCATGGAAAATTTGGAATAATATAGAATCTATGTTAGCTCCTGGTGTTGAAAAATTAAGAATATGAAGAAGTGAAAAAATTATTGAACTAAGCAAAATAGAATAGGTAGCTCTTCCTTTTTTTCTCGAAAAGATAATTAACAGTGTTATCAAAAAGACATATCTAGCACTTTCTTCCATAATTCCTGCATCTAATGCAGAAAAGTATAATTGCCAAACATTTTTAATAATTGCTGAGTTAATCGGATTAATCAGTGAAAAATCCCAATTCCAAATTGCTTGATTCCATTCTGAAGCTGACAGAATAAAAGTATTAAAAAAACTGATCCATACTGTAACAATACCTAAAACTAATAAGAATAAATAATAGAAAAACGTTGGATTGGATATTTTTAAATTAAAATAAAATTTATATCCCCAAGTAGTAATAGCAATATAAGCATACTCAAGAAAAATTAAAGCCATCAGCAAATTACTTTTATTTAAACCAACAATAACTGCATTTCCCTCTATGCTAATTAAAGGTGTTAAAAATAAACTTATAATTAACCAAACAGTAGCTACTAATTGCCAAATGGGATTTTTAATAGTTCCATAATCATATAATATAACTGGGATTAATAATGCAAGCATACCAATAAAATATGCGACATATAAAACTGTCCCCCAATCTGCATATATCTTTATTATCAATTTAAAAATATTATTATAAACAGATAAAAAAGTATATGGTAGTACTACAATATTCAAAATATGTGATTTTCTGTTAAAACCTATATATATAAATAGAAAGGAAAATGAAAGAAATATTATATAAAGTAAATTTAATAGGTCATGTTGGACTATTAATAGAAGTACTGCAAATAAAATTGTAAGTAATATTTGCGACTTAAGGATTTTATTATACGTAGTTTTCATTATAATGCCTCTTTTCTATATAAATCAAAAAATACGTTGCCACCAGCTTTTATGTGGCTTCTCAGATTCTGAAATTTGTCGATTGTCAACTTCTTTTTTTGAACTTGACTGCTCAGGCTTCGTTTCAGTATCACCTTTAAGCATCTTAATCTGCTCTGGCGATTTATCTGCTAGGTTCAAACTCTGTGCCTGTTTTGTAACCATCGTCAATTGTTTAATCTGTTCATTAGACACGTTCTGCTGATCTCTCAAATTGGAAACGGTATCTTTCAAATTGGAAATATCATCATCTTTAGCTGCAATCAGTCTTTCATATGATTCTTTCTGTTCATCCAATTTAGAATCATATTCCTTCTTTTGTTCAGCTAATTTGTCCATTGATTCCTTCTGAGCAGTACGTAATTGGGTACGTAATTCTTCTATTAATTGATCCTTTTTGGATTCTCCCGATCCCTTGCGCTCCAAAGCTTTGAAGTACGTAATCACCGTTTCTTTTGTTTTTTCACTATAGTAACGGGTATTACCTTTCTTGGTTACGTTATTCGCACCGATTTTCTTTAAATAATTACTTACTCGGTGATAGTCATCAAAGCCCAGTAGATCAGCAATCTCACCACTTGAATAAACATTATTTCCTTCGTATTTCATGTATGTAATTCCTTATGTAATAGATAAGTAATATTACGTAGTTTTGCATTCTATTAGATTTGAAAATTTCGACCGGCCTTCCCGGCTTGCCACTACGTCCGGAAACAAATAAAAAATAAATAGATTTTATAAAAATAAAATCCCCCCGCCTACGGCGTGGTAAAGGTAAAGGCGCGAAGCGCCTCCTCAATAGTTAGCCTAAGCGCGGCTAAAAAACTACTGAGAAGACGCATGGCTTCCGTATAGTCGAAAGTTAATTGCTCAAAAATCAAGCATTGCTTCAGATCTCAGCAATTAACTTTCGCCGACAGTTTAAACTCACCCCGCCCTTGTTCCTTTTAGGTCTCAGTTTAACGTCGTGTTGGACGAGAGTTTTTAGGTTTGTGTTCGATAACTCAAGTAAACTCGAACTTTGCGACCATAAGGATTGTCGTTAGCATTTCCGAGGCTTCCTACAACTCAATCAACCCGTAGGTTTTCATGGAAGTTATGCCACGTCTTCGTTATTTGCGAAATAAACAGGTTTAGCTTACCTATAATATTTAACTCCCAGACACGCGCGTCCCGTGCAACTGAGGGGCTTTAACTAGTGATTAACAAGGATAGCCACTCCTTTTATTAGCATTAAAGATAATCAATCTACTAAAAAAGCTGTAATCAATTCATTGACTACAGCCGTTAATCATCGTTTTTAATCTTATATCTAATACGTCTATCAATAGTATCGTAGAAAACATCGTTTAATTAATTGAAAAATATTATCTACCTTGCTAGAATATATCTATAAGAAAGTTAAAAATCACTTGTTGATTAGGTTTTGTAATCAATGAGCTTGACCCGCTGTCGGTACGCCAATACTGATAATGGGCTTTTTTATTGCTTTCATATATTTAATTGTTGTCTTAATTATAATGCATATGATTTTCAAATAAAAGATAATATTTCACGCAAATATTTCTTTTTATCAAAAAACGCGAATGCTACAAACTATTTTTTTATAAAAGTTCCTATTTCATCAAATTTTAGTAATTTATAAAAGAATGTATTCAAATTATTAAGCAAAATACATACAATCCTCCTTTTTACATAACAAATTAATGAATAAAAGTGGTAATTATAACGAAAAATACGTCATATCTTATCCTAAAATGAGCATTTTTTCCAAAAATAAACAAACCCCCCATGATTAATCAAATTATTTTATCCTCGTAATTAGAAACTTAAAGTTTCTAAACTAAAATACAAGGAGGAATAATCATGGAAGATTATTCGAAAATTGAGATCCTAGAAGCAGCTATTACGGCTACTAAGGACAAAACTATCACTTTGAAAGATATTGAAACTCAAATTAAAAAGTTAGGTTTCAAATCTGGCGTTGAAAGTTTTTCATCTTCAACGAAGCAAGCAGTTGTGAGTCAATTGAAATTGGAAAAGGCTAAGAAGCAATCTGATAAGTTATTGATCGTTACTTTAGAAAATGAGTTAAAGACTGCACACGAGCAGCTTGAAGATCAGTCCCAACTCATTTCTGTATTAAAAAACATTAAATCAGAAATTGATCAATTAAAAAAAGAAATTATTGCTTTGAAAGACGAAAAAGCTACACAGCCTGCTTCATCCAATACTTCTGAAGATGCTGAAGATGTAGATGTGGATGCTATTTTTGATAATCAACCATTATCATATCCATTAAATGACAAGGCTCAAGACGAGAGTCAGGATTCCGATTACAATAATAAGAATTCTAACCAATAGTTCGTAGCTTAACTTAATTAATAAAAAACCTATTAAATCACGGTTATAATACCAAGATTTAATAGGTTTTTTTGTGCCAAAATTTAAGGCTAAATTAAAATGTATTCTTTTTATTTTTA
>ENA-OPBO01001266-OPBO01001266.1-human-gut-metagenome-genome-assembly--contig:-NODE-1266-length-18269-cov-4.628747_pt1 | contig 18269 bp, 12 predicted proteins | sample MGYA00241071_ERZ501458 | MGnify/ENA primary metagenome ERZ501458 (study PRJEB25962, sample SAMEA2042509) | human gut metagenome | biome: human gut; feature: human-associated habitat; material: faeces... | reverse complement strand
AAGAGGAAATCAAGCGGCTGCGCAGCAGACATTTGATTTCCTCGGCGCGATACCGACAGAATCAAAAAGTGCGAAGCACGGCAGCCGTGAAACGGCTGGATTCTGGAGGTGTATCTGTCGAAAGGCGGGGACCGGAAATAAGATGGGTCAGACTTTGCGGATGTCCTGACAGAACCAGAACGTACAGAAAACGGAATCAGCCCCTGCAGCGAATCCGTATTGAAGCGTTAGAATCCGTTACAGAAAAACACAGAAGATTTCATGGGAAGATTTGACTTCCAGTCAAATCTGAAAAGAGCCTGAGCAGGGAAATCATCAGATTTCCCTGCGAATTGCTCTGGTCATGAAATCTTCTGTGTTTTGATGTTAAGGATTCTTCGCGAACAGTTTCGGATTTGCTGCAGGGGCTGATGCCGTTTTCGTGCGTCTGATCACTGTCATGTCATCCCTGCAAACCTGAATTTAAAACTCAAACACTGCTACTCCATAGGGCGGCAGCGGATAAGCAAAGGAGTACGGTCTTCCGTCGCATTCCTGTTTCTCCGCCTTATAGATCAGCGGCCGTTTTTCTCCTTTTCCGCCATACTGAACATCATCACTGTTCAGAACCAGTTTATACTGCTTCTTCCTGGGAACACCCACGCGGTAATCTGAGCGCTCCATAGGCGTAAAGTTACATACAAAGAGAAGATTTCTCTTGCTTCCCTTTGAATGACGCATAAAGCTGAAGATACTGCGGTAAGCGTCATCCGCATTGATCCATTCAAATCCCTCCCAGGACTGATCCATCTCATACAGCGCCTTATGGCTCCTGTAGAGATGCAGAAGATCCCGGTACCAGTTCTGGATCGCCTGATGCTCCTTTTCAGCCAAAAGATACCAGTCCAGTTCCCGCTCCTCGCTCCATTCTCTGAGCTGGGCGAAATCCTGCCCCATGAAGAGCAGCTTCTTTCCTGCATGCCCCATCATAAAGGCATAGGCCACCTTCAGGTTGGCATATTTGTCAAAACCAAGCCCGGGCATCTTATTGAGCATAGAACATTTCAGATGTACCACCTCGTCATGAGACAGCACCAGGATATAATTCTCACTGTACGCATAACTCATGGCAAAGGTCATCAGGTTATGATTGTCTTTGCGGAAATAGGGATCCAGCTTCATATACTCTGTAAAATCATGCATCCAGCCCATATTCCACTTCAGGCTGAAGCCCAGGCCGTCATCCTCTACATCGCCAGTCACTTTCGGCCATGCCGTGGACTCCTCCGCGATCATCAGCGCTCCCGGATTCCTTCCCAGCACAACAGAATTCAGATGCTTGAAGAAATCAATGGCCTCCAGATTCTTATTTCCCCCGTATTTATTGGCAACCCACTGTCCGTCCTGCTTCCCATAATCCAGGTACAGCATGGAGGCAACTGCATCCACCCGCAGTCCGTCCACGTGGAAATGCTCGATCCAGAACAAGGCGTTGGCGATCAGGAAGTTGCGCACCTCATTTTTCCCGTAGTCAAAGATCTTGGTCCCCCAGTCCGGATGCTCTCCCTTTCTGGGATCCGCATATTCAAAAGTAGGCGTTCCGTCAAAATCCGCCAGACCATGGGCGTCTCTCGGAAAATGTGCCGGAACCCAGTCCAGGATAACACCGATCTTATTTCGATGAAGGTAATTGATCATCCACGCGAAATCCTCCGGCGTCCCGTACCTGGAAGTAGGCGCGTAATACCCGGTCACCTGATATCCCCAGGAACCATCAAAAGGATGTTCCGCGATCCCGATGATCTCAATATGGGTATATCCCATATCCTTCACGTATTTCACGATCTCCTTCGCGAACTCCCGGTAGGAATAGAATCCCTCGTCCTCCCGTCCGGGATGGCGTTTCCAGGATCCGATATGAACTTCATAGATGGACATGGGCTCCTGCTCATGTTTCCAGGTCTTGCGCTTGTCCATCCACTGTGTATCCGTCCACTTCAGATGATCGATGTCCGCAACTCTGGACGCGGTCCCCGGGCGCAGCTCCGCATAATTCGCGAAGGGATCCGCCTTAAAGATATAGTCGCCGGTATACGTCTCGATACAATATTTGTAAAGCGCGTTTTCCTCAATGCCCGGGATAAAACAGGTATAAATCCCCAGGGGCTCTTCCCGCTCCATCGGACTGGCCTGCGTATCCCAGTCATTAAAATCACCCACTACTGAAACACTCTTCGCGTGGGGCGCCCAGACAGCAAAATACGCTCCCTTCTTCTTTCCGTCGGAAACCAGATGCGCACCCATCTTCTTATAAAGATCATAGTGGTTCCCCTGTCCAAAAAGGTACTGATCCAGATCTCCAATCTCGTAAGGTTTTTTCTTTCTCTCTGACATATCTTCACCCTCTTACGTTCCATGATAAATTTACACTTATTATACTTTACAACGTCGCAAAAAGAAAGGGTTTTGGCAAATCTTATCTGCCAAAACCCTGCCTTAACGGGATTAAATTTTGAAATCTTCCTCTTTCAGGATGATTCTGTCAGAAGCATCTGTGCTCTTTCCAAATACTCTTCTGGCAAGATGTTTTACATTTGCCTTCTGAGAGTGCTCGATCGCCTCGTCCATGATCTCCTTAACCTCAGCTACAGAAACCGCGTGATCCTCTCTCTGCATCACATCGATCCGGCTGTACAGCGCCAGGATTCCCATCTCATCCAGTTTGTAACCGTTCTCCTTCGCGTAAGTCTGGCCAAAGGTAACCAGCTCGTCGTTGATAAAGATCGGTAATTCCAGCTTGGATGTAAATTTCTTCTTGAAATCCGGGTTCGCGGTCAGGATCCGCTCCAGCGGCTTCCTCTGGTCTTCCAGAACAAACAGCATCTCTCCGGTCTTGCGCTCCATCAGATGGTTCAGTTCCTTGATCGTCCGGGAGTTCAGCTTTCCTGCCTTCTCGATGATAATGGCTCCGCCCTTCAGCTTCTGGATGATATTTCCCAGTTCCTTCTTATTGAGAGATTCTCCGGTAACGATGGCAACTTTTCCCTGCTTTAAGTTCCTCTGCTTCTGGATCGCTTTCACGATATCCACCGCCAGGACCGTCTTCCCGGAACCCTTTCTTCCGATCACCAGCAGGTTGCCTGTCTTGGAGGTTCCTTCCCTCTGGGCGCGCCGGTCGTTGTCCAGCACCTCCACGATCTGCTCGCTCATTCCTCTGACCGGAACAAAGTAAGAGAACAACTTCTTCTGCTCTTCCGTAAGTCCTGCCTTCAGTCCGATCTCACTGGTGGCGCTTAAGTCATACCGTCCGGTAACAACGAATCCGGTATCAAATGGAACTCCGGTTCCTTTCGACTTCTTGATCCGCTTCTGGATCTCTTCCTCTGACGGCTCTTCAATCTCCAGCGGCTCTTCCGCTGCCTCTTTTACCTCAAAGTCGTCATCAAAGAAATCGTCTTCATCGAAATCTTCCTCGTCGAAGTCCTCTTCGTCCTCATACTCATCTTCTTCGAAGTCTTCCTCCTCGAAGTCCTCTTCATCGAAATCTTCTTCCTCAAAGTCTTCTTCGTCGAAGTCCTCTTCGTCCTCGTACTCGTCCTCGTCAAAGTCCTCTTCGTCGAAGTCTTCTTCCTCGAAGTCTTCCTCCTCGAAGTCTTTCTCGTCAAAATCTTCTACATACCCGGTCTCTTCTGGTTCTTCCGGCTCCGTGCTGGCCAGCTCCAGTTCTTCTTCTACGTCAAAAAGATCTTCCGGCTCCTCTTCCTCAGCTTTTGCCACCCGGCTCTCCAGCTGATCCACCAGCTCCATGATATCATCCGGCAGTCTCTGGGTCTTTCCGTCCGGCACCGGCATCTCAGCAGCTTCCTCTGCGGCTTTTCTTGCAGCTGCCGCCTCTGCCGCCTTCCGGATCGCTGCCTCTTCCTCCGCGGCCTTTCTTGCAGCTTCCTCTTCTGCCGCTTTTCTGGCCGCTTCTTCCTCTGCAGCCTTCCGCGCCGCTTCTTCCGCAGCTTTTCGCTCTGCCTCGCGGGCCGCCTCTTCTTCTGCAGCCTTCCGCGCCGCTTCTGCTTCCGCAGCTTTTCGCTCTACTTCCAGGCGCTCTTCTTCCTGGCGCTTCCGGGCGGCTTCCCGCTCTTTCTCCAGACGCTCGTCATCCTTCTGCTTCTGCTCTTCAATAGCCTGGGCATGGACTTTCTGCTTCTCCTCCCATGCCTGCAGGATCTCGTCTATCTTCATCTGGCCGCCGATCCGAAGTTCTTCATCCCTCTCTGCCATAGCCTTCTCTTCGATATTCAGGCTATTGGCCATCGCAACTCCGTTGGCAAGCGCCTCTTCCAGCGTAGCTCCCTTTACCACATGTGAGATTGCCGAGTGTGCCGGGGTCTCTTCCGCCGCTTCCTTCTCCGGAGCTTCCTCCTCAGAAGCTTCCTCCTCAGAAATCTCCTCTTCAGATGTCGGCTCCTCAGACAGAACTTCTGCATCTTCGACTTCCGCTACAGCTTCATCATCTGCCACATCCGCAGGTTCTGTTTCTTCTGCTTCTGCCACAACTTCTTCCATCGGGGTCTCCGAAACTTCCTCTGTAATCTCTTCTGACTCTTCTGATACGGGTGCTTCTTCTGCTTCCGCTTTCACGTAGGTCTGAGTCTCCCCCCTATGCAGAATTGCTGCCGTCTCAGCCGCAAACACAGGTTTCCGCGCCCTCGGCGCTCCCGGTCTGCTGTCATACTTCTCCTGCTGCAGCGGTGTAAGGGGTTTATACTTCATCTTCAGTTCCATTGCCTGATATACGTATTTGCCTTCACTGAACCACAAGATCAGATCATCGCACTCTTCCAGGCACTTCGCTGTCATGCCTGCTTCATGATACAGGTTCGCCAGCTCATAGGCCCACTTCTCCACGTATTCCGCCTTCTTGAATTCCTCCAGGGCCGCGATCTGCTCCGTCAGAGGCGCTTTCTGGGCTTTCAGGATCTTGTACTTCAGGATATGCTGATTCGGATCCTTGGGCGCGGCTTTTACAAATTCTTCATAACAGTCGGAAGCTTCCTCCACATCATTCAGCTTCAAAGCCAGAAGGCCCAGCCGGTAGATAATCTTTCTGCTTCCCGGCGCCCGGTCGAAGGCCATAAACAGAATATCCCTGCTCTTCTGGATCTCCCCGCACAGTTCGTAAATCTCGCTGACTGTGTTGAGCATGGACGTGCTTTTCACCCGTCTCCAATCTATAGTATCCGCGATCTCCATCGCTTTTTTATACTGTTTCTTCTCCATGTGATCGAGCATCTGCTCGGTCTTTACCCTATATTCATATTTATCCAAATCTCTCACCTCAAAAAATTTTCTTTACAGACAAAAGTCTATATTTTCACTGCTACCAGTGTATCACAAGGGAATAGCTGTTGTCAAAATATACGGGAAAGATTGTTAAATTTCTATTACAAAAAATTACAAAAAAGTAGCCATTATAATCGGTTTTCGATATAATGGCTACTCTCTATTTAATTTTATCATATTTTTTATATAAATCGGAGGAATCTCTGATTATCGGTCCCTTATCCTTATTCAGGAAAACTACAACTCAAAGTCTCGGATCTTACGATCTTCAATATCATTATTTATATCCCTCATCTTCCATATAAAACATTTCCTTGGCTATTTATATCTATAACCGTTTCCATTACAGCCAGAACCCTTATCATTTGTCTGTAATCGTATTAAGTTATTCCTTCTATAACCTTGCTTTATATGGTTTCTATAAATATCGATCGTTTAGCTGATGTTTCTTTACACATCTCCTAAAACTCTTTGAATCGATCTTATGTGGTATTTTTTCAATATGTCTGCAGATAGTAATCGGTTTATTTACTGTCCGGCTTTTTCTCTTCTCCGACTTTCTCTTTCATTCAAATCTTACCGGTTTTATCGCCTTTTATTATAAAGGCTTATTCTATGGGACCTTTTCTCTGCCATACCACTAACATATTGATTTGTTGTTTCTACTGAACTGTCCAATGGTATAAGCCTCCTTTTCTAAGATTTTCCAATTCTTTGATATCTCACCGACATATGAAATATCTTTGGAATCCATCTCTGACAGATCTTTTCTTCTCTGTCTTTTTTAAAACCCTTTCTCGTCAGGTTTTCTTTTCTGGATCTCCTTTGGATTGATATTATAATAGCACCGGGTTTTTTATTTGTCAACACTATTTTTGATTTTTATTTGTATTAATTTACTTTGGTTCTTTATTTTAATTGTTTTCTGAATTATTTGATTTTTAGTTTAAATTTACAAAATTAATCCACCCAGCTTCTCATAGTTCTCCAGACTGTAGGCTTCGATCACATTCCCATCCACCACATACAGCCGGTCTCCAATATAGAGCCCTCGGGTAGTTCCGCCGCCGCCGTTCACCTCTTCTTCCATCAGGCGCTGGAATCCGGTATCGGTATCGTAGCTGAAGAGATAGTATGTCCTCCCTCCCTCCGAATCTGCCGGGAAGCCGATCAGGTCTTTCTCTCCGTCCACCAGCGCCGCTTTGTAATCATAAGACACATCCGTATTGTAGACATTTTCCAGGACATAGGTGTCTGCTTCCTTCACATCCGCCGGATCGGTGACGTCGAACATGGTCAGTTTCACTCCTCCGGTGATCTGAGTCTTCTCGTCCACATCCATGCCGATCCCCAGAAGCTGGCCATCCCGGTAGGAATGGAGATAATCTGAGAACCCGGGGATCTTAAGCTTCCCGATGATCCGGGGCTTATCCGGATCGGAGAAGTCCACGGAGAACAGAGGATCCGTCTCCCGGAAGGTGACAAAATATCCCACCTCGCCCAGGAACCTGGCCGAATAGATCCGCTCGTCCTTCGCCAGGCCGGTGATCTCTCCCGTCGTCTGCAGCTCTTCATCCAGGACCGTAACGGAATTGGTGTCCCCCACTGTCGTCACGATCCGCAGCCGCCCCTCGTATTCGTCGATGGAGAAGGAATCGTTGATATAGCCGTCCACGGCTCCCTGGGCTTCCGGCTCCAGTTCCCCGTCCTGGTAAGAGATCTTCCGGATGGTAGTCATCTCCCGCTGCCCCTTTTCTGTCCAGACAGTCTCATAATAATAAATATTTTCACCGCTTACATACAGGTCTCCCCCTTTGGAGAAAATGGCCCGGCTGTTCCTGGTCACCTGCGGCTTCTCCAGATCCACGGCGGTGACGATCTCATAGCACGTCCCCTGCCCGTAGGGCGGAAGGAAGATCTCTGATTCCTCCAGAAGTTTCCCCTGTACCTGAGGGATATAGGTCTCCGGCCTGACCTCCTGGATATCTGTTCCCACGTCATACTGGGTAAAAAGATAGAGAACCCCCTCTGCCAGCCGGGAGGAATGATACCAGCCGCTCTGGGTAACTTCCCCCTCCAGCCCGGGTTCTTTTGGATCGCTTACATCATAGGTCAGGACCATGGACTCTGCCTGCTCCTCCTCCGGATAGAACTCCACATTTCCCAGATTCTTCGAACATACCAGGATCACCCGCTTCTCCTCCGGAACCACATAGATCTCCTCGATCCCCCAGCCTTCTTTGATCCGGATCTCCCCGGTCTCCTCCAAAACGTCTCCCGCTTTCACGATCCCCACCTCTGTCTGATTCGTCTCCACGACATAGAGATAGTTCCCGTCGGTTTTCACCAGGTCTCCTTCGTCCACTCCCCGCTGCCGCAGGTTGGTCTCAGAATAGTCTGTCCCCGCTTCCGCAGTCTTTGCCGCCCCGCCGAAAGTGCTGCTCTGGGATTCGGTGGCGGCGATCATATCCGCGGACTCGTTCACCACCCAGCTTCTGGCCTGTTGCTCTTTGATCCCTTCCTGGATCTGATCATAGATCTCTTCATAACTGTCCGCGCAGGCGATGGATCCGCTCCCGCTGATCTCCTCCACCACCGTCTCTGCCGGTACGGCGGATGTTCCTCCCTCCGTGCCGCCAAGGCCGCTGTAAATGGATATCCCCGCGGCGATCACCAGACAGGCTGCCGCCGGAACTGCCAGATACTTCCACACTGGTCGCTTCTTCCTGACGCCGGCAAGCCGTTCTCTTACCGCCTCCGGGCCAAGGCTGTCCGGCGGCTGGATCTCTGCCGTCTTCTTCCGGATCTTTTCCAGAATTTCCTGCTCGTTCCTGTTCATAAAGATACCCCTTTCCTACTCTAATACACACTCCATCTTCTCCAGCGCCCGCCTTTTCCTGGAGCGGACCGTATGCTCGTTCATCCCAAGGATCCGGCTGATCTCCCGGCTGGTATATCCGCCGAACACAGACAGGCCTACGATCATCTGCTCCTCCTCCGACAGAATGGAGAATGCCTTCCGCACATCCAGGGCAAGTCCCGGATCTGTCTCCCGGGCCTCCACGGAGAAGAAGGTCTCCTCCTGGTCCAGGCTTACAAGGCGGGCCCGCTCCCGGAACCGCTTTTTGCATTGGTTCGCCAGGATGGTGAACATCCAGCTTTTAAAAGCTTCTTCCTTGCGCAGCTTCCCGATATTCTCATAGCCCGCCAGCACCGCTTCGCTGACCGCATCCTCCGCTTCCTGTCCGTCCCGCAGGATACAGAGGGCGAACCGGTACAGATCCTGGTACACGCTCTGGTACATCTTTGCAAATGTATCCCCGTCACACTTCATAATCCTGTCCTCCCTCATCAGATAGGATCTTCTTGTATCGTATCTATTAGAGTCGAAAAAGTTCTCTTTTGGTGCACAAAAGGCCGGGAAAATTTCTTTTCCCGGCCCGGATCACTCTTCTATCCTCTGTAATAATTGATCAGACATCCCTTGCAGATGATCTCCCTCTCTGCATCTGTCATGTCTCCCAGCTTCAGGCTAATCTCTTTGAGGCTTTCTCCCACAAGATAAGCCTTCACTTCAGACGCCTTCTCCTCCACTGCCTTCCGGATCTCCGGCACAAACAGATAGTCTCCGTTCTTAAAGCTCAAGGCCTGGTCGTTCTCTTCCGTGATGAAGGGAAGCATTCCCCAGTTGATCAGGTTGGAGCGGTACCGTTTGGTGGCGTACTCATTGGCGATATTGGCCCAGCCGCCCAGCACTTTCTGACAGGAGGCCGCCTGCTCTCTCGCAGATCCGTCTCCCGGCTTCACTGCGAAAATGGTGCTGCCCACGCCAATGTTTCCGGTGTTGACCTCCGGATATTCCGCTGTGATCTTCGAAAGCACCATCTTTAGCTCTGTCAGGGCTTCTGTTGGGTCTTCCCCTGCCTCCAGGGCCTTCTGGGCCTTCTGCACTTCCTTGGCCCGTCCCACATAGGCCGGGTCCTTCCTGGACAGGGCGAACTCTGCCAGGCCCAGCGGATTGGACCGGTAAGAAGAAGTCTCGCCGGAGGGGATCAGCTCGTCTGTGGTGGTCACCGGATCGTGGATCTCAGATACCACCTTCAGGATCAGGTTCTCCGGAAGCGCCGGCATCTGCGGCCAGTCTTTGATGTTAGGGCCGAACTTGATCTCCACGCCGGGATCTGCCACGCCCTTGCTGTCAAATACCCGGTTGGCGTAAATATTCTGATCAAAATGATAGGTGCGTCCTTTGTACTCTACGTCCATATCAGTGGCCGGCGTCAGGAATCCCTTGTTGGCCGCCGTTGCCGCGATGGAACGGGCGTCCATCAACGCCACCGACGCGATCTGGCCGCTCTGCAGCTTGGAGCCCTCCCGGTTGGGGAAGTTTCTGGTGGAGTGACGGATGGAGAACGCGTTGTTGGCCGGCGTGTCTCCCGCGCCGAAGCAGGGGCCGCAGAAGGCGGTCTTCACAATGGTTCCTGCTTCCATCAGATCCGCTATCGCGCCGTTTTTCACCAGTTCCATGTAGATCGGCGTGCTGGCCGGATAGACGCTGAAGGTAAATTCATCCGCGCCGATATAATGTCCCCGGATGATATCCGCCGCCGCGCAGATATTCTCAAATCCGCCGCCGGCACATCCGGCGATGATCCCCTGATCTACATACAGTTTTCCATTTACGATCTTATCCTGGAGAGAGTACTCCACCGCGCCGTCCAGGCTTACCTGGGCCTTCTTCTCCACATCGTGGAGGACGTCCGCCAGGTTGGCGTTCACCTCGTCGATGGTGTAGACGTTGGATGGATGGAAGGGCATAGCGATCATCGGCCGGATCTCGCTTAAGTTGACATAGACCATGCCGTCGTAATAGGTGACCGCTCCCGGGTTTAATTCCTTGTAATCCCCTTCCCGTCCGTGGATCTCATAGAACTCCCGGATCTTCTCATCCGTCTTCCAGATGGAGGACAGGCAGGTAGTCTCTGTGGTCATTACATCGATGCCGATCCGGAAGTCCGCGCTCAGCTTCTCCACGCCCGGGCCTACGAACTCCATAACTTTATTGTTCACATATCCGTTGCCGAAGGTAGCTCCGATGATGGCCAGAGCCACATCCTGAGGCCCTACTCCCTTCATGGGCTCGCCGTCCAGGTAGATACCGATCACCTGAGGCATCTTGATATCATAAGTTTTATTCAGAAGCTGCTTAACCAGCTCCGGTCCGCCCTCGCCCATGGCCATGGTTCCCAGGGCGCCGTAGCGGGTGTGGCTGTCAGATCCCAGGATCATCTTGCCGCCGCCTGCCAGCATTTCCCGGGCATACTGATGGATAACTGCCTGATGAGGCGGCACATAGACGCCGCCGTACTTCTTGGCGCAGGTCAGTCCAAACATGTGGTCATCCTCATTGATGGTACCGCCCACCGCGCACAGGGAATTATGACAGTTGGTAAGCACATAGGGGATCGGGAACTTCTCCAGACCGGAAGCTCTCGCCGTCTGGATGATCCCCACAAATGTAATGTCGTGGGAGGTCAGCTTGTCAAACTTGATCTGCAGCCGCTCCATATTCCCGGAAGTGTTGTGCTCCTTCAGGATGTTGTAGGCCATGGTCTGCTGAGCCGCCTCTTCCCGGGATACTTCCTTCCCGGTTCTGGCTTTCGCCTCCTCGGGGCTCTCCACGATCTCTGTACCATTTAAGAGATAGACTCCGTTGTCGTATAATTTTATCATGCTTTAGCTCCTCCTGTTCTCTAAGTCTTTCATATGATCTGCCACCATGATGGCGATCTTAAAGGTCAGGGCGTCCTCGAAGATCCGGACGTCCAGGCCTGTTTTTTTCTCGATCTTCTCAAGCCGGTACACCAGCGTGTTCCGGTGTACGTGCAGCTGGCGCGCAGTCTCTGAGATGTTCAGGTTGTTGTCGAAGAAGGTGAAGACGGTGGTCAGTTCTTCCTCCCCGAATGTTTCCGCCTCCTGGTCCTCGAACACTTCCCGCAGGAACATTTCACATAAGGACGCCGGCAGCTGATGGATCAGCCTTCCGATCCCCAGCTCATTGTAGGCGAAGATATTTTTGTCCACGTAGAAGACCTTGCCCACTTCCATGGCCATGGCGGCCTCCTTGTAAGACCGGGACACATCCCGTAATTCCTGCACGATGGTCCCGTAGGAAACCCGCACGCTGACCATGGCTTCCATATTCAGAGTGTCCACCAGGACCCGGGCCGTCTGCACAAGATACGGGTATCCCTCCGGTTCCTCCAGGGCTTTCACCAGGATGATATTCTCCTCATCCACCGCCGTCACAAAATCCCTGGTGCCGGTGGCGTACAGGCCCTTCAGGGTGTCCATGATCAGGTTGTCCCCTTCGTTCTTGGCCTGGATAAGGAACACTGCCCGCTTCAGTTCTGTGGGGATCCGCATCTTTCTCGCCTGGTTGTACACATCCACCATCAGAAGATTGTCCAGCAGAAGATTCTGGACGAACCGGTTCTTATCCATCCGTTCTTTATAGGCCAGGATCAGGTTCCCAAGCTGGCTTGCTCCCATCCGGCCCGCAAGGCTCATCTCTTCTTCGCTGCCCCGCAGCGCCAGCACATAGACCGGATCCTCATCATCACGGATCAGAAAGAATCCTTCCTCTCCGCCGATCCGGCTCTCCTGTCCCGAGGTACAGAACGCCCGCACATCCTGCTCCATCTCTATGGCTTTCTCACTGGTCCTGACCAGGCAGGTCCCCCGCACATCCCATACGGAACATTCCAGTCCGGTGATCTCCCGGATGTCCTGCGCCGTCCTGTGCAATATCTGATTTGATAACACGAAAACTCCTCCCATCTGGAGCCTACTGGTTTACATTTATCCATTTTATCATAGGATTCCCGGGCTGTCCACGCCCAGAATCCTACTGGAAAGGAAAGAATCGAGTAGGAGGCGGTGATTAGCCGCCGTCCTCTCACACCACCGTGCGTACCGTTCGGTACACGGCGGTTTCAATAGTTGACGTGCAGAGACTGATAGGCTGTGGCTAAATCATAGAAGCCCCAGTTTATCAGTCTTTCTTTCGTTAGTGCTCTTTGTACGACTCCGCTTCCCGCCATCCTCCAATAGGCTTTTCGACAGTATGCTCCTTCGCAGGCCGCCCACTCCGGCAGCCCTAATCCTATCAGTTTGCGTTTCCGTGTCCTCGGCAGTTTCCACTGCTTCCAGATACACATCCGTATCCGGCGATACAACCATTTATTCAGGCTTATGATGTTGCTCTTCATGTCCGCTATTCCGTAATAATTCAACCATCCCCGCATATAGACTTTTATCTTTTCCATTGTTCGGACGATACTTCCGCACCTGCTCCGGGAAGTGAACTGACGCAGTTTATCCTTGGCTTTCTTCCATGACTTTCCATGGACACGGATCCAGATTCCTTTTCCGTTCTTCCCAAAACAGAAGCCAAGGAACTTAAAATTTCGGATTGCGAACACGCTGACCGTCCGGCTCTTTTCCCGGTTCACTCTCAGCTTCAGTGTTTCTTCCAGATATTTTGTACTGCTCTCCAGCAGACGTTCCGCCGCCCGTTCGCTTTTCGCCAGCAGTACGATATCATCCGCATAGCGAATGCACGGTACGCCCCGTCTGTGGTACTCCCAGTCGAATTCATTCAGATACACATTTGCTAAGAGTGGGGAAAGATTCCTTCAGATTCCACCTCACGGTGGACACCCTTGCCTTCGGCTACATCCTTCCCACTACCGGGCGGATTTGGGACTTGCACCCTTAAGAAACGTGCGCCGCCAGGCGCACAGCAAAAAGGGCATCCCCTAAGGAATGCCCTTTCAACTTGCTGTTTCAAAAACCGTTCACTAGTTTGTGATGGTCTGCTCAGTCTCTTTGTCAAATACGTGGATCTTCTCAGCGTCCAGAGCGAACTTAACGGTATCGCCTGTTCTTGCGGTTGTTCTGGGATCAACTCTTGCGGTCATGCTGGATCCCTCGTAATCGAAGTACAGGAATACTTCAGCTCCCAGCATCTCGTATACACGGATCTTAGCTTCGATCACGGTGTTCGGGGAAGCTGCAAGGAATGCAGGCTCATCATGAACATCTTCCGGACGGATACCAAGTACAACGGTCTTTCCGTCGTATCCGCCGTCGATCAGTTTCTGTCCCTTGGAAGCCGGAAGTTCGATCTTGGAAGGTCCTGCTACCAGGTATACCTTGCCGTTCTCTACCTGACAGGTAGCGTCTACAAAGTTCATCTGCGGAGATCCGATGAATCCTGCTACGAACAGGTTGCACGGATAATCGTACAGAGTCTGCGGAGTATCTACCTGCTGAACAACACCGGCGTTCATAACTACGATCCTGGTACCAAGAGTCATAGCCTCTGTCTGGTCATGGGTTACGTAGATAATGGTTGTGCCCAGTCTCTGATGAAGCTTGGAGATCTCGATACGCATCTGTCCACGAAGCTTCGCGTCCAGGTTGGAAAGAGGTTCGTCCATCAGGAACACCTTAGGATTACGTACGATCGCACGTCCCATGGCAACACGCTGTCTCTGACCACCGGAAAGAGCCTTCGGCTTACGATCCAGAAGAGCTTCCAGGTCAAGAATTCTGGCTGCCTCGCGAACCATCTTGTCGATCTCATCTTTGGGAACTTTTCTCAGCTTCAGACCAAATGCCATGTTGTCATATACGGTCATATGCGGATACAGAGCGTAGTTCTGGAATACCATCGCGATATCTCTGTCTTTTGGCTCTACGTCGTTTACAACCTTGTCGCCGATCTTCAGCTCGCCGGAGGTGATATCCTCCAGTCCGGCTACCATACGAAGGGTGGTGGACTTTCCACATCCGGAAGGACCAACGAAGATGATAAACTCTTTGTCTTCGATCTCAAGGTTGAAATCCTTTACAGCCTCAAATCCGTTTGGATAAGTTTTATTAATGTGCTTCAGTGATAAACTTGCCATCTTAAATTTCCTCCTAAATCATTTGCCAATATCTCCGATATCGACTGCTCTGGTAAAGAGTATATAAAAAAAGTCCAACTTGAGCCATGCCCAAGTTGAACAATCTTTTTTTTAATTTCTATACAAGTTGACGAAACCCTACAGAAGCTGCCGGTAAATGTCCCGTTTGCTCACGCCCCGGTCCCTGGCCACCTGCTTCATGGCTTCCTTCCTGTCCATCCCCTGCCCCAGATAGCGCTCCATATGCTCTTCCAGGCTTATCTCCTCCCAGGCTCTTACCTCTTCTTCTCTTGCCTCCCGGGGATCTCTCCCCTGGATCACCAGCACGCACTCCCCCTTGGGGGGCTGCCGGCGGAAATACTCCAGCGCCTGGGAAATGGTGGTCCGGAAAATCTCTTCATGCTTCTTGGTCAGTTCCCGGCACAGGCTCATCTGCCGGTCTCCCAGGGTCTCCTCCAGCACTTCCAGGGTCTTCGTAAGACGATGGGGCGCTTCGTAGAGCACCATGGTGCGGGTCTCTCCCTTCAGTTCCTCCAGCACCGCCTGCCGCTGCTTCTTCTCTGTGGGAAGAAAGGCCTCAAAGGCAAACCTCCGGGTGGGAAGCCCCGACAGGGTCAGCGCCGTCACACAGGCCGCCGGCCCGGGCACCGCCGTCACCGGGATCCCCGCCTCATGGCACATGGCGGTCAGCTCTTCCCCTGGATCGGAGATCCCGGGCGTGCCCGCGTCTGTGATAAGGGCGATGTTCTCCCCCTTCTGCAGCCGTTCCACCAGCTTCCTTCCCTTCTCGATCTTATTGTACTCGTGATAGCTGGTCATGGGAGTCCGGATCTCAAAATGATTCAAAAGCTTGATGCTGTTGCGGGTATCCTCCGCCGCGATCAGATCCACTTCCTTCAGGATCCGCAGCGCCCGGAAGCTGATATCTTCCAGGTTCCCGATGGGTGTGGCGCACAGATACAATGTCCCTGCCATCTTATCTCTCCTTTTTTGTTATGCCCGCCGCGCCGGCTTCCTCATCCAGGGAGTAGGCTTCCCGGATCTGGCGGGTATAGCTTCCGTCTTTCTCATATACGATCAGGGGCGGCTCCACCTTAAGCCGCGGCTTTCCGCCCTTAAGTCCCTCCAGCAGCACCATATTGGGCTCCTTGTCCGCCTGGGGATACACAAGCTGCATCCGTTTTGGCTCCAGCCGGTACTCAGACATTTTCCTCAAGATCTCCGGCAGCCGGAACGGCCGGTGCACCATATAGAACCGTCCTTTGTCCCCCAGGATCTTCCCGCTCTCCCTGAGGATATCGTCCAGAGTGCACAGCACCTCGTGCCGGGCGATACACAAAGCTTCGTTCTCATTTTTCAGGCCGTGGCTGCCGATCATATAGGGCGGGTTCACCGTTATGACTGCAAAAGAGGCCGCGCCGAATATCGCTGCTGCCTCTTTGATATCTCCTGTCACGATGCGGATCTTATCCTCCAGATGGTTCAGGCGGACGCTCCGCCTGGCCATGTCCGCACTCTCCTCCTGGATCTCCAGCCCGGTATAGCTTTCGCCTGCGTTCTTGGCCTCCAGAAGGATGGGCAGGATCCCGGTCCCTGTCCCCAGGTCCAAGGCCTTCTCCCCCGGCCGCACCCGGGTGAAGGAGGACAGTAATACTGCGTCCATCCCGAAGCAGAACCGGCCCGGATCCTGGATGATCCGGTATCCCTTGATCTGCAGGTCGTCCAGCCGTTCTCCTTCTTTCAGATCAGGCGTCGTCCAGTTTTGATTTTCCATTTTTCTCTTCCAGCCCTTTCAGCTGTGCCATCTCTTCTTTGGACAGTTTGGAATCCTTTTTCTTGCGCCGGGGCTTGAATTTCAGCTCGGCGGCTTTATACTCCCGGACCTCTTTTTCATCGTTTTCCAGGTCCACTACCACCTTCACCAGCTGCCGCAGCACGTTCACCGCCTGCACTGTTCCCTTAAGCCCTTCCGGGGTGGTTACATGATCCCCGTTGGAAGGAAGATGGCTGTTCAGTTCCTCATAGGTCTCTTCTTCGTTGGTCAGGCAGCACATCAGCCGTCCGCAGACCCCGGAGATCTTGGTGGGATTCAGGGACAGGTTCTGCTCCTTGGCCATCTTGATGGACACCGGCGCGAACTCTGTCAGATAGGTGTGGCAGCACAGCGGCCGGCCGCAGATGCCGATACCGCCCCGGATCTTGGTCTCATCCCGGACGCCGATCTGCCGCAGCTCGATCCGGGTGCGGAACACGCTTGCCAGATCCTTCACCAGCTCCCGGAAGTCGATCCGTCCGTCAGCAGTAAAGTAAAACAGCACCTTGTTGTTGTCAAAGGTATACTCCGCATCGATCAGCTTCATCTCCAGCCCGTGCTTGCGGATCTTCTCCAGGCAGATCTTGAAGGCTTCCTTCTCCTTCTCCCGGTTCTTCTCTTCTTTCTTGATATCCTCTGCCGTAGCAAGCCGGATCACCGATTTGAGAGGCGGCGTGATCTTGTCCTCCTCCACCTCTTTGGGCCCCAGCACCACCGTCCCGAACTCCACGCCCCGGGCGGTCTCCACGATCACCTTGTCCCCTGCTTTGGGCTCGGTCTTGCCGGGAGAGAAGTAGTAAACCTTGCCGGCGGTCCGGAATCTAACACCGATTATCTTCACCATTTCTGTCAGTTCTCCTTTATCGTCAGGAACAGAAGTTCCATTGTCAGCTCAAAATTAACGTTCGCTTTCAGTCTTACCTTGGCCTTCTCCAGGCTCTCCAGGATCAGCTCGATCCCCTCGTAGGAGCTTTTCTTCACCTGCTCCCGGATCACGTTGATCTGGTCTTTGAACACTACCTTGTCCATATCCTTGGTAGCTTTATACATCAGCATATCCCGGTACCATACCATCAGGATATCCAGATAGTCGTTGATCTCCAGCTTGTAGGTGGTGATATGGTTCACCGCCTCGATGATCTCTTCGATCTCCATCTCATGGACATACTTCAGAAGCTGGATGGCTTCCTCCCGGATCTCGTTGAAATGCTCTGAGTTGGCCAGCATGATGGCCCGGCCCATGTTGCCCTGGGCAAATGCGGTACAGATATCTGCCTTGTAATCCGGCACTTCCAGCTTCTCCATCAGATATCTCTTGATCAGCTTGTCCTTAATGTTGCGAAGCTTCAGCATCACGCAGCGGGAATTGATGGTGGGAAGGAGCTGGTCCGCGTTCTCTGTGAGAAGCAGGATCACCACATACTCCGGCGGCTCCTCGATAGTCTTCAGAAGCGCGTTCTGGGCCTGTACCGTCATAAGATCCGCCTCCGGGATGATATAGACCTTGTAGGCCCCCTGGTAAGGCTTCACCGCAACCGTCTGATTCACCTGTTCCCGGATATCATCTACGGCGATACTCCCCGGCTTCTCGTGGGTCACCCGGATGATGTCCGGATGGTTCCCGCTCTCAGCCTGGATGCAGGAATGACATTTTCCACAGGGCTCCGGCCCCTTCTTCTCACACAGGAGCGTCTCCGCGAAAAGCGCCGCCAGAAGCTTCTTCCCCGCGCCTCTTTCTCCATTTAAAATATACGCGTGAGAAACCTTGTCCTCCGTCACCGCGTTCTGAATATACTGGATAATATCCTTGTGGCCTACCACATCTTTAAAACTTCCCATACCGTATTTCCTCTGCAATTTCTTCCAAACATTGTACCTGGTCCTGATTCCTGTACCTTCGGGTGATCCCGGCCTCCTGAAGCTTCTCCTCGGAGAAGTCCTCCTTGTCAGCCAGGAACCGCCTGCACAGTTCATCATACCTGGGAACCGCCTGCTGCCGTTCCCGCTTAAGAGCCCGGCAGAGCCGTTCTCCGTCTTCTACTTCTATATAAATGGGGATCAGTGCGTCTGCCCCAAAATATTCCTTCATCTTCCGGTAAGACTCCAGGGTCCCGATCATCAGATAGTCCGCTTCCCCCACGCGGATCTGCCCGTCGTCCCCCGTGGCG
>ENA-OPBO01001265-OPBO01001265.1-human-gut-metagenome-genome-assembly--contig:-NODE-1265-length-18282-cov-3.603061_pt1 | contig 18282 bp, 8 predicted proteins | sample MGYA00241071_ERZ501458 | MGnify/ENA primary metagenome ERZ501458 (study PRJEB25962, sample SAMEA2042509) | human gut metagenome | biome: human gut; feature: human-associated habitat; material: faeces... | reverse complement strand
TGGTTCGGCTGGTTCGGTTTCAATCCCGGCTCACAATTGGCAGCCGCCGCCACAACCGATCAGATAGCCATCTCACACGTATTTCTCACTACCAACCTCGCTGCTTGCGCCGGTGGATTCTTTGCTCTGACAGTGAGTTGGTGGCGATACGGGAAGCCGTCTCTATCATTCACATTGAACGGTGTCCTCGCCGGACTGGTAGGCATTACAGCCGGATGTGACTGTGTATCGGCAACGGGAGCTGTACTGATTGGCGCTATCTGCGGTATTGTTATGATATTCTCAGTCGATTTTATCGACAAGGTGTTAAGGATAGACGATCCGGTAGGTGCAAGTTCGGTGCATGGTGTCTGCGGTTTTCTCGGAACGATACTCACCGGATTATTCTCCACAAGTGAAGGTGTATTCTATACAGGTACATTCGGATTCTTCGGAGCACAGCTATTCGGTGCCGTGATCGTAGGTTGTTGGGCGGCCGGCATGGGTTTCATCATCTTCAAGTCGCTCGATAAGATTCACGGGTTACGTGTTCCGGCACGTATCGAAGAAGAAGGACTCGACATTTACGAGCACGGAGAGTCGGCATACAACTGATGATTTATGGATTATGATTTATGAACTATGAATTGCTATGCAGATCAACAGCATAGGTTGTTCATAAATCGATAAACCATAATTCATGAACCATAAAAATCATAAATTCACAATTTCATAATTCATAAATCCCTAAAGCTTATGTCAAAACTTAGATTCAGAGTTGTAGAGACAGCTTTCAAGAAGAAAGCGGTGGAAGTGGTTACTCCCACAGAACGCCCTTCGGAATATTTCGCGAAGTATGTGTTCAACAAAGAGAAGATGTTCAAGTATCTGTCAAGCAGAGTGTACAACAAACTGACTGACGTAATTGATAACGGTACTCCGCTGGATCGTAGTATTGCCGATGAAGTGGCTGCCGGAATGAAAAAGTGGGCCATTGAAATGGGAGCTACTCATTATACGCACTGGTTTGCTCCACTCACCGAAGGTACAGCCGAAAAACATGATGCTTTTGTAGAGCACGATGGCAAAGGAGGAATGATGGAAGAGTTTACAGGCAAATTGCTCGTTCAGCAAGAGCCGGATGCTTCTTCTTTCCCGTCAGGAGGTCTTAGAGCAACATTTGAAGCCAGAGGCTATACCGCATGGGATCCGACTTCCTACTGCTTCGTCAAGGAAGGCTCTCTGTATATCCCGACCGTATTCGTTTCCTACACCGGTGAAGCACTGGACAAGAAAACACCGCTGCTGCGTTCCATGGATGCTCTGAGCCAGCAGGCAGTCCGCATTCTGCGTCTGTTCGGCAACACCACCGCAACCAAGGTCACCTCTACCGTAGGTCCGGAACAGGAATACTTCCTGGTGGACAAGCAGCTTTATGCCCTGCGCCCGGACCTGATGATGTGCGGACGCACCCTCTTCGGCAATGTGCCCCCCAAGCACCAGCAGATGGAAGACCACTACTTCGGCTCCATCAAGGACCGCGTGCTGGAATTCATGGTGGACGTGGACGAAGCCCTCTGGAAACTCGGCATCCCGGCCAAAACGCGCCACAATGAAGTCGCTCCCGGCCAGTTTGAGATCGCACCCATTTTTGAAAGCCAGAACCTGGCCGTGGACCATAATATGCTGGTCATGGAGGTGCTCCGGAAAACCGCCAACAAGCATGACATGGTCTGCCTGCTGCATGAAAAGCCCTTCTCCGGCATGAACGGCTCCGGCAAGCACAACAACTGGTCCCTCTCCGCCCCCGGTTACGGCAGCCTGCTCAATCCCGGTTCCAGCCCGCAGGAAAACGCCATCTTCCTCACTCTGCTCTGCGCCACCATCAAGGCCGTGGACGAACATGCGGATCTGCTGCGCGCCTCCGTCGCCAAATCCGGCAATGAACACCGCCTGGGTGCCCATGAAGCCCCCCCGGCCATCATTTCCATCTTCCTGGGAGATCTGCTGGATGAAATCATTGAGCAAATCGAGAAAGGAGGCACTAAAAAAGCGCGCACCCAAAAGACCATCAACATCGGCGTGGACACCCTGCCCATGTTCCCTCTGGACGCCTCCGACCGGAACCGCACCAGCCCCTTTGCCTTCACAGGCAATAAATTCGAATTCCGCGCCGTAGGTTCCTCCCAAACCTGTGCATGGCCCATGACGGTGCTCAATACCATTGTGGCGGAAAGCCTGGATGAAATCTGCACCATCCTGGAACCTGTCAAGGACAAGCCCGAGGAGTTCCACGCCACCCTCAACAAGCTCCTTCAAAACATCATCAAGAAGCATAAGCGCATTCTATTCAGCGGAGACGGCTACGGAGAAGCCTGGGTAGAGGAAGCGGAACGCCGCAATCTCCCCAACATCCCCGGCACCATTGAAGCCCTGGCCGCTCTGGAAACGCCCAAGGCCAAGGCGCTTTTTGAAAAGTACAAAGTGGTCAGCCCCGTAGAACTCCACGCCCGCCATGAAATCCAGACGGAAATATTCCACAAGGAAATCAACATTGAAGCGGAAACGGCCCTCCTGATGGTGGAAACCCTTTACATCCCCGCCGTAACGGAACAGCTCACGCAGCTTACCACCGCCATTGCCCAGATGAAGGCATCCGGAATCAAGGCGGGAATGAAAGCTACTACGGATCGCGCCAACCAAATCGGCACGCTGCTGGATATTCTCCCCGGACAGGTGAGGGAACTGCGCCGCGCCGTGGATGAAGCCGATACCAGGGCCATCCAGACGGGCATGGACAATTTGAGAAGCACCATTGATATGCTGGAAAGCCTGACGGACGCAGACCTGTGGCCCGTCCCCACATACGCGGAACTGCTCTTTCTGTAAAGCAGGCGGGCTTTTCTGGAATAGAAAAACACTGTCTATCAATCATAAAAACTACTTATCCCAGTGCTTTCCGCAAGAAAAACGGCAAATTAATCGCCTGACGGATTGACAAAACAATCAAAATAGTTATCCTTTCCGTCCGGTTGTGCATAGGCCGCTTAGACGGACGGCACTGAATCTAGTAATTCACAAGAAGCATCTTTCAACATCATGAGCAAGAGGACTTATCAACCATCCAAGCGTTGCCGCAAGCGTCAGTTCGGATTCCGTGCACGCATGGCCACCAAGAACGGAGCGGACATCATCCGCCGCCGCCGCGCTAAAGGCCGCAAGCGCCTGCTTCCCAAGGGAGCCGAAATCCAGTACAAGCGCCACACCATCCAGCACGGCCGTTAATCCAGCCGCCAGGATCCGGTTAACGCCTCCTTGGAACTTCTTTTCACGGGCCGACCCGCGGGAGATGCGTCTTACTCGTCAACAAAGCATGACCAGGGCATTCCAATTTGCCCGGGTACGTAACGAGGGGCCATCCGTAGCAGGTCGGCTTATTGTTTTAAGCGCGACCCCTTTGGAACATCCGGAGGAACCCTCCAAATTCGGTATCATCTGTACGAAAAAAATCGGCTGTGCCGTTGTCCGCAACAAACTGCGGAGACGCGTGAGGGAAATACTGAGGGCGCACGGGGCTCCTTTTGAAAACGGCGTACACCTGGTGTGCGTCCTCCGCTGGAGGGCCGTGGAAGCCAGCTACTCCGACCTGGAACGGGACTGGCGGAAAGCCGCCCGAAAACTCAAATTGCAACTTCTTTCCCGGGAACAAGACAAGACATGATGAAATGGCTGCTCATCACCCTTGTAAAGGGATACCAAACCTTCATCAGCGCTCCCCTGCATGCCCTGGGGGGCCCCGGAAGCGGCTGCCGCTATACACCCACTTGTTCCCAGTACTTCATCCAGGCCGTCCGCATCCACGGCGCCTGGCGCGGCTTTCTTCTTGGCACATGGCGTATTTTAAGATGCAACCCGTGGGGCGGATCAGGTTATGATCCCGTGCCCCCGGCGCGCCACCCACGCTGAACAATTACCTTTCTTTCCCTTTCCTTTCACCAACTCCAATCAAGCTATATCACATTATGGATCGCACAGCATGGATCATCATAGGCATCTGCGCCGCCCTTCTGGGCCTGAATATTTACATGGGCAACAATAAAAAGGCTGAAACCGCCCCCATTCCCGCACCGCAGACGGCTGCCGCCGCAGCCAATGCCCCGGTTGCCGGCGTCCGCCCCGGAGCCGGAACCTCCGCCCCGGAACAGGCCTCCGTCAACAAAGCCCTTGAAGAAGACAAAACCGCCCCGATCACTCTGGTAGCCACGCAGGAAGTGAACGGGAAGCAGGAACCCTTCATCACTTACACGTTCAACCGCATAGGGGGTTCCATCGGCACGGTTACCCTGCACAACGATATTGTGGACTCCCAAAAAGTCGCGGACCATAATATCACGATTAACGAAGCCCAGCAACGGGGCATCGGAGAACTCGTTTTCAACATGGATGCCACCCAGGATCCTTCCTATGACAACACCGTGTATAAGGAAGTGAAACGCACGGCGGACTCCGTAACCCTGGAAGGCTATGACCCCGCACGGCAGCTTTTCATCTCAAAAACGTACACCCTGCACCCCGTCAAAAATCTGGAAGGTGAAATATTGCCCGGCAGCAAATATCTCATTCGCCTGACCGTCTCCCTGCTCAATAAATCTCCCAATGTCCAGGATCTGCGCTACATGGGCATCTTCGGCGGGAGCGCCTATCCTATCGCCAAAAGCGAACCAAAAGATACCTACACCCATTTCTTTTACCATGCAGACGGCTCCCTGGAACAGGAAGTGCCTTCCTATTTCACAGGCGGCTTTTTCAGCAGTGCCAAGGCCCGCGTCCTGGAAGGCCCTCTCCAAGACCTGACTTATGCCGGCGTCATGAGCCAGTATTACGCCACCATCCTTCTTCCCCAGGACCAGTCCAGGGGGTCCACCGTGTACGCCACCCGCCAGGAATTTCCTTTGACGCATGAAGGCAACACCCTGGTGCCCGGCGTCACCGTGGCCATGGGAATCCCCAATCTGACCATGGCCCCCAATGAAATCAAGACGCTCACCTACGATATTTACACCGGCCCCAAATTCAACGCCTACCTGCGTGACCTGAATCTTTCCTATCCCGCCATCAGCGATATCATGGCATACGGCTGGCTCGTATTCCTGAGCGTTCCGATGAACTGGCTGCTCAACCTCTTCCACGGATGGTTCGGCAACTGGGGCGTGGCCATCATCTGCATGACCATCGTTGTCCGTGCTCTCATCTGGCCGCTGCACAAAAAATCCTATATGGCCATGAAACGCATGTCCCTGGTTCAGCCGGAGATGGTCAAACTCAAGGAGAAATATCCGGACGACCCTCAGAAGGTGAACATGGAAATGATGAAGCTGTACCAGAAATACGGTATCAACCCGGCCAGCGGCTGCGTCCCCATGCTTATCCAGATTCCCATCTTCTTCGCCTTCTACCGAGTGCTCCAGTATTCCGCAGAACTGAGGGGACAGCCCTTCTGCCTGTGGATGACGGATCTCTCCCTGCCTGATACCGTGGGCCACCTGTTCGGCATTCCCATCAATATTCTGCCTCTTATCATGGCCGTAACCATGATTATCCAGATGAGGATGACGCCTCAGGCGGGGGAACGCTCCCAGCGCATTATTATGAACCTGATGCCTGTGATGTTCTTCCTGTTCTGTTACAATTTCGCTTCCGCCCTGGCCCTGTACTGGACCACGCAGAATTTGATCTCCATAGGGCAAACGGCCCTTATCCGCCGCTTGCCCATGCCCGTGCTCTCTCCCGCCAAAAAGAAAAAGGCCGGTTTTTTCCAAAAGATGATGGAGCAGCAGCGCGCGGCCCTGGAAGAACAGCAGCGCAAGGCTAAAGGCCGCAACATGCGCAATATAACGCCTAAAAAGTAGGAATCTTTGCTCTTCCTTCCATCTCTGTAAATGCGTCCGCCTCCGCGGCCACGCTTTTTCATGGAGAGGCGCAGGAAAAGATATTTTGTTGGACAAGCCTCAATAAGAAAAAGGAATTCCCTTACGGAAATCCTGCAAAAAACCGGCCCTCTCCTGATAGAGAGGGCCGGTTTTCCTCGTCATATATTCATTGTGCAGTTAATTGGAGCAGCCTGGCAGAAAAAACCAAACACCCGTTGGAGCAAACCTAACGGATTATGAATTCGAAGTCAACAGGAAAGTTTGAATGGAAATGTGTTAGTGGAGTTTTGGTTTTGGGAATTCGTCTGGATGGCAATTGATAAAAAAGTGAATTGAAAGGTAACTGATTGGTATTCTTGTTATTTAGTTATTCAGGGAATTGCCGCGAATTCATAATCCGCTCAGAACCGGGCATTGCTGGAACATTTGACCTTCCTCCTGACATCAACTGCAACCACCATCCCCCTCGCAGCCGCATTTCTCTATCAACTGACAGTATGGTCATGAAAACCTCCTTATCCGGAACATTAGTCTTCAAATGCGGAATGGCTTAAGCAGGAAAAGCGGCGCCAACATGCCCGGCCATGAAACGGCATACAGGCCTATCAAAAAATGGGGGCCTCCGCACCCGCGGAGGCCCCTGCCTTACCCCAAACAACAGAAAACTGCTGCATGCTTCTTTCAGGAATGCATGGCCAGGGCATGCCGGTATTCCACCGGGAATACCTTGATGAATTTGCCGCGTTCTTCCGGCCAGTTGTTTAACAGGTCGTAAGCCCTGCGGCTCCTGGTAGCCATGTAATGCTCGTAAATGAGCTGAAGCAATTCCGCTTCATCGGCGGAATGCGGCATGACCGTTTCCAGGTCCACGCTGCCCAGGTTGCATTTCTGATCGAAGTTGTTGTCCGCGTCATACACGTAGGCCAGGCCGCCGGTCATCCCCGCGGCGAAATTGACGCCCACTTTGCCGAGCACCGCCACACGGCCCCCGGTCATGTATTCACAGCCGTGGTCGCCGATGCCTTCCACTACCATTTTGGCGCCGCTGTTGCGGATGGCGAAACGTTCCCCGGCCTGCCCGTGAAGGAAGATGCCGCCGGAAGTGGCCCCATAGCCGATGACGTTTCCGGCGATGACGTTGTCTGACGGTACGTAGGAGATATGATCCGGGGGGCGCACGATGATTTTGCCGCCGGACAAGCCCTTCCCGACAAAGTCATTCGCCTCCCCGACAAGTTCAAAGGTGACGCCAGGCGCCAGAAAAGCCCCGAAGCTTTGCCCCGCGCATCCGGTAAAGTGCACCGTAAGCGTATCTTCCGCCAGGCCGCGCGGCCCGAATTTCATCACCAGCTCACCGGAAAGTTCCGTCCCCACCGTCCGGTCCACATTGCGGACGTCTCGGCAGAGTTCCGTCTTTTCCCCCTTTTCCAGCAGGGGCTTCAATGCCGGCAGCAGATGGCGGCGGTCGTAGTTGTCCAGCGGTTCCTTTTCAAAAGAGGGGTCAAACCTGCGTCCATCCCCCTCTGCCGCATGCAGGATGGAGGAAAAGTCCAAATGCCGGGCCTTGTAAAAATCTATGGCGCGGTTGACGGAAAGCAGATCTGCCCTGCCTACGGCTTCATCCAGGGAACGAAGCCCCAGGGATGCCAGGATTTCCCGCGTTTCCTGGGCCACGAAGCGGAGGTAGTTGATGACGTATTCCGGCTTGCCGCTGAATTTGGCCCTCAGGGCCGGATCCTGCGTGGCGACGCCTACCGGGCACGTATTTTCATGGCACCTGCGGAGCATGGCGCAGCCGATGGAAACCAGGATGGCGGTTCCGAAACCGAATTCCTCCGCCCCCAGCAGGGCGGCCATCACGACGTCCCTCCCGGTGCGCAGCTGGCCGTCCACCTGGAGCCGGACCCGGGAACGGAGCTTGTTGAGCACCAGCGTCTGCTGCGTTTCCGCCAGCCCCAGCTCCCACGGCAGTCCGGCGTGCTTTACGCTGGTGAGCGGAGAGGCGCCCGTGCCGCCGTCGTGGCCGCTGACCACAACCACATCCGCATGGGCCTTCACCACACCCGCGGCAACCGCGCCGATGCCCACCTCGGAAACAAGCTTGACGGAGACACGGGCATCCGGATTGGAGTTGCGCAGATCGTAAATTAACTGGGCCAGGTCTTCAATGGAGTAAATGTCATGATGCGGAGGAGGAGATATGAGGCTGACGTTCTGCATGGAATGGCGCAGCCGGGCGATGTATGGATCCACCTTGTGCGCCGGGAGCTGGCCCCCCTCCCCGGGCTTGGCCCCCTGGGCCATCTTAATCTGGAGCTCGGAAGCGTGGCGCAGATAATTAATGGTCACTCCAAAACGCCCGCTCGCCACCTGCTTGATGGCGCTGTAGCGGGCTTCTCCCCGGGCGTTGGGTTCATAGCGGGCTTCATCTTCCCCCCCTTCCCCGGAATTGCTTTTGGCTCCGATTTTATTCATCGCAATGGCGATGGTTTCATGGGCTTCCGGGCTGAGGGACCCCAAAGACATGGCTCCGGAAACGAAACGGCGCAAGATGGAATCCACGCTTTCCACTTCTTCCAGGGGGATAGCGTCTGCCGGAGCAAATTCAAACAGGCCGCGCAAAGTGCAGAGATGCTGCGCCTGACGGTTGCTGTAATCCGCGAATTCCCGGTATTTCCGTTCGTCATTGTCACGCACGGCAGCGCGGAAAGCCTGAAGTGTCTGCGGATTCCAGAGATGATTCTCCCCTCCTTTCTTATACTTGTACTGCCCTCCCGCATCCAGCTTGTCCCCGTGTTCCGCGTTTTGCACGGCGCGCTGGTTGCATTCCGCGGCTATTTCATCCAGCCCTATGCCTCCTACGCGGCTGACGGTGCCGGGAAAGAATTCGTCAATCAGTTCCCGGTTTAGACCCACCGCCTCGAACAGCTGGGAGGAGCGGTAGCTGCGCAACGTGGAAATGCCCATCTTGGACATGATTTTGAGCAGTCCCTTGTCTATGGCATTAATGTAGTTGCCGGAGGCTTTCACTACATCCAGAGGGCAGTCCTGCGGCGCGGCCAGGGAAGTAACCGTCGCCAGAGCCAGGTACGGATTGACTGCCGTGGCCCCGAAACCCAGAAGCAGAGCAAAGTGCATTGTTTCCCTCGCCTCCCCGGTTTCCAGAATCAGACCCACATCGGAACGCAGCCCGGCGGACGTCAGCGCGCGGTTCACCACGGAACAGGCCAAAAGGCTGGGAACGGGAAGGTAGCCGTGCCCTATGTTGCGGTCCGTCAGCACCAGAATGCGCACGCCGGACCTGACCAGGCCCACGGCGGATTCTGCCAGGCTTTCCAGCGTCTCCCGCAGGGCTTTTCCGTCCCCTCCTTCCGGGAACTGGATGGAAAGCCTGGCGGAAGGGAAGCCGGCCTCCCGAATATTGCAGAGGCGGTTGAGTTCTTCATCCGTAATGACGGGGCGCGCCATCTTGATAAGACGGGCGTGCTCCGGCGTCTCTTCCAGAATGTTGGGATGGTTGCCTATGTATGTGGTCAGGCTCATGACCAGTTCCTCCCGGATGGGGTCGATGGGAGGGTTGGTCACCTGGGCGAACAACTGCTTGAAATAATTGAACAGGAGAGGCGCCTTTCCGGAGAGGACGGCCAGCGGCGCGTCATTTCCCATGGAGCCGAGGGGCTCCGCGCCTTTCAGCATCATGGGACGGATAATCAGCTCCACATCCTCCTGGGTAAATCCGAACTGGCGCTGGCGGCCCACGAGGTCCGGCATTTCCGCAGAAGCGGAAATGGAATCAAACAGAGAACGGACGGAAATCTTGTTTTTCTCCACCCAGCGGCGGTAAGGCATGCGCCTGGCCATTTCATTCTTGGTTTCAGCATCGGATACCAGCCGGTGGTTCACCAGGTCGCAGTAAATCATCTCCCCGGGACGGAGGCGGCCTTTGCGGGCTACTTTTTCCGCGGGAATGTCCGCCACGCCCGTTTCCGAAGCCAGAATGAAAATATCATCCGTGGTCAGCGTATAGCGCGCGGGGCGCAGGCCGTTGCGGTCCAGCATGGCGCCAGCATTGATACCATCGGAAAAAACGACGGCGGTCGGACCGTCCCAGGGCTCCATCATGGCGGAGTGGTATTCAAAGAAACCGCGCACATCCGGCCCCAAATGGTAATTGACGCCCCAGGCCTGCGGCATGAGCATAAGCATGACATGGCGCAGGTCCCGTCCGGCGGCGGCCAGCAGCTCAACCATGTTGTCCAGGCAGGCGGAATCGCTCTGGCCGGGGGGAATAAGAGGCAACAGCTTTTGCAGGTCATCCCCCAGCAGAGTGGAAGACAAATGCGGCTCACGCACGCTCAGGTGATTCAGGTTCCCGCGCAGGGTATTGATTTCCCCGTTGTGGGCCAGATACCTGAAGGGATGGGCCAGGCTCCAGGTTGGGAACGTATTCGTGCTGTAGCGCTGGTGGACAAGAGCCAGGGGGGATTTGAAATGCTCGCTGGCCAGATCTCCGTAAAATCCTTCAATCTGCGTGCCGAGGAACAGCCCCTTGTACACAATGCTGCGGCTGGAGCAGCTGCACACATAACAGCCTTCCACGCGCCGTTCCATTTCCCGGCGCATCACGAACAGTTTGCGTTCAAATTCCGCCTGATCCGCAAAACCGCTGCCGTCAATGAACAACTGACGGATCAGGGGGCACGTGCGCTGGGCGTTTTTACCGATGCTGTCCCGATCCACGGGAACCTGCCTCCACGCAATCACGCTGCCGCCGTTTTCCGTGACGGCGGCTTCCAATTCCTCTTCATGGCCGCATCCGCCGAACATCATGGCCACCCCGTATTTGCCTCTGGCGGGAAGCTTGTTGGGAAGCGCCAGGCGGAAAAATTCATCCGGAAGGGCCAGCAGAATGCCCGCGCCGTCCCCGGTATCCGGATCGCTCCCCACGGCGCCGCGGTGCATGAGCCTCTTAAGAACAGTAATCCCCGTTTCAATGATTTTGTGGCTCGGTTCATTTTTCAGGTCAGCCACCAGGCCAACGCCGCAGGCGTCCCTCTCCTGTTCAAAATCATACAATCCCTGCGGCGCGGGAATGCCTGTCTCAAATTGATCGCTATTCATCAGTTTGCTGTTTTGTTTGGGTTAAGTTGACTTATTCGTAGCAAAAACCGTGCCAACATTGCCCAGACTTTCTATTTTCCCGCTTTCAAACTGTTTTACCCCCGTTTTACAAAGCCTGACGCGGCTGCCGGCATAACAGGACATTTTGAAGCGGAATAAAAATATCGTTCCCCCCAAGAAGAATTTTTTACATTTTTGTAATCACCCTTTTGTTGCGATTTTACATTTTTGTAATTCATTCTTATGCGCAGTTTTGTTTCCCTTTTTTGCAGCCCCTTCGCCATAATATTCATATTTCACTAATAATCAATAAATTAAAATTAGCAACATATTCATGAGAACATTTACCTGAAAAGTTGGCACGCTTCTTGCTAAAGAAAAGGTACAACAGTTAACCATGATGAGTGACTCGACACGAACACAAGCCATCAGCGCCATCGCTTCCCTGCCCGTGGGCGGAGCTAGCGAAAGCGCCCCGGTCAGCATTGATTATTACGGAGCGGATGTCTTCAGCACGGAAGTGATGAAGAAGTACCTGCCCAAAGATACGGCAAAAACCCTCCTGGCCACTATCCAGGACGGACTTCCTCTGAACGCGGACATTGCCGCAGATGTGGCCCATGCCATGAAGCAGTGGGCTCTGGAACGGGGAGCCACTCACTATACGCACTGGTTCCAGCCCATGACGGGCTCCACGGCGGAGAAGCACGATTCCTTCCTGGACCCCAAGGGAATGGAACCCATCATGAGCTTCTCCGGCAAAAACCTGATTGTGAGCGAACCGGACGCGTCCAGTTTCCCTTCCGGCGGCCTGCGCTGCACTTTTGAGGCCCGCGGATACACCGCCTGGGATCCCACCAGCCCCGCCTTCATCAAGAGGCACGGGAACGGAGCCACGCTCTGCATCCCTACCGCCTACTGTTCCTATACGGGAGACGCGCTGGATAAGAAGACTCCGCTGCTGCGCTCCCGCCAGGCATTGGGCAACGCCGTCAAGAAGCTGATGAAGTGCTTCGGGCTTCCGGACGAACACGTGACCATCACGCTGGGACCGGAACAGGAGTACTTCCTCATTGACAAGAATTTTTACCTGAACCGCCCGGACCTGGTCCAGACGGGGCGCACCCTTTTCGGCGCACCTCCCGCCAAGCACCAGCAGCTGGAAGACCATTATTTCGGCTCCATCAAGCCTCGTGTCCTTAATTTCATGAGTGACGTGGAACAGGAACTCTGGAGACTGGGAATCCCTGCCAAGACCCGCCACAACGAAGTGGCGCCCGCGCAATTTGAACTGGCCCCTCTGTTTGAGGACGTGAACCTGGCGATCGACCATAACATGCTGGTGATGGAGATTCTGCGCCAGCAGGCCAGCAAGCATGGCCTGGTATGCCTGCTTCATGAAAAGCCATTTGCAGGCGTCAACGGTTCCGGCAAGCATAACAACTGGTCCATTTCCTACGGAAACAAAAACCTGCTGGACCCCGGTTCGGACCCGCAGCAGAACGCCATTTTCCTGACCGTCCTGACCGCCATCATCGAGGCTGTTGACAAGCACAGCGACCTGTTGCGCAATTCCGTGGCCAGCGCCGGGAACGACCACCGCCTGGGAGCGAACGAAGCGCCCCCCGCCATTATCTCCATTTTCCTGGGAGCCCAGCTCAATGAAGTGATTGAGAATATGATCAATGGCTCTTCCGGCTGCGGCAAACGCAACGATACGCTCAAAATCGGCGTGGATACGCTTCCCGTCCTTCCCCGGGACGCGACGGACCGCAACCGCACCAGCCCGTTTGCCTTCACCGGCAACAAATTTGAATTCCGAGCACCGGGCTCCGCCCAATCCTGCGCGGGACCCATGATGACCCTGAACACCATTGTGGCGGAAGCCCTCGACTCCCTTGCGGAAGAACTTTCTTCCTTCGCTCCGGAAACATTCCTGCCGCAGCTTCAGGAAACGCTCAAGCGCAGGATTTCCGAACACAAGAGAATCATCTTCAACGGAGACAACTATTCGGAGGAATGGGTGAAGGAAGCGGAACGCAGAGGCCTCCCCAACCTGAAAAATACGATGACGGCCCTTCACACCCTGGTGAATGAAAAGAATGTGGCCCTGTTTGAAAAATACGGCGTCTTTTCCAGGCGGGAGCTGGAATCCAGGTTTGAGATTTTCCTGGAAGAATACCACAGACGCATCCGCATTGAAGGGCGCCTGTCCTGGGAAATGGCGGCCACCATCATCCTCCCCGCCCTGCGCAACGAATACGGGCAAACCGTTGCCGCGCTCTCCAGGGCGCTGGAAGCCAAGCGGACCAACGGTACCGCCGCCCTGCAGAAGCTGGCGGACAAGCTGGGCGACGCCCTGGATTCCATCGTATCCGACCTGGATACCCTGGAAACGGCGCTTACGAGCTGCCATGAGGACATCCTTGCCGCGATGTCCCGATTGAGAACCAGCGTCGATGCCGCAGAAACCCTGGTGAACGACCGGTCCTGGCCTCTCCCCAAGTACCGGGAAATGCTGTTCATCTATTAGTGGGTGCACCGACGAGCTCCGGAGTTGTGCCGCCCCCCTCGCGGGTCAAGCCTCTGCCCGCAGGGAAGGCACGGCTCCGGAGCCTTGGCGCGCCTTGCTCCGGCCTCCTTCCTCTTCCGTTTTCCACCGTTCCCCACGCTCTAAAAATCCGCGTCATTGACCGTAAAAAAACTTTCCTCCGGAGCCCGGCGGGCACTTAATTCCCCCGGCGGAAATCCGCGGTCCAGGACTACAGGATTCTTCCATCGCCATTATGCCTAAAGACACCTCCATCAAAAAGATTCTCGTGATCGGGTCCGGCCCGATCGTCATCGGCCAGGGCTGCGAATTCGACTACTCCGGCACCCAGGCCTGCAAAGCCCTCCGGGAAGAGGGTTATGAAGTAGTGCTGGTCAACTCCAATCCCGCCACCATCATGACGGACCCGGAGACAGCTCCGCGCACTTATATTGAACCGATTACTCCGGAGTTCGTGGAGAAAATCATCATCCGGGAAAAACCGGATGCCCTCCTCCCGACCCTGGGCGGGCAGACAGCCCTGAACTGCGCCATGGAACTGCACCGCAGCGGCGTGCTGGAAAGGGAAAAGGTGCGTATGATCGGTGCCAACGCAGACGCCATTGACCGCGGGGAGGACCGCAACCTGTTCAAGGAAGCCATGCTCCGCATTGGCCTGGACGTGCCGCGTTCCGGCATTGCGCATACCATGGAGGAAGCGCGCCGGGTGGCCGGGGATATTGGCACCTTTCCCCTGATTGTCCGCCCCGCCTTTACGCTGGGCGGCATGGGAGGCGGAGTAGCGTACAACAAAACGGAATTTGAAGAGATATGCGCCCGGGGGCTGGATCTTTCCCCCGTTTCCGAAATCCTGATTGAAGAGTCCCTGATCGGCTGGAAAGAGTTTGAAATGGAAGTAATGAGGGACCGCGCGGACAATTGCGTCGTCATTTGCTCCATTGAGAACATCGACCCCATGGGCGTGCATACCGGGGATTCCATCACCGTAGCCCCCATCCAGACACTCACGGACCGAGAATACCAGGCCATGAGGGACGCTTCTTTTGCCGTCATCCGGGAGATCGGGGTGGAAACGGGCGGTTCCAACATCCAGTTCGCCATTAATCCGACCAACGGCCGCATGATTGTCATTGAAATGAACCCCCGCGTTTCCCGCTCTTCCGCGCTGGCTTCCAAGGCCACAGGGTTCCCCATTGCCAAACTGGCCGCCAAACTGGCCGTAGGCTATACGCTGGACGAATTGCGGAATGACATCACGCGGGAAACGCCCGCCTGCTTTGAGCCCACCATCGACTATGTGGTTACCAAGGTTCCCCGCTTCACGTTTGAAAAGTTCAAGCAGGCGGACGAACACCTGACCACGTCCATGAAATCCGTAGGGGAGGCCATGGCCATCGGTCGTACTTTCAAGGAATCCCTGCAAAAGGCCTTGCGTTCCCTGGAAACGGGACGCTGGGGCTGGGGATTTGACGCGAAGGCCCCGCAGGCGCCTTCCGCAGAAGAAATCACGCGGAAACTGGCTGTTCCCACGGCAGAACGCATTTTCTGGATTCAAACGGCGTTCAGCAACGGATTTTCCCTGGATGAAGTGCAGCAGCTTACCCAGATTGATCCCTGGTTCCTGGCACAAATGCAGGACCTGGCCAAGGCGGGAGACAGCCTGGACAAGCTGGATCTGCGGGAAGCCAAGAAGCTGGGCTTTTCCGACAGGCAGATCGCCCTGGCCCGGAGAACCACGGAAGAAAACATCCGGAAGGAACGCCAGGAACAGGGCATTGTGCCCGGATATCGGCTGGTGGATACCTGCGCCGCGGAGTTTGAAGCCTACACCCCCTACTTTTATTCCACCTATGGAGATGAAAATGAAGCCCGCGAAACAGGCAGAAAAAAAATCCTCATCCTGGGCGGCGGCCCAAACCGCATTGGCCAGGGGATTGAGTTCGACTACTGCTGCGTGCACGCCTCCATGGCTCTGCGGGAAATGGGCTATGAAACCATCATCGTGAACTCCAACCCGGAAACCGTCTCCACGGACTATGATTCCTCCGACAAGCTTTTCTTCGAACCCCTGACGCTGGAAGACGTGCTCCATATCTGTGAGCAGGAGAAGCCGGACGGCGTCATCGTCCAGTTCGGAGGACAGACGCCGCTGAATCTGGCCAATGCGCTGGAAGCCCACGGCGTGCCTATTATCGGCACCAGCCCCAGGGCCATTGACCTGGCGGAAGACCGCGAACATTTTTCCGCCCTGTTGAAAGAACTGGGGCTGAAACAGGCAGAGGCAGGAACAGCCACCAATGTGGAGGACGCCGCCGCCATTGCCGCGCGCATCGGTTACCCGGTGCTGCTGCGCCCCTCCTTCGTGCTGGGCGGACGCGGCATGATCATCGTATATGAGGAAAAAGAACTGCGCCGGTACATGAATGAAGCCGTGGAAGCTTCCGAGGAACGCCCCGTTCTGATTGACCGCTTCCTGGAAAATGCCGTGGAGATTGACGTGGATGTCATCGCGGACAGGGAGCGCGCCGTCATCGGAGCCATCATGCAGCATGTGGAACCGGCAGGCATCCATTCAGGGGATTCCGCCAGCATGATTCCCGCCATGGGAATTTCCATGAAAATGCACAAGGAAATCACGCGGGCTTCCAAGGAGCTGGCAAGCAAACTGAACGTCTGCGGGCTGATGAACATCCAGTTTGCCGTAAAAGATGAACAGCTTTACGTCATTGAGGTGAATCCGCGCGCCTCCCGCACCGTTCCGTTCGTCTCCAAATCCATCGGCAAGCCCCTCGCCAAGCTGGCCGCACAGGTCATGGCCGGCAAAACGCTGGCGGAACTGGGCTTTACCCGGGAAATCACTCCGGAATACTATTGCGTGAAGGAAGCCGTTTTCCCATGGGGCCGCTTCCCGGGCATCGACGTGGTGCTGGGGCCGGAAATGAAATCCACCGGAGAGGTGATGGGCATTGATCCGGACCCGGATATCGCTTTCGCAAAATCCCAGGTCAGTGCATTCAATCCCCTGCCGACGGAAGGCAAAGTCTTCATCTCCGTGAATGACCGGGACAAGGAACGGGTGCTTCACATGGCCCGGCAGCTGGCGGACATGGGATTCACGCTGTGCGCCACGCGCGGCACGATGATTCACCTGCTCCAGCACGACATTGAATGCGAACGCGCCTACAAAGTCAACGAGGCGCGCCGCCCCAACATCGTGGACCATATTAAAAACGGGGATATTGATTTCATCATCAACACCCCCGGCTCCCACGACGCGCGGGCGGACGACATCATCATCCGTTCCTCCGCCATTGCCGCCAAAACCTCCTATTGCACCAACCTGGCTTCCGCACAGGCCTGCGTGAATGCCATTGAGGCGCTGAAGAACAAAAATCTTCAGGTGTGCACTATTCAGGAGTACCACGCCCAAAACCTTTAATCCCGCACCACCTAAGCATACTTACATCACCATGAGAGCCATTCTCGCACTGGAAGACGGAAGCGTCTTCATCGGTTCGCACTTCGGGGCCACGGGCACGGAAGTGGGGGAAGCCTGCTTCAACACGTCCATGACCGGCTATCAGGAAGTATTGACGGATCCGTCCTACAGCGGCCAGATCGTCACCATGACTTATCCTCTGATCGGCAATTACGGCGTCAACCCGGAAGACGGGGAATCAGGCAAAGCGCAGGTCAGCGGTTTTGTGGTGGCGGAACTGGCGAAAGTCCACTCCAACTGGCGTGCCACGGAATCCCTGGGCCCGTGGCTGGAAAAACAGGGCGTCATCGGCATTGAAGGGGTGGATACCCGCAAAATCGCCAAGCATCTGCGCTCCGCCGGAGCCATGCGCGCCTGCCTCACCACGGAGCTGACGCCGGAGGAAGCCGTGGAAGCAGCCAGAAACGCCCCCTCCATGGAAGGCTGCAATATCGTGGACAAAATCGGTTCCCACCCCATGACACCGGAGGAAGTGGACGCGCTGGTTACGGGAAAAACTCTGCCCCCTGCGGAATACGACATCGTCGCCTTTGACTTCGGCATTAAATACAACATCCTGCGCCAGTTGAGGGAAAACGGCTTCCGCGTAACCGTAGTTCCCGCCCACACGACGGCGGAGGAAGTGCTTGCCATGAACCCGGACGGCGTCTTTCTTTCCAATGGTCCGGGAGATCCCGCCACGCTGACGGACATTCACCGGGAAGTAGCTGCATTGATTGGGAAAGTGCCCATGTTCGGCATCTGCCTGGGCCACCAGATTATTTCCCACGCGCTGGGAGCGAAAACCTTCAAGCTGAAGTTCGGGCACCGTGGAGCGAACCATCCGGTCAAAGATTTGAAAACGGGTAAAATCAGCATTACGTCCCAGAACCACGGTTTTGCCGTGGATCCGGACACCGTGCCGGACAACGTGGAAATAACGCTGATCAATCTGAATGACAATACCGTGGAAGGCATCGCCCACAGGACGCTTCCCGTATTCAGCGTGCAATACCACCCGGAAGCGGCACCCGGCCCCAGGGATCCCCAGTATCTGTTCCGGGATTTCAGGAAAATGATTGCGGCCAGCAAGCGGCAACATGCCCGCTGACGGCTCTGCCCCCCCTTCCTATAGACCAGAGCATTTTCCTCGCCTCGCTGGGAAAAATGCGTTATTTATGCCCGGAGCCCATGAATTGCGGCTCCGGGAGAGGTTTCTTTTC
>ENA-OPBO01001253-OPBO01001253.1-human-gut-metagenome-genome-assembly--contig:-NODE-1253-length-18416-cov-3.622461_pt1 | contig 18416 bp, 15 predicted proteins | sample MGYA00241071_ERZ501458 | MGnify/ENA primary metagenome ERZ501458 (study PRJEB25962, sample SAMEA2042509) | human gut metagenome | biome: human gut; feature: human-associated habitat; material: faeces... | reverse complement strand
TAAAGAAATGCAACCCTATCGAACACCAAAGATTAAAATTCCACTTCACATATATCCAACTGAAATATAATCCGCCTAAAAATGTTACTCCAAAAGCCATTAGGGAAGAAATCAAATCATGACCTTGATAAAGATGAAGAGAACCGAACAATACAGATGGTATAAGCACAGACCATCCAAAACCTATTTTACAATAGCGGAATAATTGACCGAAGATAAAACCTCTAAAAATTATTTCCTCAAATAAAGCAACAATGACAGTCGAACGGATAAGTTTGTCCAATGTCAGTACATTATTAAATTCTCCTATAATCGGAAAAACAATAAAAAGAGGAAGTGTACTGATTAAAGCAAAAACTGTTCCTGTTATAAAGTTTCCGTCAAGTCCAAGCTGATGGAAAAAGTCTTTAGGCCTATGCAGTAGGAATAAAACAACAACAATGGGCAGGCATACAGTCAGATGCATCATAAAAGAAGCCAAAGTCCTTTGCAGATTAAATGGGGTCACAATTAAATATACCTGTTTGTAAAGCACTAGTATAACTATAGAAGAAACTGCTATAATTAAAAATCTGGGCAACTTTCTTTTGATTATCATACTGATAAATTTTAATCTGAATTTCTACGACAAAGTTCCCGACTTTTTGGGATTTCTATACTACCCAGTAGAGTAGTTTTAATGGCATTAATACAAAATTGTAGAATAATTATAGATTCTGAGAATAAGAAGAGTTCTGTAAGATGTAGATTAAAATAATATAAAACACCTGACTTTACATTTTGGAGAATATAAAAAGGGTGTAAATCTCACAAATGCTTGATTTACACCCTTTATTGCGGAGAGAGAGGGATTCGAACCCCCGGTGCCTCTCAGCACGACGGTTTTCAAGACCGTTGTAATCGACCACTCTACCATCTCTCCATTGTCGGATCGACAAGCTTTGTGTCTCAAAAGCGAGTGCAAAGGTAAGGGGTTTTTATGTAATCTCCAAATTTTTTGGCGACTTTTTTCAAAAAAAGTGTGTTTTTCTTGTTTTCATGGTGATTTCATACGCTTTTAGATGGCTTAAAAGCATGCGGTGATGCCGGACATGACGACACGGCGAGAAACGAGAAAAAGTTTTTGTTAAAAACTCGTCACTCGTCACAATGCGACTTAACACACTGACAATCAAAACGTTATTGTGTGACGAGTTGCATTTTCAACTCGTCACACTACTTATCACAACCAGCCGAAACGTGAAGAATTTCGGGCAAAAAAGGACGAAAATGGCGGGATGTGATGAGTTGAGAAATCAACTCGTCACGCCGTATCAAACTGACATTCAACGAGTTAAACCGCATTGTGACGAGTGACGAGTTTTTAACAAAACTTTTTTAGTATTTGAGTCAACCAATATCAGTAAAAGGATTACCAGAAGTCAACTTCCGGCAGGAATAAGCAAAAAACATATCTATCGAAATCAGGAAAAGGCGTCAACGGCAATGGATTTATATGCTTTACATACAGAAAAACATGAAAAAGGCAATATGAACGGATATGCACTGTAAACAAAAGACAACAACCGAGAAATATAAAAAAGACACCTGCGTGCTGCCGAAAGACCATCTTCCAACATACAAAAGGATACATTTCATACGGCAAAAGGGTACCTTTCTGAAGGCAAAAGGGTACCTTTCTGACTGCGAAAGGGCACATATCATGCTGCGAAAAGACATATTTTAAAACGTAAAACAGACATACTTAAAGCCTGAAGTTTGGCAACTCTTACGCTGCGACACGACGAAAATCAATGCGCCATACATGCGCACGATATAAAGATGTGATGATTTTATTTGGCATTTCAGCAGGGTTGCACTACCTTTGCAGCATGATTTATCCAAAGACGTTTGAAACTAAGATAGGATTCGATGAAATCCGCACGCTTCTGCGCGAGCGCTGCCTCAGTACACTCGGTAAGGAGAGAATAGACAACATGACATTCTCGAGCGACGCAGAAGTGATAAACGAATGGCTGCAACAGGTGAAAGAGTTCAGGCGGCTGCAAGAAGAAGCCGACGACTTTCCGATGCAATATTTCTTCGACGTGCGCGAGTCGGTGGCACGCCTGCGACTTGAAGGCACTCATCTCGACGAAGGCGAACTGTTTGACCTCAGGCGCTCGCTCGAGACGATATGCAACATCGTCAACTATCTTAACCGAACGGACGGCAACGACGACGAGGAAGAAAGGACATACCCCTACCCCGCGCTTCACCGCCTGACGGCAGACATTATAACATTTCCGCAACTGATACAGCGAATCGACCAGATACTCGACAAGTTTGGAAAGGTGAAAGACAGCGCATCGGTCGAGCTGCAGAACATAAGGCGCGAGCTGTCGCGCACCGAAGGCAGCATATCGCGCACGCTATACAGCATACTGCGCTCGGCACAGAGCGAAGGTCTGGTTGACAAGGACGTTACGCCTGCCATACGCGACGGCCGACTGGTGATACCTGTAACGCAAGGCCTGAAGCGCAAGATTAAAGGTATAGTACACGACGAGTCGGCATCGGGCAAGACCGTGTTTATTGAGCCTACAGAGGTGGTTGAGGCCAACAACAAGGTGAGAGAGCTTGAAGCCGAGGAGCGCCGCGAGATAATACGCATACTGACAGATTTCTCAAAACTTGTACGTCCGCACGTAAAGCCCATACTGGAGTCGTACAGGTTTCTGGCAACAATAGACATGATACGCGCCAAGGCCGAACTGGCACGGCTGATAAAAGGCATTGAGCCGGAAGTCGGGAAGAAGCCCCACATAGACTGGATTCAGGCCCGCCACCCGCTGCTGCAGCTGTCGTTAGAAAAGCAGGACAAGAAGGTTGTGCCGCTCGACATAATGCTGACCAAAGACAAGCGCATACTGATAATATCGGGACCTAACGCCGGCGGAAAGTCGGTTTGCCTGAAGACGGCCGGACTGCTGCAATACATGCTTCAGTGCGGACTGTCAATCCCCGTAGGCGACCGCTCGCACACAGGAATATTCAAGAACATACTTATCGACATAGGCGACGAGCAGAGCATAGAGCAGAGCCTTTCAACCTTTTCCTCGCACATGACAAACATTGTGCGCATACTTAATGAATGTGGCCCCAATACGCTCATCCTCTTCGACGAGCTGGGCGCTGGCACGGACCCGACGGAGGGAGCGGCGCTGGCCATTTCCATAATCGAATACGCGCGTGCGCGCGGCGCGGTGATAGCGGCGACGACGCACTACGCGGAGCTGAAGGTCTACGCCACGACGGCGAAGGGCGTCATGAACGCCTCCTGCGAGTTCGACGTGGCGACGCTGCGCCCGACCTACCGCCTGCTGGTGGGTATCCCGGGCAAGTCGAACGCCTTCGCCATCTCGGAGCGCCTGGGCGTGCCGGCTGAGATAATAGCGGATGCAAAGGGCCGTGTCGGCACCGAGAGCGCGAGCTTTGAGGCCACGATAGAGAAACTGGAATCCGTCCGCCAGGCCCTGGAGCGGGACAGGGACGAGGCACAGAGAAAGCTGCGCGAGGCCGAGGAGAACCGAAAGGAATCCGCGAAGATAAAGATAGAGCTTTCCATGCGCCTGGAGAAGGCGGAGCTGAAGGCCAAGCGGGACGCGGAGCGCATCATCGCGGAGGCGCGCGAGACGGCGGAGGCAGCCTTCGCGGAGATAGACGAGATGCGCGCGCGGATGAACGACGAGGAGGACCACCGCGCCGCGAACGAAGCGCGAGCCGCGCTCCGGCGCAGGCTGAACGAAGCGGAGGAGAGCTTCGCGGAGAAGCCGGCCATGCCGGAGGAGAAGCGCGGACCCACGCGCCCCGCCGTCGTGGGCGACACGGTAGAGCTTCTGTCCATGGGCGTGAAGGCTGAGGTCACGGGCATAAACAAGGATGGTTCGCTCAGCCTCAGAGCGGGCATAATGAACGTGACGGCCCGCCAGGAAGAGGTCCGCGTGACCGAGGCCCAGCCCAAGAAAAAGGTAGCCTCAACGGGGAATACCACCTTCCGGCAGGCGGCGGTCGCCCCTGAGCTCGACCTGCGCGGCATGGAGACGCTGGAGGCCATACCGGTGATGGAAAGGTATATAGACTCCGCCGTCATGGGTAAACTTCATACCGTGACGATCATCCACGGCAAAGGCACGGGCGCCCTGCGGCAGGCCGTCCAGCAGGCGCTGAGGAAAAACAAGGCCGTCAAGAGCTTCCGCCTCGGCAGATACGGCGAGGGCGAGACGGGAGTGACCGTTGTAGAACTGAAATAAATCCCCCGTTGCGTCCATGTCCTTGTTGTTGTAAATAGACAAATCGGGGAAAATCAGTTGACGTTTTCCGTGAAATTTGGTATCTTTATATTGCATGATGCCTGATTATCACAGGCAGGGGTTGTGGAAGGAGTGGCTCTCAGTGATATCCAAAGAGGTAACAATAAACAATCAGGTCGGTCTTCACGCGCGGCCCGCGACCTTCTTCATCCAGAAGGCTAACGAGTTCAAGAGCAGCATCTGGATCGAGAGGGAAGAGCGCCGTGTAAACGCGAAAAGCCTTCTCGGCGTGCTCTCTCTCGGCATTGTCAAGGGCACGGCCGTGAACATCGTAGCCGATGGTGTGGATGAGAACGAGGCCATTGCCACGCTCTCTGAGCTTATCGACTCCGATTTCTCCGAGTGATCCTCGCAACAAAGTAACGGCGGGGGCGTGTTTGCTGCACGCCCCCGCTTTTGCAGGTTGGTGACATGATGACCAGGAACAGGGCTATACTGGAGATGCTGCTGTGCGCCGCGCTGTGGAGCATAGCTGGCATTTTTATAAAACTGATACCGTGGAACTCGATCGTCATAGCGGGCCTGCGCAGCCTCATCGCCGGGCTCGTCATGTTCGTATACATGCGCGCGCGGGGCATAGGCTTCACGGCGGACAGGCGCAGCCTGGCCGGAGGAGCCGCCCTCTGCCTGACTTTGACCTGCTTCGTCGCGGCCAACAAGCTGACCACGGCGGCGAACTCCATAGTTCTGCAATTCACGGCGCCGATGTTCATCGTCGTCTTTTCGGCGCTGTTTTTGAAAAAGCGCTTTTCGCGTGCGGATGTCCTGGCCGTCGTTCTGACGATGGCGGGCATCTCGCTGTTTTTCTTTGACCAGCTGACGCCGGGACACCTGGCCGGCAACTGCGTGGCCATATTCGCCGGCATGGCCTTCGCCTGCTACTATATGAGCCTTGAGGGCGCGAGCGAGAGCCAGCGCATGAGCGCCATCCTCATCGCCCACGGCCTGACCTTCCTCGTCGGCCTGCCCTTCACCTTCGTATATCCGCCGGAGCTTTCGGCCGCGCCCGTGGCCTGCATACTCGTGCTCGGCGTGGTGCAGCTGGGCATACCATACGTGCTGCTTGGCCGGGCCTCGGGCGCCTGCCCGCCGCTGGCCTGCTCGCTGCTGGGCGCGGTGGAGCCGCTGCTCAACCCCGTGTGGGTCTTCATTTTCGACGGTGAGGCCCCGGGCCTCTGGGCGCTCATAGGTGGCGTCGTGGTCGTCGCCACAATAACCGTATGGTGCGTCTACGGCGATTTGCGCGGGAAGAAGGCGGGCACTGCATGAACGAAAAGCTCCCTGAGCTCCGGGAAAAGGCAAACCGCCTGCCGCTCCTGCCGGGAGTATATATAATGAAGGACGCGCGCGGCGAGGTCATCTACGTAGGCAAGGCCAAGGCACTCAAAAACCGCGTGTCGAGCTATTTCCGCGGCGAGCACCTGCCCAAGGTCGCCGCCATGGCAGATAAGGTGGACGATTTTGACGTCATCGTCGTCTCCACGGAGTTCGAGGCCCTTGTCCTCGAAAACTCCCTTATAAAGCGGCACAAGCCCTACTATAATATCCTGCTCAAGGACGACAAGGGCTACCCATATATCCGCCTGGATGACAAGAGCGAATACCCGACATTCTCGCTGACGAACCGCTACGCCAAGGACGGGGCGCGCTATTTCGGCCCCTTCGGCGGGCGCTCGGTCACGAAGGATATAATAGATACGGTCAGCAAGGCCCTGCTGCTGCCCAGCTGCACGCGGAAGTTCCCGCGCGACATCGGCAAGGCGCGGCCCTGCCTGAACTACCACATGGGCGCCTGCGCAGGCTGGTGCATGGCCGGCCACACGGCGGAGGAATACCGCGCAGCCATGGAGCAGGCCGCCCTCATCCTCAGCGGCAAGACAAAGGAGCTCACTGAGGAGCTGACAGAGAAGATGCTCGCTGCCTCGGATGAGCTGAAATTTGAGCTCGCCGCCTCCTACCGGGACCGCATCCGCGCCGTCGAGGGCCTGGGCAACAGGCAGCGCGTCATCTCGGCGGTGTACGCGGATACGGACGCCGTGGGCTTCCACCGTGGGGCAAAGAGCTGCTTCTCCGTCCTCCACTTTGTAGGCGGCGACCTCGCCGCCAAAGACTTTGAGCTGATGGACGAGCCCCTTGAGGACGACGGCGAGGCTCTCTCCGGCCTCATCCGCCAGTATTACGCCCAGCGCGGCGCATGGCCGAAGTTCATCCTCCTGCCCGCGGAGGCGGAGGACGCGGAGGCCCTCTCCCGGCTCTTCACGGAGCAGGCGGGACACAAGGTCTCGGTCGAGACGCCGAAGCGCGGCGACAGGCTCCGCCTGGTGGAGAGCGCCGTCACCAACGCCAGGGAGGAGGCCGAGCGCGCCGCCACCGGTGCGCAGAAGACGCTGAAGACCCTGGAATGGCTGCAAAGGACGCTCGACCTGCCCGACATGCCTGAGCGCATAGAGGCCTTCGACGTCTCGAACCTCGGCTCCGAGGGCATCGTCGCGGCCATGACCGTGTTCGTCCATGGCCGCCCGCTCAAACGCGACTACCGCAAGTTCAGGATGAAGGACCTCGACGGCCCGGACGACTACGCCTCCATGCGCGAGGCCGTGGGCCGGAGGTTCAGGCGGCTGCTGGAGGGCGACCTCAAGTTCTGCGAGGTGCCGGACCTGCTGCTCATAGACGGCGGCAGCGTCCACGCCGCGGCGGCGAGGGATACGCTCCGCGAGCTGGGGCTGGAGCTGCCTGTTTTCGGCATGGTGAAAGACGACAAACACCGCACACGAGCCCTGGCCTCGCCGGACGGGGCGGAGATCGGTATCAGCGGCAGCCCGGCGGTCTTCGCCTTTATCGGCACCATACAGGAGGAGACGCACCGCTTCGCCATCGAATACCAGCGCAGCCTGCGCACAGCGAAGCTGCACTCCGCCCTGGACGACATAAAGGGCGTGGGCGATAAGCGCCGCGCGGAGCTTTTGAAATACTTCGGCACCATCCGCGCCATCAAGGCCGCGAGCCTGGAGGAGCTGCAAAAGGCCGTGCCGAAGAATACGGCCCAGGCCGTGTACGAGCATTATCACGCCAAAGAGAAGGAGGACTGAGCCATGCGCGTCATAACCGGCACGGCCAGGGGCAGGAAGCTGCTGGAGCCGAGCGGCATGGACATACGGCCGACGGCTGACGTCGTAAAGGAGGCCGTTTTCAACATTATACAGTTTGACATCGAGGGCCGCCGCGTGCTGGACCTCTTTGCGGGCACGGGCCAGCTGGGCATCGAGGCCCTTTCGCGCGGCGCGGCAGAGTGCGTTTTCGTGGATGAGAGCGCCAAGGCCGTGAAGCTCGTGCGGGAAAACCTCTCCCGCTGCAAGCTGCAGGGCCGTGTCATGCAGGCGGATGCCCTCGCGTGCCTGTCTCGTGGGGAAAAATACGATATTATCTTCCTTGACCCGCCTTATGACACGACTTTGCTTGACAAATGCCTCGAAATAGTACAAAATGTTGACATATTGACCGATGGTGGTATAATCGTCTGCGAAAGCCGCCGGGAAAAGACCCTCCCTGAGCTGAAGGCCCCGCTTTCGCGCGTCCTCGACAGGGTTTACGGCAAGATAAAGATTACGGTTTATAAGAAGGAAACTTGAGCTTATGAGCATAGCTATTTGCCCCGGCAGCTTCGACCCCATGACCCTTGGTCACCTGAACATAGTTCGCCGCACCTCCCATATTTTTGACAGGGTCATAGTCGTCATCATGGTCAATGCGAGCAAGCGCTCGCCCATGTTTACGATAGAAGAGCGAGTGGACATGGCCCGCCGTGTCACCGCGCGCTTTGAAAACGTAACGGTGGACACCTACGACGGGCTGTTGGCGGAGTACGCCCGGCGCTACGAGGGCGCCGTCATCGTAAAGGGCCTGCGCGCGGGTACGGACTTTGAAAACGAGTTCCAGATGGCCCAGATAAACAAGACCATAAACCCAGCCCTGGAGACGATGTTCCTCACATCCAGCGAGAAGTACACCTTCCTCAGCTCCTCAGTGGTGAGGGAGCTTGCGGGCTACGGGGCGGACCTTTCGGAATTCCTGCCGTGCGAGATAATAGACGAAGTTCTGGCTAAAGCCAAAGCTGGAGGGGTATAAAATGGACAACGAGGTCATGGAGCTCATAGACGAGCTTTACTCCATGGTGTCAGAGGCCTGGGGAGTGCCTCTGGGCAACGACAAGTGCATAGTCGAGCGGGACAAGGTCCTCAACATGATAGAGGATATCAAGGCCCAGCTTCCCGTGGAGCTCTCGGAGGCCAAGCGCCTCGTCTCCGCGCGCGATGAGTTTATCGGCAACGCCAAGCGCGAGGCCGAGTCCATCCGCCGCGCCGCCGAGGAAAAGGCCCGCGCCCTTGTCGAGGAGCAGGAGATAGTCCGCATCGCCCGCGCGAGGAGCAGCGAGCTCGTCGCCAATGCCGAGAGCAAGTCGAAGGAGCTCCGCCGTGTCGCCAGCGACTACGTGGACGATATCCTCCGCCGCTCGGAGGAGAGCCTGGCCGCAGCCCTGAGCCAGGTCCGCGGCTCCCGCGGCCAGTTCCGCGCCGCCGCCGGCGTGCAGGAGCAGCAGCCCGCCCAGCAGAAATAATTTTCCAGTTTTTTCGGCTTCATACTAGATATTGACGAAATGGCGCCCATCCGCAAGGATGGGCGCCAAATTTTGTGTTTTATGTAGGAATCGGGCCTTTTAGCGTGCGCCTGGGGGCTGGAACGGGCTCAAAAAAATCTCAAAAACCGCTTGCAATTTCCCGGGGAGCTAAATATAATATAAGCACCTGAGTGGGGCAAAGTGGTGAATAGTGTGGGATTCACCCACAAAAACTGGCATCAATTTCTAAAAATGCCGTCTGCTTTGCTATAAATTAAGGGAGGCGGCCGGTGTGACAGGCGAATATCAACACACCTTGGATTCCAAGGGCCGCCTTTTCATACCCGCAAAACTGCGGGACGAGCTGGGGGACACCTTCTACCTCACCGTGTCGGACGAGCGCTGCCTGCGCGCCTACAGCGCGGAGAGCTGGCAGAGCTTTGTGGACAGGGTGAGGGCCATGTCCTTTGTGGACAGGAAGAAGATGCGCCCATTTTTTGCCTGCGCCGCGAAGTGCGAGCTTGACGCGCAGGGCAGGGCGCTCCTGCCGCAGCAGCTGCGGGATTTTGCCGGCTTGGTGAAGAACGTCGCCGTCGTCGGCTGCGACGACCACGCGGAGCTCTGGGACAGCGCCGCCTGGGAGCCAGTGCATGAGGGTGAGACGACGCCGGAGTACATCGCCGCGATGATGAAGGAGCTTAATTTCTGATGGGCGGACACATACCGGTGCTCCTTGACGAGTGCATAAAATATCTGAACATAAAGCCTGACGGGGTCTATGTGGACGGCACGCTGGGCATGGGCGGACACTCTGAGGCTATTGCAAAGCTGCTGACTACGGGCCGCCTGATCTCGATAGACCGGGACGCCTACGCCATTGAGCGCGCGGGCGAGCGGCTGGCCCCCTACGCGGACCGTGTCACCATCGTCCGCGGCAATTTCCGCGACCTCGGCGCCATCTTGGACGAGCAGGGCGTCGGGCTTGTGGACGGCATGCTCTTTGACCTGGGCGTATCCTCGCCGCAGCTGGACGAAGGCGGCAGGGGCTTTTCGTATATGGTGGACGCGCCTCTGGACATGCGGATGGACAAATCGGACAACATCGACGCCTGGTTCATCGTGAACCGCTGGCCGGAGGAGAAGATCTTCCGCATCCTGCGCGATTACGGCGAGGAGCGGCACGCCTCGCGCATAGCCAAGGCCATCGCCGCGCGTCGCGAAGAAAAGGAGATAAAGACAACAGCGGAGCTGGTGGAGCTCATAAAATCCGCCATGCCCGCCGCTGCCCTGAGGGAGAAGCAGCACCCCGCGAAGCGGAGCTTCCAGGCCATCCGCATCGCGGTGAACGACGAGCTGGGCGCCGTCTCGGAGCTCATGGAAAACGCGCCCGACCGCCTGAAGCCGGGCGGCAGGCTCGCCGTCATCAGTTTCCACTCGCTGGAGGACAGGATAGTCAAAAACGCCATTCAGTCCCGCGAGAACGGCTGCACCTGCCCGAGGGAGGCCCCAATATGTACCTGCGGCTTTGTGCAGACGCTCAGGAGCGTCACGCGCAAGCCCATAACCGCCGGGGGAGAGGAGCTTGAGCTGAACCCCCGCTCCCGCAGCGCCAAGCTCCGCGTGGCGGAGCGCGTTTAGGAGGTCGGATGAGAAAAGAAAGCGCAGTGTTTCCCGCTGAGGCGGAAAACAGGTATGAATACAGCCGCGCTGTGCCCGCGGAGAGCACGCCGCGGCGCCGGCAGAGGCGCTGGCTGGCGCCGTTCCTGTGTGTGTTCGGATTCGCGGCGGCGGCCGCGCTCTCGGTCAGTGCGCTGCTGGCCAGAGCGGACCTCACTATCCTGCGCGACGAGTGCAACAGGCTGGAAGAGGTCATAGTACAGCTCGCCGACGCGCGGGACCACCTCATAATCGAGCGCGAGATACAGCTCGGCGTCCAGTCCGCGCAGCCGGACGTCACACGCGGCTCTCAGGCCAGGGACTGGGCGGAGATAATCCCGGTGGAGGGCGACGGGGACGCCGCGTGGGATAAAATATCTGACGCCATCTCTTCCGTTTCGGAATATTTTGCGCGCACCTCGCAGTAAGATAATATCGCGGCCCGGACGCCGTCTCATGACAGCGCGCCGCCGCGATATTACCATACCTGGAGGTGGGGCTTGTGCCTCAAAACGAGAGAGGCCGCGCGCCCGGCGGCGGGCCCAACCGAATGATGCTTCGCCGCACACTGTTTCTTATGTCGGTGTGCGGCATAGCTGCGTTTCTGGCCCTGGGCGCGCGCCTGTGCCAGATACAGATCTTCCAGCACGATGAGTACGAGGCCGCCGCCATAGCCCAGCAGGTGCGCGAGACGACGGTGAGCGCCGCACGCGGCACCATTTATGACCGAAACGGCGCGATCCTTGCCATCAGCGCCGGGGTGGATACCGTGTACATAAGTCCTGCCGAGATAGAGCGAAATAACGAGGACAAGGAGGCCATCGCCCGCGGCCTGGCGGAGATCCTGGACGCAGACTACGAGACCATACTCAAAAAGGCGGGCAACACAAAGTCCTGGTACGAGGTCGTGGCCCGCAAGGTGGAGGCTGAAACGGCGGAGCTTGTGCGGAAGTTTAAGGCCGAGGGCGGCTACGTCGGTATCAAGATAGAGTCGGACACCAAGCGCTATTATCCCAACGGCAGCCTCGCCTCCCACGTTATCGGCTTCGTGGGACTGGACAACACCGGCCTCGGCGGTATAGAATCACGCTATGACAGCCTGCTCTCGGGCGAAAACGGCTACGTCATGCGCTCCACCACCGCGGCGGGGACGGATATGCTCTACCAGAGCTACGAGGACTACGTGGACGCCCACAACGGCGACAGCCTGACCCTGACGATAGACGCTGTCATCCAGAGCTACGTCGAAAAGCACCTCGCCCAAGCCGTGGAGGACTACGACATCCAGAACGGCGCGGCGGCTATCTGTATGGAGGTTGACACGGGTGCTATACTGTCTATGGTGTCCCTTGGCAATTTCGACCTGAACGATTACCAGACCATCAGCGCCGAGGCCGAGGCCGAGATAAGCGCCGCCGCACAGAGCGAGGAGGAGTATGACGAGCTCTACGCCCTCGCCCAACAGCAGCAGTGGCGCAACAAGGCCATCTCGGACACCTACGAGCCCGGCTCGACCTTCAAGATAATCACCCTGGCCATGGCCCTTGAAGAGGGCGTCGTGAACGAGAACTCCAGCTTCTACTGCGGCGGCAGCATGAACGTGCTGGGCCGCGGCAGCCCGCTGAAGTGCTGGAAATACGGCGGCCACGGCCCCCAGAGCCTGACGCAGGCCGTGCAGCACTCCTGCAACGTCGCCTTCGTGAACATAGGCCAGCTGGTGGGGGAGGAGAAGTTCTACGAATACGCGGAGGGCTTCGGCTTCATAGACCGCACGGCGGACACCTCCCAGCAGCTCACGGCCAAGACGGGCATAGACCTCGGCGGAGAGAGCGGCAGCATCTGGTGGAGCGAGGACGTGTTCTGCAACCCGGAGAATCTCTCCCAGCTCGCCGCGGCCTCCTTCGGCCAGACCTTCAACATAACGCCCATCCAGCTCATCACTGCCGTCTCTGCCTGCGTGAACGGCGGCAGGCTCATGCAGCCGCATCTCGTCCAGAGCGTGGAGGACCCCCAGGGGAACCTGGTCTCGCAGACGGAACCGCAGGTCGTGCGCCAGGTAGTGAGCGAGGAGACCAGCGCCTCGGTGCGCCGCATCCTCGAACAGGTCGTCAGCGACCAGACCGAGGGCACGGGCCACAATGCCTATGTCGCGGGTTACCGCATAGGCGGCAAGACCGGCACCTCCACCAAAACGACGAAGGAGATATCCGGCGAGAAGGAATATATCGTCTCCTTCATCGGCTTTGCCCCGGCTGACGACCCGGAAGTGGCCATCCTCGTCCTGCTGGACGACCCGAGCTCGGAGAGCGGCATCTACATCTCCGGCGGGCAGATGGCCGCGCCGGTGGTAGGGAAGATGATGGCGGATATCCTGCCCTATCTGGGTTACGAGCCGGAGTATACCGACTCCGAGCTTGCCGCCGCCGACAAGGCCGTGCCTGAGCTCACCGGCATGAGCATTACGCAGGCGAAATCCGCCCTCTCGGAGAGCGGCCTCGGCTGCCGTGTGATAGGCGAGGGCGATACGGTCACGGACCAGCTCCCGCGAGCAGGGGCAGTCATAGCCGCGGGCAGCGAGGTGCTGCTCTATGCCGGGCAGAACCCCGCACCGACAACGGAGACGATGCCGGATCTGCGCGGCCTGAGCTACGAGGCAGCGCGGCAGAGGCTGGGCGAGCTCGGCCTGTATCTGACAGCGGAAAACGGCGTTACGGACCCCGCCGCGCAGCTTGTCTCCGCCCAGAGCACCGCCCCGGGCGAGGAGCTGGCGCACGGCTCCGTGGTGGGCGTCACACTATATGAAAACGAAGCATCAATGCTTGGCGAATACTGAGGAAAGACTGGACTGGAGGAGTTTGCATGAAACTTGCAGACCTTCTCAAGGGCGTGGCGGTAAGGGAGCTCAAGGCCCCGCCCGAGCTTGAGATAGAGGACATATGCTATGACTCGCGCCGCGCGGCGCCGGGGACGCTCTTCGTCGCCGTGCGCGGCTTTGAGAGCGACGGGCACCGGTATATAGCCTCCGCGGCCGAAAAGGGCTCCGTCTGCGCCGTCTGCGAGGAGCCTCCCGCCTGCGGCGTGCCATATGTCCTGGTGGAGAACAGCCGCCTGGCCCTGGCGCTCATGTCCGTGAACCTGTTCCGCCGCCCGGCGGACGAGATGACCGTCATCGGCGTCACCGGCACGAACGGCAAGACGACGACGACCTATCTGCTAAAGCATGTCATCGAAGTCTGCCTGGACGGCAAGGTCGGCCTCATAGGCACAAACGGCAACATGATAGGCGACGAGTTCCTGCCCACGGAGCGCACGACGCCCGAGTCCTACGAGCTGCAAAAGCTGCTGCGTGAGATGGCTGATTCGGGCTGCACCCACGTCGTCATGGAGGTCTCGTCCCACTCGCTGGTGCTGGACCGCGTGGCGGGCATCAGCTTTGACGCGGGCGTGTTCACGAACCTGACACAGGACCACCTGGATTTTCACGGAGATATGCGCAGCTATGCCGAGGCCAAGGCAAAGCTCATGGGCATGTGCCGCTACGCTGTAGTGAATCTGGACGACGAGTGGTCGCAGTTCATGCTCCGGCATGTGAAGAGCGCCTGCACCACCTTCTCACTGAAAGACAGTCTTGCGGATGTTTACGGCCAGAACGTGCGCTATTCCAGCAGCGCCGTCAGCTTTATGGCCGCGTGCAGCTCGGAGGCCCAGAGCGTGACCCTGCACATACCCGGCACCTTTTCGGCCTACAACGCGCTGACGGTGCTGGCTTGCTCGATTTCCCTGGGCATAGATCTTGCCTCCTGCGCCTCGGCGCTGGATTCGGCGCGCGGAGTCAAAGGCCGCATGGAGACGGTGCCGACAGACGGGGACTACACCATCCTCATAGATTACGCCCATACGCCGGACGCGCTGGAAAACGTCCTGCGCTCCATACGCGAGGTGGCGCGGGGCCGGCTCGTGGCCCTTTTCGGCTGCGGCGGCGACAGGGACAGGAAAAAGCGTCCGATAATGGGCCGTATCGCCGCCGAGCTGGCCGATCTGGTCGTTGTCACCTCGGATAACCCGCGCACTGAGCAGCCGGAGGCCATCATAGCCGACATCCTTGAGGGCATGAAGGACAGCGCCACGCCGCGTCAGGTCATAACGGACCGCATCGAGGCCATCGCCTGGGCCATAGAGCACCACCGCCCCGGCGACGTCATCGTCCTTGCCGGCAAGGGCCATGAGGACTACCAGATAGTCGGCCATGAAAAGCACCACATGGATGAGCGCGAGATAGTCGCGGAGATCCTGGAAAAAAGGAAGAATCGCAAATGACAATACGCCTAATTCTCGCCTTCGCCATAGCCTTTTTCGTGGCGAGCGGCGTCGGAGCCTTTCTCGTGCCATTCCTGCGCAAAATAAAAGCCGGCCAGGCCATCCGCGAGGACGGCCCGCGCTGGCATATGTCCAAGTCCGGCACGCCGACGATGGGCGGGCTTATGTTCATCGCCGCCATCGCCGTCGTCTGTCTCACCGTGGGCTTCGAGCCCATGATGAACGGCGACTGGGGCCATATATTCTGCTTTGTCTTTGCCCTGATCTTCGGCGCCATCGGCTTTCTGGACGACTATGAAAAGCTCCGCAAGAAGCAGAACCTGGGCCTCTCGGCCAAGGCGAAGTTCCTTTTGCAGCTTGTCGCGGCGCTGGCCTTCGTGTTCCTCATGCGCCGGACGGGCTATGTCACGACTAACCTCTACATACCCTTCTGGAACGTGGTCAAGCCCCTGCCGGAAGTGGTGTATTTCATCTTTGCCGCCTTCGTCATCGTCGGCACGGTGAACTCCGTGAACCTGACGGACGGCGTGGACGGCCTCGCCGCCGGGACAAGCATACCGGTCTGCCTGTTTTTCGCCGTGCTGACCTATATCTGGGGCACTGAGTTCCTGGCCCTCGGCATCTTCGCCTCGGCCATCGCGGGCGGTCTGCTGGGCTTTCTCGTCTACAACTTCAACCCCGCCAAGGTCTTTATGGGCGACACGGGCTCGCTCTTCCTCGGAGGCGCGATAGCGGCGATGGTCTTTGCCTACGACATGCCGCTCATCCTCATCATCCTCGGCCTCATGTACATCATCGAGACGCTCTCGGACATCATCCAGGTCGGCTATTTCAAGCTCAGCCACGGCAAGCGCGTGTTCAAAATGGCCCCCTTCCACCACCATCTGGAAATGGGCGGCTGGACGGGCAAAAAATGGACCGAGCGCGAGCTGTTTGTCCTATATTTCAGCATATCTCTCATCTGCGCTGTCATATCATTTGTAGGGGTGTACAACCGCTACGCCTTCTAATACCCGGCGCAGCTCCGCCGGCGATGGAGGGAAATAATGAACTATGCCGGCGAGAGGATAGGCACAGGAACGGCGGCGGTCGTGGAACGCAGGCGGGGCGGGTTAGACCAGCCCTTTGCCGCGCTGACGCTGCTGCTGCTCACGATAGGCGTGGTCATGGTGCTCTCTGCGAGCTATGCGCGCGCCTATTACAGCGAGGCCACAGGCCACAATGCGGCGTATTACTTCATGCGCCAGCTGGGCTTCGCCCTCGCGGGCGTGGGCGCGATGTACGCGCTTTCACTCTTCCCGATGCGATTCTACAGACGGATGAGCTTCATCGTCCTGGCGGGCGCTGTAGGGCTCCTGGCGCTGGTGCCGTTCATAGGCGTGTCCCAGGGGGACGCGAAGCGCTGGATCAGCCTTGGCTTCACCACCTTCCAGCCGTCCGAGATCGCCAAAATAGGCGTGATACTCTACTTCGCCGCGCTAATATGCAAATTCAAGGGCCGGATGCGCACCGTGAGGTACGGTATCCTGCCCTTCGCGGGCGTTCTGCTCGTAGTAGTCGCGCTGCTGGTCATGGAGCCGCATTTTTCGGCGGCCATAATCATCATAGCCATCGGGGCGGTGATGCTGTTTCTGGGCGGAGTGCGGCTTTATTGGTTCGTGGGCGCGCTGGTAGCGGCGGGGGCTGCGCTGGGCGTCGTCATGACCTTTTTCCCATATGCTTCGAGCCGCATAAGCACCTGGCTCGACCCCTTTGCGAACACCAGCGGCAACGGCTATCAGATCGTGCAGTCCCTCTATGCCATCGGCTCCGGCGGGCTTTTCGGTCTCGGCCTGGGGCAGGGCAGGCAGAAATACCTCTATCTGCCCGAGGAGCACAACGACTTTATTTTCCCTGTGGTCTGCGAGGAGCTGGGCTTTGTCGGCGCCATCGCCATCCTTATCCTCTTTGCCCTGCTCGTCGTGCGCGGCTATTGGCTGGCGCTGCACATGCGTGACAGGTACAGCTTCCTCGTGACGGCGGGGATTACGACGCTTTTGGCCATACAGGTCTTTCTGAACGTCGCCGTCGTAACGAATCTAGTGCCATGCACAGGCATTTCGCTGCCTTTTTTCTCCTACGGCGGAACAGCATTGCTCATACAGCTTGCCGAAATGGGAATAGTCCTCAGCGCTTCGCGGGACATCCCGGCGCGGCAGTAAAGATATACATAATGGGAGGCAAAGTATGAAATTCCTCTTCACCTGCGGCGGTACCGCCGGACACATAAACCCCGCCCTTGCCGTTGCCGGGCGCATAGCCATGGCCGCGCCGGATTCGGAGTTCCTGTTCATCGGCGCGGAGGGGCGCATGGAGACGGACCTCGTCCCGCGCGCCGGCTACGAGATGAAAACCGTCCGCATAACTAATCTGCACCGCAGCCTCAAGCCCGCAGATATAAAGCACAACCTTGCCACGCTGAAAAACGTCCTGACCGCCACGGCGGAGGCGAAGCGCATCATCCGCGAGTTCAAGCCCGACGTCGCCGTCGGCACCGGCGGCTATGTGTGCTACCCTGTGCTGAAGGCGGCCTCGGAGCTGGGCGTGCCTACGGCGGTGCACGAGTCAAACGCCGTGCCTGGGCTCACCACCAAGATGCTCGAAGGCTCCGTGGATACGATAATGGTCGGTTTTGAAGAGAGCCGCGCGAACTACCGCCATCCGGACAGGGTGGAGGTCACCGGCACGCCCGTGCGCGTGGACTTTCTGAACCCCGACAAGGCCGCGGCAAAGCGCGAGCTGGGCATACCCGAGGGGCGGCCGCTGGTCGTCTCCGTCTGGGGCAGCCTTGGCGCCGCGCACATGAATGAGATAATGACGGATTTCATCGTCCGCGCCTGTGCAAAGCCCTTTTTCAATCTCATCCACTCGGCGGGCAAGGCGGGATACTCCTGCATGAGCGCCGCGCTTGAGCGCGAGAAGCCGGACTATGCTCGCCTGGGCATGGACGTGCGCGACTATATATACGACATGCCGCGCGTAATGGCGGCGGCGGACCTGGTGCTCTGCCGCGCCGGCGCCTCGACGCTTGCGGAGCTGACGGCCATGGGCAAGCCCGCGATACTCGTGCCCTCGCCGAACGTGACGAATAACCACCAGGAGCGCAACGCCCGCGTACTGGAAGCTGCCGGGGGCGCGAGGGTGATGCTGGAGCAGGATTTCACCGCCGACTCTCTGCTGGGGCTTGTCTCGGAGCTGCTTCAGCACCCGGAGCAGCTAGATGAGATGTCGAAGAAGATGCTGGAGCTCGGCGTTCCCGACGCCACGGACCGCATAGCCGCCGAAGTCCTGGAGCTCGCCGGGAAGTAAGAACTCCCGCGCTGGCCCGCCCGGACGTGGGTTTACGCAACTCGCCTATGTGCTGCTGCGATTCTTTACGTTATGCTGCTTATCCACCCCATTTCTTTGGTCTTGCCCAAAGAAACGGGGTGGAGCCC
>ENA-OPBO01001250-OPBO01001250.1-human-gut-metagenome-genome-assembly--contig:-NODE-1250-length-18496-cov-10.524429_pt1 | contig 18496 bp, 14 predicted proteins | sample MGYA00241071_ERZ501458 | MGnify/ENA primary metagenome ERZ501458 (study PRJEB25962, sample SAMEA2042509) | human gut metagenome | biome: human gut; feature: human-associated habitat; material: faeces... | reverse complement strand
ACGGAGGCGGGATGGCCCTCATCTTCCCCCACCACGAATGCGAGATTGCACAAAGCGTGGCCAGCCAGGGCGACGACATGGTACATTACTGGATGCACAACAACATGCTGACCGTCAACGGACAGAAGATGGGCAAGAGCTACAACAACTTCATCACGCTGGAGCAGCTCTTCACCGGCACACATCCGCTGCTGGAGCAGGCCTACACGCCGATGACCATCCGCTTCTTCACCCTGCAGGCACACTACCGCAGTACCGTGGACTTCGGCAACGAAGCCCTGAAGGCTGCCGAGAAGGGGCTGGCCCGACTGATGGACGCCGTCAGCGGACTGGAGAAGATAACGCCCGCACAGGCATCGACGGTCGACGTAAAGGCACTGCGCGAGAAGTGTTACGACGCCATGGACGACGATCTGAACACGCCCATCGTCATCGCCCACCTGTTCGACGGTGCCAAGATGGTGAACAACATTCTGGCCGGTAACGACACTATCACAGCCGCCGACCTGGACGAACTGAAAGAGACCTTCCGCCTCTTCTGCTTCGACATCCTGGGACTGAAGGCTGAAAACGCCTCGAACGCTGCCCGCGAAGAAGCCTTCGGCCACGTAGTGGACATGCTGCTGGAAGAGCGCGCCAAGGCCAAGGCCAACAAAGACTGGGCTACGAGCGACAAAATCCGCAACGAACTGACCGCCCTCGGCTTCGAAATCAAAGACGGCAAGGACGGTTCGGAATGGAAACTGAACAAATAAAACGGGAGGCAAACTTCCGATAAAAGCAAGCGAGGCTGCACCCGCAATGATACGGGATGCAGCCTCGCTTGTATCCTATCACCAACGCCTGCAGGCAGGCGTTGCGACACAGTGCTTTGTGACGGTCTGACACAGTGCTTCGTGAGGTTGTCACGAAGCACTTCCTGAGAGGGTGACAAAGCACTGCGTCAGACCCTCAGGAAGCACTTCATCAAGATGCAAGGGCATATTTCTGTCAAGAAAGAGAAAAAACGGCATCAATATGGTATCATGTCCTTCAGAACACCCTCCAGATACCAGGGATCTTCTATCTCCTTCAACACCTTGCCCATATCGGCACAAAGTTCCTTTACCACTTCGGGATGTTCATCCAGCGGCAGGTTGTTCAGCTGATACGGATCGTTCACATCATCGAAGAGGAGCGACTTCTTCAACTGGCGGGTCTGACGGTCGATGTAGAGTGCCAGTGTATAACGGGCCGACTTGAAACCACGGGCCGAGGGAAAATAAGTCTGTACCTTGCCTTCGGCGTCCTTCTCACCGTCTACGTTCTGGATGTAGAGTGCACCAGTCGGGCGCACCATATCAGCCTTTTCATCGAAGAAAAAAGGTGCATAGTTGCGTCCCTGCACCGTAGCAGGAATGGAATCGGTCAGGCCGGCCAGCCCCAACAAGGTAGGCATGATGTCGGGCGACGAAAGCATCAGGTCGTCCACACGCGGCGTCAGTTTGCCGGGATATCGCACCAGGAAAGGAACACTCATCGATTCGGCATAGGGTGAATTCTTGGGGTCGTCGGTACGCTGGCTGCACATCGTTTCACCGTGATCCGACGAGAAGACGACGATGGTGTTCTTGTCCAGCCCCAGTTCCTTCAGCGCATCGAGTATCTGTCCGAAAGCACGGTCCACACCGGTCACCGAAGCGAAATAATAGGGGGTACTGGCTGCCTTCTCCATCGTGGCATCGGCATTGGGACGTACCAGCAGGCTGTCCAGCGGCACATCCTTGTAGAGATTGAAATCCTCCTCCATGCAGTCGTCCAGCGAGCGGTAAGGGCTATGGGGCGGATTCATACCCACCATGATGAAGAACGGTTTCTTCGGATCGCGCACGTTGCCTTCGTTCTTCAGATAGCTGACCACCATCTTGGCCTCGTGCAGGGGCGACCACTCCTTGGGGTCGTGCCGACGTCCTTCCGTATCCCAGTAATGGGGATTCTTGTGTACGTCATACGTTCCGTAGGAATACCAATAGTTGAAGCCATGGCGGCGCTCCTTCGGCGTATAGGCATCCCAGGCCGGTACGCGGTCTTCTACATAATGCCCCGGCCGGGCAGGGTCATTGGGCGTGGGGAAATCGACGTGCAGCTTACCGAAGTAAGCACAGTCATAACCCGCCTTGCTGAAAACGTCGCTGACACATTCGGCGTCCTGACGCAACGAACTGATGGGGCGGTTGGAATGACAGTTCAGTGGCACTCCGCTCTTATTGGGGTACATACCTGTCAGCAGAATGCCCCGATGGGGACTGCTTAAGGGACAGTTGCTCTGCGCCGAAGTCAGCACCAGCGACTCGCGGGCAAAATCGTTCAGACGGGGCGTATGTACCGGGTCGTTGCGAAAGTTGACATGTTCGCGGAATCCTTCCTGTCCCCAGAACTCCATGGCATGATTGCGGTACTGGTCGGGGAAAACATAGATGACGTTGGGTTGCAAAGCAGCCGGCTCTTGCCGGGCAGATTTGCACCCGGCCAGAGCCAGCAGTCCCATGCCCCCCACCAATATATTAAAGGGATGTTTCATGGATTAAAACAGATTAAATGTAGGGATTATTTCTTCTCCAAGTCTCTTTTACGGATCAAGCCTTCCAGGAAGTAGTAGTCGGCATAGTTCAGAGGCACGTCGATTTCGGCACCATGAGGAATACTTCCTACCGAGTGCATCAGAATGAAGTTGCCGTTTGTTCCTACAGCTGCACGGTAAGCGGGTGAACCCAGGCTTTCCATTATCTTGTCGGCAGTTTCCTTATATCCCTTGTTGGGTACATAAGTACTCAGCTCATACAAGGCAGAAGCTGTACAGGCAGCAGCCGAAGCATCACGCGGCTCATTGGGGATGTTGGGAGCGTCAAAGTCCCAGTAAGGAACCAAGTCTTCGGGCAGGTTCTTGTTGTTGAAGATGAAGTTGTATACCTTTTCGGCTTGCTCCAGATACTTGGCATCGTGTGTATAGCGGTAGCACATTGTGTAACCGTAGAATGCCCATGCTTGTCCGCGTGCCCAAGCTGACTCGTCGGCATAGCCCTGTGCAGTCTGTTTCTTGCGAACCTCGCCAGTCTCCGGATCATAATCTACTACATGATAGCAGCTGTTGTCTGCACGGAAGTGGTTCTTCATTGTTGTATTGGCGTGGCTTACTGCAATGTTATAGAAAGTAGAATCGCCCGACATCAACGAAGCTTCGAACAGCAATTCCAGATTCATCATGTTGTCGATGATCACCGGACACTTCCATCCGCGCTGTGCTTGCCATCCTTTGTCGGCATCCCATGATTGTATCACTCCTGCTCCGGGACGGAAACGGGTAGACAGAGACTTGGCAGCCTGTATGATAACCGGCTTGTACTCCTCCTTGCCCAGACGACGATAACCGTTCAGATAGCTGGAACCAATCATAAAGCCTACATCGTGGTGCCATGTCAGGTATTGCACCGAGTCAAGAGCTTCGGTATACTTCTCGGCCAGTGGGATCCATTTCTTATCACCGGTCAGCTCGTAAGTGAACCAGATATTGCCGGGGAAGAAACCGGAGCACCAGTCGTCAATAGGAATGTAATGAATACTGCCATCCTTGTCAATCGTACGCGGATTCAGTACCTTTCCTGACTTCTCGATAATATCGGTCTGCAGCGTATGTTGCGCTACCGCATTATCAATGTTGTCTTGAATAAAATCGATTTCAGTTTTCTTTTGTCCTGCACAACCGGCAAAAACAAGAAGGGCAAGCCCCAATGTTGCGAAAGCAGTTTTCATAGATAGTGGATTTATAATTTAAAATTTAGAATTGTTTCGTTGACAAAAGTAACCGTCATTTTACAAATAGACCCACCCAAATCATACAATTAAAGGCCAAAATTGTTATTTTTGCGCCTAAACGGAACAATTTGAACTAAATAACCACAAAAATATGACTGCACAAGATTTCTTTAAGAATGACCTGTTTGCCAGAAATGCTGGAGTAGAACTGCAGGAAGTAAAAAAAGGATATGCCAAAGCATGCCTGACCATCACAGCCGACCACCTGAATGCAGGAAACCGCACCCAGGGAGGAGCCATCTTCACACTGGCAGACCTGGCTCTGGCAGCAGCTGCCAATTCGCACGGCACGCTGGCGTTCTCACTCTCATCCAACATCACCTTCCTGCGCAGCAGCGGGCCCGGCGACACTCTGTATGCCGAAGCACGCGAACGCTACATAGGCCGTACAACCGGCTATTACCAGATAGACGTAACCAACCAGGAAGGTAAACTGATAGCGACGTTCGAATCGAGCGTGTTCCGGAAGGGCGATACCCTCCCGTTTACTCTGTAACTATCGAAGTCATCGGATAACGGTTGCCTCTTACACTCTTGAAGAAAGCTTTGGCCGAACCGAAATTCAGATACATATCCAACCGGATGGGCAAATGGTTGTCATCGTCGGAAATAAAGAAGGTGATGACTTCCTGCTCTTTTCCTTTCTTATACTCGACAAAGGAAAACACCAGACAGCGGTACGTCGTATCATTGTTGGCTTTCACATTCTCTTTGCCCCGATAAATCAAAGTCTGTTCCTCGACTCTGCGCCCGGTAGCCATCGGAAAGAGTATCTTGTCGCCTACTTTATAGTCGCGCGGGTCGTACGAACGTGCCTGAGCCAGAATACTCAGCATATCGAAGATACAACGCGAATCGTTATATTCCATCTCATACTTTGTACCATCCCGGTAAGTACGACGTTGCTTTACATAGGACACTCCGTCCTTGTAAGAGAACCACGCCTCGTCCACCGTATAACGCTTACCTTCTTCGGCAGCCTTACGGAAATAAAGCGGTTCCATGCGATCCGTGATGTAACAGGTCAGCGTATCACGCATCTTGAAGAAGAAATCGGTCTGCTTGCTACCTGTCGATAACAAGTTCATCCGATAAGCCGGAGCGTGATTAAAGGTAGTCGAATTTGTCGTCAGGCTGGCCAGACCTACCTTTTTCCAGATAAACTTCCAGTTGAAATACAAGTCGTACACAACCTGTTCACCCGATTTGAAAGCTTTGTTTTCGGCAGGACACTGTGCCCGGAGCGGCATGGCAACCGTCGTGCATAGCCACCCTATCACCAACAGCATCCACAGCCGTCCTTTGTTAGTAATTGCTGCTGTTACTGTTGCGGTTATTTTTTTTCTTTTTGTCTTCATCTGGTTTCTGTTTTTTAAGTACATCAGGCTTCTGCTTGTCCAATGGTCTGTCTTTTACATTCCATGTTTGGGTCAATTCGAAATTAGCCTTCAGTTCGATAACTTGCCAATAATAGAATACTTCTTCCGGCTGACGTTTAGCAGCATAATCGCCTTCCGTCCATACACCGTCACCATTCCTGTCATTGATCAGGCGTGCTCCGTATTTGCCCGGATTCAGGAAATAAAAGTCTGCTTTCCCGTCAACCACCGGAACAGAGCGCACGACCTTGTCCTGTTCGTCAAGCAAATCTACGAAAGCCAGGGAATCGGCGCCCGAAACATTAAAGAATATGGCTCCGTAATCTTCCTGCTTTTTCACCTTAAAGTCCTTTTTTATTTTATCGGTGAAAAGCCCGTACAGACCATAGAAAGCCATTGAATCGACTTCAAAGGAATAACTTCCGTCGAATTCCCAGTCTTTGCCGGGCAATACATTATATACTTTCTGGTCAAGCGAATCTTTCACCAACTCGAAAGGCAGGTCTGTCCACAGCGAGTCAACCTGTTGCCGCAAATGGATAGCCGTATCGTTTATACTGCTCAATGGTTCCTGGAAAGTCAACGTAATGTAATCGTATATATCCATAGGCGAGGGAGCATATACGTCAACTGGCAGGAAGTTAACCTGGATGGTGTCTTTATCTCCCCGTTTACGCTTCTTCTCCAACTCTTTTTCGCGCTCTTTCCGTTCTTTTTCCAGTTCCTTCTCACTCTTGGGACGCTGTTTCGACACCAGCTTCAGGGTATCGGTCCGCGGTACCAGCTGCTTCAGCGAATCGGTATAAAGATAAGAAAGACTCATCTTCAATGTATCAATCTGATAAATCAGCGAATCCTTAATCCAATAGTGCAACGTATCGTTACGTCCCGTTGTCTGTTCGATGACAAAAGCATCTTTTTCATCAAAATTCAAGCCCTTCAATACCGGCAAGCTATCGGCCGGAGCCGTAAAGTAAAGCGAGAATTCCTTGGGAGTAAGACGTTCGCTACGAGCCAGACGCTGTGAGAAACGTTTTTCCTTAAAGCAACGCAACATCACGTCATCCGGCAGATAATGCGTATAATTCCGGTCGATAATAGTATCTATCGTCAGCGAGTCGACCCACACCGTATCATGACGCAAACGTATTTCCGAAGAAGGAATAAGCAGCGAATCATTGAAAGCAATCGCTTCAGTAGGCTGGGAATAATAATAATTCTGATCGGCATCCTGCAAAGCGTAAATGCGGTATTGGCCGGCTGCAACTCCCCTGATGGAAAAGCGTCCGCGGCTGTCCGTCAGTCCCACACGGTCGAATGGCAAAGCTGTAAACGCCGAATCGGCAAGATTGGCATGCAAGCCGACCAACATACCCTTAACAGGCTCCAAGTTCTCGGCATTGAGTAACGTACCGGATATGACCATCGTATCCAATACCGCACCTGTCGAAAACGTATAGGTAAACGACTCTAGGGGATTGCCTTCGTTATTGTCCTGAATGGCGTCGCCAAAATCTATGGTATATGTTACATCTTTTTTCAGTGTATCCTGCAAGCTCACCAATACGCGCTTGCTGCTGGCCTTAATTTCGGGCTGCTGCACCTGTGGCGGAGAGATAACAATCTTTTCATTCGGCTTTTCCAGCGTGATATATTCATCGAACTCAATGGCTATCTTCTTCTTGGTGTTATGCAATGCTCCCGGCTTGGGCGAGGCCGACACAAAACGGGGAGGATCTTCATCATAAGGACCTCCTTCCAAACGTCCGATACTCGCACAAGAATAAAGTGCAGCTCCTATAACTGCAGCCACTCCTAATCGCCGAAAAAACGATTTCATCCTACTATTATAACGATTGCAATTTAACATGCTGCAAAAATAAAGGTTATCTATTAATTAGCTGTATACTTTACAGTATTTTAAACAAAAAACCTCCTTTGCTCCGCATATATATATGAAACATAGTTAAAAAAGCAAAGTATTCATACCTTATACAACAAGAAAAGAATAAATTTGCACACAAAAAACTAATTAGAGGTATTTAGTTTTCATAGGGAAGCCCCTATATATGGGCAAGAACACACACAAGCTTTGGCAAATCAATGACAATATAATATCACATAAGAGAATATAAAGAGTATGAAGAGTAGATTAGGATTATTGGTATGTTGCCTGGCACTGCTAAGCAGTTGCGGACAAGGCAACAAAAGTACGGGCAGTGCCCCCGAAATTGCAGTCATGGAGGTAAATACCACTACTGCGAACCTGACAAACAGTTACCCTGCTACAATCAAGGGTAAACAAGACGTAGAAATCCGCCCAATGGTAAGCGGTTTCATTACCAAATTACACGTAGATGAAGGTGCCGTCGTACGCAAAGGACAAGTATTGTTCACTATCGATCCCGTACAATACCAAGCTGCCGTACAGACTGCCAAAGCAACCGTAGAAACTGCCAAAGCAGCCTTAAGTACCCAAGAACTGACTACTGCCAACAAGAGAGAACTGAACAAAAAACAGATCATCAGCGACTATGACCTGAAAATGTCCGAAAACCAGTTGGCACAAGCCAAAGCCACACTGGCACAAGCCGAAGCTCAGCTCATCAATGCCAAGAACAACCTGTCGTATACTCAGGTTACCAGCCCCAGCGACGGTGTAGTAGGTACCATTCCTTACCGTGTAGGTAGTTTGGTTAGCGCTTCCATTGCTACCCCACTTACCACTGTGGCCGACATTTCCGAAATGTACGCTTACTTCTCAATGACCGAGCGTCAGTTGCTGTCAATGATACGCGAAGGAGGCACCATGAAAGAAATTCTCGACAAGATGCCTGATGTTCAGCTGCAACTTATCGACGGAACCATGTATGCCGACAGTGGACGTGTGGAAACAATCAGCGGTGTCATCGACCAGACTACCGGTTCAGTAAACATGCGTGCCCTCTTCCCCAACAAGCACAATATTCTGCGCAGTGGCGGTACAGGTAACGTTGTCTTCCCCAATCCGTTACACGACGTTGTTATGATTCCTCAGTCGGCTACAACCGAAATCCAGGACAAGCGATTTGTTTTTGTACTCCAGGCAGACAATACACTAAAAAATACCGAAATCAAAGTCTTCACTTTGGACGACGGCAAGTATTTCTATGTAACCGAAGGTCTTAAGAAGGGCGACAAAATAGCCATAGAAGGCGTACAGTCGCTGAAAGACGGACAGACAGTAACTCCGATTACCCCAGCCGACAAAGAAGCCGAATACCAAAAGGCGCTGAAAGACCAGAAAGAAGGTAACATACAGACTGCATTCAAATAACAAGTTAATGAGTTGACAAGTATAACAGGCTAACCTATCGCGAAAAGGACAATAGATATCCTCTCTTCCCCTATTTGTGTTAGCCAATTCGCCTCAAAGCCGAAAGCCCGTCAACCAAACAATAAAAGAAGAAACAATGAAACTAGATAGATTTATAAACCGCCCTGTACTATCGACGGTTATCTCCATCCTGATAGTAATCCTGGGCTTTATTGGTCTGGCAACATTGCCTATTACGCAATATCCAGACATTGCACCGCCTACGGTATCCGTACGTGCCACCTATACCGGTGCCAATGCACAGACCGTATTGAACTCTGTTATTGCCCCGCTGGAAGACCAGATCAATGGTGTAGAAAACATGATGTACATGACTTCGAACGCCTCCAACAGCGGTTCGGCTGATATCTCCATCTACTTCAAGCAAGGTACTGACCCCGATATGGCAGCCGTAAACGTACAGAACCGTGTGTCCATGGCACAAGGACTGTTGCCGGCCGAAGTAACCAAAGTCGGTGTAACCACCCAGAAGAGACAGACCTCTATGTTGATGATCTTCTCACTCTACGACGAGAAAGACCAATACAACATTGAATTCATCGAGAACTACGCCAATATCAACCTGATTCCTGAAGTAAAACGTGTTAGCGGTGTAGGTGATGCCAACGTGATGGGTGTGGACTACTCTATGCGTATCTGGCTGAAGCCCGACGTCATGGCACAATACAAACTTATTCCCAATGATGTAGTAACAGCCTTAAGCGAACAAAACATCGAAGCAGCTCCCGGACAGTTGGGTGAACGTGGAAAACAGACATTCCAATACACACTGCGCTATAAAGGTCGTTTGCAACAAACCAGCGAATTCGAGGATATTGTTATCAAAGCACTCGAAAACGGTGAAGTTCTGCGTCTGAAGGACATTGCGCGTATCGAACTGGGACGTATGACCTACAGCTTTAATAATACAGTAAACGGCCACAAGGCTGTCAGCTGTATCGTTTACCAGATGGCAGGAACCAATGCGACCCAAACCATCAGCGACATTGAAGCATTGCTCGATGACTACGCAACCCAATTGCCTGCCGGCTTGAAGATCAACATTGCACAGAGTGCCAACGACTTCCTCTTCGCATCTATTCACGAGGTAGTAAAGACTTTGATCGAGGCATTCATCCTTGTGTTCATTGTGGTTTACATCTTCCTGCAGGACATGCGTTCTACCCTGATTCCGGCCATTGCAATCCCGGTAGCGTTGATCGCCACATTCTTCGTACTGAAGCTTATCGGATTCAGTATCAACTTGCTGACCCTTTCAGCTATGGTGCTCGCCATCGCCATTGTGGTCGATGATGCCATTGTGGTTGTCGAAGGTGTCCATGCCAAGCTTGACCAAGGTTACAAATCGGCCAGAGCAGCTTCTATCGACGCCATGCACGAATTGGGCGGCGCCATCGTCTCTATTACATTGGTGATGATGTCCGTATTCGTCCCTGTAAGTTTCATGGGTGGTACAGCCGGTACATTCTACCGCCAGTTCGGTCTTACCATGGCCATTGCCATCGGTTTCTCCGCATTGAACGCCTTGACACTGAGTCCTGCCCTGTGTGCCATCTTCCTGAAGTCCCACAACACCAACGCTCCTCTTAAAGATCGTGTTGGCACTGCTACCAAGGAAGCTCGTAAAATTTTTATTGCCCGCTATGCCGACTCTTTGGGTCGTCTGATGCGTCCTGGCATAACATTGCTGTTCACTATCATCGCCATTATCGGTATGATCTTCGGTCTGTTCAGTTTCGAGAATCATCCGGTGCTCTGCGTTGTGATGATTGTCATCAGTATCCTGGCTTTGGCCGGTATGACAACCGACAAGTTCAAGAACTCCTTTAATGATTCCTATAACTCACTTCTTGGCAAGTATAAAAAGCAAGTGCTGAAATACATCCAGAAAAAATGGTTGTCGGGAGGCATTGTAGTAGCTTCCATCGTCCTGCTGGTTGTCTTTATGCAAACAACGCCTACAGGTATGGTGCCCAATGAAGATACCGGTACCATCATGGGTGCCGTAACTTTACCTCCCGGAACCTCACAAGAACGTGCTCAGGAAATTCTGAACCGTGTAGACAGCCTCGTAGCTTCCGATCCTGCCGTACAATCGCGTACTATTATTTCCGGCTTTAGCTTTATCGGTGGTCAAGGTCCTTCGTACGGTTCGGTCATCATTAAACTGAAAAACTGGAAAGAACGCTCTACGATGCAAAACTCCAACATCGTTTATGCAACCCTCTTCATGCGTGCTCAAAAAGTAATCAAAGAAGCACAGGTATTGTTCTTCGCTCCGCCTATGATTCCGGGTTACTCAGCATCTAGCGATATCGAGCTTAACATGCAGGATAAGACGGGTGGTGACCTGAACCACTTCTTCGACGTGGTCAACGCTTATACAGCCGAATTGGAAAAACGTCCGGAAATCAACTCTGCACGTACCAGCTTCAACCCGAACTTCCCGCAGTACCTGCTGAATATTGATGCAGCTGCTTGTAAGAAAGCAGGCCTTAGTCCAAGCACCATTCTTACTACGCTACAAGGATATTATGGAGGTATGTATGCATCCAACTTCAACAGTTTTGGTAAGATGTATCGTGTCATGGTACAGGCAGAACCCGACGCAACCAAGAACCTGGAGTCACTACAAAGTATCAAGGTGCGCAACGGCAATGAGATGGCTCCTATTACCCAGTTTGTTTCTATCGAGAAAGTTTACGGTCCGGATGTTATCAGCCGATTCAACCTGTATACTTCTATGAAAGTCATGGTAGCTCCTGCTTCCGGCTACACTTCAGGTCAAGCGCTGCAAGCCATTGCCGAAGTAGCTCAGCAAAATCTGCCTGCCGGTTTCGGTTACGAATTAGGAGGTATGGCGCGTGAGGAGGCAGAAACCAGTGGTAGTACAACCGGACTTATCTTTGTACTGTGCTTCGTCTTCGTCTACCTGTTGCTGAGTGCACAATACGAAAGTTACATTCTGCCGCTGTCCGTATTGCTCTCAATCCCGTTCGGTCTGTTGGGAAGCTTCCTCTTCGTCAACGGAGCCAGTGCCATCGGCAGCATCCCTGCCTTGAAGATGATTATCGGCTCTATGTCCAACGACATTTACATGCAGATTGCCTTGATCATGTTGATGGGTCTGTTGGCCAAGAATGCCATCCTGATCGTTGAGTTCGCACTTGACCGCCGTAAGATGGGTATGAGTATCACATGGGCAGCCGTACTGGGTGCCGCCGCCCGTCTGCGTCCTATCTTGATGACGTCAATGGCCATGATCGTCGGTCTGCTCCCGCTGATGTTTGCTTCGGGTGCCGGCGCTAACGGTAACCGTACACTCGGAACATCGGCCATCGGTGGTATGTTGATCGGTATGATCCTGCAGATCTTCATCGTACCTGCCCTGTTCGTAGCTTTCCAATATCTGCAAGAGAAATTCAAACCGATGGAATGGGAAGACGTGGACAACTCCGATGCAGAACCTGAGATAGAACAGTACACCAAATAATATCCAAACAGGCAAGAATGCAGAATGAGCATCCAGACATGCTCATTCTACATTCTTCATTAAAATAGCATTTATGAAGAAACAAATCATAACTTTGATGTGTGCCACTGCCCTGTTAAGCAGTTGTCACATCTACAAATCATACGACAGACCCGAAGACATCACGACAGCAGGGCTCTATCGCGACACCGTAGCCGGTGGCGATACGCTCGTTGCCGATACAGCCAATTTCGGGAATCTGCCCTGGAGGGAAGTTTTCACCGACCCGAAACTGCAAGCCCTCATCGAACAAGCACTGACCAGTAGCCCCGATATCCGCACTGCAGCCTTGAAAGTTAAAGAAGCTCAGGCTCCGTTACTGGCCTCTAAACTGGCATTTATCCCTGCATTGACTCTTTCGCCTCAAGGAACAGTCAGCAGTTGGGACAAAGGCAAAGCCACACAGACCTATTCGCTGCCCGTAACTGCCAGCTGGCAGATTGACCTGTTCGGACAACTTCTGAATCTGAAACGTCAGGCACAAGCCACTTTGGAACAAACCAAAGCCTACGAACAGAACACCCGTGTACAGCTTATCGCCAACACGGCCAATCTGTACTACACCTTGCTGATGCTCGACCGTCAGCTGGAAATAACAGAAGGAACTGCCGAGATTCTGAAAAAGAATACCGAAACGATGGAAGCCATGAAGGAATCCGGCATCTATAATACGACAGAAGCCGCTGTAGAGCAAAGCCGCGCTGCATACGCACAAGTGCAGGCTTCATTGCCTGACATCCGCACCAGCATCCGCGAGATCGAAAACTCTCTCTGCCTGTTACTGGGCGAACCGGCACACGCCATCGAACGCGGTATACTGGAAGAGCAGCAGCTTCCCAGCGATTTCTCAGCTGGCATTCCTCTGCAACTGCTTTCTAACCGTCCTGACGTAAAAGCAGCCGAACAAGCTTTGGCATCGGCTTATTACAATACCAACGTAGCACGCTCCAACTTCTATCCGCGCATTACCCTCAGCGGTTCGGCTGGTTGGACCAACAGTGCCGGTGCAGCCATTGTCAATCCGGCCAAATTATTGGCTAGTGCCGTGGCTTCGCTCACACAGCCGATCTTCCAGAATGGTGCTAACATCGCCAAACTGAAAATTGCCAAAGCCCAACAGGAAGAAGCACAGATCCAGTTCCAGACCACCCTGCTCAATGCCGGAAACGAGGTAAGCAATGCGCTCGGCCAGTATCAGGCATGCAGCCAAAAGGTAGAAGCACGCAACATGGAAGTAAATTCTGCCAAGAATGCAGCCGATTATACAAAAGAATTGTTTAACTTAGGCACGTCAACTTATCTGGAAGTGTTGTCTGCTCAGCAATCCTACCTCAGCGCACAGCTTTCCGAGGTAAGCGATACATTCAGCCGCATGCAGGCTGTCATCAGCTTGTACCAGGCCTTGGGTGGAGGAAGAGAACAGTAATTAAAAACCTAATATTATGATTAGTCCATTAGCTTATGTAGACCCTGCCGCCAAAATCGGTAAAAACGTAACCGTACAACCGTTTGCCTATATCGAAGCAGATGTAGAAATCGGCGATGACAGCATCATCATGTCCGGCGCACGTATTTTGAGCGGTACCCGCATGGGGAAAGGTAACAAAGTGCACCACGGTGCCGTATTAGGAAGTGAACCGCAAGACTTCCATTATACAGGTGAGCATACATTGCTCGTTATCGGCGACAAAAACGATATCCGCGAGAATGTAGTCATCAGCCGAGGAACGCACGAAGGACAATACACACAGATAGGCAACGAAAACTATCTGATGGATGGTGTACACCTGTGTCACGATGTGAAAATTGCCAACCATTGCGTACTGGGCATTAAAACCACAGTAGCAGGCGACTGTTGCATCGATAGTTACGTAATCTTAAGCAGCAACGTACTGTTGCAGCAAAACTGCCACATAGGAAGCTGGTCGCTGGTACAAAGCGGTTGCCGCATTTCCAAAGACGTGCCTCCCTACATCATCATGGCCGGAAATCCTGCCGAATATCACGGAGTGAACGCCATGGTACTGCAACACAAGAATCAGGTCACAGATCGCATCCTGCGCCACATCATGAATGCATACCGACTGGTATACCAAGGTAACTTCAGCATTCAGGATGCCTTGCAGAAGATTGAAGACCAGGTGCCCATGAGCGACGAGATACGCAATATCATCGACTTCATTGGCAATTCGAAAGGCATCGTGAGGTAACATCTGTCACGCAAATAACTCTAATATAAGAAAAGAGGTTGCACAATCAGCGTGCAACCTCTTTTCGTTTTTATACATTCCGTAGTGCCGTTGCACTACACATCTTAAAGCCTCATCTTATCAGTCTACCTTGACAACCTGCTGCGTAAACACCTTCACGCCTGGATAGGACGTCGGAATCTGTTCGGTCACATCTTCAAACAGAGCCATAGTAGGAATCAAGTAGTCTCTTGTCACTCCCTTCTCATTCTTATAAGGCAACAATATCAGTGTGTATTCTTTCTCTTCCAGCAGAAAGCGGTAGTACCACGGATTCTCCTCACTGCGGTCGGAGTTGACGATGAAAGTACCCTTCACCATTTCTTCCTCTTTGTCCATTTCCGTGGGATAGAAACTGAGCGTACCGCTATATGCGTCCTGAGGATTGTCAGACACCATCCGGTAGCCTCCACCTGCCTTTTTTACTGGAATAGTGGCCAAGGCTTCCTCGCGGAGTCCGGCTTTCTGTTCGTCCGTCAGTTCTTCACCTCCTGTAATAAGGACATCCATACCTCCGATAACCAGCGTCTGTTTTGCCTGGAAAACATTTACTTTCAGTACAATGGATGCACCCGTACCGTCGGTCACGGTGACGTGTGCTTCGCCCCAATCCTGCGGATAGAGAACGAACGCATTGGAATGTTTCATGTCGATTTTCAGGACAGCGTCATTGTCGCACTGCGCAGTATAGTTACCATCGCCACCCAGAATGGTGACGGAGCCTGCGCTCCCGTCTTCTTCAGAGCGGGGGAAACAGACATCTACGGTGTTGTCCGTATCAGTAGAGAGGTCGAAGCGGAGCGGATTACTCTCTTCATCGCTGCATCCTGTCAAAGCGACGATGCAAAGGAGTACAAAAAGCGTTCTCAATAAATAGGTTGTTTTCATTTTACATGGATTTTATATATCATTTTTGAGTTAATATCTGAATCTTTTTACAAATCTACTTTATGGTGAGTTTTGTTTATGCTTTTGTATATATATCCAAAACGTACTAAACTAACTTTTATAGTCTGCAAAATTATGTACTGGCGAAAGAAGAAACATTTTTTTCTTTTAGCCAATTTTAAAGTTTGTAACTCTCATAGTTTGAGGAAGAAATGAACTTCTTTATTTCTTCTTCTGTTGGAAGCTCTATCCTATACTTTTGGACAAAGATATTCGGGTCTAATCCGGCAGTGGCATACTTAACTAATGTATCTCCCTTTTCAGTACAGAGCAAAATACCGACAGGTGGATTATCATCCGGTTGCATCACTTCCGCTTTGAAGTAGTTGAGATACATATTCAGTTGCGAAGCATACTCGTGACGAAACTTGTCTATCTTCAATTCCACAATGATATGGCATTTCAAAATGCGGTGATAGAACACAAGGTCGGCAAAGAAATAATCTTCATCTATCAAGATTCGTTTTTGTCGGGCTTCAAAACAAAAGCCATGTCCCATTTCCAACAAGAAGCGTTGTAGGTTGTCAAGAATGGATTGTTCCAAATCATTTTCCGTCACTAATGAGCACTCGTTTAGTCCTAAGAACTCTAAAGTAACAGGGGTGTTGATAACATCTTTGGGTTGTAACAAGGTCACTTGCTGTTGCACTAAAGCGGATAATGCTTCTTTGTTTTTGGATAATCCGCTACGTTCGTAGTATAAAGATGCTATTTGTCGTTCCAATTCTCTTGATGACCAACAACCACGTATTGCTTCCATTTCATAGAAAGCACGTTTGACAGGGTTCTCAATTTTGGATATAAATTTTAAGTGAGAATATGGCAACCTGTTAAACAGCTTTTCAGCAGGTATATTCCAGTTATTAATTTGATTGTCTGCTGTATGCAATTTGGCACACGGTGTGTGCCGAATTGGTTCTGTGAATTCGGCGGACAATGTGTGCCGAATTTCATTTCCTGACATTATATAGTGGAATATCTGCTCCTTTAACTGTGGATAAACAAGATACAACCGCCTGAATTCACGAAATCTACGTTCGTTCAGACCTTTTGTTTTCAGCCGTTGTTCCAGCTTCTTCAACAGTTGTTCACCGTATGCGGCACGGTCTTCCCCGTTCTGTTCAAATTCCACGATATAGCAGCCCATAAGCCAGTTACGGGAAGTAAGGGCAAGGTTTACAGCATGTGCGGCCTGTGCTTGTAACGTGTTCTGAATCGTGCTGATATGTTTTACTAATGTTTCAAAGTTCATAGTTACTTAATTACTACTATGCAAAAATATAAAATCCGCCCCGTTCGTCCAACAACGCACTAAAAATCTCAACCTATGTTGAGAGTTTGTAGCACCCCGTTCGGCTACAACGAGATATGAGACGACTTCAGTCTGGCTATTTTCTTGTCATCCATGTTTGCATGAATACGTTCGAGTAGCACTTCTCTATCTTCAAACTGCCGGTATAAGTCAGCTTTCCACTCTTCCTTGGACTTTAAGAACAGTGCGGAGAAGCGGTCCGAATCCCAATGCCTGATTTCCTTTTCTATTTCCTGCTTTACTTCTGCAAGGAAACGGGCGTCATTCAAATAAGAGGCCAACACCAGTTTGAATGCAAAGATGCGGTGCCAGTTCGTGGGATTGTGTTGGGTTGCAAACGCTAAAGAAGCTTTCCGAATGCATTCACACAGGTCGCCCGACAGAATATTGTCTTTCAAGAGCATGCCAAACTGTTCTTTGGCACACTCGGCGGCTGTTGGGAACAGATATTCGTGCAATGAAGTCTTGATGAAGAACTGCATACCTTTCTTGTCATAAAGCTCCCATGAAAAAACAGGTACCTTCATTCTGCTTTTTTCCTGTTCCCACAGCGGAAGGCATTCCAAAACAACCCGATAGGCATCAGACATGACCTTCTCAAGCCTGAGCCCTATCAGAACGAAATCGGCCTTCATGTACAAAGTAGAGGCTGTGTACGGCGATAAGGTTGGGAACACCCCTTGCCAGTCATTAAGTATCTGTTTCATTTCCATCATGTATTTTTGACTATAAACATATCCGAAGATTAACCGAGATTCAGAACAGGCATAGACCACTTCTCTGTTTACTTCTTCTTCGGCATCACGGCATACACACCTTCCTGCTCCACAATCTCCCAGCCGCCTGACTCCAGCATCCGGTTCCATTTGGTCAGCGTTTCCATAATGAAGTCATACAATCCCTGACTAATGTATAGGTCCTCGGCCGAGCAGAAGGTAGGCTCCAGCCGGCCGTCGGCCACGCATAGACGCTTTTGTGCCCGCTCCAGTGCGGCCAAGTAGACCGTCTGGTTGAAAGCGTAATTCTCGTTGAAGCCGTCGCCACTCCAAGCATCAATAGCCTTCAACGACATCGGGCCGCGGGTGTCCAGAAAAGTCGTATCCGTTATGCTGGCCTTATATTGCCTTGCCTCGTCCCATAATTTTTGGCTGTGCACGCGGCGCAGACTGTCCTCACGGTGCATGTCTGTTTCATTGGGGCCTTTTGCCTCCATCATCAGTCGGTAAACAGTGGGCAATTCCCGATCGTTTCGGCTGCTTATCTGGAAGTGACCGCTTTCGATACGTGCGTTGACACGCGGCGCTGTCAGCACACTGTCCTGCCAGACAAAAGCAATGCGGCGTCCAATGGCCTTTGCAGTCTCGTCCGTCCAGTGTTTCCGCTTGTCTTCGCGTACCTTGCCTGTTATTACGTGCTTGCCGTAAGCATCGGTATCCAGTTCGAGTGCAGTAATGTCTTCCAAAGTAATGAAAGGGGCGGCATCAAGGCTGTCCGCACGTCCTTCACGGACATGGTACCAGCCGTCCGGGCGCTGAGTTTGCTGGCCTTGTACAGAAAGGGCGGGCAGTAAAGTCAAAAGGCACACACCCGCTAATTGTTTGGCTTTATTCATAGTATGACAAATAATGTTTTTTGATGTGGCAAATATAGACCTTTTCATTCATATTTTCAACAGCCACCGCCGGATGCGGCTCATGTGCGTACTTCCGACGGATAGTCAAAAGTATAAAAAAGCATGTTTTTTCCACAGTTAAAGAAAAATTTTTCTCTAACTGGAGAATATTTTTTTCCTAACCCTAAATTCCGCAGCATTTTAGTTTAACTTATTTTATAAGTACCTGAGCAACA
>ENA-OPBO01001242-OPBO01001242.1-human-gut-metagenome-genome-assembly--contig:-NODE-1242-length-18588-cov-4.932823_pt1 | contig 18588 bp, 15 predicted proteins | sample MGYA00241071_ERZ501458 | MGnify/ENA primary metagenome ERZ501458 (study PRJEB25962, sample SAMEA2042509) | human gut metagenome | biome: human gut; feature: human-associated habitat; material: faeces... | reverse complement strand
GCCGCGGCGACCTTGCCCTGGAAGAACGCGGACAGGCCGATGGCGAGACCCGCGAAGATGCCCGTAAACATGGCGAGCGCGGGATCGGCGCCAGAGGCCACGGCGCTGCGGATGAAGTTCATCAGCAGGAAGCCGTAGATGGTCTGCGTCAGGGGCGCGCCGGAGAAGGCGACCATGATGAAGGGAGCGGGCTTGCCGTTCGCGTAGCACTTCTTCCACGCGCCGACGCTCGCCTGCGCCGCGAAGCCCGCGCCGAACGCGCTGCCCATGGCGGACAGGCCCAGCGCACACGCCATACCAATAAATTCAATGCTCATAATACGTTTCTCCTCTTTTTGATTATTTTCTGATCTTATCCAGTTTTTTGAACGGTGCGTAGGCGGTGCCGGTCCACTCCATGCCAAGCTGACCGGAGAATTCCAGCAGATTCAATCGCACGCCATGGACCACCACGGACAGCAGGCCCATCACGATGTTCAGCCCGTGACCGACGAGCATGATGAGGATGCCGACGACGACCAGCGGCCCCTTGAAGCCGAGCGCCATGTTGTTAAAGCTCTGCGCGATAGCGAGCGACGCCATGCCGACGGCAAACAGTCGGATGTAGCTCATGATGTTGCCGAAGGCGCTGATGGTGTTGAGGAACACTGTGAAGGCGTTGCCAAGGCCCGCCTTGAGACCCTGCGCGAAGGTCTTGTCCGGCGACATACCGCCGAAGCACACGACCAGCACGAAGCCGAGAAGGACCACCGCGGCAATGGGCGTGAGGTTCACCTGCTCGCCGATGACGAGGTAGAGCACCACGAAGTACAGCGCGCAGATCGCGCACAGCCAACCGAGGTCGGCGACCCAGCTGAGGTCCTTCTCCCGCGTCTTGCGGCGGATGTTCATCACACACGCCAGCGAGAGCTGGACGGTGCCGAGGATGAAGCAGAATTTCATGACGCTGTTCTGCTGCTGGGTGGTGGTGACGTTGAAATACTCGGGGTAGTTCGCAAAGGTCGGAACGACCAGCGAGCGGAGCAGCGGCACGTCCATCGCGCCCTCAAGCCCGAACCAGGTGCCGGTCATCGCGCCCCAGACGATGGTGGCGATGGAGAGCACCCACAAAAGCTGCACGGCATCGGAGGGCTTCTTGCTCTTCACCGTCAGGGCCGCGGCGGTCAGCAGGAACAGGCAGCCGTAGCCCGCGTCGCCGATGATCATGGCGAAAAAGAGCGTGAAGAAGCCGAGGAACCAGAACGAAATATCGTACTCGCGGTAGCCCGGCACGGTGCCGAGAATGTCGAACACCGGCGCGATGAGCCGCGTGACCTTGGTGTACTTGATCTTGGTCGGCACCTTGTCGTCGTCTGCCGCCGGATCGTCCATCGCCCACGCCCAATGCTCCTTCGCGGCGGCGGCCTTGAAGCGCTCCGCCTCGTCGACGGGGAGGTAGCCGGTCAGCCACACGAGTCCGTCCCCACTCTCCGAGGTATTGCGCACGGAGGAGTAGTCCGCGTCGTTCTGCGTTTTGAGCAGCTGCTCGCGGAAGCTGGGCAGGTGCTTCGCGGCGGCCTTGAGCTGCGCGCCGCACTCGGCCAGACCGCGCTCACAGTCGGCGATCTCCTGCCGGTATTCGTCAAGGCTCTTTTCCGGCGGGATGAACTCGCCGGCGGCGCAGGAGGCGGGCAGCGCACCGAGGATGGCGACGGTCTGCTGCTTCCCGACCGGCGCGAGCCGCAGGAAGCGCACTTCCTCGTCCGCTTCGAGCGAAGCGAGGAGCTTTTTGTCCACGCGGCAGAAGTGCAGCTCGAAGCCCTGCGCCTTCAATTCCTTGATCTCGGCGGGGGAGAAGCTGCCCCAGCCGGCGAGCGTGTCGCACGCGCTGACCGCGGCGGCGCGCTCGGCTTCCAATGCCTTTTTGCGCTCCAGACATGCGTTGAGCTCGTCGAAGAGCACTTTAAATTGATCGTCGTCGAGCGTTTCCGCTTCGACTTCGCTCACCCCCTGCTCCTCGAGCACGGTGATGAGCCGCGAGAGCGCGGCGAAGCGCTCCAGATAGGTCTGGTCGGCGTCCGCCTTTTCCGCGAAATGGACGATGCCGAGCGCACGCAGCGCGTCGAGCAGCTCCGTTTTCTGCGTTTGCGCAGCGACGATGTGAACGACCTTCATTTTCTCGATCATCGCGCCGCCTCCTGTAGCTTTTTCTTGGCGATCTTGCCGCGCACGACCGCGGAGGTCTGCTGGTCGCCGAGGTAAATGCCGATGACGCGGATGTTTTCCCTCGCCTCGGGGATCTTGACCTTTTCAAACAGGTTCACGCGCTGCGCGGTGGAGCGCAGCTCCCGCTCGAGCAGCTCGACCTGCGTGCGCAGCGTCTTGACCAGCGCGTCCAGCCGCGCGATCTCGCGCAGCGTGACCACAGCGGTGTCCACCCAGAGTGGATAGTCCGCGACGTCGTAGGATATCTCTTCGAAGGTCAGCTCCTCAAAGACCGGCACGATCACACCGGCGATGTTGTGGTCGCGGCAGACGACGTCCTTCGGACGGATGAGCGAATCGAGCCGCATCCCCTCGGGAAAGCTGCCGTTTTCGGCGAACACCGCGATCCAGCCGTCCAGACCGTCGACGATCTTCAGCCGTTCGGCCTCGACCCTCTCAAGCTGCGCCGTCACCTGCATCACGACCGACTGGAGCTGCTGCTTTTTCAGCTGCAGCGTCGGCAGATAGCGTTGAAACTGCTTGAGCCGGTCCTTCTGGACCTTCAGTTCATTTTTTGTTAGTTTGACAGCCATACGCGCTCCCTCAGTTCAAGGCGTCCTTTTTCGGCCATCTTTCCTGCAGGAGACTGGTCTTCAGACCCGTTTCGTTCGGCTCGAAGCACTCGGCGAGGATCCCCCAGCCAAGGTCCAGCGCCTCCTCCAGAGGGATGTTCACGCTCAGGTCCATCAGCTTCGTTTCAAAGAGGTGGCCGTACTTGAGCAGCTTCTCGTCCCATTCGGACATCATGAAGCCCATGGACTTCTTCTCAAGGCTTTCCTTGTAGGCGCTGTAGAGACGGATCATGCCGTCCATCAGGGCGCGGTGGTCGCTGCGCGTCGTGCCGTTGACGTTCTGCTTGAGACGCGAGAGCGAGCCGAACGGCTCGATGTGGCCGTTCTTGAGGTAATACTGACCCTCGGTGATATAGCCTGTGTTGTCCGGCACGGGGTGGGTGACGTCGTCGCCGGGCATCGTGGTGACGCCGAGGATGGTGATGGAGCCCGCGCCCTCGAAGTCGACCGCCTTCTCATAGCGCGAGGCAAGGCAGCTGTAGAGGTCGCCAGGGTAGCCACGGTTGGACGGCACCTGCTCCATCGTGATCGCCATTTCCTTCTGCGCGTCGGCGAAGTTGGTCATGTCGGTCAGCAGCACGAGCACGCGCTTGCCGGCAAGGGCGAACTGCTCCGCCACGGCGAGCGACAGGTCGGGCACGAGCGTACATTCCACCGTCGGATCAGACGCCGTGTGGACGAACATGACCGTGCGGCCCATCGCGCCGCTCTTTTCGAGCGTGTCGCGGAAGAAGAGGTAGTCGTCGTATTTCAGACCCATGCCGCCGAGGACGATGACGTCGACCTCCGCCTGCATGGCGATGCGGGCGAGCAGCTGGTTGTAGGGCTCGCCGGAGACGGAGAAGATGGGCAGCTTCTGGCTCTCGACGAGCGTGTTGAACACGTCGATCATCGGGATGCCGGTGCGGATCATGCGCTTGGGCACGATGCGCTTGGCGGGGTTGACGGAGGGACCGCCGATGGGGATCATATTTTCGGTCAGCGCGGGGCCGTTGTCGCGCGGCACGCCCGCGCCGTCGAACACGCGCCCGAGCAGGTCGTCGGAAAACGAGACCATCATGGGCCGCCCGAGGAAGCGCACGGTGTCGGTCGTGCTGACGCCCTGCGTGCCGGCAAAGACCTGCAGGGAGACGAGGTCGCCGCTGAGCTTGATGACGCTCGCGTAGCTCTCGCCGACGAGGGCAAGGTCGCCGCTGCGCACGCCCGAGGCGCGCACGGTCACGACGTTGCCGACGATGGATTCGATTTTGGTGTAAACCTTCTGCATTCTGAAACCCTCCTTAACCCGTTACCTTGCTCCGGTAGAGGTCCGTGAGCTTCGTTTCCTGCGCCGCAAATTCCGGCGTACCGTAGACCGTGCCGTGCCAGTCGAGGAATTCCTGACGCACCTGATTGAAGAAGGCGCGGATCTCCTTTTTGTCGCTGAGTGCGTAATCGCGCGTGAGCACATCGTAGAGCACGTTGAACTCATGCGCCTGACGCTCCGGCTCGCAGGCCGCGTCGATGGGATCGAAGGAGTTCTGCTGCAGGTACACGGCGTCGAGCAGCTCGCCCTTCTGGTAGAGGATGTAATCCTCGGCCGAGGTGCCCTCTTCGCCGATGACCTTCATCATCTGATTGATCTCGCTGCTGCGGCGGAGGATGCCGCGGGCCTCCTCCACACGCGCCATGTCCACCACGCCCTGATACTTTGACCACGAGTCGATGGGGTGGATGGAGGGATACTTGCGCGCGTCGGAGCGCTCGCGGGAGAGGCCGTGGAACGCGCCGACGACCTTGAGCGTCGCCTGCGTGACCGGCTCTTCAAAGTTGCCGCCCGCGGGGGAGACCGTGCCGCCGATGGTGACGGAGGCGATTTTGCCGTTTCTCAGCCGGACCTTGCCCGCGCGCTCATAGAACGCGGCGATGACGGATTCGAGGTAGGCAGGGAAGGCTTCCTCGCCGGGGATCTCCTCCAGTCGACCGCTCATCTCGCGCATGGCCTGCGCCCAGCGGCTCGTGGAGTCCGCCAGCAGCAGGACGTTGAGTCCCATCTGGCGGTAATATTCGGCCATCGTCACTGCCGTGTACACGGACGCTTCACGCGCCGCGACCGGCATGGACGAGGTGTTGCAGATGATGATGGTACGCTCCATCAGCGAGCGGCCCGTGCGCGGGTCGGTCAGCTCGGGGAACTCCTTGAGCACCTCCACGACCTCGCCGGCGCGCTCGCCGCAGGCGGCGACGATGACGATGTCGACGTCAGCGTTCTTCGCCTCCATGTGCTGCAGCACGGTCTTGCCCGCGCCGAAGGGGCCGGGCACGCAGAAGGTGCCGCCCTTGGCGACCGGCAGGAAGGTGTCGATGCAGCGGATCTTGGTCACCAGCGTCTCGTCGGGACGCAGACGCTCCTCATAGCAGCGGATGGGCTGCTTGACCGGCCAGGAAAAGACCATGCTCAGCGCCTTCTCCTCGCCCGCGCCGTTTTCCAGCACCGCAACGGTGGAGCGGACGTGATAGACGCCCTTTTCCTTCACGCTCTTTACGCGCCAGCCCTCGTCCTTGAGGTCGAAGGGCGCCATGATGAGGTGCGTGAACTGCCCCTCCGGCACGCTGCCGACCGCGTCGCCCGCGAGCACGGCGTCGCCGGGCTTGACGCAGGGGGTGAACTCCCATTCCTTATCGGGGATGGGGTCAAGGTATACGCCGCGCTCGAGGAAGAAGCCGCATTGCTCGGCAAGCTTCGGCAGAGGATTCTGCAAGCCGTCGTACACCTGCGTCAGAAGGCCGGGGCCGAGCTCGACGCTCAGAAGCTCGCCGGTCAGCTCGACCTCGTCGCCGACCTGAATGCCGTTGGTCATTTCATAGATCTGCATACTCACGGCGTCGCCGCTGATGCGGATGACCTCGCCCTTGAGGCGGTCATTGCCGATCTTGACGAAGCCGACTTCGTTTTTCCGCACGGAGCCCGAGAACCTCGCCGAAACGAGGTTGCCGTTGACTCCGGTCACATAGCCTGTCACTTTCTCCATTTTGTTTCTCCCGTTTTCTTATAGGCTGAATATCTGCTGGCGGACCTGTCCGAGCAGTGTGTCGAAGGCGGCCTTGCCCTCGTCATGGCGGAACACGCGCTGCCGCTCGAGCAGCTGCAGCTTCAGCGCGTAGCCGTAGAGCGCGCAGTCGTCGAAGCTGTGCAGTCCCACCAGCTCATCCAGCCGGTCAAATTCCAGCGCGAGCAGCAGCCGCTCGCCCTCGAGCGGGTCCTTTGCGTTCACTGCCGCAGTGACGGTCTGCGTCACGGCGGCGTCGCGCTCGTTCGGCGCGGCACAGCTCTCGCCGCGCTTCACACGCCGCTGATAGGTCAGCTCGCCCTGCAGCACGCGGTAGAAGGCCGCCCACCGGCTCACGAAGCCGCCGTCCTCCGAGCGCACCGTCAGCTCCTCGAGCGAGCGGTAGACCCTGTCGCTCACCGCGCCCCGGCATTGGTCGAGAAATGCAGCGTAATCCAGCGGCGGGGCGTCGCCCGCGCGGAGCATCGGCAGGCTCGAGATCAAGTAGTAATAGGAAGCCAAGAGCGTCCCTCCTTAAATGTACAGCTCGCGGAAGAAGGGGGCGAGCTGCTCCGCCAACTCCTCGTCGGAGCAGTCGATGTAGCCCGAGCCGTCCTTGGTGCACAGGCGGAAGCCCGTGCGGACCTTTTTGGAGAGCCGCAGCTCCAGCCCCGCCTTGAGCTCGCCGGCGAGCTCGCTTTTGAGCGCGTCCGTGACGGAGGCGACCTCCGCGGCGTAGGCGGAGGCGTCCTCGCCCTGCAGCGCGGAGGTGATGAGCGCGGCGAGCGCCTTGTCGTCGAGCGCCTTATGGGTATCCTGCGCGAGCAGCTTCGTCAGCTCCGCGCCGATCTCCTGCCGGAAGGCGAGCACCGCGTCGCGCTTCGCCTGCTCCGCGCTGAGCTGAGCGCTGGCCTTGAACACGCCGATCTCCGCCTGCGCGTCCGCACGCAGCTTGTCCGCCTCGCTCCTCGCGTCGGCGACGATCTTTTCCGCCTGCGCCTTGGCGTCGGCAAGGATCTGCGCGGCCTCGCGGTTCGCGCTCTCGATGCCGTCCTTTTTGATGGAGGATACCAGATCCTGAATTTGAAGCTCCATAAAATCCGCCTTTCTGTGTTTATGTGAGTAAAATTTCGTAATCAAACTAAAATATAGCGCACAACACCAAAGAAATCAAGAAAATGCAAAGAAATAGAATGATTCATTTTTTCAATAATGCCTAAAAACCGGGTAATAATGCGGAAAATATTATAACCGTCCGTGCGGGAGCCTAACCGCCGCCTTGCTCTTCCTATGTCGGTGTGCTATACTAGGCCTGTTATAAAAGAGAAAAGGAGAACGCTTCCCATGCCTGCCTTCGATCCGCTGACCTACCGCTATGCCTCGCGGCGCAATGTCGTCTACGCCAAAAATGCCGTCGCCTGCACGTCTGTGCCGCTCGGCGCACAGATCGGACTGGACGTGATGAAATCCGGCGGCAACGCCGTGGACGCCGCTGTGGCGATGGCCGCGGCTATGCCGCTGCTCGAGCCGACCGGCAACGGCCTCGGCTCGGACTGCTTTGCGCTCGTGTGGATCGAGCGGGACAAACGGCTCTACGGCCTCAACGCCAGCGGTGTCGCACCGATGGTGCTGAGCGCGGAGAAGGTCCGTGCGATGGGCTATACAGAGATGCCGAAGGCCGGATGGCTGCCGACGATGGTGCCCGGCGCACCCGCAGGTTGGGCGGAGCTGAACCGCCGCTTCGGCACGAAGCCGCTCGCCGAGCTGTTTGCGCCTGCCATTTCCTATGCCGAGGAGGGCTATCCCGTGCCGGTGAACATCGCGCGGCAGTGGGAGCGCGACAGCCGCCGCATTGCCAAGGCGATGGCGGAGAACGCCGCGCCGCACGAATACTGGTGGCAGAGCTTTATGAAGCCGGACGGCACGCCCTACCGCGCGGGTGAGCTGTTCCGCCTTCCGGACTACGCCGCGACGCTGCGCTCCCTCGCCGCGACGGACTGCGAGAGCTATTACCGCGGCGCGCTGATGGAGCGGATCGTCGCGTTCTCCCGCGCGACCGGCGGGTACTTCTGCGAGGACGACTTCCGCAATTATCGCCCCGAATGGGTCGAGCCCATCACGCAGGAATACCGCGGCTATACGGCCTGTGAGATCCCGCCGAACGGCCACGGCATTACGGTGCTCATGGCGCTCGGCATCCTGAACGGCATGACCATGCCGGAAAATCGCGAGAGCGCCGAGCACTATCACAAGGTGATGGAGGCCATCAAGCTGGCCTTTGCCGACACGAGGACCTACGTCGCCGACCCGCGCTATATGAAAACAAAGGTCAGCGAGCTGCTGGATCCCGCCTATCTCGCCGCGCGCCGCGCGCTCATCACCGACCGCGCGCTGGAGCCGAGGGCGGGCGACCCGCACTGCGGCGGCACCATCTATCTCTGCACCGCCGACCGCGAGGGCAACATGGTCTCGTTCATCCAGAGCAATTACACCACCTTCGGCGCGGGCGTCGCCGTGCCGGGGACGGGCATCTCGCTCCAGAACCGCGGCGCGAACTTCTCGCTCGACCCCGCAAGCGACAACTGCCTTGCCGGCGGCAAGAGGTCCTACCACACCATCATTCCCGGCTTCCTGCTCAGGGACGGCGCCGCCGTCGGTCCGTTCGGCGTGATGGGCGCGTTCATGCAGCCGCAGGGTCAGACCGAGGTCCTTGTCAACACGCTCGATTATCACATGAACCCGCAGGAGGCGCTTGACGCGCCGCGCATCCAATGGATCGGCGGCAGGAGGCTCGAACTGGAGCGTGAGGCGGGCGAGGCCATTGCCGACGAGCTGCGCGCGATGGGCCACGAGGTCACGGTCGTGGACGACCGCATTTCGATGGGCCGCGGTCAGATCATCTGGCGCGGAGAGGACGGCGTTTACACGGCGGGCACCGAGCCGCGCTGCGACGGCGCGGTCGCCGCGTGGTAAAGGAAGTTGCCGCAGACAATAATAAGGAAAGAGCCGCGTTCCCGGTGCAGGGAACGCGGCTCTTTTTGCGTGCTTGCGGCTTGGCGTGCGGACTGCGGTCGTGTCTCAGAGGTTGGCGTGCTCCATCAGGTCGATGAGCACGCGGATGCCCTGCAGATAGGCGCGGACCAGAATGCGCTCGTTCGTCCCGTGGACGCCGGAGGCGGCCTCCTCGGGCTCCACCATGAAGGGCGAGCAGCGCAGGCAGGTGTCGCAGATCTGCTCGTATTGGTGCGCGTCAGTCGCGCCGACGGTCATGGACGGAACGAACACCACGTCGGGGTAGTAGCGCCGCATACTATCCACCACCGTGCGGTAGCCGTAGCCATCGCGCCGGGCCGTGGCGGAGGGATCGTTGGCCTGCTGGTAGCGCAGCTCCACGGTCGGGTCCTGCACCGCCGCGCGGCAGTGCGCCATCACGTTCTCGACCGTGTCGCCGTCGGCAAGACGGAGGTTGATGACCGCCTGCATATCCTGCGGCATCACGTTGCAGGCCCTGCTGCTGCCCTGAATGACGGTGGGAGCGATGGTCGTGGTGACAAAGGGAAAGAGCGCGGGGGACTGATAGCAGTAGGCGGCGATGGCGTCCGCGTTCGCGCGGACGTCACGCGTCAGCGTTTTGAGCGGCTCGGCGGTGATGTAGGGCGCGAGCGTTTCAAACGCGCCCATCATGGCGGGATTGAGCCGCACGGGGAAGGGGCTGCGGACGATGTCCGCGATGGCGCAGGCGAGATGGGTGAGCGAGGTGCCGCCGTAGGGGCGGCTCGAGTGCCCGCCGATGGAGCGGACTGTCAGCTCCAGATCGGCATAGCCCTTCTCCATCAGATCGACCTGCGCGATGGAAAGGTCGGGCGCGCCGAAGGCCGCGCCGGATTCGATCTTGCCGCCGCCCTCGTCTAAAACGAATTCCAGCGTCACGCCCTGCGCCTTGAGGTGGTCGGAGATCGCCAGCGCGCCGGTGTTGAGCGTCTCCTCATCGTCACCGAAGGCGAGGTAGGCCGTGCGCCGGAAGGTCCTGCCGCGGGCGAGCAGATACTCCGCAGCCTCGAGCACGCCGAAGACCTGATTTTTGATGTCGAGCGTGCCGCGGCCCCAAATGAAGCCGTCCGCCACCGCGCCGGAGAAGGCGGGATAGGTCCAGTCCTGCTCCGTGCCCTCGACCACCGGCACCACGTCCTGATGGGACATATACAGGCAGGGGCGCAGCGTTTCGTCGCTGCCGGGGAGGGTGATGAGCACGGCATGGTGGCCGAGCCGCTCAAAGACGCCCGCGCGCATGATGTGGGGATAGCTCGCCTTCATGTGCGCGTGGAGCTTGTCAAACTCGCTATAGTCGGTCAGACTGTGGTCGGCATAGTTGATGGTTCTGCATTGGATTGCCTGCGAAAGACGCGCGACCGCGCCCTCGGCGTCTAAGTCGGGATAATTGCCCTCGAGGGCAAAGAAATCGGCGATCTTCTTCGTCATGCCATTTTGTCCTCCAGATAGCGGCTGAGAAATTCGCGGGTACGGCTCTCCTTCGGGTTTCCGAAGACCTCACGCGGCGAGCCCTGCTCTAAAATGACGCCCTGGTCCATGAATACCACGCGGTCGCTGACCTCCTTGGCAAAGGCCATCTCGTGCGTCACGACGACCATGGTCATGCCCTCCTGCGCGAGGTGCTTCATCACATCGAGCACCTCGCCCACGATCTCGGGGTCGAGGGCGCTCGTCGGCTCGTCGAAGAGCATGATCTCGGGCTCCATGCACAGCGCCCGCGCGATGGCAACGCGCTGCTTCTGCCCGCCGGAGAGGCGGCGGGAGTCGGCGTGGATGAAATCCTCCAGCCCGACGGCCTTGAGGTGACGGATGGCCGTCTCCTCGGCCTGCGCCCTTGGAATGTGCCGCACCGTCATGGGCGCGAGCGTGCAGTTGTCCAGCACGGACTTGTTGTTGAAAAGGTTGAAGCCCTGAAACACCATGCCGATCTTCTGCCGCAGGGCATTGAGGTTGACCTTAAGGTCCATGAGATCCTGCCCGTCGAACCAGATGTGGCCGGAATCGGCTTCCTCCAGCAGATTGATGCAGCGCAGCAGCGTGGACTTGCCGGAGCCGGACGCGCCGATGATGCACACGACCTCGCCGCGGTCGACCTCTAAGTTGATGCCCTTGAGCACGTGGAGGTCGCCGAAGGACTTTTCGAGCTGTTCGATTTTGATGATGGGATCGTTCGTCATAGCGTCCTCCTGTCAGTTTGAGCTGGGAAGTCCCAGATCGACAGTTTGATTGCCCTGACGCCGCTTCGTGTTGTCCGGCGCGGTCATCCTTCCCGTGATGGCCTTGAGCAGGAGCGAGGAAAGATACGTCAGGAACAGGTAAACGGTGGCGGCGATGAGGTAGCACTCGGTGCCCTTATAATAAATGCCGGCGACCGAGCGGGTCATGAACATCAGGTCGGATACGCCCAGCACGCACAGCACGGAGGAATCCTTGATGTTGATGATGAACTCATTGCCGATGGCGAGCAGCGAATTTTTGATGGCCTGCGGGAAAACGACTCTGCGCATGGCCTGCCAGTGCGTCATGCCGAGCGAACGCGCGGCCTCCATCTGCCCCGCGTCGACGGCGAGGATGCCGCCGCGCAGCACCTCGGCAAGGTACGCGGTCGAGTTGAGCGAGACCGTGACAAGACCGGAGATGAAGAGCGACCAGACGCGGTTGATCTCCGTGACGCTCATGCCGGTGCGCTTGAAGAGATTGAAGATCGCGTAGTAGAAGATGAGGGACTGCACCATCATCGGCGTGCCGCGGATGACGAAGATGTAGAAGCGGGCGAATTTGTTCGCGACGATCTTGATAAGCTTCACAAAGTCGTTGTTGCGCTTGTCGGGTTCCTGAATGCGGAGAAAGACCATGAGAAGCGCCAGCACGAACGCAATCGCCGTGCCGGCCAGCGCAAGCTGAACGGTCGTCCACACGCCGGTGACGAAGAGCGAGCGCTGGTTGTAGGCCATGTAGACCATGGAGGAGAGCGTGCCGGTGGGGTTGCTCTCGGCGTGGACGGCGGCGTGGACGACGTAGGCGAGCTTGAGCACGAAGCGGTCAAGCGCGAGCAGCGCGGCAGCCGCGGCGTCCAGATAGGAGAGATAGCGGCTCAGCCGCACGAGGGCCGGACGCTTGAGAATGGTTTCGCCGTAGCTGCTCCAATGCGTCCATTTCACGAGCAGCGCCAGCGTGCTGACGACCAAAAAGAAATAGCAGACCGCGGCGAGCGCCGTACCGGGCACGGAGCCGGCGGGCAGAAAGCTGTACGGACTGGGCGCGGAATACCACAGGCTCAGGCCGACGAGGGCGATGACGCTGCCGCCCAGATAAACATAACGGTGGTCCTGTGCGATGAAGCTCTGACCGCGGGACGCGGGGGTTCCTCTCATGGTGCTTCCTCCTTATGCGGCGTGGAGCCGTCGGTTACTTCGGCTGGTTGGCGACGGCGGTGTTCCACATCTCGGTGCGCGCGTCGCTGTCGATGGTGGCAAGGATCTCATTGATCTGCGCGAGCAGCTCGGTGTCGGACTTGCGCAGGCCCACGCAGGAGCCCTTGGCGGGCAGCGTGAAGCCGCTGCCCTCGCTGAAGGTGATGAGACGGAAATCGGGATTCGAGGCGAGGTAGCCCGGGGCGCTCTCCTCGTTGATGACGATGGCGTCGCAGGTGCCCTGCTGCAGGCGGGAGATCATGTCGGGTACGCTGCCGACGGGGCTGAGGTGCTCGACGCCCTCGATCTGGTCGATGACATCGTCGAGCGCGGTGCCCTGCTGACCGAGCACGGCGGCGCCGGAGAAGTCCTGAATGGAGGTCGCGTTCTCATACGGCGAGCCGGCGAGCACCATCATGCTGTAGATCGTCTCCTTGTACGGGTCGGAGAAGTTGATGGATTCGCGGCGCTCGGCGGTGTCCATCATGCCGGCGATGATGGCGTCGATCTGACCCTGATTGAGCGCGTCGATCAAGCCGTCCCAGCTGAGCTTGACGATGACCAGCTCCTTGCCGAGCTGATCGGCGAGGATGCGCGCGATCTGCACGTCATAGCCCTCGGCGTAAGCGCCGGCGACGTTTTCCACGGGAACGTTGGTGTCGGTCGCGGCGCTCTCCTGCCAGTTGCTCGGCGCGTAGGCGCATTCCATGCCGACGCGGAACTGGCTGCTTTCAGCCGCGGGTGGATCGGCTTCTTCGGCGGGGGTGTTCGTGTCCTGCGCGGGAGACGTCGTGCCCGCGCCGCAGGCGGTGAGGGCGAGCAGCATGAGGGCTGCGAGCAGGGTAGCGATGGTTCTTCTGAGGTTCATGGTGTTGCTTCCTTTCTGAATGGAAATTGGCTCCGTGGGGGGAGTCGGCCCTTCGTTGTCCGCGCCAACGAGTTCGGAAACAGAAAAAGCCGTAAATGCTCGCGTGGAGCATTTACGGCAAATGATCTGCAATACCGGCAAAACCGAAAACGGCTTGCCGACTCTTCGATAGCGCTCCACAAATTGTGACAGTCCGGCGGATCTTCTCCGACGAGCCAGCAGAAAACGGCACAGGAACCGTTCCCCACTTCGGCGGCTTCCCCTTTCCCTTTGTCCCGGATCTCTGCTCCGTACGGACTCGGTACTCTTGTCGGCCGCGCCTCTATCTCGCTCAACTGAATTGAGCCTATTCAATTGTTGACGTGAAGATACTACGGCGGCGCGCAAATGTCAAGCCCCCGCGGAGCAGTTCTCAAATTCTTGACAATCTTGCGCCGAAAATCCTCGCGGCCTTGTAGAATTTTACCATTCACACGGTTATTTATGCGCGGCAAAAGCGCGCGAAAAGGCTCGAAACGACCGCTTAACAGAATATTTATGCTCTCTGCCGCTCTGCGCCCTCCGTTTTAGGACGCTTTAACATAGCGCAAAGCGGGCGCTTTGCCAAGTAAATACGGCAGCGACGCGAAGCGGCAAGACGGGTTTGGCGAAATGCACGGATTCTCGAAAAATGTCGCGCGAAATTTGTCATTTCCTTACAGGAAAAAGGTTGATTTTTTTACACGGACGTGCTATGATATCGCCATAAAGTGCAAAAAGGGGCCATGGCCCCTTTTCTGTTCCCGACCGGGAACAGATGTGCTGTGCTCGCCCGCGGGGAGCCGCGGAGAATATACATTGTAGGAGGACCTTTTATGAAACGCAAATTGCTATCCGTTTTGCTGACGCTTTGCCTCGCGTTCAGCCTGCTGCCCACCGCCGCCCTGGCGGACGGCGAAGGCACGCCTGCGCTGGCGGAAGTGTCCGCGGCGGCGGGGACTGCGCTGCCTGCGGCAGTAGACGGCGTTATCACGTTGGAAAATGGCACCTATGTTATGTCTGAGGACACAACTGCTACTATCAAGGTTCCAAATGGTAAGAATGCTACGCTTGATCTGAACGGCAAGACATTGACGAACAAAACGGGTGAACACACCATTATTGTTGAAAATGGTGCAACGCTGACCATCACTGGCAACGGTATCGTAGATAATGTGTCGCACGGAAAGGGCGCAATCGTCAACTCCGGCGAGGTTACCTTGAATGGCGGCACCTTTAAGCGTTCTGCCGAAAAGGGTACCTATTCCTCCAATGGCAACGGCGGAAACAGTTGGTACACCATTGCCAACTACGGTACCATGGAAATTAACACTGGCGTTACCGTTGAAAACGCTGGCGGTTATTCCAGCATGATCCGCAATGGCGGCGATGTAACTGCCGATTGCAATTTGACGATCGAGGGCGGCAATTTTGCCGGCGGCATCAACACGGTCAAGAATGATTCCTTTGGTGTACTGACCATCAATGGTGGTAATTTCTCTAATACTGCCCAGTACGTCATTATGAACTGGAACAAGGCTGAAATCACTGCTGGCACGTTCCGGACTTTGGATACCGCTTCCGCGGTACTGTTCACCTCTGCTTATGGTGGCGATGCCAATACCATCGGCAAGCTGAGCATTTCTGGCGGCGAATTTAAGCACGCCAGCGATACCCAGGAAATGATTGTGGACCATTACGATGAAACCAACAAAGGCAACGCAGTGGTAACCGGCGGCAAATTTGATGCTGACATTTCCAAGTACATCCCCACTGATTATGTGCAGTCTGCCGATGGCACCGTGGAGAAATTGGGCGAGACCAACGCAGTTGCCAAGGTCGGCGGTACCTATTATAAGACGCTGGCTGACGCTGTTGCCGCCGCGCAGGACGGCGATACCATCACGCTGCTGAAGGACGCGGAGTTGACCTCCACGCTCAATCTTGCAAATAACATCACCATCGACGGTCAGGGCAAGTACACGATCAAGGCTGCCAACAGCTTTACTGTCGGCAGTGATAACAAAACCTACTGCGTTCTCTACGTTTCCGGCGAGGTCACGCTGAAAGATGTTACAGTTAACGGCAATGAGAAGTGCCGCGTGATTTTCTGTGATAAGGGTAAGCTGACCATCGACGGTGCGACGATCACGAACGGCAAGGCTCCTAACTTTATCGGCGGCGTTTACATGACCAGCAGCGCGTCCTTTGAAATGAAGTCCGGCAGCATTACTGGCAACAAGAACGCTAAAGGGTATCAGAATGACGAGTACCTGCAGTACAGTTCCGATTTGTGGATCGGCGCCAATGCCAACGGCGCGCTGACTGCGATCAACGGCGGCACGATCGGTAACGTGTTTGTAAACGCCAATGCGTGGTCGGCCAGCAATCCTGGCAGCTTCACGATGAACGGTGGTACGGTCACCAATCTCTATGTGGAGCATGATGCCAACTACGGCGCAACATTCAAGTACAACGATGGTACGATCGAGCATTTGTATCTGTCCAAAGAAAACGGAAATGGTCAGTCCATTGAAGTCACGCCGGTTAAGGGCGTGATCTATAACGGCGGTGTCAAGGAACAAGACTTAGTCACGCTTACCATGAAGTATAACGATGGCGCAACTGCTGACAGCACATACAATGTGGCCAGCGGCACGACCATCACCCTCCCCACGCCCAGGCGCAGCGGCTATACCTTCAACGGCTGGTATGACGGCAGCAAATTCTACGCCGCCGGTGCCTCCTACACGGTTTCTGCCACGGTTACCTTGAATGCCTCCTGGAGCTACATTTCCTCCGGCAGCAGCTATGACCCGACCTACTCCGTCTCTACCCCGAGCAAGACCGAGCACGGCACCGTGACCGTCAGCCCGAAGAGCGCCAGCAAGGGCGACACCGTGACCGTCACCGTCAAGCCCGACAGCGGCTACGTCCTCGAGACCCTGACCGTCACCGACAAGAACGGCAACGAGCTGACGCTCAAGGACAAGGGCAACGGCAAGTACACCTTCACCATGCCCGCCGGCAAGGTCGAGGTCAAGGCGACCTTCATGGAGGACAACTCCATGCTGAACTTCTTCTACGATGTGCCCAACAACGCCTACTTCTATGAGGCTGTCAAGTGGGCGGTCAAGAACGGCATCACCGACGGCGTGGGCAACAATCTGTTCGCTCCCGAGCAGCCCTGCACCCGCGCGCAGATCGTCACGTTCCTGTGGAGAGCGTTCGGCAAGTAAATAGACGAGTTGGTAGTGCCATGCCACTACAAGAAGGAGGAGACGCATCTGATGCGTCTCCTCCTTTTCATGTTTGTCACACATAATTGGGTTACAGCTTGAATGATTTTATATCAATCATAATTGGAAAGCTCAATTCCTCTGTCATTCGTCGAACACATTCTTCCGTTTCTGCACCCACCTCACTAATTACCATATGCGTATGATTCGCATTCCAGCCACATAGGAGAAAGCTACCCTGCTCCGTCAACTCGACTGTACGCCATACGGGGCAACTGCCATCGAACTTGACGGAGCAGCCGATCATCTTACAGTGCAATGGCATTGTAGGTTCCGGAAGCCTCATAACCACGCAGACTCGGTCAGCAGAATGGAAATCCGTTACAGTAAAGTCGGCAGAAGAATATTCAACGAAGTCTCTTGTGCCTTTCGCATCCGGCTCGATATAGTTATACGCTGTTGCCAAAAGCTCGCCTCTCTTTTCTATCGCATACTGGGTGAAGCGTTTTGGCTGAGCATAAAAGGTGTATGGCAAATGCTCGTGCTCGTTATAGTACCTCTGTAATGCAGCGCTATACATTTTTTCCCTCCTCACAAGTTTCTCCAATGTCATGGGCTCTAAAGTAGATCCCTCAATGGCACCTTTCGTTCCACAAACCAACGGCCTATCGTATTACCCGTTAGATTGGTGGATCGTTCAAAATAGAGATATGTTCTTGCACCATTGACTTGGATGGTGTAACGATCGCCTTGCCCGCCGGCTTTTGCAGCATAGGCTGGGCGAATATCGATCACGCGGTCTATTTCATATTTCTGGCCATCCTCCCAGATGATTTCCCTGGGCAGCATTGTCCCATCCGAACGATGCTCTACAAAAACGCTCACATAGACCTTATAAGCCTCACCTGGTAGCATACTTAACTCAACGGCTGCTCCAGATCTCGCTTGAGGAAATCCCCATGCGCAATATACGGAGCTATGATTCTTATACCTTGGCATTGTAGAATCCGGAGCTTGAAGTCCAGTAACTCAGGTGGCACATACAAACACTTCGCTGTCTGATAAAAGTCCATTTGCATCTCCAGCGCTTCTAAGACGGTGTCATCGCTGAGCATGAACTCCGCAGCAAACACATTTGCCTCATACTCCATTCGATTTGTATCCTCAAACATCGCAAACTCATGGAAGGTGTTAATGGCAGAATCGCTGTGGAGGACTGCATGCCCAAGCTCGTGCGCAATGATGATCCGTTGAATGCTGTCGGGCAAATCACTGTTGATTACAATCAGTTTGCACCGAGAAGAAACCAGGAAAAAGCCCTTGCAGGAACGGGGACTCTTTCCCATTGGACGATCCATCACCTGGATATCCAAATACTCGCAGATCTCATACGGGTCATCTGTCTGATATTTCATCTTCAATCGACTTACTTCCTGCCTAATCGTCATCGTCAGCAATCCACTCGCCTCACTTCAGAAAGTAGTTTTCTATTATACAGCCTGACAGTACCACAAGGGTTGTCCAAAAATCCGTACACTCAGATTATTCCTGCTTACTTTTTGTAGTCTTTACGGGTGAACTTCTCGCTGGCTCGCTGCTTATTAGCAAAATACGCCTCAGTGACTGCTTGGAAGAAAAGCTCCTTATCCTGCTCAGGGACATCTCCACCAGCAAAGAGAGCACGCGTTTGTGTCAGCAGCTGCTCTACATCAGTTGCTCCTTTACGGCCATAGGCTGCTCTTGCGCTCTCGATGTATGGTGCCTCTTCAAGTCCATAGTTGGGATCTACGATCTCATCGTTGCTTAGATATGCCGTGGAAACACCCAGCACCTCTGCCAACCTCTGAAGATTTACACCGCGAGGCATTACACCTTGTTTTTCGTATTTGGTAATCGTGCGTAGCGTGACACCAATCTTATCGGCCAGCTCTGTTTGCGTGCGGCTCTCTCGAATCTTTTCACCAGTCGTCTTCATAACCGTCTCCTCTCGCAGGTTTGGAAAGTTTTTGAAAGTTCTATTGACAAACCATTTTCTGACCTGCTATTTTGTTATTAGAACTTATTAGAACTTAATAGAACTCGGTTGGAACTTTATGCTCATTATATTCTGCGAACTGGAACTTGTCAATAGGAACTTTTAGGAACTTGATGGAA
>ENA-OPBO01001240-OPBO01001240.1-human-gut-metagenome-genome-assembly--contig:-NODE-1240-length-18608-cov-24.781114_pt1 | contig 18608 bp, 15 predicted proteins | sample MGYA00241071_ERZ501458 | MGnify/ENA primary metagenome ERZ501458 (study PRJEB25962, sample SAMEA2042509) | human gut metagenome | biome: human gut; feature: human-associated habitat; material: faeces... | reverse complement strand
TTGCGGTAATGAGATGAGGTGCTGGTTCGTTCCGTACTAGCGAAAATAAAATCAGATCACTCTCGAGTGTTTGATTGCTTCGACATCTCTCTATCAATTAACAGAGCAAGAGTACATACTTTGGCTCAATTGATTGGTGGAGTATTTGTTTTGTCGCTTCTTGCGTCCAAAGAGCCTGAGTATGCCGTATTCGTTCGGGCTTATTCTTTTGGCGGTTAGCCTATTGCTGCAAGGTTGGAGCGAAAAATACGACCGCACTAACAATCAAATTATTGCAAGTATGATAGTAGCAAAGTACAGAGAAAAGTCCTGCGTTGGAGATTTTTCACTCCATCCGCAGGACTTGATCTTGCAAGCAATCAAGGCAACCGCCATACCTTTGCCCGACCGATTACGGCTTCAGGTCTTTGAGGAAAGTTCGCCTATAAAGGTTCAGATTGCGTTTTGTCTTGCTGTGCTATTGACTCACAATAACCCTCAAAGGCAGAATGCTCTCTGTCAGTGAGTGCAGTCATATCCTCTTGTATCTTGTGGTCGGTTATCTTCCCGTAGATTTGTGTTGTGCCAATATTGCTGTGTCCGAGCATCTTGCTGAGCGTTTCCATTGAGATCCCGTTGGATAGGCAAATTGTGGTTGAAAATGTATGGCGAGCCATATGAAAGGTCAAACCTTTCTCTATTCGGCATATCTGACCAATGTTCACACAAGCTAAAGACGCCTTGCGGGTGGTTAGGTTAGGAAATATCAAGTCGTCTACTTTCTTGTCTTTGATATAGAATGAAAGGATTTGCTTGGCAATAGGCAAAAGTGGAATGATAGCTTCTACGTCCGTTTTCTGCCTTTTGATGCGGATTTCCTCCGTGCCGTCTGGATTACGGATGATATGCTTTAGCCTGAGCCGTTGCATGTCCACACGTGCCAGACCAGTAAAGGCACAGAAAAGAAAGAGCTGCCTTGCCCGTTCGAACTGCCTGTCAATGATGGGTGTTTGTAATACTCGTTGGAGCTCCTCCGTAGTGAGATAACGCCTTGTGCGGTGTGGCAGTTCTGCCTTGTAGTCCGCAAACGGATCGATACGGATATACTTCTTCTGCTGACCTATTCCGATAAGCTTTCTTAGGAAAATGACTACAATCTGAATGGTGGCAAGGGAAAGGTTGCGCTCTGATTTGAGATAGAAGTCCATCCCCTCGATAAAGCCGTAGTCCAACAATGAGTAGCGAATATCCTCCAGTCCCAATCGTTCACGCAGATAAGCCTCTATGAGTTGTGTGGCATAGATGTAATTGGCAAAGGTCGGCTTGGCAATCGTTACCCCCACACAGGGACGTTTATCCTCAATGAAGAGATGTGCTTCTTCCAAAAGAAAACCTTTAGGTTTGTCTTCTTCCATGAGTTCACATTTCAGTAGCTCGGCTGTGATATAGCCACGCTGCCATACTAATTCTTGATACTTCGCTTTGGCTTGTTCCTCTTTGGCTTGGAGATAGCGGTTGATTTCCTTTATCTCTTCGCCCGTTCCCTTGCATCTTCCCTTACGGCTATCCCAAAGTTCGGGAGCAATCTCCTTGCCCGTGCTGTATTGCACCTGCTTTCCGTCTATAGTGATGCGCCCCATAATCGGACATTTGCCGTTCTTCTTTTCTTTGGACCGATTGATATAGAATAGTGTTTTGAATGTACTTCGTGCCATAATATCAAAGCTTCAAGGTGAATGTATCTTGTATGCGTTGCTGCACATTTTGCATCTCTCGATGGATTCTCTCGGAGGAAACGGCAGCATATACTTGTGTTGTTCTCAGGTTGGTGTGCCCGAGCATACGGCTCACCGTTTCAATAGGCACTCCTGCTGAGAGCGTGATGAGCGATGCAAAGGTGTGGCGAGCCATGTGAAAGGTTAGCGGGCTTTCCATACCGATATTTCTCTGTATGTAGTGCATGCCGTTGTGGATGATGTCGTTAGTCGGCACTTCAAAGACAAAACCAGCACGCTTACCTCTGTACCGCTCCATTATCGCCCAAGCAGGTGGAAGCACCTGTACACGATATGGAGTCTTGGTTTTCATTCGCTTGCCCTTGATGCAAAGTTCACCTTCTTCCAAGACAATGTTTTCTTCTCTGAGATTGCGCACGTCTGAGATTGCCAAGCCTGAAAAGCAGGAGAATACGAACAAATCACGGACAATACGGTAGTTCTCCCATTCTATCTCCAAGTCAATGATGCGTTGCAGCTGGTCTTGAGAGATACTTCTCGGCTCACCTTTGGGACGTTCATAGCTGTAGCCCAAGAACGGGTAGAAGTCCAGCACGCCTTTCTTCACCGCCATGCGGACGATGCACTTCAAGGTGGATAGGGCACTCGACACGCTGCTACGTTTCAGTTTTCGGTCAATGGAGAGGTAGTACTCGAAACCCTCAATAAAGGCTTTGTCTAATTGTGAAAGGGGAATGTCGCTTACTTTATACTTCTTCTGCAGATACTCACGGAGCAAGGATAGCTGATAGGTACGGAGCTTGAATGTCTTCAAGGCTCTATCAATGCCTATGCGTTCCTTTGTCTGTCTGAGATATTCCTCAAAACTCTGCAAAAGCAGGGCTTGACGGTGGATTTGCCCCTGATAAGCATCCCTCACATCGGTGGCGGTAAAGGATTCTTCTCTTTCACTGAGTTCGTGAAAGCGTGCGTGGATGAGTGCGGTGCATTCACCGAGTTTCTGATTGACGGACACCGCCATAGCACTCTTGCCGGTGAGTCGTTGCTTACGGCTATCCCATAGGGAGATCGGAGTCTTACACTTGGTGGAGAACCCCGAATGGGTTCTGCCTACGGAGATGCGCCCGATGACAGGCACAAGTCCTTTCTTGTCGGTTCGTCTTGCCTGAACAAAGAACGATACTTTCAGTTTGTTTTCTTTCATTCTTCTATCGTTTTTCTAAATTCCCTTTGCTTGCAAAGGTACAGTGAAACAGGTGCTTCTGAGCGATGCAGAACGATGAAGGACGATGAATAAAAAACTGTGGAGCAGTTGTTTAGCTTCAATTCGTAACCCCTCTTTGCTCTTTCTTCGATGGGTTACGATTTGGTAACGGAACTACTGCTGTTTTATGCTCGTTTTCGCTTACCCTCAAAATCGCAAGAAAGTCTAAATGAGCCTATTTCAAATAGTTACATCCCTTGCATATCCCGCTATTTCCCTTAATTCTTAACTGCCGATTATGCCCGCAAGATGAGCTTGGATATGCGAATGATAGACCTAGAAAAGTATTCGGACCATATAGACAACAAAGCCAGCCACTGTGCCAAGCTCCTCAATAACTACTATCAGAAGTATAACGAGCAGAAGGGAACACAGTTTGTCTTTAGCGACTTGGGTACTTACAAGCCTGGCGAGTGGAATGTTTACTCGGAAATTAAGCGTAAGTTGGTAGAGGAGTATCACATCCCATCTCACGAAATTCGCTTCATTCAAGAGTGTAAGAATGAGAACGCTAAGAAAGCGATGGTGGAAGCGATGAATAGGGGCGATATACGTATCGTCTTCGGATCCACATCTATGTTGGGTACGGGTGTCAATGCCCAGCAACGAGCTGTGGCTATACATCATCTTGATACCCCGTGGAGACCGTCAGACTTAGAGCAACGCAACGGACGAGCTATCCGGAAAGGCAATTTGGTTGCCAAGAAGTTTGCCGACAACAAGGTCGATGTGATCATATATGCAGTGGAGCGTTCGTTGGACAGCTATAAGTTCAACCTACTACACAACAAGCAGCTTTTCATCAATCAATTGAAGAGCAATCAGCTCGGTATGCGTACCATCGATGAAGGCTCAATGGACGAGGATAGTGGCATGAACTTCTCTGAGTATGTAGCTGTGCTATCAGGCAATACAGACCTTTTGGAAAAGGCAAAGCTAGATAAGAAGATTACCGCATTAGAGTCAGAACGCAAGAACTTCCTACGTGAGCGAAATGGGGCTGTAGGTAAGTTGGCTGAGATTGACCATTCACTCTCTTACCACACGGGCAAGATACAAGAGGCGAAGAAAGACCTCGCTTGCTTTGAGCAGCGAGTGGAACGAGATGCTGAAGGCAACCCAGTCAATCGACTTTCAATTAAAGGCGTAGAGCATTGTTCTGACATCAAAGTTATTGCTCATCGTCTTCAAGAGATAGAGGAAAAGGCTCGTACCAATGGTGAGTACAACAAGATTGGAGAACTTTATGGCTTCTCTGTTATGGTCAAGACGGAAAGTTCCTCTCAGAACTTATTTGACCTATCGGTGAACCGCTTCTTCGTAAAGGGCGAGGGTAGTATTTACTACACCTACAACAACGGCAAGCTGGCAAATGATCCTAAGTTGGCTTGTCTGAACTTCTTCAATGCGTTGGAGCGCATTCCAAAAGTGATCGAATCTCACGAGAAGGAGATAGCAAAGGTTTCAGCAAATAAGGAGGTCTACACCGCCATTGCCAATAGCTCGTGGAAGAAGGAGGAAGATTTGCGTTCTCTCAAATCCCAAGCAGCCGAGCTGGATAGAAAGATTGCCCTTACACTTTCTCCGCCAGAGGAAGAAAAAGAGAATCTTGAAAAAGAGATACAAGAAACGAGATGTGTTGCCACGTCAACCCCACTTAAAGATGCTGGAGAGACTTCTCTTTCAGACTCAGTCTCTCAAACTCATCAAGACAATCGAGAAGTAACGGGTCGAGTAGTTATATCCAAGCCGAAATTGCGATAGAATCATATAGGAGATTTTCGGTAATAGATAACCTTACCCGCTACTTTTTGTGAGGTTAATCGTTCTCAGAGAGTCTAAGATTTTCAAGAATGATACCTTCACCCTTTCTGAAGATGGAATTTCCCTATAAGCTATTGCAGATAAATTCTCTTCGTACCTAGGAGTTAGAGCTTCCCATAAATTTTCAAAATCCAATACCAATGGCGATTGGGTTAGGTCTTTTAGACCTTTCCATCCAAAAGGATCGTCAAAGGCTGCTTGGTCATGCTTGACCAAAGTTTCTACATCACGCACAAACTCTACACCACAAACATACTCCTCCAAATCCTTGATAGTCATAAGAGCATTCAAATCATAGAAATGGCGGATTTTTGACGAAAGAGATGCCAATGGATCCTGGCTCATAGAGAAGCGAATGAGAGAAACGGTTTTCTCGCATAAGGTTTGCTTCAGCGACAACACATTCAACTCAAAAGGTTCAAGGTGATATTGAGATGCGACATCCTCCAAGTGTTGCTTCTTCAGATAAGTAGTCACAAATGGTTCTATCGTCCTTTTTTCATAAGGAAAAGGATTGGCAAACGCACTGATCTCTACGATAATTCTCGAAGGAATAGGATTGACTGAAACATCCAACCCCACTAGAGCATCATAGGAGAATGCTTGCTTCCTATACTTTGACCCTTTGGATATATCTGCGAAGGATTTGTCTTCTGTAAAACCCACTGTAACCTCTTTCATCAGTTTGGATAATAGCATCTTAACTTGATTGCCACTCATATCACCGCTGATGACGGCAAAGTCCACATCTTCAGAAAACCGGTCAATCAATTGAAAAGCTTTGGACAATGAAGTCCCTCCCTTAAATACAATCTGCCGACTGTAGGTGCTCTTAGATAAGGCTCGAAGTATTGCTGAGATATAATAGTCTTTTTCGATCAACTGGACTGGGATTTTCAAATCCTCAGAAGATGCTTGTAGCAAGTCTCTGAATGACTCGCTGTCTAAATGTAAAGGCTCTCTTATTGTATGTTCCATTGGCTTGACACTAAAGTGGAGGAAAGTCCGATTCTAAATCGTGTAAGAGGGTTTAATGTCTGATGTAAAGTCACCACAAGTGATTCATCTGTTAGCATAGAACCCAACAAAGCTCTTGTGAGTGGAGTGTAATTTAGGGAAAGTTCCACTAGTTGCTTATGATCCTCTTTTTCATATTCACTGACTTTCTTCTTTAGGAGAGTATACGACTTGTCGACAGTAGTATCTGGAATTTTCTTGATCCATTTCAAACAGTCCAAAAGACGCAGCATATCGATGTTGTCTTGACAGATCTGGTTCTTCTGTAGTACAAAACGGATGGCATAAATCCCCCGCTTTGTATTACGTTTCGGAAAGTTAGTCCCTATTTCAAGAATGGATGAGTGTTGGGTCGTTAGTCCAAATAGGTTGAATGCATAGAGACCTGTCAAATAGGCAATAGGTGTGTCCCCGTCATAGAGTAAGTCTCGAAATCTTTCTTCCATAGATGGTCCTACAACCCCAAATCGTGTTTGCTTGGGCTTGTAATAAACTCCTGGGCTAAGTCGTTCGATCTCTCCCTCCTGAGCTAATCGTCCTAAAGCTACCACAGCTGCATTGTACTCCGAACGAGAAAGTTCTAAGTCCTCCAGTCGGAAAACTTTTCCCATCTCAAAATCCAAAATTCTCTTTTTAATACCCTTGCTTGTCATGCTACTTGTTCTTTTCGCAAAGGTAGTAGTTTTGTTGTGTAAATGCAAGTGTTTACACAACAAAATGGTCGGGCTGGAAGAAAAAAGATTACCAGTTATCTCGTTTTCGTAGCATCTCATCAATTTCCTCCCGAAGGAATAATAGGCGACCATTAGCTTTGAGGTAGGGGATCTTACCCGCCCATACCCAATTATAGATGGTCTTTTGCTCAACCTTTAGCAATCTAGACACATCGATGATGTCAAGATACTCAGGCTTGAGCGGTGGCTTAACAGTTGCTTCTATGGCTTGCTCTCGTAATACCAGCAGGTGGTCTAGTTTTTCTTCCACATTCGCTAGCTTATCGAACAAGCGTTTTTGCCACTGGTCTTCTGTAAGATAGTCTAAGTATGACATAGTTTGCCTTTTATATAGTTACCCATACTATCTTGAGATAAGATATTTTGTTCCCTCATATAGGCAATATATTTTTTTGCCGTCCTATCCTTGACATCCATCTCCTCCATTACTGAGACCACCAAGTCACTATAAGCTATCGATTTTTGCTCTTTCAAGAGTTCTTTAGCCACTGAAATCAATTCCACTGTCTTTCGCTTTTCTTTTTCTGCTTTGGACTTTTCACCTCTATAAGTAAACATATCAAGCTCTTTATCCCACCCAAAGAGCATCATTGGCACATCTAGAGGACTTCCGTCTCTCACCTTGAGAGCTTTAACCACAGAAAGCTCAGGATTGTCATCATTCTCAATCGAAAGGATACCAGCTGCTTTTCGTTGAAGTTCAGAGCCAATGTGTCCACGTAGCTTCACTCCGTTTGGCACGAAGTGAAGCACGCAGATGATACAAGTATTATAAATACCCGCGAGACGATACAATTCGTCTACTACAGCTATACTCTCACTCTCATCATTGGCAGAGCGGATTAAATCTGCAATCCCATCTATAACTACAAGTTGAATACCTCCGTATTTGTGATAAAGCATATCCATACTATCCCGAATAAGCTTTAGGCGTTCTTGGCGAGAAAGAGAAGCCAAGTAAAATGAGTGAAAGAATAAAGGGACTCGATTTAACCCTGCACGTTTGAGCGTCCTACCTAGATTCTTATGCAATTGAGCCTCAGATTGCTCCGTGTCATAGTGTAGAACAGCTAACTGCCTAGGATTGGCTGCAATCCGTAGCCCTAAGGTTGTCGCGGGGTCTAATGCTTCTTCGTTTATAACTCCTGAAAGAATAGCAGAGATGTAATTGCTCTTTCCTGTGCCCTCACCGCCAGTAATACAGAAAAGGTTATCTTGAGTTCCTAATGGAACACCGTTAACGGACACAATGGGGTGGGAAGCTTCAGGTGGGTTATCATAATCAATCTCACAGGATTTCATCATCATTAGCGTGTTTGCATATAGTTTGTTCAGTTCCTTGGCTAATAGCTCCTTGAGATCTTTTGCTATTCGCCCCATTGAGAAAAAGTCTGATATATCTTTCTGCGTTTTTCCTCCGTCTAGTGGAAGTTCTAGCCTAAGGATAGGCAGTTCTGAAAAGGTTTGTAACACCTTAAATGAAGCCCGAATACCCGTTTCATCTACATCATAAAGGATGACGATATGCCTAAATCGTCGACTCAAGAGTGCCATCAGAGACTTTGGTATATCGGCTGTTTCACTATTCAAGCAAATAGCATTGAAGCCATGAGCAGAAAGACTCATCACATCCTTTTCTCCACCTGTTATATAGACTACATCACCTTTACTAGATAGTTGTTCCAATCCAAAAACGTAATCTTCGACTTTCTCCCCACCATAGAGAAAGCGGATACTACTGTGAGGCCGATAAACCTTGATGAAGCCTTGCATTACATAGCCAAACATTGGTTCCTCATCATTAGAATATATTGAGTAGGGTTTCCCCTCACGATTGATTGACTTAAAGCAAGTCAATGCTTTCACATGAAAACGATGAAGCACCTCTTCTGTAATCCCATAACGGAACCAAAATAGGAGTTCTCTTTGTCCAAAACTCTTTGGTATGAACTCAAATCGTTTAGGAGGTGCAACCGTGGCTTTAGACATCGTTTTGTCGTTGTAGCTTTTGGAGGGCATCTTTGATATCGAAGAATCTTGACCAACTCTAAGGTTTAGCCCCAAGTCTCTATTTATCATCTGTAGGATATTGCGAAAATCTCGCTTGGCATCAAGCCCAGCAACCATTGCTACAAACCAAAAGCAGTCTCCAGAATAAAGCTCGTTCCCAAAGTCCTTCATACGGTAACAGTCATTCTTGCTATCGAAGTAAATGTTACACGAAGCTCTTTTATCCTCATAAAAAGGATTGCGAAAATTCCGCTTAGGCACAAAGTCCATAGGCATATAGTAGGTGAATACATCCAAGCCTCTATTCGTGCGACCAAGTATTTCTTCTTTGATATTCATAGCTCCTCAAACAACATTTCAGGCTTATTTTCACCTAGATACCCCTTTATGATGCCATCTTTGTACGCATTTAGTCTTTGTATTGCCTCAATCCTTCTGAAGCCTTTGAATGTTGCTCGACCAGTCTTCACTGCGATGTAAAGGCCTTTGAAAGGATAGACCACATGATTAGCTGATACGTAACGAAAAGGAACTGCATTCGCCTCTCGCCAGCGAGCTAATGAAGCTCTTGAAACACCAAGGATTCTCATTACATCAGAAGAGTTAAGCTCTATTTTCTCTTCAAGGACTTCATAGTCACTTTTGAGTTCCGCAATAAAGCCCGATACCTTATCTATTGCAGATCTAAGAGACTGAATCTCTTGAAGTATTTCCAATTGCGTCTGATTGTAATCCATATGATTCGTCTTGTAATCCTGCTTTAAGACACTTAAGGTAGTCTTCAACTTGAGAGATAAACTTGGAGAGATCAAGGTTGGACCCCATCATGTAGTTCACTACTTCTCTCACTAGAGCATTAAGAATGGATTGTCTTTCGCTTCCATAGATGCTGTCCAACACTTTGAAGAACTGTTCTTGAGTCAGTGTATAGTGTACATCGTTTTGCAGGCTCAAAGGTCCCGTTATGGGCTCTACAACATCTGCATCAATCAGCAGAAAAATGACATCTTTCTTAGCTGCTTGAGCGATTTTGAGGAAGGTCCTTAATTGCTGACCGCCACTAAGAGTCATTGATTTTCTAAAGTTGGAGACATCCATCTCAGCTATGAAAGCTTGAGACTTGAGGTTATTCGAACTGCGAATGATATCCTCAAGAGACGGATTGACTATGTATAGCTTAGCTGTTTCTTTCATTAGGCTACTTTTTATGGTTTACCACAGCAACTTGCTGCGCTGCAAAGTTCCCAATGTTTAGACGTTTAGGCGAATATCATATTACCATTGTTGGGTAAAGTATTACCATTATAGGCATCTGTTCGTGAGAGGAGGTAAGGGACTGCAAGTGCACGGTGCAAGATCCCTCTATATATAGGGGACTTGCACCGTGCACTTGCAGTGTAGCCATACTACTCTCCGAAGGGTGATGAAACCAAGAATTTGGTGATTGTTCAGAAAAGTGGTACTTTTGAACTCGGATAACACAAAGTAAGTGTACTCTGTACGAACTCTCAAAAATATCCGTCTTGGCTACAATTTGGCTACAGGGATTTTAGAGAGTATATAAAGAGAGTGAGACATAGGAAGTTATGGGCGTAAGTTCATTTTCCCCCGCTTCCGCAGCAAAGGGTGTAAATCAACGCGTTACGTGGTTTACACCCTTTTTTGCACCCAAAAAAACGCTGGTCGGAATATTTGACTCAGCAACTTCGATGGTTTTATCCTTTTCAATGTCTATCTAGAGTCTATCTATCGGGTGGAATGTACCATCTACTATTTGGATTAAGCTAGATTGGCGGAATCTGAGAATTTCAGTAAGTTTGTAGCTACAAAAGATATAGACACCATTAAAGTATCGTATGGCGAAGAAAAAGAAAACAGCACAGGCGAGTACGCCCAGTCTCGAAGCCATCCTCTTTAACTGCCGGGATTATCTCCGCAGTAATGCTTCTCTCAACGATAAGCGAGACTTACTCCTGACGCTCGTCTTCCTCCGCTTTATTGGAGAGAAATTTGAGGACGAGCAGCAGAGACTACGCCAGCAGTGTCTCGATAATGGTCTGACAGACGAGGAGGAGATAAAAAACTTCCTCGACCAGCCAGGTATGTATAGTGGTATCGCCTTCGTGCCAGCAGCAGCGCGCTGGGGAGAGCTCATACTCCTCCCCCCGACAAAGCTCAACGCCTCCCTCGACGACGCTCTGAATTCGCTAGAGGATAGTGGCGAGACCTTCAAGGGCTGTGTGCGTCAGGGACTCTTCACGAGCATCAATCTCGAGGCAAATGTCATCAAAAAGGTGATGGACGAAGTGCACAAGATCTCGCACAAGACCTTTGGCACGGAGCGAGACCTCATCGGGCGGGTCTATGAGTACTTTCTCAAGAGCTTTGCCATCAATGCCACCAAGGAAGAGGGTGAGTTCTACACGCCACACGATATTGTGGAGCTGATTGCAGCCTTTGTCGAGCCGTTTGATGGCACTCTCTACGACCCTTGTTGTGGCTCGGGCGGTATGTTTGTGCAGTGTGCCAAGTATGTCGAGGCGAAGCAAGGCGACATCATGCAGGTCAATGTCTATGGGCAGGAGTCTGACCCCGCCACTTATCGCTTGGCAAAGATGAATCTGGCTATGCGTGGTATCTCGCACCACCTCGGTGAGCGCAATGCCTCCACCTTTACGAATGATATGCACCGAGGCTTGACCTTTGACTACATCATGGCCAACCCACCCTTCAATCTCAAGAATTGGTACGATGTCTCCCTCAGCTATGATGCTCGCTGGGCAGACTATGGCTTGCCACCTGAGGGCAATGCCAACTATGCTTGGATACTCCATATGCTCTCGAAGCTGCGTCCTGAGCGTGGTGTAGCGGGCTTCCTCCTGGCAAATGGAGCTCTAGGCGATGGCGATGCAGCAAGCATCCGTCAGAAGCTCATCGAGGCGGACAAAGTCGAAGCCATCGTCGTACTCCCGCGCGAACTCTTCTACACGACCGATATATCCGTCACGATGTGGATACTCAACCAAAATAAGCGTGGCGGACGCTGGCACGACCGCAAGCTTCGCTCGAGGCAAGGCGAAGTGCTGTTTATGGATTTGCGTAGCTGGACGGAAAACAGAGTCAAGGGGGAGCAGAAGAAGAAAGTGATGTTTACTGAGGAGCAGATCCAGCGAGCCGTAGCCATCTATCACGGCTGGCAGGCGGAGGGTACAGACGGCGCAACCTATGCCGAGCCCGAACTCTATCGCTCGGTAGGTATAGACGAGTTGCGAGCCCATGACTTTACACTCGTACCCAGTCGCTACATCGAGTTTGTAGACCGTGATAGCCACATAGACTACCAACAAGTGCTGAGCCAAACGGCACAGAGCGTGGGGACGCTGCTCCAACGCCAAGAGCAAAACGACAAAAACCTACGCAAAGCACTCCAACAGCTCGGCTATGACTGCGAATAAAACGAAGTGGGTACGCCTCGGCGACTATATCGAGCAGAGGAGAGAGAAGAACAGCGTTGAAGGTCTACCTATAAGAGGAGTGTCCCGGGAGGGCTTTATCCCGCCCAAGCAATTAGACGCAAACACGTCTATCTATAATGTATTCTATAAGGGTGACTTCATTTTCAACCCTGCAAGAATGGAGTTGAATTCTATAGCTTTGAATACAGAATTCGATATGGCGATATGCTCTTCGCTGTATGAGGTGTTCTACATAACTAGACCCAGTGAACTATTGCCAGAATATCTCAACCTGTATCTTAAGAGAGACGAATTTGCTCGATATTGTGCATATGATGCTATAGGCTCGGCTCGCAATTATTTTCGAGTAGCCAATATGAAGGACATTCGCATTCCTCTGCCGAGTATGGAGGTACAGCGAGAGTTGGTGGCAACTTACGAGGGCTTGAAGCGTTTAGCCGAAGACAACGAAGCTTTGATTGCTCCACTGACCGAAGCTTGTCAGGCGTTTATCGTTGACTGCAAACGCCAATACCCCTCTGTCCCCCTCGGCGACTATATCGAGGAGGTGGATGAGCGCAACACAGAGGGAAAATACTCTGTAGAGGACGTAAGAGGAATGACAATCACAAAAGAAATAATTCCGACCAAAGCAGACTTAAAACATAGTAACTTGTCAAATTTCAAAGTTGTACGACCTCAAGAGTTTATCTACAATCCGAGAACACATGGGAAGAAAATAGGACTGGGATTTAATCTAACCTCTAATCCTTTTATTATTAGCTGGAACAACATTGCTTTTAGGGTTATAAACACCAACACTTTAGTCCCAGAGTATCTGTTTATGCTGTTTTGTCGTTCTGAATGGGACAGGAATGCTTGTTTTCGCTCATGGGGTAGCTCGACTGAAGTTTTCTCTTGGTCTGCTCTATGTGAAACAATTATACCCTTGCCTCCACTCGAGGTACAGCAGTCTATTGTGAACCTCTACCATTGTATCGAGGAGGCGAAGAGCATTGCCCGAGAGGCGCGCGAAAGACTCACAACGCTTTGCCCTGCCTTGGTACAGTATGCCATAAATGCCTAGCACAATCTCACACGAAGCGTATGCCCCAAAAAAAGATAAAGATTGACGACTATGAAGTTCTACGAAAGCGACTACGAAAAGGCTCTCATCGCTCTCCTGCAAGAGGTGGGATGGGACTACACGTATGGGGGTGAGCTACATCGCCACAATCAAGAACTCCTCCTGACAGCGGATTTGTCCAGCTTCCTTCAGAGCCAGCATCCTGGGTTAGAGCCTGACGATGTGACGAATATCATCGACCACCTGCGCCACACGGGTGGACAGACTCACTTTGACCGACTTCGTGCTACCTATCATCTCCTTGTAGACGGCTACCGCTATACAAGACAGCGTGATGGCGTGGCTTTTGACATTGCTTACATAGACTTCGATGAGGTGAAGCGTAACCGCTTCCGTGCAGTCAACCAGTTTGAGGTGGGCTATGGGCAGGGAGGAGACATCCGCATCCCCGATGTGCTGCTCTTTGTCAACGGCATACCGCTCTGTATCTTCGAGCTGAAGAACCCCACCGATGCCACAGCCTCCATAGCCAGTGCCTACGAGCAAATACATACACGCTATATACGGGACATTCCCCATCTTCTGAGGTATTGCCCGCTCTCCTGTATCAGTGATGCCACACGAAACAATACCAAACTTGGCACTACCTACACGCCCTATGAGCATTACTATGCTTGGAAGAAAGTGCGCAACGAAGAGCCCTCAGCCCAGAGCGGAATAGATCAAGTACGCACCATCGTGTGCGGTGTGTATGAGCCTGTGCGCTTCCTGGAGATATTACGAGACTATATTTATTTCCCCGATGTCAAGAGCGACAAGGTGGAGGAGGTCGTGTGTCGCTATCCGCAGTTCTTTGCTACGAGACAGCTACGAGACCACGTTCTCAAGGCTTACGCTGAGAGGGATCCTCGCGGGGGAACTTACTTCGGAGCTACAGGCTGTGGTAAGACCTATACGATGATGTTTCTCGCTCGGCAGCTCGCACTACGCTGTCCCGAGTTGGGTTCGCCCACCATCGTTATGATTGTGGATCGTGACGACCTTCAGACACAAGCGGGCAAGCTCTTCCTGCGCTCTAAAGAGTTTTTGTCACTCGGAGCAGCCGAGGTAATAAAGAACCGATCCGATCTCAAAGAGGAGATGAGCCTGCGTGAGACAGGAGGCTTTTTTATCTGTACTGTTCAGAAGTTTTGTGAGGAGACGGGATTACTCAACGAGCGATGCAACATCGTTTGCTTTTCGGACGAAGCCCATCGTACACAAGTGCGCCTCAACACACAGCTCAAGGTCAAAGACAAAGACAAAGATAGACTAGGTGCATTTGTCACCAAGCCTTATGCCGAGCTGCTACGTATCGCCTTTCCCAACGCTACCTTTGTGGGCTTTACGGGTACGCCTATTGATGATACGATCCAAGTTTTCGGACAGATCGTGGATAGCTACACGATGCAGCAGGCTGTGGCAGACGGCATCACCCGAGACATCAAGTATATACCACGTATTGCCAAAGTAACACTGGAGGCAGAGAAGGTCAGGGAGATAGATGCTTACTATCAGCAGTGTGCCGAAGAGGGAGCGACAGAGGAAGATGTCGCTCAGAGCAAGAAGGCTATGAGTGCGATGGAAGTAATACTTGGCGACGACGACCGACTGGAACGCTTGGCAACCGATATCATTGAGCACTACACGCAGGCTTGTGACAACCGCATCGATGTGGTGCAGAAGGCTATGATCGTCTGTAGTAAACGAGAGATCGCTTATAGACTATTACAGAAGTTCAAAAAGCTCCGCCCAGATTGGTTCATAGAGCGGAAGTCGCCCGATGATAGTCGCCTGCCCCAAGAGGATCTACAGAAACTCACCCCTATGCCGACCATAGCTATGGTGGCAACACGTGGTAGCAATGATGCGGCAGATATGTATCACTACTTAGGCGACAAGAAGCGTATCAAAGCGATGGACGATGCCTTCAAAATGCCCGAGAGCAACTTCCGCATCGTTATCGTGGTAGATATGTGGATTACGGGCTTTGATGTACCTTGTCTGACCTATCTCTACAACGACAAGCCTCTGCAAAAGCACTCCTTGATACAGACCATCAGCCGTGTCAATCGCAACTACCCTGGCAAGGACTTTGGTTATGTGATTGACTACATCGGCATTCACAAAAACATGATGGAGGCGATGCGTTCTTTCGAAGGTGATGACTTCGGTCCCAGCGAGGATGATGTGGCTCAAGCCCACGAGGCTCTGCACATTGAGCTAGAGATTATCAAGCAGCTATTCTCAGGCTTTGACCTTTCGCCCTTTACCGACAAAGGGGCAACGCCCTTAGCGCGCTTGGAGTGCCTCTCTCAAGCAGCTGAGTACATCCTCACGATGAGTGAGACACTGAATATAGAGAATGGTAAGGGTGCCTCTAAAAAGGTGGGAGCCAAGACCTTCTTCTTAGCTCATGTGAAGCGACTGAGAGCGGCTTACGATGTGTGCCAGCCCTCTGGCGAACTCTCGCACGATGAGCTCTCCCTCTCGCAGTGCTATATGGCCGTAGCTTCGTATGTGCGTAAGACTTCAGGCGAGAAGCACGATGTGGAGAGTATGAATAGAGCGGTCGAACGTATGGTGCAGGAGGCTCTGCGCTGCAGCTCTGTGGTCAGTATCTTAGATACCGATGTCGAGGAGCAAATATTCAGTCCAGAGTTTACTGAGCAACTCAAGAATATTAAGCTCCCGGCTACAAGGCTCGAGCTCTTGGTCAAGATGCTGCGCAAGACCATTCGAGAATACAAAAACACCAATAAGGTAGCAGCTGAGAAGTATGAAGATCTGCTTCGTAAGACGCTAGAAGCTTATCACGAGCGTAAGGAGGCTCTCGCTGCGGAAGAGGCGTCTGCTACTCAGAGCGAAGCTGTCTCTGCCATCATAGATGAAGCCACGAGGCAGGCGATGGAGTTGCTCCATCAGTTGGGTGAGGATAAGGAGAGCTTCAGAGGGCTGGGCTTGACTTTTGAGGAGAAAGCTTTCTACGACATCTTGATATACCTCAGAGATAAGTATAACTTCGTATATGGCGAGGACAAGCGTGTAGGCTCACTCATCATCAGCGATAAGTGCAAGGCACTGGCCAAGAAGATTAAGGAGCTAATCGATGTACAGTCGTCATTTACCGACTGGCTCAACAATCAAAAAATACGTGCTGATCTCAATCAGAAGATATACTTCTGCCTTCGAGCAGCAGGCTATCCGCCTCAGTATAATCAAGAAGTCTTTGACCAAGTGATGGAGCAGGTCGAGCACTTCAAAACCTATGCAAGGGAGTAAATGCTCGCTTTCAATATGGTAGGACTCAATAAAAAACACTGGATACATTTATTATGGATTATAGAAGTAAACTCTCATCTCTTTCTCATAGATATAATCCAGAAGGATTACAACTCGTTGAGAACAGGCACTATAGCAATAGTGGTTTAACCTTTACAGACGGGGAGGTTGTTCAATATGTAAAAAAAGCGATGTGTGCGGTAGATGAAGAGTACACCAGAAAAACAAAACAAGCAGGAGAGAATGCTAAACTTCATCTAAGTAATGAACTAACCGACGTTTCATTTAAGTATCAGGGGTCTGTCATGACTGATACGCATATCAAGGGGGCTAGTGATATAGACCTTTTAGTGCTCTGTGAAAAGTTTTATGAAACTGAGATTTATAGAGTTCGAGAAGAATTACAGAGACAATATTTATATTCTTTTCAGGAACTTTCCAGGCTGAAAAATTACGACCGTTCCTTTTCTTTATATCAAGGCAATCGGGCAATGGATTTGACCAATCTTAGAGCGGATATTGAAAGGATAATGAGACAAACCTATGATGAGTGTGATATATCACATGCTAAAGCTGTAAAAATAAGAAATAAGAATCTGCATCGTGATGTAGATATCGTAACAGCCACTTGGTTTCAATCCTTCAGCTATGTTTTGCAAGGAATGCCTAAAGAAGGACTAGGAATCAATATATACAACAAAGATAAAGGATATTCGGAAGGTCCAGATTATCCATTTATGAGTATCTCTAGGATTAATGCAAGAAGTGCGGAAACTCAGGGGAGATTGAAAAGGATGATCCGTTTTCTAAAGAATGTTCGAACTGACTCTAATCTCAACATCCCTTTGACTAGTTTCGATATCAACGCAATATGCTATTCAATTCCAGTACATGACTATGTCCATCTCGATTATAAAGGTTTGGTTCATGTTTTGTGGTCTGCGATGTTTCATTTATGGTGCGACCAACAGGAAGGACAGCTCAAATCTGTTGTCGGGGATGAATATATTTTCCAAGGAAAGCCTGAAAAAGTAAAAGCATTAAAGATGCTAGAGAATGAGGTGTACAAAATTAAAACTGATTTGGAGAGAGTATGAAACCAAGAATTTTTATTGGTTCCTCTAGCGAGGGGCTTAAAATTGCTGAGCGAATTAAGAGGTATTTTTCACCAGATTATGAGTGTTTTCTTTGGACGGATGATGTATTCAAAAACAATGAATCCTTTCTAGAAACTCTTGTCAAATCTGCGAGCTTGTTTGATTTTGGCTTTATGGTTTTCTCTGCAGATGACGAGGCTTTTGTGCGAAATGAAAATTTTGAAACTCCACGAGACAATATTCTTTTTGAATATGGTCTTTTCCTTGGAAGAGTGGGATTAGATCGAGCTTTTGTTATTGCTGAAAACACAGTTAAGATTCCAACAGATATGTTGGGTATAACACAAACACGCTACAAAGTTGAAGAAAATAAGTCTGGAGAGAAAGAAGCAACAGACTCCTTGGAAATCGGATTAGAAAAGCTGAAGAAACAAATTGATGAGAATCTGCATTTAGGGCATCTTGGACTTCTGCCTTCGACAGTAGTTGCAATCTCCTATTTTGAGGGATTTGTTAAGCTAGCAGCAGAATGGATTATGAATAGTATCCCTTCCATAGAGTTAGAAGGTAAGAGCTACGAAAAATGCATCCTTTATATCAAAGTACCAGAAACTCTTGATACTGATATAAAGAAAAGTGCAACACTATTCTATAAAAAGCAGGGACTTCATGAAACTGAAATTACAACAGGTCATCGGAATTATCCGATACATTTTGAGGCAAAGGATAATACTAACAATACGTTAGAAATCTATGATATGCCAACAATACTTAGTGGTATCGACAAAGCTATCGATATGTATTTTAAAGTAGGGCATATTGGGAAAACTAATCAACAGCGATTAGCAGAGGACAATGAGATGAACAATTTCAAACGGGTTCTTCAATTATTAATCAACGAAGATGCGTTTTGTCGTGAATGCGTAAAAATAATATGACACCTTACTTGTCTTTTTTAAATTAACTATTAAGCTTACCTCCAGCTGTTGCAAGGCGATGAATTCTTTGTATGACGGGTATGTCATACACCTGTGGTGAAAGTCCACGCGGGGCGTAGTTGCCAACGAACCCCATAGCGACTTGC
>ENA-OPBO01001239-OPBO01001239.1-human-gut-metagenome-genome-assembly--contig:-NODE-1239-length-18617-cov-3.764950_pt1 | contig 18617 bp, 22 predicted proteins | sample MGYA00241071_ERZ501458 | MGnify/ENA primary metagenome ERZ501458 (study PRJEB25962, sample SAMEA2042509) | human gut metagenome | biome: human gut; feature: human-associated habitat; material: faeces... | reverse complement strand
GCACAGTGTCTAGTTCAATAACAGCAGCAAATAGACTTAAATCATTCATTTCGAGTCTTGCTGGACTAGATACAAGTGGTGTATCCAAGTTCAAATCTGCTATTTCTGAATTAGGTAAGACCAATGTCAGTCAGGTAGCTTCTGCGTTTAGTAAAGGTACAAGTAAGATTACAAGCGCCGGTACCAAACTTACAAAGGCATTATCCAGCGGAATTAAGTCTAATTCAGGCGCCGTCACATCAGCAGCTACGAGCATGGTTAGTTCGATGCAGAAATCCATCACCGGTAAAGCATTAACATTTAATGCGTCCGGTAGTAAATTAGCATTGCAGTTCATTAAAGGTATATCTTCTAAAAAGAGTGGCGCAGTATCTGCGGCTAGAGCCCTTGCTACTTCAGCAGCATCTGCTTCGAAAACCGGATATGGAACAATGTACGCTAACGGCGCATATCTTGGAGCTGGGTTAATATCAGGTGTTAACTCCAAAGTATCAGCAGCTTATTCAGCAGGTTATGCTTTAGGTAGAGCCGCAGTTCGGGGTGAAAAAGATGGTCAGCATTCAAATTCACCGTCTAAAGATACCATTAAAGCAGGTAAATGGCTTGGCGAAGGTCTTGTTATAGGTACTCAATCCATGACTAAGAAAGTATCTAAAGCTGGACGTAATATGGGTGAAATGGCTACACAATCGATTTCATCTGCAATTTCATCTGCGGCAAATTTAGTTGATATGGGTATTAATTCCACACCAACAATTCGTCCAGTGGTTGATCTGTCTGACGTAAAAGATCAGGCGGCAACTATAGGAAGCCTGTTTAGTAATCCTATGGTTTCACCAACATCTAATATCAGAGCAATCAAAACGTTAATGGACGAAAACAGTCAAAATGGAAATATTGATGATGTTGTATCTGCCATCAATAAGCTTCGTAAAGACATGGGTAATGTCGGTAATACTTATAATAGTATTAATGGTGTTACTTACGATGATGGAAGTGGTATCTCTGATGCAGTAGAAACTATATTTAGAGCAGCTAGAGTAGAAAGGAGGCGATAAGCTTGGCTGATGAAATGTATACTGTAGTTTTAGGCGATACTTTGTCCGAGATCGCCTGGAAGTACAATTCAACGTATAACTATGGATCTAATGCCATGGCTGCGGCCCAACGGTTAGGAGCGTTAAACGATATTGAGAACATTGATAAATTGTATATCGGTCAGGTTTTATCGCTCAAAAACACAAAAGGTAAGAAAATCAAGAAAAAGAAGAATAATTCTTTAACACCGAAAATAAGTCGCATGGGCATTCAGTCAAACTCTGAAAATACGGTGTTCGCTACTTGGCGATTTACTAGATCTCATGTGAAAGAATATCGATGCGTATGGTATTATTCTACAGGTGATGGTATTTGGTTTGTTGGTTCTGATTCGACTGAAACTAGAAAACAGTCAACTTATAATCCACCGTCTAATGCTACCAGCGTTAAATTCAACGTCAAAGCAATTTCCAAGACGCATAAGGTTACAACAACCAAGAAAGTCAAAGGAAAGAAAAAGAAGACAACCAAAGAAGTGCATTATTGGACTGGTAAATGGTCTAAATCAAAGATCGTCCAATTCAGCAAAAGCCAAAAGCCAGACAAACCATCCACGCCATCTCTTGATATAAACAAGTACAAATTAACAGCTAAAGTTGAAAATATAGACATAGGTGTTAATAAACCAACAAAGATTGAATTCTATGTTGTTAAGAATAACAGTGGCAAAGTCTTCAAACAGAATAAGGCTAATGTTGTTCAAAGAACAGCCTCTTATTCATGGAATGTTGATGCTGGTGGAAAGTATAAGGTTAAATGTCGAGCTATTCGTGAGATATATAAGAACAAGAAAGTTATCAAAACGTTATATAGTGATTGGTCTGATTTTTCATCAGAAGTAACGACGATACCGAATGCGCCAAAAGATATAACATCTTTAAATGCGACGTCTACCACTGAAATTAAATGTGTATGGTCTAAAGTATCAAACGTCACTGGATATGAAGTGGAATATACCGCCAATAAAGCATATTTTGATACGAATTCGGATAAGGTCTCAAGTAAGACTATAGAAGTTGGTACTACAGCAATAATTTCAGGTCTTGAAGATGGCGACGAATATTTCTTCAGAGTAAGGGCTGTAAATGAACAAGGGAAATCGGGATGGACTCCAATTAAATCTTGTAAGGTTGGTCAGAAACCAGCAGCGCCAACAACGTGGTCATCTTCCACAACAGCAATCGTCGGCGAGAAAGTAATTTTATATTGGGTACATAACACCAATGACGGCTCTAAAGCAACAAAAGCTGACTTAGAATTACTTGTCAATGGTGTTGATAAGAGTCCAAAAGATTTTACTTATACTCCTAAGGACGAAGGAGAAGAAACGACTTATCAATATACCATAGATACGAATGCATATAGCGATGGAGCTACGGTTCAATGGCGAGTTAGAACTGCCGGTGTGACTGGCGTTTATGGCGATTGGTCAGTTCAAAGAACTATTGATATTTATGCCCCGCCAACGCTTGAATTACATTTAACAAATACAAGCGACGAAGATATCGAATCTTTGGAATCATTCCCTTTGTATGTTAAAGGTATACCTGGACCACAGTCTCAATCTCCTATCGGTTACCATCTAACCGTTGTGTCTACAGAAGATTATGAGACCGAAGATCAGATAGGTAACGAGAAACTCGTAAGTGCGAACGAGGAAATATATTCGAAATACTTCGATATAAAGACTCAATTGATTGCTGAGTTATCTGCAAATAATATCGATCTCGAAAATGGTAAGACATATAAAGTTCACTGTATAGTTACTATGAATTCCGGATTGACTGCTGAGGCCGAATCAGAGTTTACTGTAGATTGGGTTGAAGAAGAGTATGGTCCTGATGCTGAGATTATTTATAACGAAGATACTTATTCATGTTCAATAAGACCGTATTGTTTTACCACTCCTGATGAATATTTTCCAGACGAAGAAATTCCTGCAACAACTGCTGATGAAACTACGGAAACACCAGCGGAAGATTCCGATAATGAAGAAGAAACTGTTAATGAGATTCTTGTAGAAGGTGTAACTCTTAGTGTATATCGTCGAGATTATAACGGTGAATTTATCGAGATAGCAACTGGACTTGATAACACAAGTAATATATATGTTACTGACCCTCATCCAGCTTTGGATTACGGAAGATATCGTGTTGTCGTTACGTCAAATGCGACAGGAGCAGTTAGCTATGTAGACCTCCCAGGGTATCCGATATCCGAATCTTCTGTAATTATTCAGTGGAATGAGTCATGGAATAACCTTATTACATCAGAAGTGAACGAGGGTGAAATTCCAGATGAACCAACATGGAGTGGGTCAATGGTGATTCTTCCATATAACATTGACGTATCTGACAAGAACGACATCGATGTATCCCTTGTTAAATATGTAGGTCGTAAACGCCCTGTGAGTTACTATGGTACTCAGCTTGGCGAGACAGCTTCATGGAAGGTTGAAATACCTAAAGATGATGAGGAAACATTATATGCTTTAAGACGTTTAGCAATCTGGACTGGTGATGTTTATGTACGTGAGCCATCAGGAACTGGTTATTGGGCAAACATATCCGTCTCTATGAGTCAGACACATTGTCAGCTTACAATACCGGTAACTCTTGAGATTACCAGAGTTGAAGGAGGTGTTTGATATGCCTGATTGGGGTGCGTCAATGCAACAAACCTTCGAATACTATACTGTTGATCCTGGTACATGGAGGGATGACCAGAGAATAACAACAGTTACAAAGAGCACTGTAGATCGAGATAGTGACTCTGAGACACTCGGCTCGGCTTCAATTGAGGCCACCGAGTCTCTTGGGGAATGCTATGTTCGTATTTACCTCATAACAATTCAAAATGGAAAAAGAGAGAAGCATCCGTTGGGAACATTTCTTGTCCAAACTCCGTCTACATCATTTGACGGCAAGGTTAAGAAAATCACGATGGACGCTTATACTCCGTTATTAGAGTTAAAAGAGAATCCACCACCACTTGGGTACTCTATTCTCAAGAAAGCGAATGTTATGGAGAACGCATACATAATCTGTCGAGAGCATATGAGAGCGCCAGTTGTTAAGACAACAAATTCTGAAACACTATATGACGACTTCGTAGCAAATACAGATGATACTTGGTTGACTTTCGTATCAGACCTGATAGCAAATGCTAAATACAGTTTTGATCTGGACGAGTTAAGTAGACTTATATTTGTCCCAGATCAGGACATTGAATCGCTCCAGCCAGTATGGACATATGATGATGGAAACAGTTCAATATTGTATCCAGACATATCTATGGATCATGATTTGTATGGTGTGCCTAATGTAGTGGAAGTGGTGTATTCGGGTAATGGTGCTAATTATTATATTCGAGTGGCGAATGATGATGAGAATAGTCCAACGTCCACTGTGAATAGAGGACGAGAGATTATTCATCGAGATACCGATCCAGATTTAGCTGGTGAACCGACAAAAGCTCAACTTGAGGTATATGCTAAAACACTTCTCAAGAAATTATCTTCAGTCGAGTATACAATTTCATATTCGCATGGTTATTGCCCTGTTCGACTTGGGGATTGTGTCCGATTGAAATATTCAAGAGCGGGTATGAATGGAATTAAAGCTAAAGTTATAAAACAGTCAATTGATTGTTCGTCTGGATGTAAAGTAACTGAAACAGCAAAATTCACAGCAAAATTATGGGGGTGATGAATTATGAATCTATCTAGTGATTTGGTGGCTAAGTTCGTTAGCGTTATGCAGCAGGACGGTAGCCGAAACACCAGCACGGCCCCTATCTATGGAACAATAGTAGAATACGGTGACTCTAAGTACGTTAAACTGGATGGTTCTGATTTGTTAACCCCCATTGTTTCTGCTGTTGATTCTAAGGACGGCGAAAGAGTTCTTGTTAATATTGTCAAACATTCAGCCACTGTAATAGGCAACGTTTCTTCGCCAGCAGCAAGAAGTGATAGGGTTGAAGAAGTGGCTGACTCAGTAGCTGAAGTTGGTGTACTTGTAGCAGACAAAGCAGACATCAAAGATCTCCAGGCGCAGACTGGTAGAATTGACAATTTAGTTGCTGAGAACGTAACAATTCGGGAGAAGATTACTGCCAGCGAAGGTGAAATTACTAATCTTAAAACTGACAATGTTACTGTTAAAGAAAAGCTCACGGCCAACGAAGCTGAGATTAAGCAGTTAAAGACTGATAAACTTGACGCTTCTACGGCTCAAATCACATATGCAACAATTACAAATCTTGACGCTACAAATGTTCAGATTAATAACTTGTCTGCTACTTATGGTAAATTTGTTAATCTTACCACTGAGAAGTTCGAGGCTAAAGATGCTGAGATTGAAAGCCTTCAAGCTGAAGACGCTACCATCAAAGGACGATTGGATGCTAACGAAGCTGACATTAACACGCTCAATGTAAATAAAGCTAACATAGACGATCTTAATGCAGCTACAGCTAGGATCAGTACCCTTGAAGCAGGTAGGATCACAACTGATGAACTCATTGCTAAGAAGGCTGACATTGATCTTGCTAATGTTAATAACGCTTGGATTCAAAATGGAATTATTAAAGATGGTTCTATTGGTGAAGCAGCTATTCATGATGGTGCTATTACGAACGCTAAGATTGCCGATGCCACAATTGAAGCAGCAAAGATTAAGTCTATCAATGCCGATGCGATAACTGCCGGCACGATTAAGACTGATAGACTTATAATTACTGGTCCAGACGGACAAGACTCAATTGTAAAGGCTATTAACATGGCAAACGGTGTATCTGAGGCCGACGTAAATAGTCAGAAGATTCAGGCGGCTTCAATTGATGTTGTAGATTTGTCTGCTTTCCAGGCTAAGATCGCTGGCTTTGATATGAGCGGTAATGCTATTTACAGTGGTAAAGAATCTATTAAAGATCCTAATAGCGGTATTTATATTTCCACTGTTGGAATTGGTATGGGTGATGGCTCTCTTACTGATAAGAATGAATCTCCACTTCAGGCTTATGCTGATGGTAGTTTTAAGCTTACCGGTAAAAATTCATCATTTGATTTCAATACTGTAACTGGAGAATTAAATATCTCAGCATCCAGCCTTAAGATTTCGTCTAAGAGTGTTGCTACGAAATCTGATATCGATGAAGTACGAGATGAGATAACAACATTGATGACAATGACTTCATCCAAAGGAATAGCGTTTAAAAACAATGCGGTATCTACAATCTTGTATATCACGATATATCACGGCAAACAGCGTATAACCGATGCTGCAACCATGAAAGAAGTTTTCGGTGAGAATGCATATCTTCAGTGGTATTGGCTACGTCTAACCGACGAAGAATATGGAATTATATCATCCTCTGATTCAAGGTTTAGAGATGATGGTTTTAAGTTTGTCTTATCGCCAGAAGATGTGGACACTCAAATATCATTCGAATGTAAATTGATAACTGATTAACTAATAAAAAACAATGTTTTTATTTCAAGGAGGAAAATAACATGGCTATTAAAGCTACTGCACAAGCAACGATTATTGATATTACTGATGGGTATTCTGCCCAGTTAACGAGCGATACATATAACTGGACTGGTAGTCAGAGTGGTATTGGAGCTAATAATACATGTGTCACTGAGGCTTATGGTTGGCAGGGATCTAATAGAATCCAGAATGTAACTGTAGCCCAGGCAGACATTGTATGTCCTACTGGTATCACAGCTACCGTTGAGAACAACGGAACTTCTCAGGTTAAGATTACTTTTAAGACAACACAGACAATCTCAACGACTTGTGAAGCTACCATCCCTATCGTATTAGATGGCGAAGTAACAATGAATAAGAAGTTTACATTCTCTGTATCTAAACAGGGACCGACAGGTGCGACTGGTAAAGGTATTAAAGGAACTCCTACTACTGAATATGTTGGATCTTCATCCAATACATCGATCCCAACAAGTGGATGGTCTACTACTATTCCATCAGTATCAGCAGGACAATTTCTTTGGACAAGAGTTACAACAACATATACTGACAATACCACATCTGTAAGTTACAGTGTAGCTAAGCAGGGCTCAACTGGTGCCACAGGTACTCAAGGATCTCAGTGGTATTCAGGTACTGGCATCACAGGTACATCTACTACGGCTACAGCATTCTCCGGTTCAGGAGTAGCAAATGCTCGTGTAAATGATATGTACCTCAATACATCAACTGGTTATACATATAAATGTACAGTTGCCGGTAATGCTGCAACAGCCAAATGGGTTTATGCTGGAAGTATAAAAGGTCATCAGGGGGATAAAGGAAATACTGGTGCTACTGGTAACGGCATTTCTAAAGCAACTATCACATATGCTGCATCTTCATCAAATACTTCAGCACCAGGTAGTGGATGGCAGTCTACACCACCATCAGTGTCAGCGGGCCAGTATCTGTGGACAAAGACAGTATTCACATATACAAATGGAACGAATTCAGATCCTCAGTATAGTGTAGCTAAACAGGGAGCAACGGGTGCTGCTGGAGCTGATGCTATCAGTGGTGCTATCACATTCTCTAACGGTTATATTTTCAAAAACAACACAGGTTCTACTGTTATGACTGCTCACGTTTGGAAAGGGTCTGTCGAGCAGACAATCTCTGATGCAGGTGTTGTAGGAAATAACCTCGGTTCTATTAAATGGTATAAGACAGGATCAGCCACAGCTATCGCTACGTCTAAGACTCTAACTGTTTCAGCAGAAGATATTGAAAACACAGGGTCATATTACTTCCAGCTTGAAGGATAATAGAGGGGGTGCGATCTATGGCTGTAAAATGTAGGGTCGAAGTAACATTATATAAAGTCATAGATATTGACAAAGTAACCCGGTATTATTTACTTCAGTCTTCCACGTCGAGTGCGCCGTCTAAACCGACGGCAAACCCGCCTGGAGGTAACTGGAAAACAACCGAACCGTCATATACCTCTGGCTCTACAAATACGTTATATTTCGTTGACCAAACAATCATGTCTGATGGATCTTTTAAGTATTCCGAAGTCTCTAAATCGTCAAGCTACGAAGCAGCTAAAGAGGCTTATAATAAAGCTGTCGCTGCTACCAATACTGCGAATAATGTACAAGCGGCTATGAATGCTTTGAATATTGGTGGTAGGAATTTACTTATCGATTCTAGCTTCAATAACGGTTATCAATCGTATATTGATGATGCTTATCAAATTAATAATAATCATACATTGAAGTTATATGTGAATAATACAGCGACAAGTGGATTTAAATATAGTGGTATTAATGAAACATATGCTAATAAACGATTATCCGTACCGATCGCTGATTGTTTAAATAAGGATCTTGTGCTATCAGCATGGTTATATATCCCAAAAGCGGGAAGCGTATCCGGTTATGAGTTTAGAGTTGTGTATACTGATAACGGAACAGTTAAATGGGGCAATCCTAATAATAACTATCCGAAGAATCTTCCTTCGGCTGGCAGTTTATCCGTTGGATGGAATCGTTTATATGCGGTCTATACTATCTCTGGTGATAGTACACGAGTTGAAGCATCAATCAACGTTTACGCTGGATCTGGTAAAACATCATTAGCATATTTAAGTTCACCCAAACTTGAATTCGGGACACGTCCGACAGACTGGACACCTGCTCCAGAGGATATTAAGACTCGTATTGACGACGCTTATACAGAAATTGAGAGCAACAAAACAGAGATCTCATTAAAGGCTTCACAAACCGAGGTAGCCACAATTTCGAGTAACTTAAATGCGTACATAGATTCATCCACGACAATGATACAGAATATAAACGGTTGGCAGTTTAACTTTAGTAAGTTAATTAGAACTGATGAAGCTGATGTAGCTAATCATACTGATTACATCACACTTCAAAATGGAGATATTATCTTAGGAGAATCAGCGAGTGATTTGAAACTTAAGATTGGTAATGATGCAATTCAGTTTAAAGGAACTAGCGACACTGAAGTTACCCCAGATCCGGATGCAACAGCATGGATTACTGGTCAGAAACTCAATATTAATGAGGGTGAGATTCACACTACTCTTAAAGTAGGTAAGTTACAATTTACACCAAGACCAAACGGTAACTTTAGTATAACAATTGTTTAAAGGGGGTGAATAGGAATGGCCGCACCTACAATATCAAACATAGTGCTTAACAGAACGAATGCATTTAATGGTAAATCAATATCTAACGTAACGGGACATTTATTATCATTTAAAGTAACCTATGATAGCAGCATTCCAAATGCATTTGTATCTATAAGCATGAACGGATCAACTCAGCAGACTACATTAGTAGACAACGGAGATACTGCGTCATTCGAACTTGGAACATTTGATGCTGGGAATTCAGAAAAGGTTACTATAAATATAGAAATAACAGTTAAAGATGGTATAAACCAAACTAAAAGTCAAACATATCAGTTTGATGTTTATAAATACTCTCCGCCAGACGTGACAGCCTCTGTGGTAAGAAATGATGACGAGCAACCTGTATTGACGTTCAAATCATCATTTCAAGCTACAGTAGCAGGGGCTGCTAACTCGTTAAAACAATTCTTTGCTAGAGTTAATACGGGAGACACCACAAACGAAACTGATCTAAAAGGCAAGACTTCACCACAGGTTCTGACTGGAACGTACGATATTGGTAAATCATACACCGTTTATATTTTCATTCAAGATCAGGTAAGACCATCGGCTATTCTTAAGAGAATTGTATTACCAAACGCCAGACCAGTAATGGATATCGGTGCTGACGGTAAGACTGTAACGTTCTTCGGAACGTCTCCTAGTTCAGCAACCGAAGAGACTTTAAGAATTGGGGAAGTTGCTAGCTTCGGCAAAGAAGTTGTGTTGGGTAATGTTGGTGATAAATATACTAAGATCAGTAGCAGTGGTCTTAGTATTTACGGTGGTGTTAATTATTTAATTGGGCAGATTGGGTATGGAAATACAAAAAATAAAAACGGGGATATTGTAGAAGATTGCTTTTATACATTAGGTACTAGAAGTAGTGGAACAGCAATTGGTAGTTTTTCAGTAGCCGCTGGATCCGTTGTAGAAGCAAGTGGGTATGCATCTTTCGCTGAGGGGTTTCAAACTAAGGCTACCGGCTTAGACTCTCATGCCGAAGGGAGCGACACAAAAGCAAGTGGTAATTATTCTCATGCTGAAGGAGCTGGTACAACAGCTGCCGGATTGGATTCTCATGCTGAAGGAGCTGGTACAACAGCTAGCGGCGACAGTTCTCATGCTGAAGGTTATCATACAATAGCAAGTGGATATGTTTCTCACGCAGGCGGATATTACACAAAAGCATCAGGTGATTACCAAACAGTAGTAGGCGAATACAACATAGAAGATACAACATCTAAATACGTATTCATTGTAGGTAATGGAACTGCTGATAATGCTCGTGAAAATGCTCTTGGGGTAACACACACGGGTCATATTGATGTTCAGAAAAACATCTATATAAACACAAACGGCTCTGGTATATTTGAGAGAGATACTGATGGGACGAATCGTGAATTGATAGCCATGGACGGTAATAATAAGTTATCAATAGGATACGGTCAATATAGTCATGGTGGCAGAGAAACAGTATTACAAGGCGGTGATAAATTAACATTTCGACTTAAAAACCCCAATGCCACATGGAGACCATATATGTCAAAAGGCTACAGTTTCAATACAACTATTCAGGTAGGAGGTTATATCACAAACTCCGGTAAAGATGTAACATTCCAGTTACCACTTAACAATCCGGTTATCGGAAATCCAACAGTGACAATAGCAAGTGTCGATGGTCTTTGTGTTCGACAAAATAATAAATACTTATATGGATCAGCAGCTTCAACATTCGCTAAACCAAGTTCGTACAGCTGTACATTAGTCAATGGCGGAAACCATATTAAAATAACTGCTAAAATGGCAAACACAACGAATGTAGAGAATAATAGTGCCTGTGGTATTTATGCTAGTATAAAAGTCACATTCTCATAAGGAGGGGTCAAAATGGCTTTAAAGAAAGAAGTCCGCCAGGATAATGGCGTGGTTACAAATTATCATCGAATTTTATATGTAATGTCGACAATCAATAGTCATGTGTCAATTGCAGTATTGTCTTATATTGATGCAGCAGGACGAAATATGGAAAACAGCGAAACAGAACCTTATAAGGTAGCTGTTACATATGAAAAAGAGTATGAAGAAAACATGACTATCGAAGATGCTTACGAATACCTTAAGACTCTTCCTGAGTTTGAGGGAGCAGAAGACATTTAAGGAGGATTTATTATGGATTTTACAATTTTAACTGAGCATTTTGTACTTGTAGTTTTAGTCGCTTGTCTGGTGGTAGGCTATATCATCAAACATGCGACTTTTTTAAAGAAGATTCCTAATGACGATATTCCAGTCATTCTTGCAGTGATTGGTGCTGTACTCAACGCTGTGGTGAGCGGACCATCGGTTGAGTCTATTGTATACGGCGCTGTTATGGGTCTTGCTTCTACTGGTTTCCATCAGGCATTTAGTAATTTTATTGACGGGACAATCTCTAAGAAAGGTAAGGATTACTAATGTTATTAACAGGGTTTACTGTCGAATCCGAACAGATTATTTATATTTGTGGATTGATAGCAGCTCTCTGGGGTGTGTGGAAAATTGTCAAAGAGGTACGTAAACCGAATGACGATTTGAAAGCTAAGGTAGTAAAGCACGATCAGCTTCTCGATAACGATAATCGAAGACTAAAAGAGTACGAAGAATCTAACCGTATGATTCTTCAGTGCTTGCTAGTCATAATTAACCATGAGATAACTGGTAATGGTATCGAGAATCTCAAACATGCCAGAGATGATTTGGAAGAGTTCTTGATTAATAAATAATAAGAAAAGAGGCTCCGTATATTCTACAGGGCCTCTTCTTTTTACTCAACAAACCTTGATATATCACTTTCGGTATCATGTATATCCCTATGAACCAGGGCTTAAATGTTCCCTAAATTAATCACACTTAAGCTCAATCGTTATCTTATAGGGAGGGTTATAGTATTTTGTACCCTTGGACGATTGCATGTTATATTTCTCAGCATTGTCTTTTGTGATTTGTACAATTGGATCTCGTTCGTACACCATTTTAGAAATCACTGTTTTAAGATATTGATTCTTTGTTTTAGCGTCTAATTCGACATCTTCCAATATTCTCAGAGCATCTTTAGTCTTAATTAACTCATCTCGATAATTGATATGTTTTGGAGCAGAGTCTTTAGCTTTGGCTAACGCTTTATTTACTTCCTCTTTTTCTTTTAACACTTTCTCATTGAGTTTGGCAAAGATATGTTGAGGAAGTCTCTTAGCTGGATCAGGGTCGTACTGAGCATCCCATTGTTCCAATTCTTTCTTCTCGAGATCAGCAAGTTGCTTTGTGAGCCTGGCCATTAGGTCTGTATGGAGTTTTAACGAGTCGTCTTGGTTATTCTCTATGCGTACTTCAAAGTCGCTTATACAGTCTTTTAAGACTCTACGGACGTATTCAAACACTTCACTATATTTTACAGAACCTGATTTACAGTGTACTTGGTTATTGCATACGAGTTTAGGAGGGGCATATTCAACTCCATTTCTTGTGTAAGTGTTATAACCAATCTTATGACCGCATCGCTTACAGAACATAATTCCACTGAATGGGTTTTTAAGAATCAGGTCCCTACGAGTCCTATGACGTTTACCTCTAATTTCACGAGCCTTGTTAAATTGCTCTTCTGAGATAATACCATCATGCTTTCCTTCGAATAATAAGAACTCGTCTACTTTTGCCTTCGGACGTAACTTCTTTATTTCTTGGTCTTCAATTATTTTCACAGTTTTCCGCCAATTCCAACGTGTGCAGCCAATATAGTGATGATTTTCTAAGATACTGAAAATTATACTTGGTTTCCAGGTACTCTGGCCAGTCTTAGTCTTAGCGCCTATATCTTCAAGTCTTCTACAAATTGCTGTAACGCCTATATCTTCTTCGCAATACCAGTTGAAGATCATGCGGACTACATCAGCTTGGTCCTTACGTTCAATTAGAGTGTGGTATGATTTCTTACCATCGGCTTCAAACTTTTCAATCCTATCAAATCCATAAGGAGCAGTCGAGCCGATATAGTTACCGTCTTTAACACTTGCTAATCTACCACGAGCTTGAATCTTCTTAAAATACTCAAGATATTCATTACCTCGTTTAAGCTCACGTTCGAATGCATCTCTATCATATTCATCACGTAAGTCATATATTTTCATAGGAGTGATTACATAAGTATTCGTGTATCTGAGCAACCTTATAAGCCTACCGGCATCTTCAAGATCACCACGGCTTAAACGCTGTACCTCGACTACGATTATGGCTTTAACGGCTGGGTCTTCTATATCCTTGAGCAAACGAGTTATCTCGGGACGGTCTTTAAGCGACTCACCACTTGCTACTTCCATATATTTGTTTTCTTCAGGTATTGGGCCGCCAAGATATTTAACAGCATATTCCTCTACAATCTTACTGTGCTTCTCAAGTATTTCGTCGGTTGAGAGTAAGGGGTCGTCCGTACGCGACTTTCTTCCATACTCTTTTACTTCATAATTGTAAAACTTTGGATATTCTTTATACATTCTGTTCTTCCTTTCTATGATGTGCTGCCAGGGGGATAAGTTGGCATCACCTCCTTCGCTGATTTTACATATCCTTTAATGAAAGGAGTGATTGTATGAGCATGTATAACACTAAAGAACTTTCTGAGTTATTAGATGTTAACGAGGAAACAGTTAGACGATGGATTAGATCCGGTAAACTAAAAGCCGAACAATCATCTAAAAAACAAGGCAATATTGTACACGAAAAAGATTTATTCGATTTTGTATCCGATAAACCTAAATATAAAAAGATGATAAGAGCTAAAGTTCATCAAAGGAATAATCCATTTTCACTAAATGATTTACTTAACGATTTAATAATTCAACGAAAACTATTAGATGATTATATTACAAAAAATACAAGCTTTATTAGAGGAGTCCTAACAAGGGCTCTTTCTTTTATTTTTGTCTTATTGAAATTAAGAACTTTCCATATTCCATTAATTTCTCATGTTCCTCATCTGTAAAAGGATCCATGCCAAATGTCTTATGCCAAGCTTCTACATGCTTCACATAAGTCTCGTTTACGGACGAATACACAGCTTCCTCTTCGCCATCTGATATTTTGGTAGACAGCATTTCCTTATCGCCCCAACCCATCAAATGAGCAGGCGTAGTGTCTAAAGCATTAGCAAGTGGGTTAAGAATGCTCAGTGGCAAATTCTCAATATCACCATTCTCATATCTATATACTGTTGTTCTATTCTTACCTAACTTAGCTGCAAGGTCATCAATCGACATACCTCGCTTCGTTCGTAACAATTTTATTCGTTTTCCTATAGACATTATCTTGTCTCCTTTCTGACAAAACTTATCATATATTAATATTTGCATACATGCAAACGAAAAGCAAACCTAGATTAAAAAAAATTGCATTTTATGCGAAAAAAATGTATTGACAGAAAAATTGGAATGGTGATATCTTTTAGATGTTGCATGAAACGCAATCAGAAAGGAGCGTTTGCATTGGATGCAAATAAATTGAAAGTTATGATTTTCGAAAAAAGTTTAAATATTGACACAGCTTCCGAAATATGTAAAAAGGTTTGTTGCAACGATGCAATTAGTATCGGTGATGCACTCAAATTGAAAGAAATTTTAGATTTAACTAATTCAGAAGCAATTGATATTTTCTTATCTTAGAGGTGCTGATTCATGAAAACATACAGATTCAAGAACGCTACTATATACGTGCATGGTGCGGTGGACAAAGAGCGATTAAAGAAAGCAACCATCAAACTCGTAAAAGATTCCCATAAGTATAAGAGAGGTGTTAAGAAGTAATGGCTACTGTTATCCGTCCGGACATTTCTCGAAAGAACAAATACTGGATTGATAAGCACCGTCATTACGAACTTAAACATTTCTGCTTACAGTATCCAGAATGGAAGAAGGAATACAATAATATTGCTAATATAAGAAATTTCAAAAATGAAATATTGTATAAGAGTAATATACATAGTGATCCAACCTTTAAGGAGGTGATACGTAGAGAGCGATATTTAGAACGAATCGAGTTAATTGAGCGAGTGGCTAAGGAGGCTGATGCAGACTTACACGATTATATTTTAAAGGCAGTCACAGAGGGGTTATCGTATACATACTTAAAATCTAAGTTGGATATACCGTGTGGCAAAGACTTGTACTATGACAGGTACAGACGGTTCTTCTGGCTATTAGATGGATCACGAGATTGATATTTGGAGGAGACAACAATGAAGAAAGATACAATGACAACAGTAATATCAGGAGCAATCTTATTTGGATGTGTGGTAAAGGCAGTATTGACATTAAGAGAACATGGCAAGGCTAGTGAGGAATTAAACGATGAGTTGGTGGAAGAGAAATGAATGTAAGGGTCAAACGAGAGCTTCAGAATAAAGCAAGATTAGCTTATTGCCTTGTTGATATTTTAGAGTATGATGTAGATAACTTAAAAAATGATACGAACGAATGTAAGTCAGAGGAATTACTGGAGACATTAACTGAGGTAAAAGAGACATTACAAAATATCACAGACATAATTGTTGAGATGGAATACGCTTTATATTTAGACAAGTTTAAGGGGGCCTAACGGTCCTCTTTTTATTTGAACTGATTCGCGAAAATAACATGTTCTTTAATGAGAGAAAGATATAGTTCAAATTATAGAACACCCAACACCCTGGGAGACGTAAGTTGAACTTGAGGAATGGCAGTAATTTGCCCCTCAAGAGACTTACACTTTTTCTTTTATTTTTAATTCGCGACTTAAACAAGGGCTATTATGAGAAAAAATCAAAGGAGGTTTTTAACATGAAAGGAATTAAGGACATTGTAACCAAGGAAAGAGTAGACACTATTGTTGAAATCGGAAGAAAGGGTTTGAATTACGCAATCCCGATTCTTGGCGTTGTATTGTTTAGTAGTACAGCTATCGAAAAATTAGATGTCATGCGCTATAACACTGGTACAGTCAAATATGACGATGCAGTTAGAGCGATCATGCGCAGTTCTATGTTTTCGGAAGACAAATCTAAAGCAGTAGCAGTGCTTAGAACAGATGCTAATCCAGACTTCTACAGAGCAGTGATTGACGTAGTGAATTCTCCTATGTGGTCAGAAGATAAACTTAAGACTATTGATGACATGTGCAAAAACGAAGAAAACTAATCTCAAAGGCGAGGCCCACATTGGGTCTTGTCTTTTTCTTTTTTTTTTTTGACTGAACTTTAATCTAGGTTAGAACAAAGGTTAATCTAGGTTAAAATCCGTACGTAGGTGACTGGAAACAAAGTTATATTTGTAAAGTGAAAAATTCCCCGGGTGGGATTTTTGATAAAAGTATTTTATAAGGAGGTAGAAGCATGTTGTATTTATTTGTTTTCTTAGGAGGTGTAGTTGTAGGTTGGTTTATATCAGGACTCGCTTTTGTAAAGACTGCTGTGTTTGGAAAGTTTAGTCTGGAACCGTATGACGAGGATGATACCGGTTTTTACAATTTTAAAATTGAGGTCGAGCATGAAGAGAATCTCTTATACAGGGATTATATCATCCTCAAAAAAGACAATTCGCAAAAATAACACGGTCTTTAATGGAACAGTATTAACCCTATTTTAAAAGGAGGATTAAACAATGAAAAACGAACACATGTTGCACGAGGAGATTCAGGCCGAACTTGAAGAACTGAAGAAGATTGAAGTTGGATCAGATGAATACAAAGTTGCGGTTGACGGTGTTACAAAGCTTATGGATCGAGCTATCGAGATTGATAAACTCAACGCTGAAGTTCAAGAGAAAATCGAAAGTAGAGAAGTCGAAACCGATTTAAAACTTAAACAGATGGAAGAGGATAAGAAAGATCGAAGAACTCGAAACGGAATTGCTATTGCGGGTATTGTCATCCCATCGGGAGTAGCTATCTGGGGAACTTTGAAAACTTTGAAATTTGAAGAGATCGGAACAATCACTACAAGTGCTGGCAGAGAACACGTTAGAAAGTTGTTCAATTTATTTAAAAAGTAAAGTACGAACAAGGAGGAGTCCTGAACAAGGGCTCTTTCTTTTGCCTTTATATTCGTTTAGGTTGTGATTTATGAGGTATCATTACGAGAAACCAAAGTTATATTCTTCAGTATTCGGTACAATACATACTTGCAATCATCCAGCTTACAATACTTGCACATTATATTTAATAGGTAGAAAAGGGTTAGCTGTAATTCAGCAAAGATATGATCCAGAGACTAAACATACATATTGGACTGAGATAGATCCATGGTTAACCGATCAATTATATTTACATCCTAGATTCAAATCATTCTTTGATGATCGTTCAGATGAATGTAAGGACGGTCTATATCCTACTGTAACCATAAGACAAATCATGTGGGCGTTAAAGATGAAGCCTTTAAAACGAGAACGCTGGGAAACTTGCTTTGATAGGCGTGATATTTAGTTCGCATATTTTACAATTCCTTTAATGAGAAATTAATACATAACTTTTTAAAGGAGGAATTGAAATGATTCTATTTACAATTTTATTAGTTACATTACTTATTTTACTGGCAGCCACAGTGATCGGTATTGGTTGTATCGGTTCTGTAGGTATTATCATATTTGGAGATGTGATTGTATGTATAGTATTAATAGGATATATTTTAAAACATTTATTAAAAAAGAAAGGTAAAAAATAATCTCAAAGGCAGGAGTCAGCAATGACTCTTGTTTTCTTTTCGTGAAATTTACAACTCCTTTAATGAGAGAATACATAAATTTAAAGGAGGAATTTATCATGAAAAAGTATTTCAAAGATTATGGCGAGTTATGTAAACAGACTGGAGTATTCTACAAGAAACATTGGTTGGGGACAATCATTATGAACATTGTAGTATTCTTCGGTACAGCTTTACTGTTCTGGCCTAAATGGATGAAAAAAGAATTGGTAGACGACGTTAAATCTGTATTCAAAAAAGAGAAGGAGGAGAAATAATATGCCAGCATTGATTGCGATATTAGCGGGAGCCTTAGTATATCTATTATTGACATACTTTGGTGAATAACTAAAAATACGATCAAGATGGAGGTCATTATCGACCTCTTTCTTTTTTTTAAACGTAGCGAGAAATGGTGAGGGTACTGAACATTAATTCGCGAATTTTACATGCACTTTAATGAGAGAATAGGTATTATACGGAATCTGAAGAAATTCGGATTGGTCGAGTTCGGCACCGTTGGGCCGCGACCTACTTATTCTCTTTTTTGTTTTGTCCAAAATAACTAACAAAGGTGCTGAGGAGAAATGAATTCGCGACT
>ENA-OPBO01001234-OPBO01001234.1-human-gut-metagenome-genome-assembly--contig:-NODE-1234-length-18639-cov-3.131296_pt1 | contig 18639 bp, 19 predicted proteins | sample MGYA00241071_ERZ501458 | MGnify/ENA primary metagenome ERZ501458 (study PRJEB25962, sample SAMEA2042509) | human gut metagenome | biome: human gut; feature: human-associated habitat; material: faeces... | reverse complement strand
GGCGGCTTCACCTGCCGCAACCTCAGCATCGGTGCCTACGACAACGCCTATTACGACATCGTCATCGGCATCTTCATGCTGCTCTTCGGTGTGAACTTCAACCTGTATTACTTCCTGCTGGTCCGCAAATTCCGGGATGTATTCCACTCTGAGGAGCTGCGTACTTATTTGATTATTGTGGCCACGGCGGTGGCAGCCATCACGCTGGATATCCTGCACATCTACCATTCCGTGGGCACCAGCCTGCGCCATGCCTTCTTCCAGGTTTCCTCCATCATCACCACTACCGGCTACGCCACAGTGGACTTCAACGCCTGGCCTGCGTTTTCCAAGGCCATTTTGGTGATGCTGATGTTCATCGGCGCCTGCGCCGGGTCCACCGGCGGCGGCATCAAGGTGGCCCGCCTGGTGATTTTGACCAAGAGCGCCCTGTGCGACATGAAGCGGATGCTCCATCCCAATGCTGTGACCACGGTGCGCTTTGAGGGCCGCCCTCTGGCGGAGAAGAATGTCCGGGGCGTGCACATGTTCCTGGCGGTGTATCTGCTGGTGTTCTGCGCGTCCTGCCTGCTGGTGTCGCTGGAGCAGGTGGATCTGGTGACGGTGTTCACCGCGGTTGCCTCCTGCATCAACAACATCGGTCCCGGACTGGAGATCGTGGGCCCCATGGGCAATTTCTCCAGTTTCTCCGACTTTACCAAGCTGCTGCTGTCCTTTGACATGCTGGTGGGCCGGCTGGAAGTCTTCCCCATGCTGCTGCTCTTCGCCCCCTCTATCTGGCGGCAGAAGCTGCCCATCCGGCAGATCCGGCTTTGACTTCATACCGCCGCGGCTTTGGCTGCGGCGGTATGCCTTGTGGAGAAAGGAGAACGCCCATGAATCAAAAAGAGCGCATGCTGGCGGGACTGCCCTATCGGGCGTGGCAGGACGGGCTGGAGGAGGAGCGGACACACTGTAAAGAGGTGATTTACGACCTCAACCACCTCCATCCCCGGGACCGGGCGCAGATCCCGGAGATCCTGAAGGCCCTTTTCGGACGGACGGGCGAGGACGTGTGGCTGGAGCCCCCCTTCCACTGCGATTACGGCTGGAATATCGAGGTGGGGGACCACTTCTTTGCAAATTACAACCTCACCATCCTGGACGTGGGGAAGGTGACCATCGGCAGCCACGTGATGATCGCCCCCAATGTCAGCCTCTACACGGCGGGCCATCCCCTCCATCCTGCCAGCCGGGACTCCGGCTATGAGTACGGTGCCCCCATCACCATCGGGGACCACGTGTGGATCGGCGGCAGCGTGGTGATCCTCCCCGGCGTCACCATCGGGGAGGGCGCGGTCATCGGTGCCGGCAGCGTGGTGAGCCGGGACGTGCCGCCGGGTGTGCTGGCCGCCGGAAATCCCTGCCGGGTCCTCCGTGCCATCACAGAGGAGGACCGGGACTACTACTGGCGCAATTTCCGCTTCGACGTCACCGACTACTGACGGCCGACACGGCCATGAAATCCGGCATCGCCGGAGATTGGAGAGCAAGTGATATGGCAAAACACGATCCTTCTGCAAACCGGGACAATTTCCGGTCCAAATGGGGCTTCAAGCTGGCCTGCATCGGCTCCGCCGTGGGCATGGGCAACATCTGGCTCTTTCCCTCCCGAATGTCCCAGTACGGCGCCACTTTTTTGATTCCCTACTTTCTCTTTGTGGCCCTGATCGCCTCCACCGGCGTCATCGGTGAGATGGCCTTCGGCCGGGCAGCCGCAGGCGGCCCCATGATCGCCTTCGGCACCGCGGCGGAGCGACGCACCGGCCGCCGGAACTGGGGCGAGGCCCTGGGCCTTGTGCCGGTGCTGGGCTCCCTGGCCATGGCCATCGGCTACTCCGTGGTGGTGGGGTGGCTCCTCAAGTACGCGGTGGGTGCCTTCACCGGCACCGTGCTGTCCCGGGACGGTGTGGACGCGTTCAGCGCGCTCTTCAGCGAGACGGCATCCGCCTGGGGCAATACGGCCTGGCAGGCGGCGGCCATGGTGCTGACGCTGCTCATCATGGCCTTCGGTATCGCCAGCGGCATCGAGAAGGCCAACAAGGTGATGATGCCGCTGTTCTTTTTGCTGTTTCTGGGGCTTGCGGTGTATATCGCCACGCTCCCCGGGGCGTCGGCGGGATACCGCTACCTCTTCGTGCTGGACCCGGCGGGGCTGCTGGACCCCTATGTGTGGGTCTATGCCTTGGGGCAGGCGTTTTTCTCCCTCTCCATCGCCGGAAACGGCACTTTGATCTATGGGTCCTATCTGCCCCGGACGGAGGATGTGCCCAGGGCCGCCCGGACCGTGGCGGTGTTTGACACCATGGCGGCGCTGCTGGCGGCCATCGTCATCATTCCCGCCATGGCCACGGCGGGGCAGACGCTGGACCAGAGCGGCCCGGGTCTCCTGTTTATCTTCCTGCCCAACCTCTTTGACACCATGCCGGGAGGCACCATTATCATGGCGGTGTTTTTCGTGGCGGCCCTCTCCGCGGGCCTCACGTCCTCGGGCGCGGACGCGTATCTGCTGCACGTGACGACGACGCCGAGCGTCTCCTACATCGCCCGCGTGGACGACTTCGACTGCGGCGTCATGATAAGCGCGAGCCATAACCCATACCATGACAACGGCATAAAGCTGCTCAACAGCCAGGGCGAGAAGATGGAGGAATCCGTCCTGGACGAGATAGAGGCGTATCTGGACGGCATAGCCCCGGAGCCGCCGCATGCCGCTGGAGCGGAGATAGGCCGCACGGTGGACTATTCCGCAGGCCGCAACCGCTACATCGGCTACCTTATCAGCCTCTCGACCCACTCGTATAAGGGCGTAAAGGTGGGCCTGGACTGCGCCAACGGCAGCACCTGGATGATAGCCAAGAGCGTGTTCGACGCCCTGGGTGCGGATACCTACGTCATCGGCAACAAGCCCGACGGCCTGAACATAAACGTGGACTGCGGCTCCACCCACATCGCCGCCCTGCAAAAGCTGGTGCGCGAAAACGGGCTTGACCTCGGCTTCGCCTTCGACGGCGACGCCGACCGCTGCCTCGCCGTGGACGAAAACGGCGCCTATGTCTCGGGCGACGAGATAATGTATATGTGCGCCCGCCACATGAAGGAGCGCGGCAGGCTGGATACCAATACCCTCGTCACCACCGTAATGAGCAACTTCGGCCTGTATAAGGCCCTGGACGAGGCCGGCATAGGCTACGAAAAGACCGCCGTGGGCGACAAGTACGTCTGGGAGAATATGCGCCAGAACGGCCACCTCATCGGCGGCGAGCAGTCCGGCCACATCATCTTCTCCAAGTACGCCACGACGGGCGACGGACTCATAACCGCCATCAAGGTCATGCAGGTCATGCTGGACTCGAAGCAGCCCCTTTCCAAGCTGGCCGAGCCCGTCACCATCTATCCGCAGGTGCTGAAAAATGTCATCGTGGACGACAAGGACGGCACCATGGCCGACGCCGCGGTGCAGGCGAGCGTGAAGGCCGTAGAGGCCCGCCTGGGCGGCGGCGGCCGCGTACTGCTGCGCAAGAGCGGCACGGAGCCCCTGCTGCGCGTCATGGCCGAGGCCGAGACCGACGAGGTCTGCGAGGCCGCCGTGGACGAGATAATAGACGCCATGCGCGAAAGCGGCCATCTGGTGAGGGTGAAATGATGTATAAGATAAGCGATCTGCTCGATTTGGAGCACACCATAGCCGCAGAGCTCTTTGAGGGCAAGACCTACGCCTGGGAAGTCCTGCCCGAAATAAAGTCCTTCATCCTGAAACTGGGTGCGAGCCTGCCCGAGGGCGAGTTCGACCACCCATCGGAGGACGTTTGGATAGCCAAGGACGCCAAGGTTTTCCCCAGCGCCTATATCGGCGGCCCCTGTATCATCGACCACGAGGCCGAGGTGCGGCATTGCGCGTTTATACGCGGCAGCGCCATCGTCGGCAAGGGCTGCGTCGTGGGCAACTCCGTGGAGCTCAAGAACGTCGTCCTGTTCGACAAGGTGCAGACCCCGCACTATAACTACGTGGGCGACTCCGTCCTGGGCTACCGCGCGCATATGGGCGCAGGCAGCATCACCTCCAACGTCAAGAGCGACAAGACCCTCGTTGTCGTGAAAAACGGCGCGGAGCGCATAGAGACGGGCATGAAGAAGTTCGGCGCCATCCTGGGCGACTGCGTGGAGGTGGGCTGCAACAGCGTGCTGAACCCCGGCAGCGTCATAGGCCGCCGGGCGAGCGTCTACCCGACCTCCTCCGTCCGCGGCCAGGTCCCGGCGGACAGCATCTACAAGTCCGCAGGGGAGATAGTGAAGCGCGACTGAGGCGCAGGCAGCAAAAAAGCGGGGAAAACCCCCGCTTTTTTGCTGGAATAGTCCATGCCTGATACAAAAACTGTTGCGCCGGGATGTATAAACGTTGTATAATAGTTTGGTATGTGATGCAGCCGGGAGCACGGAGCAGATGAGCTCCGCGCCCCCTATATAAAAGCGGAGGCCGGCGCGCCGTTCCGCTGAGATATTTTATGCCCGCGGCATGTACCGCGTTACGGGGAGGTCAAACATGGATATTAAAATTGCGCCCTCAATACTCTCGGCAGATTTCGTGCGCCTTGAGGACGAGGTGGAGGAGATAAAGGCCGGCGGCGCGGACTATGTCCATGTGGACGTCATGGACGGCCTGTTCGTGCCGAACATCACTATAGGCATCCCTGTCGTGAAGTCGCTCAGGAAGGCGACGGACATGTTCCTGGACGTGCACCTGATGATAGACCGGCCGCACCGCTACGTCGGCAAGTTCTGCGACGCGGGCGCGGACCTCGTGTGCTTCCACGTCGAGGCGGACGAGCCGCAGGATATCCTCGCCGCGCTGGATGAGATAAAAGCCAAGGGCAAGCTGGCCGCTCTGGCCATAAAGCCCAAGACCCCCGGCTCGGTCATATTGCCCTATCTCGATAAGCTGGACATGGTCTTAGTCATGACGGTCGAGCCCGGCTTCGGCGGGCAGAGCTTCATGGCCGACATGCTGCCCAAGATACGCGGCATCAGCGCGCTCATAAAGGAATACCGCCCCGCCTGCGAGCTGGAGGTGGACGGCGGCATAGACGATGGCACCGCCCCGCTCGTCGTGGACGCGGGCGCAAATGTGCTTGTCGCGGGCAGCGCCGTGTTCGGCAAGCCCGACAGAGCGGCGGCAATAGCCGGCATCCGCATGGCCGCGGACGTGAAGCCATAATCTGAGATCAAGAGGTTGAACATATATGTCCTTTTTCCCGGCGGCGCTTGAAAATCTTATCGACAAATTTGCCATGCTCCCGGGCATAGGCAAGAAGAGCGCGCAGCGCCTGGCCTTTTTCACGCTGTCGCTCCCGGACGCGGAGGCAGAGGCCTTCGCCGCCGCCATCTCGGACGCGAAGCGCAGCGTCCGCTGCTGCTCCGTGTGCCAGAACCTGACTGACGCGGAGATCTGCCCCATCTGCTCGTCAGCCAAGCGCGACCAGAGCGTCATCTGCGTCGTGGCCGAACCGCGCGACGTGCTGAGCTTTGAGCGGGGCAGGGAATATAACGGAGTCTATCACGTCCTGCACGGCGTGCTCTCGCCCATGAGCCACGTCGGCCCGGACGATTTGCGCATATCTGAGCTTGTCTCCCGCGTCGCCCAGGGCGGCGTTGAGGAGGTCATCATGGCCATGAACCCGGATACAGAAGGGGAGACGACGGCCATGTACATATCGCGCCTGCTGAAGCCCTTCGGGGTTAAGGTGACGCGCCTCGCCTACGGCATCCCCGTCGGCTCGAATCTCGAGTTCGCGGACGACGCCACGCTCCTGCGCGCCCTTGAGGGCCGCGTGGAGATGTAGGCGGCTTAAAATCGGCCTTAGCGGTTATAATGCTGGATAACCGTTGTACATAAGACAAAAAAGAAAGTTTAAGGAGACTAATTAAATATGGCAAAACTTAAAATAATCCCGCTCGGCGGCCTCGGTGAGATAGGAAAAAACCTCACCGTGTACGAATACGGGCAGGACATTCTTGTCGTGGACTGCGGCCTGGGATTCCCGGACGAGGAGCTCTACGGCATCGATGCAGTCATACCCGATATCACCTACCTGAAGCAGAATAAGGACCGCATCCGCGGCATAGTCATCACCCACGGCCATGAGGACCATATCGGCGCCCTGCCCTACGTCATGCGGGAGCTGGACGTGCCCATCTACGCCACCAGCCTTACGGCGGGCATCATCGAGCTGAAGCTGGAGGAATTCGACCTGCTGTACAACACGCAGATCTTCACGAAGAAGGCGGGCGACAGGTTCAAGCTCGGCTGCTTTGAGGTCGAGATGATACACGTGAACCACTCCATCGCGGACTCCGTGGCCCTGGCCATCAAGACGCCCATAGGCACCGTCATCCACACCGGCGACTTCAAGATAGACGTCACGCCCATCCAGGGCGAGATGATAGACCTCGCGCGCCTGGGCCAGCTGGGCAAGCAGGGCGTCCTGGCGCTGCTCTCTGACTCGACGAACGTCGAGCGCCCGGGTCACACTGATTCCGAGCGCAAGGTCGCGGAGAAGTTCGACGAGCTTTTTAAGGGCTGCGAAAAGCGCATCATCGTCACTACCTTCGCCTCGAACGTCCAGCGCATCCAGCAAATCGTGAACGTCGCGGCCAAGTATAAGCGCAAGGTCGCCGTCACGGGCCGCAGCATGGAGAACATGATCAAGGTCGCGCGCGAGCTGGGCTATATGGATATCCCGGAAGGCGTGCTGGTGGAGCTCAACCAGATAAAGGGCCAGCCGAAGGACAGGACCGTCATAATCTCCACCGGCAGCCAGGGCGAGAGCATGTCCGCGCTCTACCGCATGGCCTTTTCGGAGCACAAGCAGATAAATATAGACGCGGGCGACAGGATAATCATCTCTGCCTCCGCCATTCCCGGCAACGAGACAACGGTCTCCAAGGTCATCGACGAGCTTTTCCACAAGGGCGCGGAGGTCATCTATGACCGTCATACCGACCTGCATGTCTCGGGTCATGCCTCGCAGGAGGACCAGAAGATGATGCTGGCCCTGACAAAGCCGAAGTTCTTCATTCCTGTCCACGGCGAGTACCGCATGCTCTGCAAGCACGCGGAGCTGGGCCGCATCATGGGCGTCGAACCCAACAACATCGTCATAGCTGAAAACGGCAGCGTCATCGAGCTGAGCCGCAAGAGCATCAAGTCCGTGGACATCGTGCCGGCGGGCCGCGTGTTTGTGGACGGAAGCGGCGTGGGCGACGTGGGCAGCATCGTGCTCAGGGACAGAAAGCACCTGGCGCAGGACGGCATGATAGTCGTAGTCCTGGCCCTTTCGGGCGAGGACAGCTCCCTCATCTCCGGCCCGGAGATAGTCACGCGCGGCTTCATCTATGAGAAGGAGTCGGAGGACCTCATCGAGGAGATGAAGCGCGTCATTTTCGAGAGTCTGGAGAGCTGCCGCCACCAGCGCATAACCGACTGGGCCGGCATCAAGAACAAGGTCCGCACCAACCTGACGGGTTATCTTTACAAGACCACCAAGCGCAGTCCTATGATACTGCCTGTGATAGCGGAAATATAAACGAATAGAGGGGCATGGGCATGGAATACGATTTTAAGAGCCTGCACCCCGAATACGGCAGCGGCGCTCCCATGTGGGGGCGCCTTGCTGAATTTGGGGCGCCGTCGCCGGAGGAGATAGACTTCGGCGTGGCGGAAATGAAGTTTAGACTGGCGCCTGAGATAGCCGCGGCACTGGAGCGTCACGTTACCGCGGGCACCTTCGGGTATTCAGGAGCGCCGGAGAGCCTGAAGCGTGAGATATGCGCCTGGATGGCGCGCCGCCACGGCTGGCGGATAGAGCCGGAGTGGCTCTTCCAGACCTACGGCCTGGTGCTGGCAGTCGGCTGCTGCGTGCGCGCGCTGACGGAGCCAGGGGACGGCATACTGCTCAATTACCCCTCCTATCCTCCGTTTTACCGCGCAATAGAGCAGAACGGACGCCGCCTTGTCCGCAGCGACCTTCTGGAGCTGGAGGGCAGATACGTCTTCGACTTCGAGGACATGGAGCGGAAGATCGCGCAGGAAAACGTCAAGCTGTACATACTGTGCAGCCCTCAGAACCCGACCGGCCGCGTCTGGACGCGCACCGAGCTGACGCGCGTGGGCGAAATGTGCCTCAGGCACGGCGTAAAGGTCGTGTCCGACGAGATACACTTCGACATCTGCTACCCGGGGCATGAGCACAGCGTTTTCGCCTCGCTCTCGGATGAGTTTGCCGCCAACAGCGTCGTCCTCACCGCGCCGAGCAAGACCTTCAATATAGCGGGCATGACCATCTCGAACGTGATAATCCCGTCCACGCAGCTGCGGGAGCGCGTGAAGGAGACTGTCTCGCGCGATATGGGCGGCTATTTCAACAGCTTCGGCTACGCCGCCTGCGAGGCCGCCTACAAGAGCGCGGAACCCTGGCTGGACGAGTGTCTGAAGGTGCTGGAGGGCAACTGCCGCCTCTTCACGGACTTCCTGCGGGAGCGCGTGCCGGCCTTCTCCTGCCATATGCCTGAGGGAACGTATCTCGCCTGGTTGGACGGCCGCCGCACGGGGCTTGGGCCGGAGGAGCTGACCAGGTTCCTGCATGGCGAGGCGCGTTTCTATACTGAGCCCGGCGACGTTTTCGGCTCGGGTTACGAGCTTTTTCAGCGGGTGAACCTGGCTTGCCCGCGTGAGTATGTGGAAAAGGCGCTGCTGCGGCTGGAGGCTGCGGCAAAGGCGAGAGGACTAATATGAAAATACCCTATTTTGACGCCCACTGCGATACTATAACCGCCGTCCTGGAGCGCGGCGGCAGCCTGGCTGAAAATGATCATATGCTCGACCTTGGCCGACTCGCGGCCTGTGAGCCCGCGGCGCAGTTTTTCGCCGTGTGGGGCGGGAGATACGAGGAAAAGGTCGCCCTGCTCCGCACGGAGCTGAAGAAGAGCGGGCTGGGCGAGCTTTGCCGCAGCATCCCCGAGGCCCGAACAGCCGCAAAAGCGGGCAAAATCGCAGCCTTCCTGTCCGTAGAGGGCATGGAACAGCTGGATTGTTCTGCGGAACGCCTGCGTGAGGCGCACGAGCGGGACGGCCTTATCATGGTGAACCTCTGCTGGAACTCGGATAACGAGCTTTGCGGCTCCGCCATGGACGGCGGGGGAGGGCTGACGGAGGCTGGCCGAAGGTTTGTCCTCGCGGCGCAGGAAATGGGCGTGGCCATAGACCTCAGCCATGCCTCGGAGCGCACGTTCTGGGACGTGATGGAGATAAGCCGACGCCCGGTGCTTGCCAGCCACTCGAACGCGGCGGCGCTGTGCTCGGACTTCCCGCGCAATCTGACGGACGCGCAGTTTGAGGCCCTCGTCCAATGCGGCGGCGGCGCCGGACTGAATCTCTACCCGGACTTCCTTGGCCTCACCCGCGACATCGGCGCCTGCTGCGCGCATATAGAACATTTCCTGGCCCTGGGCGGGGAGAAGGCCGTGTTCATGGGCGCGGATCTGGACGGCATGGACGACCTGCCGGAGGGCATAACCGGCGTCGAGAGTGTGGAGAAGATATACGAGGCCCTCCTGCGGCGCGGCCACAGCGAAGACCTCGTGCGTGATATATTCTATAATAACCTGATGGATATATTGGAGCGTGCGACATGAATATACAGATTTTCGGGCGCAGCAAGTGCTTTGACACGAAAAAGGCGGAGCGCTATTTCAAGGAGCGCCGCATCAAGTTCCAGTCTATCGACCTGCCGCGCTACGGCATGAGTAAGAAGGAGTTCGAATCGGTCCGCAGCGCAGTCGGCCTGGAAGCCCTGATAGACGACAAGGCCCCGGACGCCGACCTGCTGAAATACATGGCTAGCGACTCTGCGCGCATAGAGCGCCTGCTGGAATACCCGGACAATATCCGCACCCCCATAGTCCGCAACGGCCGCCAGGCAACCGTGGGCTATTGCCCTGAGGTGTGGAAAACCTGGGAGTAAAAAAACGCCGCCTGAAAGGCGGCGTTTCAGCTCAAATCCGCGTGACGCCGTCCCGTGGGGGCGGGACTCCGCCGCCCGCTCACCCCGCCGGGCTTGTAATTGCCGCCAAAATGATATAAAATGCGAGTAATCACGTTTAGGAGCAAGTGGAAATGGATAAACGCCTGGAGCGCATATTGCCGGGCGTGCAGAAGCCTGCACGCTACACCGGCGGGGAATATAACGAGATCATCAAGGACAAGGCCGACGTCAAGTTGCGGATGGCCTTTTGCTTTCCCGACGTCTACGAGATCGGCATGTCGAACCTCGGCATGCGCATACTCTACGGCTGCATAAACGCCGAGCCGGACATCTGGTGCGAGCGCGTGTTCGCGCCCTGGGGCGACATGGCGGAGCAGATGCGGGCGAACGATATCCCGCTCTACGCGCTGGAGAGCGGCGACCCCGTCTCGGAGTTCGACGTCCTCGGCTTCTCGCTGGGCTACGAGATGGCCTATTGCACGGTGCTCGACATGCTGGACATGGCGGGCATCCCGCTCCGCTCGGCGGACAGGCCGGACCTCGTGCCGCTCATTTTCGCGGGCGGGACGAGCTGCTGCAACCCGGAGCCCATGGCGCCCTTCCTCGACCTCATGGTGCTTGGCGAGGGCGAGGAGGTGGACATCGAAGTTCTGCGCCTCTTCCAAAAGGCGCGCGACGAGGGCTGGGAGAAGCGCCGCTTCCTCACCGAGGCTGCGAAAATACCGGGCGTCTATGTCCCCGCGCTCTATGAGCCGGAGTGGAACGCCGACGGCACGCTCCGGGCGCTGACGCCCATGGAGGGCGCGCCGGAAATCGTCACAAAGCGCATAGTCTCGAATCTGGACAAGTCCTATTATCCCACCGCGCCCATCGTGCCCAGCACCGAGATAGTCCACGACCGCGTGAATGTCGAGCTCTTCCGCGGCTGCGTGCGCGGCTGCCGCTTCTGCCAGGCGGGCTATGTCTACCGCCCCATCCGCGCCCGGAGCGCGGAGCGGGTCATCGAGATAGGCAAGGAGAGCCTGAAGAACACCGGCTGCCAGGAGGCGACGCTGCTCTCGCTATCAAGCAGCGACTACAAGCACCTTACCGAAGCCTGCGACGGGCTGCTCGACTGGTGCGAGCCGCAGAATATCAGCCTCTCGCTGCCCTCCCTGCGCGCGGACAACTTCTCCATGGAGCTCATGAGCCGCCTGCAAAAGGTACGGCGCGGCGGCCTGACCTTCGCGCCCGAGGCCGGGACGCAGCGCCTGCGCGACGTCATAAACAAGAACGTAACGGAAGACGACCTGCTGAACACCTGCCGCATAGCCTTCGAGGGCGGCTGGAACGGAATCAAGCTCTATTTCATGCTCGGCCTGCCCACGGAGACGGATGAGGATGTGCGCGGCATCGCCGACCTTGCCTCGAAGGTGCTGCACGTCTGGCGGCAGTATTCGCCCAATAAGCAGCGCGGCGTGCGGATAACCGTCAGCACGTCCTGCTTCATCCCCAAGCCGCACAGCCCCTTCCAGTGGGAGCCGCAGGTGTCCATGGAGGAGTACAAGCGCAGGGTGAACCTCCTGCGGGAGAGCATCACGGCGAAGAACGTCAGCTACAACTGGCACGACCCTGACACCAGCTTTGTCGAGGCGGCCCTCTCGCGCGGAGACAGGAAGATAGCCGACGTCATCGAGGCCGTCTGGCGCGCCGGCGGGCGCATGGAGGCCTGGAGCGACTATTTCCGCTTCGAGCGCTGGATGAGGGCATTTGAGGACTGCGGCCTCGACCCGGCCTTTTACGCCTCGCGCGAGCGCGGGGAGGATGAGGTGCTGCCCTGGTGCCGCGTGAATATGGGCGTGCGGGAAAGCCTGCTGCTGCGTGAGCGGCACAGGGCCTACGAGGCGCAGCTCTCGCCGGACTGCCGCGCGGCCTGCTCTGCCTGCGGGGCCGCGGCGCTGCTGGAGGAGGGCAGATGCGATGGATAAGCTGAGATTGAGGTTCCAAAAGACCGGCAAGGCCGTCTACATATCCCACCTGGACCTCATGCGCGTCGTGCAGCGCATCTTCCTGCGCGCGGGAACACCGATAAAATACAGCGAGGGCTTCAACCCCCATGCGCTCATATCCATCTGCCTGCCCCTGTCCGTGGGCATGGCGAGCGAGTGCGAGCTGATGGATTTCCGCGTCACGCGCGAAGTTGACCTCGCCGCCCTGCCGGAGACGCTCAACGCCGTCTCGCCCGAGGGCGTGCGCTTTCTGGCCGCCTACGAGCCGGAGCGCAAGGCGGCGCTGATAAAGTGGCTGCGCGTCCGCTGCGAGTTCGAGTATGACAGCCGCGACGCCCTGGCTCTGCTGCCAAGGCTTGAGGCGTATTTCTCCTCGCCTGAGGTAAAGGTGACGCGCCGGACAAAGAGGGGGGAGGGCGAGTTTGAGCTCGCTCCGCACCTGCGGGACATGGAGTGGACGGCCCGGCCCGGCCTCGTGCAGCTGGAGTGCCTTGTCTCGGCGCAGGAGCCGACAGTTAACCCGGAGCTGCTGACGGCCTCCCTGCGTGAGCGCGCGCCGGAGCTGGCCCCGGACTTTGCGCGCTTCACGCGGCTTGAGACATACGACGGGAACATGGAGGTGTTCAGATGAGCGCTGGCTTCCGCCTGATAGACCTCGAAACCTGGCCCCGGCGCGAGCATTACGAGGCGTACTTCAAGAATACCCCCTGTACCTGGAGCATGACGGTGCAGCTGGACGTGACGGGGCTAGTGAAGCAGGGAGCAAAGCTGTATCCGGCGCTGCTTTACGCCTGCGGCAAGGTGGCGAACCGGCACGAGGAGTTCCGCATGTCGCTGGATGAAGCGGGCCGCCCGGGCGTGTGGGACGAGCTGCACACAAGCTACACGGTGTTCCACAAGGACACGGAGACCTTTTCCTGCCTCTGGACGCCGTATTATGAAGACCCTGCGGAGTATTTTGCCGCCTATCAGCATGATTTGGCGCGCTGGGGCGCGGCGGAGGGCTTTGAGCCCCAGCCGGACGTGCCGAAAAACATCTATTACGCCTCGATGCTGCCCTGGGAGAGCTTCGAGGGTTTCAATCTGAACCTCCAGAAGGGCTGGGGTTTTCTCCTGCCCACCTTCACCTTCGGGAAATACACGGAGCACGAGGGGCGAATAACGCTTCCCCTCGCCATACAGGTCCACCACGCCGCCTGCGACGGCTTTCACGCCTGCCGCTTCATAGCGGAGCTGAGGCAGGAGCTGGAGGCGCTCGACGCCGCGGCCTTCGGCGGCAGACCGGAATGAGGTGGGCGGATGCGTGACGGTTACGGAAGAGATATATATTATCTCCGCCTTTCGGTGACGGATCTGTGCAACCTGCGCTGCGTCTACTGCATGCCGGCGCAGGGTGTGGAGAAACGGCGGCACGAGGACATCCTGAGCATTGAGGAGCTTGAGGAGATCGCCCTCGCGGCGGGCCGCTGCGGCATACGCAAGATACGCCTGACGGGCGGGGAACCGCTGGTGCGGCGCGGCATCGTGGATATCTGCGCGCGCACGGCGGCTGCCCCGGGCGTGGAGGAGGTCTGCATGACCACTAACGGCCTGCTCCTGCCTAAGCTGGCGCGGGACCTGAGAGACGCGGGCCTCCGCCGCATAAATATAAGCCTGGACACGCTCTCGCCCGAGCGCTACCGCGCCCTCACGCGCGTGGGCAGCATAGACGACGCGCTCGCGGGCATCCGGGCGGCGCTCGACAACTTCGAGACGGTGAAGATAAACGCAGTCCTCATCGGCGGCGAAGGCGAGGCGGAGATACCGCGCATGGTGGAGCTCTCGCGGGAGCTGCCCGTGGAGGTCCGTTTCATAGAGCTGATGCCCATAGGCGAGTGCGCCCACTGGCCGGAGGGACGCTTCATCCCGAACACGCGCGTGCTGGAGGCCGTGCCGGAGCTGGAGCCCTGCGGTTCCTCGGGCGTGGCGCGGCTCTACAGCCTGCCGAACGCCAAGGGGAGGGTGGGGCTCATAAGCCCCCTCAGCTCTCATTTCTGCCCGGAGTGCAACCGCATCCGCATAACGCCGGACGGGCGGCTGAAGCCCTGCCTGCACTCTGCGCAGGAGATAGAGCTGCGCGGCCTGCGCGGCGCGGAGCTGGACGCAAAGCTCATGGAGGGCATCTGCGCCAAGCCCATGCGCCACCACCTGAGCGCGGTCTCGCCAAGCGAGAGCCTGCGCGGCATGAGCCGGATAGGAGGCTAGTTATGGAGCTCACACACTTCAACGACGAGGGCCGCGCCCACATGGTGGACGTGGGCGAGAAGCCGCGGACAAAGCGCATAGCCCGCGCGCAGGCGCGCGTATATCTCGCGCCGGAGACCTTCCGCCTCGTGCGGGACGGCGGCATGAAGAAGGGCGACGTCCTGGCCGTGGCCCAGGTGGCGGGCATCATGGCGGCGAAGAAGAATTCGGAGCTCATTCCAATGTGCCACCCCGTTGTCATAACCTCCGCGGACATCAGCTTCGAGCTGGACGCGGAGCGGCACACGATAACGATAAGCGCTGAAGTCGGCTGTACGGGCGAGACCGGCGTGGAGATGGAGGCCCTAACGGCGGCGAGCGTCGCGGCGCTGACGGTCTACGATATGTGCAAGGCCGTGCAGCGGGACATCCGCATAGGCGATATCTGTCTGCTGTACAAATCCGGCGGCAAGTCCGGCGAATATAAGAGGGAGGAAGAGGACAATGGCTGAGGTCAAGGCGGTCTGCATAAGCGAGCGCAAGGGCACCATGAAGCATGAGGTGCCGGAGATACACGTAAAAATCAAGCACGGCATAGAGGGCGACGCCCACGCGGGCGACTGGCACAGGCAGATCAGCCTGCTGGGTACGGAGAGCGTGGACAAGCTGCGCCACATCCTGCCCGACATCCCCGCCGGGGCCTTCGCGGAGAACATATTGACGGAGGGCATCACGCTCTACAAGCTGCCCATAGGCACGCGCCTGCGCGTGGGCGAGGCGCTGCTGGAGGTGACGCAGATAGGCAAGGAGTGCCACATGGACTGTGCCATCCGCAAGCAGGTGGGCGACTGCGTCATGCCGCGCGAGGGCATTTTCACCGTCGTCGTCGAGGAGGGCGCGATAAAAGCGGGGGACAAGGTAGAAATAGTGGAATAAAACGCAAAATACCCCTTGCAATTGTGTAGCAAATATGCTAACATACTATGGCTTGCGCGAGAGCGCATGAATCAGGATGGTCCTCTGCCGGAACGGGAAAGCCGCCGGGCACGAACGTCCGTATCGAAAGAGGGATAACAATGGATCTGGTCAAGACTCTGACCCAGCAGTACATGAAGCCCGAGCTTCCCCAGATGAACGTGGGCGACACCGTCCGCGTGACCGTGCGCGTCAAGGAAGGCAACCGCGTCCGCAACCAGGCGTTCGACGGCACCATCATTGCTAAGAAGCACGGCGGCATCAACGAGACCATCACCGTCCGCCGCATCAGCTACGGCGTCGGCTGCGAGAAGGTCTTCCCGGTGCACTCTCCCACCATCGTCTCCGTCGAGACGGTCCGCCGCGGCAAGGTCCGCCGCGCGAAGCTGTATTACCTGCGCGACCGCGTGGGCAAGAAGGCCAAGGTCAAGGAGCGCATCTGAATCACGATGCAAAGCAAGGCCCGCTGCACAAGCAGCGGGCTTTTGCTGTTGCTGGTTTTGTGATTATATGCTCTTTCTGTCAACAGGGGTGACAATGATCTTGCAGGCCGGGCAATAGTAAGATACTGTGTGACAACATTCTACCATTGACTTCCAAAAGCCGCTTTGCTGCACAGGAAAGCTCTCAACTGCCTTGCCCTCATACTCGACGGTACCGTCATCGAGAACGAAACGTGCCCAGGTAGAGCTGACCAAGCGGCCCTTCACCATCTCCGCCCCGCAGGCTTTGCATTGCATGACCTCACCGCCCTTGCGACTTTTTATGCTTATAATATCAACTGATTGAGAGGATGTAAACATATGTTAATTTATGCGGCGGAGTCTACAATTTGCACGCGTCAGATTTAGCAGTTCCGTGCAGCGGGCTTTGCTTTCAGCCGTATTGCTCCGACATATATACGCTCGCCCGGGATTGGATGATGTCCACCGTGTCGTCCAGCGTCGCGGTGCCGTCGAAATAGTTCCGACAGCTGTCGGTTATTATCTCCTTGAGCCCGGCGTCGTGTACCGACTCCGCGTATTTCGTCCTCTCCAGCAGATCGAGGGCCTTGCGCTGCATATCCTCGGACACATCTCCGTCCTCCAGAGCCAGCTCGAAGGCCTCGAGTATGACGGGCAGCCCCGCCGTGACGTATCTCTGGGCCTCGACCGAGAGCATGTGCTTTATATAGGCCCAGGCGCCATCCTTGTTGCCGCTCTGCGCCGGTATTGCGTAGCCGAGGCCGCAGATGTAGTAGCTGCATCCCCTATCGCCGTCCGGGAAGCCGACAAAGACCGGGTCGTCGCCATATACTCCCGGCATGACATTGAATCTGAGCGCTGAACTTAGATATTCACGCTTGAGCAGAATGTTGTCGAAATCATAGGTGCTCTGCCCATCAACGTATTCATCATAGGGAGAGGAATTGCAAAATTCCAGCAGCGAGCGGAAATAGTCGTTGTCAAAGTCACAGGAGGCGTTTTCGCGGTCTGTAAAGGCTCTCTCGCTTATTATGCATACGCTGTTGAGCAGGGAGGTCTTGGTCACGAAGGTGTCAAACAAGCTCTGATATCCCGGATTTTCAGCCATGATACGCTCATAGTCCGAGGGCAGCAGCCCATAGCCGTCCCCGACCGCGCTCTCCCTGGCAACAAAGGTGGCTATCTCAACCTGCCTGCTCAGGAATTTCAGCTCCCCATCGCGGCTCATGGCCTCGAGCAGGTTGGGCAGGAAGCTCTCCCGGCTGAGCGTGTCGTCGGCGTCGATATATTCGTAGAGGTCGTCATAGTATTCATTGTTTACGTCGAGGCCCGGATATTCCCCAAAGGGCCTTGCCCTGAAGAGAACAAGATCCGGCGCGTTTCCGGACGTCAGGTCGGCTATGTAGCGCTCGTGCTCGCCGTAGTCATAGTGGGTGATCTGGTACTCATAGCCGTTCAGGCTGGTCGGGCCAAACACGCTCGGCTGAGCGCAGACGCAGGCCACCTTGACAACGCTGCCGACCTCCTCCGAGGGCTCCTGCGTTTCCGCAGGCGGGGCCTCGCCGCAGGCGGAGAGCGTGAGGAAAAGGACAAGTGCGGCACAGACTATTTTTTTCATGATCATCACCCAGAACATGGTAGCAGATAAATGTATCCAATTTGCATCATCTGCCCCACAAATGTGACGGCGCGAAAATGTACATTCCGACGAAAACGAATGAGAATAACTGTTGCCAGCGCGGGAGAAAAAAGGTATAATGCTAATTTAGCAGAAATCAGGAGTTGATGCTAGGCATGAATCAAAACGCAAAGGCCGAAAAGGCGCCGCGCTCCACGCGGTCTGACATATACGATTGGCTCCAGTGCATCGTCATGGCCATCGTCATATGCGTGCTGTTTTTCTCGTTCATCGTGCGGCTGGTGGACGTCGTGGGCAGCTCAATGTACCCGACGCTCGAAAACGGGGACAAGATACTCGTCTCCAACCTCTTCTACAAGCCCAAGCAGGGCGACATCGTCGTCTTCCGTAAGGACGAGTATCGCGAGGAGCCGCTGGTTAAGCGCATCATCGCCGTCGAGGGCCAGACCGTGGATATTGACTTCAACCTCGGTATAGTCTACGTGGACGGCGAGGCCCTGGACGAGCCGTATATCGCGGAGGCCACGGCGAATCCGGAGGACTTCATCGGCCCCGTCAAGGTCGATGAGGGCTGCGTCTTTGTCATGGGCGACAACCGCAACGCTTCCACCGACAGCCGCACCTCTGACATCGGAATGGTGGACGAGCGCTGCATAATGGGCAAGGTGTATTTCACCGTGTTCCCGCTCAAAAACTTCGGGAGCGATTACAGCGGATGACAGATAACGGCTTTGAGAAAATGAATATCCAGTGGTTCCCCGGCCACATGACCAAGGCCGGTCGGATGATCGAGGAGAACGTGAAGCTCGTGGACGCTGTTTGCGAGCTTCTCGACGCTCGCATACCCATGTCGAGCCGCAACCCGGATATAGACCGTCTCGCGGGAGGCAAACCGCGCCTTGTCATCTTGAACCGCGTGGACCTCGCGGACCCCGCCGTCACGGCAAAGTGGCGCGCATATTTCAAGGCCCGGGGCCTCGACGTGCTGGAGACGGACAGCAAGAGCGGCAGGGGAGTGCAGAGTTTCCCCGCCGCCGTGCGGAGTCTCCTGAAGGACAAGCTCGCCGCCTACGCCGCCAAGGGCCAGGCTACTCGGCCGCTGAGGGTCATGGTGCTGGGCATCCCGAACGTGGGGAAGTCTACCTTTATAAATAAGGCCGCGGGCAGGAAAGCCGCGGCCGTTTCAGACCGCCCGGGCGTCACGCGCGACAGGCTGTATGCCGACGCGGTGTGGCGCGGCAAGCATTTCACCGTCGTCGATACGGGCGGCA
>ENA-OPBO01001227-OPBO01001227.1-human-gut-metagenome-genome-assembly--contig:-NODE-1227-length-18724-cov-9.444319_pt1 | contig 18724 bp, 16 predicted proteins | sample MGYA00241071_ERZ501458 | MGnify/ENA primary metagenome ERZ501458 (study PRJEB25962, sample SAMEA2042509) | human gut metagenome | biome: human gut; feature: human-associated habitat; material: faeces... | reverse complement strand
CGATTCTATGTTTAATTTTAATTTATCGGTAAAAATTTACCGAAGTATTGTAAAAAAAGAAAACGCAAAAAAAGTTGAAAACAGTTTTGCTCTTTTTGAAAAAAACAGATATATTTGCAGCGTGCATGCCGAAAGTGTTCGCGGCACAACTTATGGAAAGAAATTGGTAGAAGCGTTGTGCTTCATTCTTGTCTTGGAAACCTAGGAAATTTTCAAACTACACAAGAATGGCACGGTAGTTTCTCACGCATAGCGTGGGTCTGCTGTCTGTTCTCGTATGTAGTTGGGCTATTCCTAGGGCCTCCAAGTGACGTGAAACAGCACGCAGTTCCACGCTTCTTGTAACTAGGAAATCAATTTTGTCTTTTTAGGAACTGGATCGACGCATAAAAATTCTATGTGTATGGAAAAAGAATGCGTATCTGTGGCGTATGAACCGCCCGTTGTAGAAGTCCTCCTCGTCGAAGTGGAAGGGGGATTCGAATTTAGTGTCCCGGATTGGGGATAATGCAACTTTTGTTCTTTAATATCTAAAAAAGCTACATGATGAAGAGACTGTTATTCGGAGTGCTGGCTGCATTGCTATGTGCTGCCTGCTCCAATGAAGAATCCACGTTGGATATCCGTAAAGAAGGCGGGCTGAACGTGGAACTGAAACTGTCGGCTTCGACCGAAGCGAATACCCGTACGGCCTATTCGGTGGCTACGGAAGCCGAGCGCACTGTGAAAACTCTCGATGCCTATCTCTTTGCTCCCGCTGCAGAGACTCAGGACTATGTGTTGGAAAAGAAATACAATAATCTGCTGTCCGGTAGCTGGACTCCTGCAACGCTGGAAGAAGGCAAAACCGTTACCCTGCCCGGCGTAAGCCGCACAGCAAAGAAAATCTTCTTCGTGGCAAACGGAACGGACATTGCTTCGTTGAAAGAAGATGCTGTTGCAGGTATGACGGAAGCCGATTTCCGTGCATTGCTGATGAATACGATGACGGCCAATCCGGAAGTGACCGGAGCCAGCCCGTTGCCGATGACAGCCGAGGCCTCCGTGGCTGCCGATGCCTGGAACGACGATCCGCTTTCGGTGACTGTCAGCGGTGTGGCACTGGAGCGCGTGGTAGCACGCATCGACCTTGCCGTCAAGGCACAGGAAGGTGTATCGTTCGTTCCCTCCAAATTAGAGATGGTGAACGCACGGCCCAACTCGTTCATCTTCCCCTCGGAAGGTAACTACGCCGACGGTTCGGCCACGCTGAAGCTGGAGCAGACGATTGCAGCAGCTACTTCCACAACTTTCGAAGCGGCTTATTACAACAGCTTGCTCTATCCTTACGAAGCTCCTGCTACCGACAACGTCAAACTGGTGGTAACCGGTAACCTGACGGTAGGCGGAAAGACCGTACTTGCGGCTTTCGACCTCCCGTTTGCCGATACCGAAGGCAATCAGCTGGCAGTGGAACGCAATACCCGTTACTTAGTGACCATTACCAAGATTAATGGCTTGGATGCTACGGTAGACGTGAATTTCACCGTACGTGACTGGGAAGACGGCGGCACCATCGAACATCCCGTACAGGTAGACAACTTTATTGTGACGGGCGACGGACTGACCGGCAACAAGCTGACATTGGCCCAGGCCGAAGGCAGCAGTGCCCAGCTGACCGTGACTACCAACGTGGCCTGGAAAGCCGAGGTGACCAAAGGCGCCGACTTCCTGACGGCTACCCCTTCGGGTAATACCCTGACCATCGCCGCCACTTCGGCCAACGAAAGCGGAGCGCCCCGCAAGGCTTACGTCGAGCTTTCGACCGATGCAGATCCTAACGTCACTTACACATTGGTAGTGACACAGGCTGCCGAATAATTCTATTAACAGACTAAGGAATCAGATTTATGAAAAATATCATATCACGTATCATGATACTTGCCATGCTGGCAAGTTTCGCCGCCTGCTCCAGCGAACTGGACAACGCGGGCGGATATGCCGGAGACGAGGCGATGGTCCGGATGAACTTTACCGGACTGAACGGCTTTGCCGTGACTCGTGCGGTCGACCAAACGGCTGTAGAGAAGGTTACGGTCTATCTTTTTGAGGGAACGGAGGAAAGCTCTGAACTGAAATATACACTTCCCGTTACGTTGAGCGATAAAACGGATGCCGGACTTCCGGGTTCGTTCAAGGTGCCCGAAGGCGGAACCTATCATGTAGAGGCCATTGCCAATGCCGAGATGCTGACGGGCATCAACACTTACGGCGATTTTCTGGCACAGACCACGACAGCCGCTTTCGAGGGTAACCTGCTGATGCAAGGCGCTGCGGGCGTCACACTGGCAGGCGGACAAACCACTACACTCAGCATGGAGCTGGTGCGCCTGGCCGCCACCTTCCAGGTAGAAGGAGCCGTTGAGGCCGGTGTCAGCGATGTGGCTTTCACGCTGAAAGGAGCCGTGAAGGAATCTTACTTGGTGAAACATGCCGATGGCGATAGTTTTACTATTCCTGCCGATGCCGAAACGGGCGAAAGCACTGAACCTTATTCTTACGAGAATCCGGAGAACAGTACAGTAATGGTAATCACCGGCACGATGAACGGTGCGGCATACCGTACGGAAGTTCCCGTTGCCCAAGTACTCCGTAACCACTTGTACACCGTGAAGTTAGTGAACAACAGTGGTACCATCGAACCTGAACTGACAGTGACGGACTGGTCTGAAATTTCTTCCAGCTTGGAAATCGGTGCCGGAAGTGCCCTGATGATGACTGCCGCTACCGACAAGACGCAGGAGCCCGAAGCAACGGTGGTTTATCCGGAAGAAGGAGAACTGAAGAGCACCCAGACGGTGAACGTTGCCGCCGATGCAGCTGTAACCTATTATCTGTATGTGAAGAGCGCGAACATCGAAGCAGCCCTGACTCATACCACTCTGCCCGACGGCTGGACGCTGGCAGCTCCTGCTGAAACCCGTGCCGACTATCTGTGGGAAAAAGGTTATTGGACACTGACCATCCCTGCCAATGCTACTTCCGAAGAACGTACGCTGACGGTGACTGCTACAAATAAACTGATAGCTGATGCGACGGTGTCGATTACGTTTGTGCAGGAAGGAAAGGAAGATGAGGCGGTGGATCATAGTAAGAATCCGTTGTTGAAGTGGGCGAAGGGCGACCTTGTATATGACAAGGGTAGCCAAACAAGCAGCATTGCTTCAAGTTATCAGGCCCAAGGCAGTCTTTATCAATGGGGACGCAAATATGGTTTTACAGACTATAAGGATGCTATGGGTGGTTATTGGACAACAAGTCAAGGACGTAGACGTTGGTATTACGCTGTTCAGGGTACTGAATATCAGTTAAATAATGACTTTATTTTATCAGCCACCGGCTCATCAAATGGCTACGACGATGCTCCCAGCTATTCTTATGAGACCAATGACAACTTCGCAAATGACGAGTTACCGATTTACTTCATGAATCAGAATACAGGTATGACCGATTATTGGCTCGGTACTGGTGGTGGTTCCACTTGGGCAGAACGTGCCGAAGCATGTGGCGCAAAAACAGCCAACGATGTAGGCGACTATGTATGCCCCGATGGTTGGCGTATACCTACAAAGGCAGACTTTGCTAAAATAAAACCGACCGAAGCATTGAGAGGGGATGACGGCTTGGCTTCAGTACTCAACAATCGCGTTGAACTCAAGAAGATTGAAGGCGTTTGCTCGTATGCCATTCGTTGGTCGGCAGAAACAGTATCCAAAAAAACGTACTTGCGTATCGATGCATTGGTCGTTCCCGATGGTTTCCAAGAAAGTGAGCTGTCTGGTATCGACTGGGAGAACAATGAAAATGTAGTAACCCGCTATTTCGGTGCAAACGGCTTTATTCATGCGTTCTATCATGTCAATGTAGGTACTGTCGGTGGACAATACTTTACATTCCCTGTTGCCCGTCCGATGCCAGGCACTGAGACTCACAACGATGTCTTGACAACATATGGTGGTGGTCGTTATTTCACTGTTCTATGGAAAGATATTACAGATTACAGTGTTAACAACGATGGCTTCTATTGGGTATCGGATGATAAAATGGCTTTCACTTTCAATGACAATACACGTGTAAAGGATGTATATTTTAATGGTAACTATCCATTCGGTAATCGTGTGTCTTTATTGGGATTTTCGGAGGTGGCTGCTCAGGATTGCTGCTCTATCCGTTGTATTACCGACGATCCTGCTCTTCAAGAAAAGTAAAATAATAAAAAGTAACAATCATGAAAAAGTACATATATTATCTGTTTGGCGCATTGCTGGCAGTCGCTTTTTATTCGTGTACCAGCGAGGAAAACGCGATGGATGGCAATACAGGCCGACGTATAACGGTGAGCTTTGGTTTACCTGAGGGTGCTGCCTCTACCCGTGTCGACGAAACGACCGAGGATACGGGGGCTGAAAGTGCTCTTCATCAGGCCGATCTTTATTGTTTCGACTATACCGGAGGAGAGAAAGGAGTATTGAAACGCGTGATTCATTTGACGGAAAATCAACTACTCCAGGACAATCCAGCTATCGACTTGGAAAATGGTGATTACTATATTGAAGCCATAGCCAACGAGAATCATCTGGATTTAGAGGAAGGTACAAGTACCTACGCCGATTATTTAGAGCTGAGGGCTACATCTGAAGGCTATACGCGCTGGAGCGAGGTAGGGTTTATTATGCAGGGTGCAAACACAGCACACATCACCAATGCTACTACCGTGCTTAATATAAATTTCACCATGGTTCGTCTCGTGGCACGTATCGATGTTGTGAATCGGGTTGATGGACTAACGATTACCGGAGCAAAGATGGAAAACAGTGTAAAAGAGTCGTTTTATGTAGAAGACGAAACTTCCATCATTGCAAAGGAAAGCGGTAGTAAAGAAACCCGTACCAAAAGCGGATTGAGTGTGCCAAACGGCAGATCGGTTCAGATATTCTACACCTACGAGGGTAGCGTTGAGGAAAGCGGTTTGCAGATTTCGTTCGAAGGAGTAGATGAAGACGGTATAAAGTATGCCAGTCTGCCTATTGTTGAGTTTAAGAATCAGAACAATCATCCTGCTTTCATGCGTAATAAACTGTATACAGTGACACTTTACGAAGTAGACGGTGCTATCAAAACTGAAGTAACGGTAACCGATTGGGCTTCGCAGGCGATTGAGAATGAAGTGACGGTAGAAAACGGTTTGGAGGTTACGGTAGATACTGACGATTCCGGCATTACGCTGAAAGATGACAACAAAGCTGTGGCTGGCGAAGAAAAAACAATTCAAGTTCCTGCCGAAGGTGCCACTTTCTCGGTTATATCCGAAAGTGACAATATCGCAGCAGAGGTCGTAGTGCTGAACGGCACTGATTGGCTGAAGGTAACAGAAACTCGCTCGCTGGTGCAGAACTTTCAGGTGGTAGTAGCCGAGAATACAGCCGAAACAGGACGAACCGGTCAGTTTGTAGTCCGTAACATGCTGAAACCGGAAGTGAAGGTGACTTACAATGTCGTTCAGGCAGGGGCGGAGCCGAAAGGACCGGACTGGGAAAATGATTATCCGAATGAAAACTTTTATGGAGCAGCCTCTTTGGAACAATGGGTAGATAGTTACGATGCTACAGGCGAGAATGGGAAGTCTTTCTTTATGTTAGGTACGCCTAATCCGGCGGTAGATACAAGCTCTCTTTTGACGGATTTTGATAATCGTAATGACATGAATTGGGATGATTCAAATGATCCGTCCAAACCGGGTTATCGTATGGCAAGTAAAGCTGATTGGGAAGCCCTTGTTTGGGTCGCTGCAAATGGGCGCGGGAAATACTTGACGCTAAACGGAATACATTATTACATTCATTCCGCTGTTAAAGGAAGTAATGAAGTGAATATTGTTTTCCAGCGCTGTGACGATGATCAGAATATGATAGGTGAACGGTTGTCTATTAAGTTTGGTGATGGAAATAGTATAATTCCTACTCATGATGCAAATCCTTCTTGGAATACGACACGTGTCAGAGAAGATAATGTAACTCGTTATTGGTGCTCTTATTATTCGGCTTATTATATAGATTTGTCAACAAATAACAGTTATCCTATAAAAGCTGATATAACAAGTGGATCACGCAAAGGCATTGACTGGTACGCCATGCGTATCCGCAGCATCAAAGAATAATAAATGGAGGAATACAGATTATGAAAAAGATATTTTTACCTTTTATTGCCGCGTTGGCCTTCACGGCCTGTACCGGCGATGAGAATCCGGTTCTGAACGAGGCGGAAGGGCAGTCGTTGGAAATCTGCATCAGCCAGCCGATGACGCGTGCCGGAGCAGACAGTTATGCGGTAGCTACCGAAGCGGAGCGTACTGTGCAGACTCTCGATGCCTACCTGTTCGACAACAGCGGGCAGTTGGAAAAAGTGTATAAAGGACTGGTTACAGAAGATTGGGTGCCGCAGTCACCCACCGAAAGCAAGAGCGTGACGCTGGACGGCCTGAAAGATAAGAGTGCCCGCACGGTGTTTCTGGTGGCCAATGGTGCAAATGTAGCTTCGCTGGTCGAAAGTGCGGCGCCGGGTGTGGTGACGAAGTCCGAGTTCGAGTCGTTGCTGACCGATGCAATGAGCGCACCCCTTACTTGTCCGTTGCTGATGACGGCCGAAGCCGCGATTCCGGTATGGACCGATCAGGCTCCTGCCGTGCAGGCTGCCCTGCAACGTGTAGTGGCGCGTCTCGACCTAAAGATTTACGACCCGGCGAAGATTACCGCTTTCAGTCTGACGAAAGCCGAATTGCTGGGAGCCAGTACGCTTTCGTATATCTTTCCGAATGCGAGCTTTGCCCAGTGTGACAAGATTAAACTGATCGATGCTGCTCCCGTGGCAGAGGGGGTAGAGCGGACCGATGAATTTGGAAACTCTTATACTGACCAGCTGTACAAGGCCTTGTTCTATTTGTATTCGGCTCCGGCCAGTCAGATGACATTACGGCTTTATGGGGAACAGAAGTTACATGGTGCCGGACCTGCCGAAGCCATTTATGACATTCCCTTGTCGAAGATTCTGCCGGAAGGTAAAACTGACATCGAACGTAATACCTGTTATACGCTTGTCGTAAAAGATATAAAAATAGGTGAAGGTGGTTCGTTCGAGCTGGATGTTGATTTCGACGTAGAAGAATCCCAATAAGGGCAGTTTTTTAATGTGACCAATGCCCTATTCTTCGTTGTGAAACGGAGTTGTGTCCGGCCGTCGGCTTGGCGAAGCGCACGGCGGAGCAACCTTACTTCTTAGTAAGGGATTGTTTGTTTTGTTTGACCCGGTTGCACCCGTCAACGGTGCGACCGGGCTTTTGGGAATTGTTTTATTTGGTGTATGCACATGCGTGTGTATCTTTTCTATACTACATCGTTGTATGTTTATCGGAGAAAAAACGAATCTTATGTTAATTTATTCAAAACTGTACTCCTCTATAGCTTTTTTTAACACTTTTGAAAATAGTTAAAAAATGAACACTCTATCCGGCTTTTCCGTCGTAGGGCGGCGGGTGCGGAGGGAAAAATAAAACAATTAACCTTTTAAAACAAAACGCTATTATGGAAGTAAAAAATTGGCTATTGACAGGATTGACAATGTTCACATTGTCATTTGTGGCTTGTGATGACGACGACAACAAGGGTGAAGAACCACCAGTACCGGTGACGTTCGAAGTGGCAGTGTCGGATGTAGAGACGACAAGTGCTACCGTGGCGGTGACTCCGTCGGACGCGAACGCAACGTACTATTTTGATGTGGTGAAGAAAGCTACTTTCGACGAGCTGGGCAGCCCGACGGCAGTGGCAGAGAAAGTGATTGCCGATCTGAAGAAATATCAGGCCGAGAACGGTGCCGTTTTGTCCGACACCTTGTCGCAGGGTAATGACTCGCGTGTGTATACAGAGGTGTTGTCGGCTTCGACCGAATATACAGCTTGCGCTTTTGGCGTGGACGCCAGCGGAAAGCTGACAACGGAGGTCTTTACGCAGGACTTCACTACAAAGGAATTGCCGCCGCTGGTAATCGAAGGATTTGCCGACTGTACAGCCGACTTCTGGGGCGACAAGAAGGGTACGGTGAATGGTAAATGGGTGCTGACGCTGACTTCGTCTGACTGGATTAAGTACATGAATCTGGAGGTGGCTACTTCTCTTGATCAGAAAGCCAATCCGGTAGGTGTATACGAAATCAGCAATCCTTACGGTGAAGTAGGTACAGCACTGCCCGGCTATCAGGATGGCGACAACTTCGAAGGATGTACTTACATCGAATATACTTCTTATCCCGCACAGGGACTGTTCCTTGTATCGGGTACAATCACCATTACAAGCACGGGTGAGGACGTTTACAAGGTAGAAATCGATGCCAAGGACGGAGACGGACGCCGTGTACAGGCTGTTTACGAAGGCGACATGTACATTACGGACAAGACGCTGGGCTTTGGAGACGGCGATGAAGAAGAGGAATATTAATATTCCTTATCGGATATAGCAAGGAGGGTGTGCCGGTTGCAGATGATTCTGCGGCGGCACACCCTCTTCGTTTTTCAGGTCGGATGCTTTTCTTTTCAGAACTCGAAAGCGATTTTCGTTACCAGCGAATGGAAGTAGGTAGTCTCGGTGAACTGGTTGGGCGTTTGATAGTTTTGTTTTATTCGACTGCCCTGCACCAGATAACCTGTGCCCAGCTTGATGGCGGTATTCTTTCGCAATTTCCATCGGAAACCGACGGTAGGGCTGATGTAGAGGCCGTCTTTGGGCAAGATGTCGTCTTCCGATAGCCCCCAGCAATAGCCTATTCTGAAGTTGGCGTAAGGTGATATAGGCTGTTGCATGAATGTTGCCTCGAAATCAGCGAACAGGGGTAGTGTCACTTGCTGGGTGACTTGCCACACTTGTACACCTGTACCTATACCGGCTGATAACCAGCGGTTGAACTGATAACCGTTGACGAGCAGAAACTCTCCGCGGTTGTGGGCTGTTTCTCCGGCTCCGGCAGCAAATCCTATCTCGATGCTCCCTTTGTAGCCTTGTTGCAATGCCTGATGATTGCTTCCTGTCTGTGCGAAGGTGGACAATGCTGTCAGGCAGCCGATTGTCCATAAACAAAGTTTTTTCATATAGTGTTTTGTAAGGATTAGGGGGCAAAGATAATGAAAATACTTGTTTGGCTTAACGAACCATTATGTTTTGCCTATGCCCGACTCAGCGACAGACCGTGGGCTACGCTGTGGAAGGTATCGCCCGAACGCAGGCTGCCGGCTCCGAACAGGCGGCTCATCAGGTCGATGATGGGACGCGACAGACTGCTGCCGCCCGTCATGTAGACGGCGTCGATCTGCCGGGGACTGAAGCCCGAGTGTGCCAGCATCTGTTCCAGATAGTTGCTGATGGCGTCGATGTGGAGCGAGGTCATCTGCCGGAAGTCGCCGTAGGGCAGGTCGGTTTCGAGCTCCAGACGGGGCTTGACGAAGCGCAGGTGCGAGCAGTCGTCGGCCGAGAGGGCGATTTTCGACCGTTCGATTTCTTTGAAGAGGGAGTAGACGTAGTTGTTGTCTATCAGCACGCGTACGTTGTCTATCAGCGGACTGTTGTCCGAGAAGACGTAGTATTTGTCCATCATCCGCCTGTCTTTGGAGTCTTTCAGCAGGAAGCTCCTCTCCCAGTTGCGCAGTTCGCGGTACAGGCTGTTTGGCACTTCTATCTTCTTGCCGTAGGACTGATACTCGACGCCGCGGCCCAGCAGGGGCGTCACTTTGTGCCACATGATTTCGGAGTCGAACAGGTCGCCCCCGATGTATAGTCCGCCGTGGGCCAGAATGTCGCGGCTGCGGTCGGCCTGCTGTGCCTTCTGCGGGGCCAGGCTGACGATGCTGAAGTCGGACGTACCGCCTCCGAAGTCGGCCACGAGTACGGTTTCTTCGTGTTGCAGATGCTGCTCGTAGGACAGGGCGGCGGCGATGGGTTCGAGTTGCAGGTGCACTTCCTCGAATCCGGCGTTGTGGGCGGCTGTCAGCAGTCGGGCAACGGCGGTTTTCTCTTCCTGCTCCTTCTCCGAGAAGACGGCGGGCCGACCCAGTGTGACCTTGCGGATGGGGTGGCCGAGGTAGGCTTCGGCCTGTTCCTTCAGGGCGCGGATGATGTGGGTGGCCATCTGGTCGGGGGTGACTTTCTTGCCGTTGATCCACGTGAACAGGAACTTGTCCTGCTTCAGCAGGGTCTTGACCGATTTCAGCAGGCGGCCTTTCATGGCTTCGGCCACGTACTTTTCTTCGGCCTGACGTCCGACGTAGCAGGCGTCGGGTTCGGCTTCGGGGAAGTAGAGGATGGACTGCAGCGAGGCGGTGAAGACTTCGCGGCGGGTGCTCAGGTCGGTGATGGATATGACGGAGTTGGAGGTGCCGAAGTCGAGTCCGCACGACAGTTGGTCTTGGGGGAGTGGCTTTGTATTCATCTTTAATCTCGGTTTTTGGGTTGTCATGATGTTCTGTTTCGCGGGGGAGGGGGACGGACGGGGCGGCAGGGGTAAATGTGATGTTCCTGTCGGCCCGGCGCATGGCCCGGACCCACTCCCGACAGGAACTATCAGCTATTCTTTTTGGTTAGCGGTTTGTTATAAATAACGGGGAAGTCCCATTCCCTTTTTTCGAAACAGGGCGCGAAATTAGTGACTTTCTTCAAACCGGGCAAATTATGGGCGGGATAATTGCACGCTACATCATCAGATTCTTGCGGATGGAGAACTTGACGATGGCCATCGCGTTGATGGAGCTGAGCGGCACGTCCATCGGCTCGTGGTGGGGATTGTAGCTGACGAGGCGGATGCAGCCGGGCTGCTCGGAGCGGTTGACGTACTTCACGGCCAGATATTCGTCGCCGCCACGGTCGAAGGAGACGAGGTACATCTCGCCGTAGATGACTTCGTCGAACGAGGTGAGCGACTTGAAGCCTACGATGTCGCCCGACTTCAGGATGGGGTACATCGAGTCGCCGCTGATGTAGACGGCGCCGTCGCAGCGGGGGATGTTGGGTATCTGTATCTTGCCCAGCACGTACTGGGGGCCGTCGGCCAGCAGGGTTTTCAGGTTGGCAGCAGCGGTGACGTCGTACAGGGTGACGCTGCGGTCGTCCAGCGGGTCGGGCGACTTGGGCGTGTGCAGCAGCTCTACTTCGCCGCTGGCCACGGGGCTGTCGCAGTAGTTGGGGCGGTGGCGGGGGATGCCCTTGCCGGTCAGCAGCCAGTTGTAGTCCACGTCGGGCAGGCGGCTCAGCAGCAGGCCGAAGTCGATGCTGTTGCGCGCCATCCAGTTGCTCAGCGTCGAGCGCGAGACGCCCAGGTATTGTGCCAGTTCGTTGTCTTTCTTCAGGTCGAGTGCCAGTTTGGCGCGTCGTACGATGTCGGTCACGTCGAACATCAGGTCTTCTTTCTTTTCCATAGGTCGGATTCCTCCTTTCCGGTGTTTCGGGGGTTGATGGTTGGTTTCTTTTCTCGAATCGGGGTTGTTGAACGCGGATTTCCGTTGTACGAAGTTTATATTCAGTGGATTATAAACTTTTTCGTGCGAAAATCTGCGTTTTGCTGTTTTCTTATTGAAAATCGTTTTATATTTGCAGCAACAAATATAGTGGTTTTGTTTAAATACTGCAAACTATTTAATGGAAAATACACACTGGTGTCTCTCGCGAGCCGTGCAAGTGTCCCACGTGAGCCGTGCAAGTGTGGCTCGCGAGCGGTGCAAGTGTGGCTCGGAGACATCGCTTCCGATTGAGGCATCCATCTGTAAAATAAAATATTATTATGAAAACTTCCGAATTGAATCAGCCGAACGCCGTACGTTGTTGCGGACGTTGCAAGAGGGTGTTGCCCCTTGAAGAATTTTATGTGAACAGCCGTACGCAGCGGCCCGATCCTTACTGCAAGGATTGCCGCCGGACGATGAACCGCGAACGCCATCGGGCGAAGTCGCAGGAGTCGAAGCCGCGTCGCCGGTCGCCCGTCATCACGCAGGTGGCCGACCGTGACGAACGTCTGCGCCTGATCCGTCGGGCCTTGGCCACGGTGGAAGAGCATCACCGCCGCCGTCTGGCACGCTTGCGAGAGCAGGAGGAGGATCTGTATCCGTTCTGATGCCGTTTCTTGCCACGGGTTGCGCGGGTTGTCACGTGTATGTTAATGCTGTGATAATCTGCGCAATCCGTGGTGAATCGTATCGTTCTCCATTATTTAATTCTTCATTCTTCGTTCTTCATTCTTCATTTTTATGTCCAGAGTACCTAAACGGGGTCTTGATTATTTCCCCATGAATACCGACTTCTTGCAGAATCGCCTGCTTCGCCGCCTTGTGAAGCGTAAGGGCGATGTGGCTGTCTTCATCCTGCTGCAAGCGTATTGCGCCATTTATGGTGGCGAAGGCTACTATGTGGTGGCCGACGAGATGTTTTATGACGACCTTTCCGACCTGCTTCGCGAGGGCGAGGCCAAGGATGTGCGTGATGTCATTGCCCTGGCTGTGGAGTTCGGGTTGTTCGATGCCGGCATGTTCAGCCAGTACGGCATTCTGACTTCGGCCGAAATCCAGCGGCAATATCTGTTCATCACCCGTCGGCGTTCGACGTGTCCCATTGACGAGCGTTACTTGCTTCTGCCTGCCGAATCGGCTTCGGAAGAACCGGCGGAAGCGGGTGCGGAAAAGGGGATAAATGTTGCAGAAAAGCTGCAATCTGCAACAGAAAAGGCTGAAAACCCCCCTTCGACTACCCCAAAGTACACAAAGAAAACAAAAGAAAACAAAAGTAAAGAAAATCCCCTCCTCGATAGTTCCCCCGAAAGCGTGGGAACTGCCGGCACGGCCCCGAAGGCCGTGGAGGACGAGCCTCTTTCTGTACGCCGCGAATGGACGCAAGCCGACGTAGCCCGCCTGCAACCCCCTGCCGACGGCCTGAACCGTAACCTCGACGGCCTGCTCTACAACCTGATGCAGTTTCGTGTGCCGCCTGCCGAACAGTATGCCATCGTGCTGAAGAGCAACTTCGGCGTCATCGGCCATCCTGTATGGAAAGGCTTCGAGCCTCTGCGAACCAGTCACGGCAAGATTCGTCAGCCGGGGCGGTATCTGCTGAGTTTGTGTGGGGGAGGGCGGTGAAAGGGGAGGAAGGTTTAAAAAATGGTCTACGGTGTGAGGATAGAGCCTGAACCAAAACAACTTACTGCTAATTATTCGTTTTAAGGCGGGATAATATTGGATTGAATGTTTTATGATATCAAATAAAAGCAATATCTTTGTGTTGCGTCAGTGCGGCATGTGGCGGTTGCAGAGTATATAGGCGGAAACCGGAAATATAATTGATTAATCAGGGCAAAATATATGAGATATTTAGGAAGCAAAGATTCTCTTGCGGATCAGATTGTGGATTTACTCAGAGATAAAGGACTGTTGCAAAATGAATTTACGTTTTGCGATGGCTTTTGTGGCATGGGGTCTGTCGCCGATTCGGTAAAAACCATATATAAGAAAATTATTATTAACGATTCCTTGAAATGTGCTTCTGTCTTTACTCATGCGAAGTTAATAGCGAATGGATGTAGTTTTAAAAAACTGGGTTTTGATCCGTTTGACTTTCTGAACACAACTAACGGGTTTAAGGAAGGCTTTATTTATCAGAACTATTCGCCCGGTAGGTCAAATCGGATGTATTTCTCAAGAGAAAATGCCGGGCGGATCGACTTTTTCAGGGATCAAATAGAGGAATGGCATTTGTCAGGCAAGATTACTGATGATGAATTTTCCTATTTGCTGGCATGTTTGTTGGAGTCTGTTTCGGATGTGTCAAATACGGCTGGTGTTTATGGCGCTTTTCTGAAACATTGGGACAAAAGAGCACTTAAGCCTATAGTGTTCAGTAGGATAGACGCTTCGGCAGGTGTCGCGGAAAACGTGGATGTCCTAAACTCGAAAATAGAGGACATTATATCGGATATTGATTGTGATATATTGTATCTTGATCCGCCGTACACTCAAAACCAATATGGAACGCAATATCATTTATTGGAGACATTGGTGCTGAATGACAATCCGGCGATAAGCGAGGTTACCGGCTCTCGCCCGACAACCCCCATGCGTTCGCAGTGGTCAAAGAATTATTATGCTCATGTGCTATTTGACAAAGTGATAGCTGAGACTAATGCCAAATATATAATTCTCAGTTATAATAATGATGGCTTTATGTCGAAAGACTTTATAGAAACCACCATGAAGCGCTATGGAGTAGAGGGTAGCTACGACTGTAAGGTTATTGATTATAAAAAGTATAATAACTTTAAATGCCAAGGAGCAGACGGACACTTTGAATATTTGTTTTTTATAGAGAAAAAGCCTACGGAAAGAATTGTTATAGAGTCGCCATTGAATTACACAGGCAGCAAGTCTAAAATGGTAGGATTCATAAAAAGCCAATTGCCTCAGGGCGATATTGATACGTTTGTCGATGCCTTTGGCGGGGGATTTAATGTCGGAATAAATATCAATGCAAGAAAAATCATTTACAACGACATCAATCCTTTCGTGGAAGGCCTTATACGCTCTTTTTATAGTGATCCTTGCTCGTACTTGCAATACATAGAAAGGCAAATTAAGAAATATAACCTTTCGCCCGAGAATAAAGAGGGCTTTCTCAAATTGCGTGAGAAGTACAACAGTATTCCTGTTGCCAAGCGTGATCCCCGTATGCTATATACGCTTATACTTTATGGTTTCCAACAGCAAATCCGGTTTAATGCAAACTGGGGATTTAATAATCCGGCCGGTTCTCGGTGGTTCAACGAGAATCTCCTCTCTAAGTTTATTGCATTTACAAGGAGCCTACAGGCTAAGAATGTGGAGTTTATGAGCTCAAATTTTGAGTTTCTTGATATACAATTCACTCCCCAGACTTTTATATATGCGGATCCTCCGTATCGCTCGACTTTGGGGGTGTACAATGATGGGAAACGGGGATTTGAAGGATGGACGCTTGCCCATGAGCAACAGTTGTGCAAATTCCTGGATGCGGCAAATGAACATGAAGCGAAATTCATGTTATCATATGTCGTAAAAGTGGGAGAGTTCACGAATACGGAAATCATCGAATGGACAAATAAAAATCAGTATCACATGGTAGATGTGACTGCAAGTCAAGGAAGATACAACAATCGCCATGAGGTTTTGATTAAGAATTATTGAGAATATGGTAGTTATAATGACATATCGCCCCGATGCCCAGAAGACTCCAGGGCTGTATGACAGAATTTTGACTGAAGAAATTCTTCGAGACATTTGCGTTAAAGTCACAGGACAAACTGATTTTAGTGTGATTCGTGATACTTCGGCTTACAATAAAGGTAGATTGGTGACAATCGAGTACGGGGGCTTAAAGAGCTTTGTCTCCCTTTCAGAAGTGTCAGTAGAAGGCCGTAATCAAAGCGTGCAGAGTATTCCTACCGCAATAAACCTGTATTACGCTGACAGCAACCCGAACAAAAGGTTGTATTATTATTTTATGCCTCATAATGGTAATTATTTTACAGATTATCATTTGCTTTATTTTCGTTTATTAAAGACGGCCGGCGTTGTTTTTCTGAATCTTTTAGACTATTATCCGGCAGATATCAATGCATTTGAGGATGTTGACGAGTTGATAGACGAAAGAAATGACAATCGGGAAAATAACAAGTCGAATAATTCTTCTTTTGTTTCGAAGACATCTGATAAAGTTCAGATCTATGCGAAGACTTATGGGGCAAGTAAATATGAATCGACTCTTTTGGCTATAGCTGTGGCGGCAATTACGGATAGGCCTATAGATCTTTACAATATTTGTGAGCAAGATCTCACCCGTCTGCCCCAATCGTCTTTGAATACGTTGAATGCTTTGGGCAATATCTCTATCCATGATACATCTATTACTTTGGAAAAGAGGGTGTTCATCAGCCAGGCAAGGAATAATGAATTTCGTTCGCCGATATATCAACGTAATCTTTTGCAAAGGCTTGGCCGTAAACATTGCGCTTTGTGTGGGTGTGGAATAGCAGAAATCATCCAAGGGGCACACGTGTGGGGTGTAGCGGAGATCGCTCGTGACGACCATTTCAGCGATAATAGGAAGTTTGACCATGCAATAAGTGGTGAGAATGGTTTATGGTTGTGTCAAAATCATCATAAATTATTCGATTCACATTATTTGTCTTTCGATATGGATGGTCATGTCCTTATCCCAGGCAATCTGCGTGCCGAAGATGGCCGGTTCATTCGTGCCATTACCGAGAGCGACTCTTTGGCCGACTGGGTTCTGACAGATAATTTTAAATGGTATCTGTCACAACGCAACAGTATTCGTGATTATTCTCATTATCAGCGTTTGACGATATGATGCTTAGTGAATATAATACTGAGCTGTTTTCGGACTTTACTCTGTATTGTGGAGATTCGCTGACCGTCATATCGCAACTCAACCTTCAGTTTGATATGATATTTGCTGATCCTCCTTACTTCCTCTCTACGGGTAATGGAAGGGTTGATGTGAACGGTAAGTATATCACATTTGATAAGGGGGAATGGGATAAGGTGCGTTCTTCAGACGAAAAAGACCGATTTAACCTTTCATGGCTTGCTGCGTGGAATGTATGAAAGAGGATGGTAGTATCTGGGTGTCTGGTACATATCATAATATATTTTCTGTTGCCAGTTGCATGCAAGCTCTTGGTTATGATATTTTGAATTTCATCGTTTGGCATAAGCCCGATCCGCCTCACTCACTGACAGATAAACGCTTTGATTTTTCGGCCGAGTATATTATTTGGGCAAGCAAGAACAAAAGTGCAAATCATTATTTCAATAAAGAGTTGATGACTTTGATGAATAATGGTAAGCCGATGCAGGATGTCTGGACAATGTCTGCGGCTGGGCAGTGGGAAAAAATGTGTGGAAAACATCCTACGCAAAAGCCGCTGCAATTGTTGCATCGGATAATAATGGCATCCACTCGTCCGGGCGCATCCATACTTGACCCCTTTGCCGGTAGTTGTACTACCGGTATTGCAGCTAATCTTACAGGACGGACATTTGTCGGTATAGATCAGGATTCAGAGTATTTAGATCTTGGCATTAGACGTAGGGTGGCAATTTCGGATGCAAATACAGCGGCAGGACTGTTTGCAAAGATGGTAGCTAACCCTAATGAACCAACTGTGCTTGTCAATCATGCGAGAACGAGTTTGTACAACAAAATGATAGAAACAGGGATATGCTACTTAAGAGCAGGGGATTCGAAAGGCTCGCTTCTTGTAAAGCCTGGGTTTGAGCGTGTGCAATATGTACTCTTACATAATGGAGGAACTAATTGTAAACTCTTTAAATTGAGAACCAAAGGGGCTTTTCAGATATGGACAAAAGAGTTGCTGGAAAAGTATGGTTTCCAACCAACGCATGCACCATACTATATAGTGTTGCGGTTTGATAATCAAAATCAGATAGAAATGAATCGAACTCCAAATCTGTATGAGAATAAGTATACTTATATAGCTAAGATAAGACCTATAGGTGAGTTTCTTGGACGTCCATAAGGACATCAAATTGAGGATCAATATCCTTTGTTGCCTTCGTCAGCCTGTTGGCCTTTGCTTCTTTAATTCATTCGATACGGCTGTTCTCTCCCTCTTTTAACTTTAAAGAATGCTGTTGTTTACTTGTTGAAAACAAAACCTCCTTTTTGTTGAACGCAACCGCCCGAAACATTTGCACGTATCCCCGCGAATGCCTATCTTTGCAATGTGGTTAAGCTTAAGACACAAAGAAAAAGAACACGATTTATTAACAGTTTAAGAAATTAAAACTATGGCATTGATCTACAAAACCATCCAGTCCACATTGCCCAACGAAGAAGGGCAGAAGTTGTATCACCCCCGCGCCGTCTATACGGGCAACGTTGACACCACCCAGATAGCCCGTGAAGTAGCCGCCTACTCCTCGCTGACCACGGGTGACGTGAAGAACACCATCGACAATCTGGTCACCGTGATGACCATCCATCTGCAGGCGTCCGAAAGCGTCACCCTCGACGGACTGGGCACCTTCCGCCTGGTGATGCGTTCGCGCGGCATGGGAGCCGCCACCGCTGCCGAGGTCACTCCCACACAGGCTGCCCTGCGCGTGCATTTCACACCCGCCTCGACCCGCAATCAGGACCGCACCGTGGCCACCCGCTCGCTGCTGACCGGCGTGAAGTGCGTACCCTGGAAGGGCGAAACCACTTCGACAGGCGGCAGTCAGCCCGGTGGCGGAGGTAGCCAGGGCGGCGGAGGCGAAGATCCGCTGGGATAAACTGGAGTTTAGCGTTTAGGCTTTAAGTTTTAGGGCGGTATGCAGCAAACAACGGTGCCGCCCGCCGCAATCAACACAAATCAAAATTAAAAACACGAAAGGAGGAATCAGTTATGGCAATGAAGAAATCCGTCTGGGACATCGTCCTGAAAGTCATCATCGCAGTGGCCTCGGCCATCGCCGGAGTGATCGGAGGAAACGCCATGCCGCCGCTCGTCTGAAAACAGCAGACGGGCGTCGCGCGGCCAACATCGGAGGAGGAAGGTGTGTCAAAAAGCACACCTTCTTTTTTTAGCACAAAGCCCCGACTTTCAC
>ENA-OPBO01001219-OPBO01001219.1-human-gut-metagenome-genome-assembly--contig:-NODE-1219-length-18843-cov-5.073664_pt1 | contig 18843 bp, 18 predicted proteins | sample MGYA00241071_ERZ501458 | MGnify/ENA primary metagenome ERZ501458 (study PRJEB25962, sample SAMEA2042509) | human gut metagenome | biome: human gut; feature: human-associated habitat; material: faeces... | reverse complement strand
ATATTTTAGGGAGTTAGTTGTAATAAAAAAGTCCATAAAAACTTGACACTGTCTAATAAGTCAAGTAAACTTGACTTATTGCCATATAAAATATAGAATGAAATAAATAATAATTAATATATAGAATGAGGTTGCTTGTGCGTGATGAGATGATATTAAAAAATAGACTCAAAGAGGAACGAATAAATTTTGGGATATCTCAAAAAGAACTTGCTAAATTTGTTGGGGTATCAAGGCAGACTATTAACTCAATAGAAAATGAACAATTTTATCCTACAACAAAATTATCTCTTATAATCTGTGAGGTGTTAAAAAAACGAGTTGAAGAAATTTTTTATTTGTGTGAGATGATTGAAAAATAATTAGCATAAACTAACTGAGTGGCGTTTTAATTTATTAAATCTGATATACATAATAATTTTTAAATAAAAGTGAGGTGATGATACCTGTGAGTGAAAAGACAATAGTAGAAAATGCCTATAAGGGATATAATTTTTCTGACATGAACGAATTAGGACATAAGAAAATTTATAAACTTAGCAATGAAACGGGTACAGGAGAAATGTGTTGCTATAATTTAATAGATGGTTTTACTTTGTCTTATAACAATTTAAACATGGAATCTTCGCATCAGAAGATTAATCCTTGTAAGGGTATAATTCAAATTGACCATTGTTTGGATGGCTGCTATGAATTTAAGTTAAAAAGTAATGAAAGAGCATTTGTAGGGAAGGGTGATTTTAGTGTTGTGGATTTAGGAAAAGTTCCTTTTGAAAGTTCGAGCATACCTATGAAACGATATATTGGATTGACTGTATTTATAGATATAAAAATTGCTCAAAGATCCATAGATAAATATTTTCCTTTTGCAAAGATCAATATAAAAGAAATTATGGATATGTTGTGTAAAAATGGTCCGGCATTAATAATAAAATCAAGAAAAGAAATAAACCATATATTAAACGAATTATATACGGTTAGTGAGGACATTCGCATATCATATTCTATTATTAAAATCATTGAGTTGTTACTTTTTTTAAGTCTTATAAAAACAGAAGATATGAAAAAAATACCAACTTTTTCTGAACCAATTTATGAAGCAACACAAGATTGCTATAAGGCACTTGTTGAAAATCCATTTGATAAATATTCTATTTCTGAACTTGCAAAACAGTATGCGATTTCTGAATCCAGTTTAAAGCGTTGCTTCATGCATTTAACAGGACAATCTATTGGAAGTTTTATAAAAAATACTTGCCTGGAAGAATCTGCAAAGTTGCTAATTGATAAACCACATATTACGATAGGGGAAGTTGCTGATTTTGCCGGATATTTAAATCCGAGTAAATTTGCTTCTGCTTTTAAAACTTATTTTGGAGTTTCACCTCAACAATATAGGAAAAATAATTTGACCTGATTGGAGCAAAAACATACCTTTTGGGTAGTAAGAGAAATACCTGTTCTTTGATAAAATATTTATCAAGGACAGGTATTTTTTGCTGGATTAATGCCAATAAGTTAGCCATGTCTAATATTTTAAAAAGGAGAAGAAGATGTCAGAAAAAAAATTAACAGTAAGAGATATTGTAACAGTTGCAATTATGATAGCATTATTTCTTGCTATTTCGATTGTTATTGGTATGGGGACAGTTACTATGCCGATTTTATATTTGTATGGTACGGCAGGAATTGAAATGTTTATAGGAGCAATATTTTATCTTGTTGCAGCAAATAGAGTCAATAAGCATGGACTACTATTTATTTGGATTTTAATTTATGGTTTGATAACAGCGGCGATGGGATATGTGTTTATGCTTCCATATTTTATCGGATTAGCAATTATATGTGAACTTACAATGATTGGAAAGAATACTTATAGAAATCCAATTAGAAACATGATTGGCTGGTGTACCTATGCAATAGGAATGTTTCTTGGTATAGGGGTACCTTGTTGGATTGCATGGGAAAGCTATCAAAAACAAGCACTTGCAGGTGGATTTGCGGATACTACATTAAAGCTTCAGTATGAAATGGTATCTTCACCATCATTGATATTAGTAGGAGTAGCTGTAACAGTTATTTTATCTGCATTAGGAATTTTATTTGCACAAAAAATATTGAAAAAACATTTTAAGAAGGCGGGTATATTAGATTAATGCTATGGAACAGAGAATGAGAAAAATAGACAGTCTTGGTGGATTGGCTTGCTTACTCTTAACTCTGATTTCCTGTACAGTATCTATTTTTACAAAAGATTACTATATGCATGCTCTGTTTGTAGGATGGCTTTGTATCATTTTGATATACTTCGGCTTTTACAAGCAGAGCTTGTTTTATGTTGTGATATATACTTTTACAGCATTTTGGCTTTTAGAAATGATTCCTAAAGGGATAGTTTTTATTTCGCCAATGCTATTAGGTATGGTGTACAAATTCATTGTTCCTATTATGGCTGCATATTTAACTTTTAAGATACCGTCAGGGAAACTAATTGCAGTTTTTCAAAAGTGTGCTTTACCTCAGAATATCATCTTGATTTTGCTTGTAATCATTAGATTTATTCCAACAATATCAGGAGAATTTAAAACCATTAGAGAAGCAATGCGAGTTAGAGGTTTTACGGGAAGTGTAAAAAGAGTTTTGTTCCACCCTTTACAAACAATGGAATATGCAGTCGTTCCTTTAATCTTTCGGTCAATAAAGGTTGGAGATGAATTGGCGGCTGCATCTATTGTAAGAGGAATTGAAAATCCGGCTAAGAAATATAGTTATTATGAAACAAAATTTACAAAAGTAGATGTCATTATTTTATTTATTAGTATTTGCTTAATGATAGCCTGCATTTTTAGATAGGAGGGAAGGTTATGGAAAATAAGATAAAAATTAATAACATAAACTTCTCCTATCGAGGAAATGACAAGCAATTAACCGATATTAATTTAACTATTTTGAGTGGACAATGTTTGGCGATAGTAGGCAAATCTGGTTGCGGAAAGTCCACGTTGACGAGAGTAATAAATGGACTAATTCCATCATTTTATCAGGGATATTTAGATGGGGATGTGTTCATTGATGATAAAAACATAGGGGAGTTAAACACTTGGGAAATAGGTTCTTTTGTTGGAAATGTGTTTCAAGATCCGAGAAGTCAATTTTTTGCTAATGAAGTAGCCGGAGAAATTGCTTTTGGCTGTGAAAATTTAGGTCTATCACATAATGAAATAGTCGATAGAGTTCATAAGTCTGCTAAAGAGATGAATGTATTAGATTTATTAAATACAAGTATTTATACATTGTCTTATGGGATGCGGCAGCGTGTTGCAATATGTTCAGCTAAAGCTATGCAACCGGACATTTATGTATTTGATGAACCATCTGCAAATTTGGACTTAAAATCAACTTACCAATTTGCAAAACTGATTCAAAAATTAAAGAAGGAAGGAAAAACTATCATTATTGTAGAACATAGGTTATTTTATTTAAATTTAATAGTAGATAACTATATTTTTATGGTAGATGGGAAAATAAAGAAAAATTATACATCTGATGAGTTTAATAATATAAGTTCAAAAGAGTTAAATGATATAGGATTACGCTCATTGCATTTTGAAGATATTTTTTTAGATGGTTTTACGAATCAGAGTACTCAAGGATATAAAAGTTTTGAGATAAGTGGAATTTCAAAAAAATATGGAAAAAATTTGTTATTGAATAATATAAGTTTCAAATTTGACAGCAATGAAATTATTGCCCTAATTGGTTCTAACGGTGTAGGTAAAAGTACATTAGGTAAAATTTGCTCCGGTATTCAAAAAGAAACAACAGGAGAAATATGTTTAGAAGATAAACCGATTAAGAGAAAGAGAAGATTGGAGAAAATTTGGTACATTCCTCAAGATCTTGACTCTCAATTATTTGGCGAAGATCTAGTAGATGAGCTTGTTACGGGACTGAAAGATAAAGAAAAACATGTAGAAAAAGCGGAAGCAATTCTAAAAAAATTAGGCTTATTTGAACTAAAAAATCAACATCCGTCAACTTTATCCGGAGGTCAAAAACAAAGATTGGTTTTAGGGGTAGCGATGATGCGAAATATTTCTGTTGTAATTTTAGATGAACCTACATCAGGTTTAGATTATGAAAGTATGGAACAAGTCGCAAAACTAATTAGAGAACAAAGGGACTTGGGAACAAAATTTTTGATTATTTCACATGATATAGAGTTTATTGCAAAGATTAGTGAGAGAGTAATAAAAATTGAAGATGGAAGAATTACAGAAGATTACTATCTAAAAGACATAAATACTTTGCTAAATTCAATGGGATATGAGAGGTGATACTATGGATGTGATGAAAAAGCATACAGGACAAATAATTTTATCAATATTTATAGCGATAATAGGTGTAGTTTGTGGTGTATTGCCATATTTTGCGGTAGCAAATATTGTAACGGAAATAGCAAATGGCAGTACAGGATTTATGGTTTTTAGTAAACAGATAATGATTATATTATTTGGATTGGTTGGAAGTGTACTATTTCATACATTATCAACATTGATTTCACATAATTTGGCATTTTGTGTTATTGAAGATTCAAGAAAAAAATTAGCAAGGAAATTCAGCAAACTTCCAATGGGAACAATAGAAAAGAAAGGAAGTGGAGAGTGGACACAGTTTATGGTTGAAACCTTGAATAAAATGGAACAACCAATTGCCCACGTTATTCCTGAAGTAGTTGCAAATATCATTATCCCTATTGTTTTACTAATCAGTATATTTGCTATGGACTGGAGAATAGGTCTTGCCAATCTCATAACATTACCATTAGGCTTGTTATTTTCAATGCTAATGATGGGTGGATACGAAGAAAAATCAAAACGCTATCAAGAAGCATCTAAAAATATGAATACCACAGTTGTTGAATATATTCGTGGCATTAACATTATTAAGGCATTTAATAAATCAGCATCATCTTATGATAAATTTGTGAATGCAGTTGAAGGAAATAAAAATAGTATGCTGGATTGGTATCTAAGCATTTGCTTTTATATGACAGCAGCTATGGAAGTTTTACCATCAACTTTAATATTTGTACTTCCAACTTCCTTATTTTTATTCATGAAAGGAACTGTTGATGTAGGAACTTTGATTATGTGCGTTTTATTATCCTATGCTTCTTACAAACCGCTTATTAAGGCTATGAGCCATTTAGATACTATGGCGAATGTAAAAGTGGTCATTGAGGAGATAAAAGATGTTATGAAACTTCCTGAACTTGAAAGAGGAAATACATCACAGGAAATAAGTTCATACGATGTAACTTTTGATAATGTTACATTTGGCTATGACGAAAATAAAAAAGTATTTCAAGATTTGTCCTTTACTGCAAAGGAAGGAGAACTTACAGCTATTGTCGGATATTCCGGCGGAGGAAAATCGACTTTGGCAAAACTGATTGCAGGTTTTTGGAATATTGATTCCGGAAAAATAAGTATTGGTAATGTAGATTTAAATGATATTTCTCTTGAAAGAAACATGGATATTGTAACTTATGTTTCTCAAGAAAATTATTTATTCCAAAAAAGTATAGTTGACAATATGAGAATGGCAAAACCTGATGCAAGCATGGAAGAAATTCAAAGTGCTTGTAAAAAAGCAAGTTGCCATGATTTTATTATGAATTTACCTAATGGATATGAAACAGTTGTAGGTGAGTCAGGAAATAGCTTATCGGGAGGAGAAAGACAGCGAATAACAATTGCAAGAGCTTTACTAAAAGATAGCCCGATTGTTCTTCTTGATGAGGCAACGGCATATTCAGATCCGGACAACGAAGCTGAAATACAAAAATCTCTTGATGCTTTGGTAAAAGATAAGACTGTTATTATGATTGCTCACAGACTTTCAACGATTATTCATGCGAATAAAATTATTGTAGTCAATTCGGGAAAAATTGAAGCAGAAGGTACGCATCAAGAACTTCTTCAAAGTAGCAATACCTACTCCAAGATGTGGAAGGCACATAACAGCGTTTACTTAAATGGGGAGGTGATATAAATGAGAGAACTTCTAAAGAAACTGTATAGTATTGCAGGAAAAGAGTCGCAAAAATTAAGTCGAATGTTCGTTTTTGAAATCGTGAAAAGTATTTTTGAAGGTATTTCTCTCGGAGCGATATTATTCCTCTTGCTTAAAATTTTTGAGAAATTATTTGAGAGAAAAGAAGTTGTTATGAATGATGTCTATATAGTATTTGGAATAGCTCTAATTAGTGTTATAGGCAAAATAGTATTTGGTTATTTAGCAGATCGCAACAAATATATAGCAACTTATAATTTGGGTGCGGAAAACAGACTGTATATTGGAGATAAGTTAAAACAAGTAAATATGGGATATTTCAACTCTAACCGATTAGGAGATATTTCAGGAGGATTGACAAGCGTAATAGGAGAGTTGGAAACAGTAGGTGTCAATATTATTGAAATGATGTTTGTAGGAATAATACAAACTGTTATTATGGCATGCTTTATGTTGCCTTTTGATTTTATTACAGGAGTGATTATTCTAATAACTTTAATAGTTGGATTATTAGTTAATGCAGTTTTTCAAAACAAAGCAGATCAACTAACCAAGAAATTGCAAAAATTAAAGATAGAGTTAAATGCTAATACTTTAGAATTTGTAAAAGGTATCGGCGTTATAAAATCTTTTGGTAAGAACAAAGAAATGCTTGGAGATTTAGAAAACAGCATCAGCGACAACAAAAAAGGATACTTTAATGTTGAAAAAGTAATTGTACCGGTAAATTTGATCTTTATTCTTGTATTCAAATTAGGTATGTGTGCAATTATTTTAAGTTCCATTATTAGATATAGCAATGGAGAATTAGAGCCATATAAAACAGTAATGCTTATTGTTTCAAGCTTTGTCGTTTTTGCAGGTTTTGAGATGGCAGGAAGTATGCAGAACTTAAGAGGAATTGCTGTGCAAAATCTTGATGCGATTACAAAACTTAGAGATATAAAAACCATTAGTGAGGGACAGAAAGTAGCGATTGAAAACTCTGATGTATCCCTAAAAAATATAGATTTTTCTTATGATGACAAAAAATTATTTCAGGGTGTAAATGCTTTTATACCATCAGGAAAAACAACAGCATTGATTGGAGCGTCAGGAAGTGGAAAAAGCACTATATGCAATCTGATAGCAAGATTTTGGGATGTGGATAGCGGAGAGATAACAATTGATGGTACAAATGTAAAAGATTATAGATACGACAATCTATTATCTAATTTCAGTTTTGTTTTCCAAGATGTTTATTTATTTGACGACACAGTGAAAAATAATATCGCCTTTGGAAATCCTAATGCAACTTATGATGAGATTATTGAAGTCGCAAAACACGCAAGATGTCATGACTTTATTATGGCACTTCCGGATGGATATGAAACCATTTTACAAGAAGGTGGTTCCAATTTATCGGGAGGAGAAAGACAGCGAATTTCTATTGCAAGAGCAATGCTTAAGCCGAGCAAAATTGTCATACTTGATGAAGCTACTTCAAGCGTGGATCCTGAAAATGAACAAGAGCTTGTAGCTGCTCTTAATGATTTGTTAAAAGATAAGACTGTAATAGTAATTGCTCATAAACTTGAAACAATTAAAAATTCCGATCAGATTATTGTAATGGATAAAGGAAGTATTGAAAATGTAGGAACTCATGATGAACTGATGAAATCATCTTCAATATATAAAAAGTTTATAGAGCAAAGAGAAAGAGCTATTCAGTGGAAATTAAATGATTAAGGGAGGAACTATAGAGTGAAACAAGAGATGAAAGAACAATTACTAACTAAAAGACCGATAGATTTACTATTTCAGCTATCTATTCCAGCGGTTATAGGAATGATAGTTATCGGTCTATATCCCTTGATGGACGGAATATTTGCCGGGAAAATTATAGGACAAACGGCTATGACAGCTTGTGGTGTTGCAATGCCATTAACATTTTTTAACAGTGGAGTGTCTACACTTCTTGGTGTTGGTTCGGCATCCGTTCTTTCCAGAGCAATAGGAAAAGGAGATCAGAAAACTGTCGATAAAATTATGGGGAACTTAATCTATTGGGTAATTTTCTTCTCTGTAATTATCACAGTTGGAGGAATAATCCTTGCACCACACTTTTTATCTATGGTGGGTGCAACAGGTGAAATCAAAGCCTATGGCATTAGATACCTTAGAGTAATTTTCATTGGCTCCCTATTTGTGAACTTTACACAGTCAGCCAATATGGTTATGCGTGGTGAAGGGCTGATGAAAAAAGCTATGACGATTATGGGGCTTGGAGCTTTGCTGAACATTTTTCTTGATCCAATCCTAATGACTGTTATGGGAAAATATGCTATTGAAGGTGCTGCTCTTGCAACTATTATAGCACAGTTTGTTCAAGCTGTTGTAACGATGCACTATTTCTTGAAGAAGAGTAAGGTTGTTAAAATCCATAGGATAAAGTCGGATGCTGAAATAAAAAAAGAAATGTTCGGTGTGGGTTCTTCCGCTATGATGATGCAACTCCTATTCATGATTCAGCAGACAATGTTATATAAAATGGCATTTAAATATGGCGGAGATCTGAATGGGATTTTGATGGCAGCCTCACTTCGTGTATATGCCTTTTCATTTATTCCTCTTTGGGGAATGAGCCAAGGCTTACAACCTGTTGTCGGAACAAACTTTGGAGCAAAGCAATATGATAGAGTAAGGCAGGCTATGAAAGTATTTTCTATTGGAGGGCTTATCCTTGCAGCAATTTTTTGGATTCCATCCTTGTTGCTATCAAGTCAGATACTTTCATTGTTTGGAGTAGAAGCAAATATCATAGCACAAGGCGTTGGAAACTTTAGATTATTCTATAGTGTATTTATTTTATATGGAGTAATGGTTATGAGTATTACTTTCTTCCAATCTATTGGAAATGGAAAGAAAGCAGGAATTATTGTAATGATGAGACAGTTATTCCTATTTGTACCAGCAATGATTCTTTTACCAATGGTATTTGGAATAAAAGCGGTTTGGTTTACTCAACCACTGGTGGATTTCATTATGATTGTTGTTGGAATATTTATGATGCTTGGAGAATTAAGAAACCTCAATAAAGAAAAATTATAAGTTGGTAGAGTTGAAATAATATAAATCATATACAAAGAGTGTTTATTGATAATGACTGGAGGGAAGAGATATGAAATATCTTATGAAGTTAATTTCAAAAAAATATTTTAATAATTCAACTGCATCTTTTTCCTCTATGCTTTATATTCGCCTATACTTATATACATTATCTTAGACAAGTAAATATATTTTATGGCACGAGAATACTACCTTTATGTTAGAGGTCAAAAGATAAAAGTCAGTGAAGAAATATATAAAGTCTACTGGCTAGAAAAAGAACATGAGAAGTATTTAGAGCAGGTGGACAGAAAAAACCACCTGCTTTTCTTTTCGTCATTGGATCATGATGGACACTTTATAGATAATATTGTCGATGAAAATGTTGATGTGGAAAAGATTGTTGAAACACAGATGATGATTGAAGCAGTCAGAAATGCCATATCAAGATTTAACGAAGAAGAAAGGGACATCATAGAGCGTTTGTACTTTAATGATGAAACGCTATCAAGTATAGCAAAAGGTAAGAAAGTGAGCTATCAGGCTATACAATGGAGAAAAAATAGTATTCTTAAAAAATTAAGGGTGCTACTGGAAGAATTTATGAAGTAATCGCCTTGTGCATTAGGGCAGATTTTCCTTGCAAAAGTGAAGGGAGATCTGTCCTCTTTAATTTTGTAGAAGATAGGAATTGTAGTTCAAGATATTTGAAAGGAATTCTCTCTTAGAGCCATTAGGCAATTGTTCTTTGACAACTGAATAGACCAAGACGGGACTTTTAATTACTTAGTGAGCGAATAGTATTTACGCCATGACTTTTCTGCTGGAAAAATTCGGTTCAAATGAATACTGCCATAGGCAAGGATAAAAGAAAAAGAGCGAGAGATAGATAACTTTAAAGCAAAGAATGGGAAAACTTTGTGAGCGATGACATAAGTAATGATAATGATACTTCTTTAGTGAAAGCCGGCTCATCTTAACAGGGGCGGTGGTGAGATTCCAATGTTGCTTATCCCAAAGCACTCGTCAATGTCAAAAAACTTACTTAAAGAAAACAACAATGAAAGGAGTTTTCTAAATGAACACAGAAGAATTAACAAGATATAAAAATATGTCAGTGGAAGATATAGATAGAAAATTCGTTCCTGACATTGAAGATATAAAGAATAATAAAAGCATAGATCCTATTTCCATGTATTTTATGAATATAGGAAATGTTCTTGTAAAATGTACTTATGCAGAAAACGGAAGATCCTTAGAGGATTGTTTTCTTTCATATCTAAAAAAGAAAGCAATGCTGCTTGACTAAAAATATGATAGATAGTGTAAAATAAGTATGGAGTTTTTGAAATAAAAAATAGAGATTACAACCTCTTGTGTTAAAATATATTTGACCCAAAAAATAAACAAAGGTGGTGTAATCTCTATGGAAACTATTATACAACAAATATGCATGAATATGGTGGAAAAAGTATTAAAAACTCTAAAAGAAAGTAAAAATCTTAGTTTGGATATTATAACGCCTGAGATACGAGAAGAAAGCAATAATACATGTTTGAGCATAGTTGAGGAATATATTAAATATGTAAATCTTGAAATGCGTAATCAAAAGAAAGATAGGAAGTCAAAGGGATTGGTTATAAAAGAAAAAGACGTTGACCGTAAGGTCATCACATGCTTAGGTGAACTAGAGTATAGTCGAGATATATACTTCAATAAGGTCGAAAACGTATATGTAAAACCGATAGATAGTATATTTGGTATAGAACCATATGAGAGGATATGTAAAAATGTTAAGGCTGATCTTGTAGACAAAGCTATCGATAATTCATATGAAAAAAGTAAAAACTTGGTTGGCATTCCTAATATTAGCAGACAAAGTGTTAGAAATGCTATTTTAAAATCTAATTTAGATAATGATAAATCAATGGTTGTAGCTGAAAAGAAGTTGTTAAAAGAGCTTCATATATACGCAGATGAAGACCATGTACATCTGCAAAAGCCAAATAAAATCAAGGGAAGGGCCTGTCAGATAGTACCTTTAGTCACAATTACGGAAGGTACGGAAAACGTGTCTAAGTCTCGCAGAAGGACTATAAACCCGTACCATATTGTAGATAGCAGTTTTGATACAAGTAGTCTGTGGAAAAAAGTGGATGAATATATCGTTGGAAATTATGAGGTTGATGAAATTAAAAAAATAGAAAGATTAATTGAATCAAATTGTAAAGATGAAGCGATAATGTATATGAGTGAACTTTGTAGTGACATTGAAGATGAAAGGGTTCAAAATAGGTGCTGTAATACCTGTAATTACATTATAAATAACTGGGAAGGTATTGTTAATAGATACACTTTAGACATTCCAGGAAGCTGTACAGAGGGTCAGGTGAGTCATGTATTATCCGAGAGGTTTAGTAGAAATCCAATGGGGTGGAGCAAGGAGGTTCTTGGCAAATTAAGTGTTTTGAGGGTGCATAAGAAAAATGGTAATAAAATTGATTCTAGTATTTATAGCAACACTGGAAATGAACAATACAGGGACTGCGTCAATAAGACAAATGAAAAACTTAATTGGAGTATCTTCGATAAGGAAAAATTCATCTTCGATGACTCCTCAGCTACAAGAATTTTAATAAAAGGTATAGGATGCAATAGGTCAAATATTTTAGGGAGTTAGTTGTAATAAAAAAGTCCATAAAAACTTGACACTGTCTATGCAAATAAAGTAATTGATAAAAATACTTGTTTATGATATAGTATAATAGTTGTGGAGAGGTGTCCGAGTTGGCTTAAGGGGCTCGCCTGGAAAGCGGGTGTGCGGGAAACTGTACCGAGGGTTCGAATCCCTCTCTCTCCGTTATTTAAATTACATACACTCATTTTAAGTATATAGTTGGAGAATATCAGTATATTTCACCTTAAGATACAAAATTTGAATAGGAGATTATTTATAAAAAAAACTATATTATATCTATACATATTCTATTTTGTGTTAATAATAGGTTTATTAATTACCCCATTTGATTTAAGCATAAAAACCGAGGTTACAGAAAATACAATAATTGTTCAAAATGTAATAGAGTATTCCAGGATAGCAATATCTCTTATAATGACTGGAATAGGAATATTGTCAGTAATAAACACATTAAAAAATAAAAAATCATAATAGTATATTATACCTATAGAGAATTAAAAAAGAGCACAACTGTGCTCTTTTTTATATATGATGTTAAGTAAAATGCATTAAATAAAGTGATTTTATTTAATACGTAAATTGCAATATCAATTTGTACACTTTTAGTAAATTGCTTGTAAATGTAATAGTGGTTGGAGGGGCTAAAGTGCTTTTCTAACCACTATTTTTATTTAGAATATGTTATAATATAATTTAATGTATACTATATGTAGTTGGAATTTTATAGTAATTAAAAATTTATTATTTGGAGGTATAAATGAAAAACAAAAAAGTCAGTGCTATTGCCCTGCTTCCATTCTTGGTATTTATAGGCGTTTATCTTATAACGGGTATTGTTTTAAATGCTAGAGGAGTTGAGATGGCGTTTTACCAGTTGCCGTCACCAGTAGCAGCCATAGTAGGTATTATAGCAGCATTTATTATTTTTAAGGGTACTATTGATGAGAAGTTCAATAGTCTAATCAAGGGTTGTGGTAACGAAAATATAATCATTATGTGTATTATATTCTTGCTTGCTGGAGCTTTTTCAACTGTGTCTAAGAGTATGGGTGGAGTAGATTCAGTTGTAAATCTAGGTATGTCTGTCATACCTGCCCAGTATATCAGTGTAGGTATATTCGTAATTTCATCCTTTATAGCCATATCAACAGGTACATCTGTAGGTACTGTTGTTGCGGTTGCCCCAATAGCTATAGGTTTTGCTCAAGCAGCAGGACTTAACGAAGCCTTGGTTATAGGTGCGACTATAGGTGGGGGTATGTTTGGTGACAACCTATCAATCATATCAGATACGACCATAGCAGCAACAAGAACTCAGGGAGTTGAAATGAAAGACAAGTTTAAGGCCAACTTCTTGATAGCTCTTCCGGCAGCCATTGTGACTATAGGTCTTTTATTGGTGTTTGGTAGACCTGATGTGATACCTCCAGTGAAGGCATATGACTATGAGTTAATAAAGGTTGTACCATATATGTTTGTACTTATAGCAGCCCTATGTGGTATGAATGTTTTTGTTGTTTTGACAGGTGGTATAGTACTTTCAGGTATTATAGGAATAGCTGGTGGTTCATTTACTACACTTGTGTTTAGCCAGCAGATATTTGAAGGATTTAAGGGGATGCTTGATATATTCTTACTATCAATGTTGATGGGTGGACTTGCCTACATGGTAGAAAAAGAAGGTGGCATCAACTGGATCCTAAACAAGATTAAAAAAGTAATCAAGGGCAAGAAGACTGCTGAACTTGGTATAAGCGCCATGGTATCTATAACTGATATGGCAACTGCCAACAATACTGTTGCCATACTTATCAATGGACCTATAGCCAAGGAGATAAGTGAGGAGTACAAAATAGAACCTAAGAGGGCAGCTTCCTTGTTGGATATATTCTCTTGTGTATTCCAGGGGTTGATCCCTTATGGAGCCCAGGTATTATTCGCTTGTGCCAGTATAAAGGGTCTTAATAGCCCGTTTGATGTTGTGTATTTCTGTTGGTATCAGGGACTACTAGCTGTATTTGCCCTCTTGTCTATATATGTTCCCTATACGGATATGATACACTCCAAGCTTGCAAATAGAAAATCCAAGAAAAGTATATAGTTTTTTTGAAGGAACTGACTTATAAGTCCTGGAAAATACAAAAATGCTAAATTTAACAAAATAAAAGGTTGAAATTTAGCATTTTTAATTTAAGTAATAACTTGATTTTTTTGATGTATTTCTTACAGGTGATAATTAATTCCTAGTAGGAATTTTAATAGGTAATTTAAATATAAAATACGATACTTTAAGGAGAATACTTATATGCTTAAAGAGGTTTTTGATAATATATATATGTTTGAGGCTAAGCTACCTAAGAGCCCACTAAAGGCTATAAATGTATACGTAATAAAGGACAAGGACAAGAATCTTGTGCTCGATACTGGTTACAATATGGAAGAGACCTTGCTTTCTATGAAGGAGGGCCTGAAAGAGCTAGACCTGGACATAAAAGATACCGAATTGTTTTTGACTCATATGCACGCAGACCATACTGGCCTTTCTTATGAATTTTCAAAAGAAGGATGTCCAGTATATATAGGAAAAGTCGATGGTGATCTAGTTGTAGATTCTATTGAAGGTAGCTATTGGAAATTTGTAGAAAAATTATTTGAATACTATGCAGTCAAAAAAGGGGAAGTAGTTCTAGATGACCATCCTGGCTACCTATACCAGCCCAATGAGAAGGCAGATTTTATTTTTTTAGAAGAAGGAGCTACTATAAAGACTGGGGACTATGAGTTTGAGGTCATATCTATCAAGGGTCATACACCAGGACATATGGGTCTATATGAGAAAAATCACAAGATCCTATTTTGTGGAGATACCATACTTGAGACTATAACTCCTAATATAACATTTTGGGGATTTGATAAGGGGGATATGCTAGGAGTCTATATCAATACCCTATTAGACCTTAAAAAGATGGATATAGAATATGTATTTTCTACTCATAGGGACCTGATTAAAGACTACAGGTCTAGGATTGACACTATTATTCACCACCATATGCTTAGGATGCAGGAGATTCTAGATGCTATGGAAAGTGGTATTGAGTATACTATCAGAGACCTTGCCCCAAGGATATCATGGAGGATAAAGGCGGATGGGTGGGATGATTTTCCACCAGCCCAGAAGTTTTTTTGCATCTGGTGAGACTATGGCCCATGTATACCACTTGGTTGAAAAGGGATATATCATTATGGAAGAAAGACAAGGTGTCTTGTATTTTAAGAAAATCTTTCTTAATCTGAAGAAGGGGTTGGATTTAACAAGGGTATGTTCAACAATGTAATGGTGGCAGATTTTTCATATAGGGGAAAAGAAGTATACATGAAACTTGCTCCTAGGTTTAAGAGGGAGGATACATAAAGCGTTATTAAATCTATAAGTGAAATACTATAGTATCAATTGCTAAGAATAAGAAGGGTATTTTAGTGAAAGTGATTTTCCTTGAATATTTACCCTGCTTGTGTTATAATTCTTTTGTACTAGATGGGGAGTTAGCGGTGCCCTGTACCCGCAATCCGCTTTAGCGGGGTTGAATTCCATCCCGAGGCAATCTATCTGTAATGCTGACCTTGTTAAGTAGTGTTGATAGATGGGTCCCAAGCAATGAAAGCTCATGAACCTCGTCAGATTCGGAAGAAAGCAGCGATAAGTGATCACTTTTGTGTGACTTGGGTTCGCCTATAAGGAGCCAACTGCCAAGGTAACGGTTGGAGATACTTGTCGACGGATGGTGTACATTTAAGTAATAATCGGGGTTGACCCGAGGCAACTCCTAGGAGTTGCTATTTTTTTATGGAGGTAATGGTATGCACAAGGCTTTGTATAGAGAGTACAGACCCATGGTATTTGAGGATGTAATAGGTCAAGACCATATAATAAAAACTTTAATAAACCAGATAAATACGAATAATCTAAGCCACGCCTACCTATTCTGTGGAACTAGGGGAACTGGTAAGACATCTACAGCAAAGATACTTGCTAGGGCTGTAAACTGTACTCATGACGGGGACAAGCCATGTAATGTATGCCAGTCTTGTGTGTCTATAATGGATGCGTCTAACTTAGACGTAATAGAAATAGATGCTGCATCCAACAATAGCGTTGACGATATAAGAGAGCTAAGAGATACAGTAAAATACACTCCAAACAAGTCCAAGTACAAGGTATATATAATAGATGAGGTCCATATGTTGTCTTCAGGAGCCTTCAATGCCCTATTAAAGACACTTGAGGAGCCACCATCATATGTTATATTTATCCTAGCCACAACTGAACCCAACAAAATACCAGCGACTATTTTGTCTAGGTGTCAGAGGTTTGACTTTAAGAGGATAGGACTGGACACCCTAGTAGACAAGATGAAATTTATCTGCCAAAAAGAGAATGTAGATATAAGTGATGATGCTCTAAGATTGGTGGCTAAAAATGGCCAGGGCTCTGTTAGGGACTCCCTGAGTATTCTAGACAAGTGCCTGTCATTTTCAAATGGGCCAATAAGCATGGAAGAGGTCCTAGACCTACTTGGTGCAGCGGCCCCAGGTCAACTTATAAGTCTTTCTGAATCTATTATAGAATCCGATGTTGCAAGGTCTATGAAGCTAGTTGATGACTACTTTATGTGGGGCAAGGATATCAGGCTCTTGGTTGAAGACTTGACCAGTGTTTTTAGGTCGATGATGATGATGAAGATATTCAATGAAGCTGATTCTGTTGTAGAATTCAATGAAGAATACAGGAACAAGTTGCTAGAAAAGTCTAAGTCCGTAGATACAGAGGAGATAATAAGGATATTAAACCTATTGTCAGAGGCTATAGACAAGTTAAAGCAGTCTACAAATCAGAGGATGACCCTAGAAATATATATAATGAAACTAGCAAGTCCCGCAACCGATGACTCCTATAGGGCCATAAAAAAGAGGCTAGAAGTCATAGAGAGAATGGTAGAGGATGGCAGGATAACAGTAGTAGGTCAAGTGGGTACAAGTATAGGGGACCCAGAACCTAGTTTGTCTGATAAGTCTAGGGGTCATATGGACCAGAGAGTTGGAAGACAGGATAGAACAAACAAGGGTAGTTACGGACAAGAAACTGATTTATCATCTCCTAGAAAAGACCGTCTTGATCAAAATCTAGAGGACATAGACGAAGAAGGTCTTGCTTACATAGAAGAAAATTGGAAGAAGCTTCTTGAAAGACTCGTAAAGGACAGGAAGATGCCACTGAAGGCGTTTTTGGAGGACAAGCATGCACTTAGGTACAAGAACCATATCCTGTATGTTGTCTTGAGTGATGGATTTTCCTTTGCCATAGAAAGATTGAAACAGGAAGAAACTAGCAAATATATAAAAAATGTAATCAGTGAAATATACAAGATGGACATAGATGTAAGGTTTATAGTCAAGGATGATATGGACAAGATGGAGTTTTCTGATCCAGAACCTAAGCAGGAACTTGGACAAGATCCAGCGATTGGTATATTGAGCAGTCTTGGAGATAAATTAAAGATAGAAAAATAATTGATATTTGACCTGAATATAGGTAAAATTATAAATGTTATTTGTCATCTCATATAGGTTGACAAATATTAAAATAAAATTGAAAAACAAGAAAATAAACTTAAATAGGAGGAAGTAATATGGCTAAAAGAGGTGGATTTGGCGGAGGAATGCCAGGTGGAATGAACATGAACAACCTGTTAAAGCAGGCTCAGAAGATGCAGGAAGATATGCAAAGACAGCAAGAAGAACTAGAGGCCAAAGAAGTAGAGGCATCAGTAGGTGGTGGAGCAGTTGTGGTAAAGATGACTGGTAAAAGAGAACTTACATCTATAACAATCAAGCCAGAAGTAGTTGACCCTGATGATATAGAGATGCTTGAAGACCTAGTTATTAGTGCTGTAAACCAGGTCCTTAGGGATATAGAAGAAATGCAGAAGTCTCAGATGAGCAAGCTAACTGGGGGTATGAATTTACCATTCTAGTGGTAGTAGATTATGGAAAATTACAGCGAACCGATAGATAGACTTATAAATGAATTTTCTAAACTGCCCGGAGTAGGAAGAAAAACAGCCCAGAGACTTGCATTTCACGTTATAAATATGAATGAGAATGATGTCAAGGGGCTTGCAAAGGCCTTGGTAGATGTCAAGCAGGAGATAAAATACTGTAGTGTATGCTGCAATATATCAGATTCTGATGTATGTCCAATATGCTCTAATAGTCATAGGGATGCAAGCACTATATGTGTTGTTGAAGACCCTAGGGATGTAGCAGCTATGGAGAGGACAAAGGACTATAATGGCAAGTACCATGTTTTAAATGGGGTTATATCACCACTTGATGGGGTTGGTCCTGAGATGTTAAATATCAAGGAACTTATCTCTAGATTGGGTGATGGGCAGGTCAAGGAACTTATAATGGCTACCAATCCCACAATAGAAGGAGAAGCAACAGCCATGTATATATCTAGACTAGTCAAGCCAATGGGGGTCAAGGTGACAAGGATAGCCCATGGTCTACCTGTAGGTGGAGACCTAGAATATGCAGATGATGTAACTATTTCCAAGGCACTTGAGGGTAGAAGGGAAATATAGATAGGAGTGAATGACATGGATTTTGATGAAAATAAGGCCATGGACCTACTATTGAAGAAAAGACATAACAAGAAAAAGACAGGCCTATCAAAGAAGTCCTCAAGGTACAAGAGGGTAAATGATTCTGGTAGTTTTAGAAATAATGCCAGACATTTCCAGTTTGACTATGAGGAAGACTATTATGAGCCAGGAAAATAAGCATAAAATAAGCCCAGATGATCTAATGTCAAATGGGCTTTTTTGCTTTTAAAGGTCAAATAAATCTAAGAGCCTATTCCTATGATGAATTGTCAAATCAAATGCAACACCTATGGTAAGAGACCAAAAAGTTCTTCT
>ENA-OPBO01001212-OPBO01001212.1-human-gut-metagenome-genome-assembly--contig:-NODE-1212-length-18920-cov-2.450835_pt1 | contig 18920 bp, 15 predicted proteins | sample MGYA00241071_ERZ501458 | MGnify/ENA primary metagenome ERZ501458 (study PRJEB25962, sample SAMEA2042509) | human gut metagenome | biome: human gut; feature: human-associated habitat; material: faeces... | reverse complement strand
GGCAGTAGCGATAATTCCTGGGCACTCATCGAAACCCTTTCTACCCAAAACAAACATATCCGTGCCATAAAATTCCGGCGGAATTACGGTAAATCCGCAGCCTTACACTGCGGGTTCCAGAATGCCCAAGGAGATGTTGTCATTACGATGGACGCCGATATGCAGGATAGCCCGGACGAAATACCGGCTCTTTATCAAATGATCATGTCCGAAGATTACGACATGGTTTCCGGTTGGAAGAAAAAAAGATTCGATCCGAAATCAAAGACAATACCCACCAAATTATTCAATGCAACTGCCCGGAAATTTTCAGGGATCCATCTGCACGATTTCAACTGTGGGCTCAAAGCTTACAAGAATAAAGTTGTGAAAAGCATCGAAGTATACGGAGAAATGCACCGCTATATCCCGATCCTGGCCCAACAAGCCGGTTTCACTAAAATCGGAGAAAAGGTCGTACAGCACCGGGCACGGAAATACGGAGTAACCAAATTCGGCGGTTTAAACCGATTTATCAATGGAATGCTGGATTTGTTGTCTATCACCTTTATTACCCGTTTTGCCAAAAAACCGATGCATCTGTTCGGGGCTATAGGAACCTTGCTGTTTATCATCGGGTTTTGTGCAGCCGGCTGGATCGGTATAGATAAACTGATCTGTCTTTCACAAGGGATCAGGGCCCGTTTGGTAACCGATAATCCCTATTTTTATATTTCTTTGGTTTGTATGATCCTGGGGACCCAACTGTTTTTAGCCGGTTTTGTAGCCGAACTGGTATCCCGTTCGGCTACCGACCGCAACGTCTATCTGATAGAGAAAGAAATCTGATGCTCTTTCTCTAAAAGAAACCACCGACCTCCCCGAACATACGCTTATAAACCGCTGCCTTTTCAGGTAAGGGTTTCGGATAGGCACGGGAAGAAGAGGGCATGCGGTATAACCGGATCGTTCTACCCTCGAAATGAAAAGTCGAAAAACCTCCTACCGGTGGCTGAGAGGCTTCGACCAGAGAAAGCAAAGTGTCCGTCGCTTTCTGCCCTGTTGTCGCAATGGCTACACAGTGCGGTAATTGCCGCAGTACGTCGGACAAATCGATCTTGCGGACGATTTCCAAAAATTTATCCGAGGCATTATCTTTCTGCCGAACGACTTCCCGGCCGGAATCGGTCAAGGCAATTCCTTGCCGGATAAGAAAATCCCGGATCCGTTGTTCGCAAAATGATTTTTTATCTGCCGTCAGAAAATGTTCCTTGTCGTCGAAAAATACCAATCCAAAGATACGCCACATGTCATTCTGAAAATTAGGATAGTAAAAATCCATTTTCCAACGTTCACGTTTCGGCGGGAAACTTCCCATCATCAATAGCCTTGCCCCTTGCGGGAAGAAAGGCTCCAAGGGATGGATTTCAGTTTTTATTTCATCTGTTTTCATGCATACAAAATTAATCAAAACATGCATACTTTGGTTTATTTTACTAGTTTTGCCCCGTGCTAAAAAATCTAAAACGAAAAAAGTATGACAACGACAGCAAAAAACAAAGAAAAAATCAGGTTCAGTAAAGCATTCTGGGTGGCCAACACCGTGGAATTGTTCGAACGTGCTGCCTACTACGGTGTATTTATCGTGATCACCCTCTACCTTAGCCGTATATTGGGGTTCAATGACATTCAGGCTGCCACCATCGCAGGTACTTTCTCCGCTTTCCTTTATCTGCTGCCAACTTTTGCCGGAGCTTTGGCCGACAAAATCGGCTTCCGGAACTCTATGCTCCTGGCTTTCACCTTATTGACTATCGGTTACGGTGGTCTGGCTTTATTTCCTACCTGGCTCGAAAGTGCCGGACTGGTAGAATATGGGCATACCACCGTCTTTAAAGGCCTCACCGAGAGTGGCCTGCAATACGGCATTATCCCGATTATGGCTCTGATCGTCATCGGAGGAGCTTTTATCAAAAGTGTAATCTCGGGAACGGTGGCCAAAGAAACGACAGAAGCTACCCGGGCCAAAGGATTCGCCATCTTTTACGGCATGGTCAATATCGGTGCATTCTCGGGTAAAACCATTGTAAAACCCCTTAGAGAGGCTTTAGGGAATGAAGGATTGATCACCTTGAATTATTTTTCGGCCAGTATGACCTTTCTGGCTCTCATAGCGATCTGGTTTTTCTATAAAAGTGCTCAACACAGCGGAGAGGGAAAAACTTTCCGGCAAATCTGGAATGCTCTATTAAAAGTATGTTCTAACGGCCGGCTGATCATCCTGATCCTGATCATTACGGGTTTCTGGATGGTACAACATCAATTGTATGCAACCATGCCCAAATACGTACTCCGTCTGGCCGGGGAAGGCGCATCCCCTTCCTGGTATGCCAATGTCAACCCTTTGGTCGTAGTGCTGTGTGTCAACCTGGTCACCCAGCTGATGCGTCACCGGACAGCCCTTACTTCGATGACCGTCGGAATGTTTATCATGCCGTTGTCCGCTTTGTGCATGGCTTCGGGAAATATGCTGAATCCGGAATCGACCATTCTGACCATGCACCCGGTAGCTTTTATGATGGTTGTAGGTATCGTCTTCCAGGGACTGGCGGAAACTTTTATTTCCCCGCGTTTTCTGGAATATTTCTCCCTGCAAGCCCCCAAGGGCGAGGAAGGATTATACCTGGGTTTCAGCCACCTGCATTCGTTTTTGTCTTCCATTTTAGGATTCGGACTTTCCGGCTATTTATTAAGTAAATATTGCCCTGACGAAAGCCTGTTCGCCACTCGTAGCGAATGGCTCGCTGCCAGCAGTAATGCCCATTACATCTGGTATTATTTTGCTGTAATCGCACTGGCTTCCGCCATTGCCCTGATCATCTACGGCCAAGTTGTCAAGCGCCTCGATCAGGCAAAAGCATAAAATAACAGCATCGGTTGTAAAGTCCGTAAAGTTTGTAAAGTCGATGGCCTTCGGGGATACTTTATAAACTTTACGGACTCTCCATTTTATAAACTATCGCCTTCTTTCTTCAGATTCTAAAGTTAAAAATAAACCTTTCCGGCTAAAGCCCGTTTGATATAAAAATTGAAACGTTTAAATTATGGCAAACATAGCAGAGCAAATTGTAGATATGCTGGTAAAAGCCGGTGTAAAAAGAATTTATGCTGTCACAGGTGACAGTTTAAATAAGATTAACGATGCTGTCCGCAAAGACGGCCGGATTCAGTGGATTCACGTACGTCACGAAGAAACCGGAGCTTTTGCTGCCGGAGCAGAAGCCCAGCTTCACGGCAACCTGGCCTGTTGTGCAGGTAGCAGCGGTCCCGGCCATGTGCACCTGATCAACGGGCTCTATGACGCCCACCGTTCAGGGGCTCCTGTCTTAGCCATCGCTTCTACCATTATTTCAGGTGAATTCGGAACGACCTACTTCCAGGAGACCGGCACCATCCGCCTGTTCGACGACTGCAGTTATTACAACCAATTAGCGACTACACCGGGGCAACTCCCCCGCATGCTACAGGGGGCAATACAAACCGCTCTCTCCCGCAGAGGAGTCAGTGTCATCGGTATCCCCGGAGATTTGACCGGAGAAAGCCAGGTCAATATTCCTTCTTCAGAGATCAACTATCCGACTCATCCCCGCACCTGTCCATCGGATACCGAATTACAGGCGCTGGCCGATCTGTTGAACAACAATAGCAATATAACCCTGTTTTGTGGCATCGGAGCCAAAGATGCACACGAAGAAATCGTCGAATTGTCCCATCGGTTGAAAGCCCCGGTAGCCTATTCTTTCAAAAGTAAAATGGAAATCCAATATGATAATCCCAATGAAGTAGGGATGACCGGCTTATTAGGCATGGCATCGGGTTACAACAGCATGCATGCGGCCGATGTACTGGTTTTATTAGGTACCGATTTCCCGTACGGCCCGTTTTTACCGACTCACAATAAAATCGTTCAGATCGACATCGATCCCAGTCACCTGGGCCGAAGAGCCAAAGTACAAATGGGGCTATGCGGAGATATCAAGACGACACTCGAAGCTTTATTACCTCTTTTACAAGCCAAAAGCGACAAAAGCTTTCTGAACGATCAGTTGCTCGGTTATTCCAAAGTAATTAAAGACCTGAATGCTTACGTCGAAAACAAAGGCAGTGATAATAAGATTCACCCGGAATATGTCATGGCGATGGTCGACGAAACTGCTCAGGCAAATGCTATTTTTACCGTCGATACGGGTATGACCTGTGTCTGGGGAGCCCGTTACCTGAAAGCTTCCGGCCAGCGAAAGATGTTAGGCTCTTTCAATCACGGCACAATGGCCAACGCTATGCCCCAGGCTATAGGAGCATCGTTCGCCTATCCGGGCAGACAGGTGATCGCTCTCTGCGGCGACGGAGGCATCTCTATGTTACTGGGTGATCTGGCAACCATCGCCCAATATAAGCTACCGGTCAAGATTATTGTATTCAATAACCGTTCTTTGGGTATGGTAAAACTCGAAATGGAAGTCGCCGGCCTGCCGGACAACGAAACCGACATGCAAAATCCGGATTTTGCCCTGGTGGCTCAAGCGATGGGTATAAAGAGCTATACCGTCAGCCGTCCGGACGATGTACTCCCGGTATTGGTCGAAGCCTTGAACTCACCGGAAGCTGCTCTACTGAATGTAATGACCGATCCGAATGCACTGGCTATGCCCCCGCAAATAGAATGGAATCAAATGACCGGATTCGCACAAGCCATGTATAAAATGTTATTGACCGGCCGGACACAGGAGATTATCGATACGATCAATTCCAATTATAAACACCTGAAAGAAATTTTATAAAGACAATTCCAGCCTCAACGACAATGTCACATTTCTGTCATTAAATAGTAACATGGATAAAATACATTCGTAATTAAATCAATACATTGTATTTTATCCATGAAAGTAACAAAGAAAAAAGGTGAGATTCCCTACCTGGAAAGGGATATCAGTTGGATGTATTTTAACCGGAGAATCCTGTCCGAAGCAGAAAAAGCCCCGGTTCCTTTACTCGAACGGTTATCCTTTCTGGGAATCTACTCCAATAATCTGGACGAATTTTACAGGGTACGGGTAGCCACCCTCAACCGAATCATCGAATATGAGGATAAAACCATTAAGGCAGAGAGAGAAACCGCCATTCAAACCTTCAGGGAAATCAGCCGGTTGAATGCCCTGTATACACAAAAATTCGAGGAAACATTTACAGCAATAAATACAGCACTCCGGCAAAACCGGATTTACCTCCTGAACGAACAAGAATTACAGGAGGAGCAAGCCGACTACATCCGTGAATTTTACAAAACACAACTGATCGGCTCTACGACCCCGCTTTTCACTTCTTCTTTCCGTCATTTCAGTGACCAACCCGACGACCATATCTATCTGAGCGTCTGTCTGCAAACCACAGGAAAAACTAAAAAAGATTTTGCTATTATCGCTTTGCCGGTGCAATCATACGGCCGTTTTATCCGGATCCCCGGCGATGACGACCGCATATGCCTGATGTTCCTGGACGACATCGTCCGCTTTTGCCTTCCCCTGATATTCAACGGTCGGCCTTACGACCACTTCGAGGCTTACACGTTCAAGTTCACTAAAGACGCAGAAATGGAACTCGATTCAGATCTTCGGAACAGCATTATGCAAAAAATATCGAAGGGGGTGAAAAGCAGAAAAAACGGGGAACCGATCCGGTTGGTATACGACAGCCGGATGCCTGCGGTTATGCAGCGCCACCTCAGCCGGATGCTTTGTATGGACCGCTGGGATACTCAGGTCGGAGCCGGTAGATACCAAAATCTGAAAGATCTGATGAAATTTCCCGATTGTAAACGTGACGATTTAAAATATCCCCCTCAGCCTCCATTGTTCAAAACGGACTTTTCAGGGGACGACAGCATCTTGAATACCATCCGTACCCGCGATCTCTTCCTGCACTATCCCTATCACAGTTTTTCTTCTTTCTTGCGTGTACTCCGGGAAGCCACGATCGACCCGAACGTCAAAGCCATAAAAATGACCCTTTACCGGGTAGCGAAAAATTCCAAGGTTATCCAAACTTTAATCGCAGCAGCCAGAAACGGGAAAAAAGTAACTGTAGTTATCGAACTACTCGCCCGTTTCGACGAAGCATCGAATATCAGCTGGTCTAAACAAATGCAAGACGCCGGAATCAAAGTCGTATTCGGAGTCGAAGGTCTGAAAATACACGCAAAACTAGTATATATATCGGGTAGACAGGGAGATATCGCCTGTGTCAGTACCGGAAATTTTCATGAAGGGAATGCCACCCGATATACCGACGTCACCCTTTTTACCGCACGCAAAACCCTGGTAAAAGAAGTCCGGCATGTCTTCGACTTTATTGAGAAACCTTATCTACCCGTAAAATTCAAAGAATTACTGGTCTCTCCCAACGATATGCGTTCCAAACTATTGAAATTGATCGAAGAGGAAGTCAAAAATGCCAAAAAACAAAAACCGGCCCGAATATTAGGAAAGGTAAACCATATTACAGACCGGACATTGATCGCTAAGCTTTATGAAGCTTCGGCCGCAGGCGTAAAGATCGACCTGGTGGTACGAGGTAATTGTTCTATCGTCACAGGAATCCCGGGAATAAGCGAAAACATCCGGATCAACGGAATTATCGACCGTTATCTGGAACATTCGCGAATTTTCATTTTCGAAAATGCAGGTGATATGATCTGCCTGACAGGTTCTGCCGACTGGATGCCCCGGAATCTGGACAACCGGATCGAAGTACTTACCCCCGTTTATGATAAGGAAATTCAAACCGAATTGAAACGAATCGTCGAATATGGCCTGAAAGACTCTCTGCAGGGACGACAAGTCGACGGCACAGGACAGAATATCCCCTGGAAAAACGAAGACCATTCGCTATTCCGGTCACAATCGGCCTTATATCACTATTATCAGGAAGACATACAAGAAATCACAACTAATAACATACCCCATGAGTAAAGTAAATTATGCAGCGATCGATATCGGCTCCAATGCAGTCAGATTATTGATCAAAAGTATCAATCCCGAAACAGCGGAACAGTTGTTTACAAAAGAGCTCCTTCTAAGGGTTCCCCTGCGCCTGGGAGAAGAAGTATTTACACAAGGTGAAATACCGGCCAGTAAAGCTAAAAAACTACTCCGTCTGATGAAGGCTTATCGGCAACTGATGAAAATATACGAAGTCGATGCCTATCGGGCTTGTGCCACATCGGCAATGCGGGATGCCGCAAACGGGAAAGAAGTAATCGAAACCATCACCCGGAAGTCAGGTATCCGGATAGATATTATCAACGGAGAGGAAGAAGCCCGTTTGGTATACGATAATCACATCGAATACCTGGCGGATAAAAACGCCGATTATATCTATGTCGACGTCGGGGGAGGTAGCACGGAAATCAGCTTGATCCATCAAGGAATACTCCGCAGTTCACGTTCTTACAACATCGGAACCGTACGTCTGTTGAAAGGGAAAGTCGTTCCCAGCGTATACAACCGTTTGAAAAGAGACCTGAATAAATTGCGGGAACAATACCCGGTAATCACGATCATCGGGTCCGGTGGAAATATCAACAAATTGTTCCGGTTAGCTAAACTTCCGGCCAAAAATAAAATGACTCTCCCGGTAGAAAAATTAGTACAACTCAACAACACTCTAAAAAACTATTCCTTAGAAGAACGTGCCCGGTTATACAATCTGAAACCCGACCGTGCAGATGTCATTACCAATGCCGCAGATATCTTCCTGCTAGTCGCAGAGCATACCCAAGCGAAGCATATCGTCGTGCCTACCATCGGCCTGGTCGACGGTATCATCGACAGTCTCTACCTGCAACACCACAAAACCCCGGAAGAACAAATCCCCCTCCCCATTTATTAATAAATACAGATAATAGTAAATTTTTCAAATAAACCGTTAAAATTTCGACTTCAACCCTCAATGATATCAATAGATACCGATTAGTATAATAAAGACAGGTATTTTTTAAATCATTTTTTTTACGTAATCTTGCAGTTTAAATGGTGTGTTAATTTCTGAGAAGGAATTACGCAAGTTAATAATAAACTAAATTACTATGTCACTTAAAAGGAATATTCTTGACTTAAGAAAGAGGAAAGAAATTGTACTTCAGGGTGGTGGCGAAGATGCTATCAAAAAGCAGGCCGCCATGGGTAAATTGACAGCCCGTGAGCGTATCGAGGGGATTTTGGACAAAGGTTCTTTCCACGAGTACGACATGTTCGTAGAGCACCAATCTAAGGATTTTGATATGGACAAGAAAGTTCTTCACGGCGACGGTGTCGTTATCGGTACCGGTACTGTCTATGGAGAACCCGTTGCTATTTATGCTCAGGATTTCACTGTTGCAGGAGGTTCGTTAGGACTGATGCACGCCCGTAAAATCACCAAAATTATGGATCATGCCATCAAAATGCGGATGCCGATCATCGGTATCAACGACTCGGGTGGTGCACGTATCCAGGAAGGGGGGGATTCACTGGCCGGTTATGGAGAAATTTTCTTCCGCAATACACAGGCTTCCGGTGTTATCCCTCAATTGTCCGTTATTCTGGGTCCTTGTGCTGGTGGAGCCGTTTATTCTCCGGCATTGACCGATTTCGTATTTGTGGTAGATAATATTTCCAAAATGTTCATCACAGGTCCGGAAGTAGTAAAAACAGTACTGGGAGAAGAAGTTAGTATGGAAGACCTCGGAGGAGCACGCGTTCATGCCTGTATCAGTGGAAATGCCCACTTCTTTGCCTCTACAGAAGCAGAATGTTTCGAACAAATAAAAAAACTGCTCACCTTTATCCCCTGGAACAATCAACGTAAAGCGAAAGCCTTTCCGTCAAAAGCTCCGAAAGCAGAATACAATATCGAAAAAATCCTTCCTGCAGATCCTACCCAGCCTTATGATGTAAGAGATATTATCAAAGCCGTTGCCGACGATTCCGATTTCTTCGAGGTACAACAGGACTTTGCACAGAATATCGTTGTCGGATTCGGTCGGGTAGATGGAGAAACGATCGGTTTCGTAGCCAATCAACCCTTGGTATTAGCCGGTGTATTGGATTGCGACTCTGCCGATAAAGCAGGCCGGTTTATCCGTTTCTGCGACGCATTCAATATTCCGATCGTGACCTTCGAAGACATGCCGGGATATCTACCGGGCGTTGAACAGGAACATATGGGTGTGATCCGCCACGGAGCAAAAGTATTGTATGCTTATAGTGAAGCTACCGTACCTAAAGTGACGGTAATCCTGCGTAAAGCTTACGGTGGTGGATACATCGCCATGAACTCACGCCACCTGAAAGCCGACTTTATGTTTGCCTGGCCGACAGCCGAAATCGCCGTAATGGGACCGGAAGGGGCTGCTAACATTATTTTCCGTAAAGAAATAAAAGAATCTGCTAATCCGGAAGAAACACGGAAGCAGAAAGTTGCCGAATATCGCGAGAAATTTGCTAATCCTTATGTAGCAGCTTCCAAAGGATATATCGACTCGGTGATCGAACCGTCGGAAACACGCCTGTTATTGAAACATTCTATCGAAGTCTCCGGTAATAAAACCGTTATGACACCTGCTAAGAAACACGGAATTCCTCCGTTCTAACAGTGTTCAGAGTTTATAAAGTCCAGGAATTCCCGGACTTTTAAACTGAAAGACTTAAAAGTTTCAGAACCACTAAAAAGGAGGTAAAATGACTGTTAAATATGAAAAATTCCTGCTGAATGGCGTAGAATATAAAACTCAGCTTACCCAGAAATGGGTAAACCGAAAAAAATGGGAAGAACCGAATCCCTATCTGCTGACTTCACACATTCCGGGAACCATTATGCAAATCGAAGTGAAAGAGGGCCAGGAAGTCCAGGAAGGAGATGTTCTTCTGATTCTTCAGGCTATGAAGATGAATAACAAACTGGCTGCACCATTTTCGGGTAAAATCAAAAAAATATATGTCAACTCAGGAGATAAAATTCCGAAGGGGACATTGATGATCGAAATGGAAGAAAATGAAGCTGTCTGAATACAGCTGATCTGTTATGCTGATGTGCTAATATGTAAATGTGCCGACCACAGGAGCGTATTAACATATCAGCATTTGTATTTATAATAATGGCAGGTATAATGAATTGGTAAAGTTGATAAAGTCCAAAGACTTTATCAACCAATTTAATTCTGCAATTTATGTCGTTACAAAGATTTCAAAGGTTACAAGGATCTTAGACGTGAATCCTGACCATTATAACCGTTGTAACTTTTGTAACTGTTGTAAGTGAAAAGGTATGAGTTTTTTTGTCGCTAAAAATATTATTAAAAATTATGCCAATCACCGGGCTTTGGACGATGTATCTATCGAAATCCCGGAAGGAGCTATTTATGGATTGTTAGGCCCCAACGGAGCCGGAAAGACTTCTCTGATCCGAATTATAAACCAGATTACAGGACCGGATTCGGGTGAACTTTATTTTAAAGACCATAAACTGGAACCTGCCGACATGAACCGCATCGGTTATCTGCCTGAAGAAAGAGGCCTCTATAAAAAGATGAAAGTCGGTGAACAGGCCGTTTATCTGGCTCGTCTGAAAGGAGTGAGCCGTCATGACGCGATTCAACAATTGAAAGCCTGGTTCGAGAAATTCGGAATCGAGGCCTGGTGGGATCGGAAAGTAGAAGAATTATCCAAAGGAATGGCCCAAAAAGTACAATTTATCACCACAGTACTTCATGAACCGGAATTACTGATTTTCGACGAACCTTTCAGCGGTTTCGACCCTATCAATGTTGAATTACTGAAACGGGAAATTCTCGAATTACGCAAAAAAGGAACGACCATAATCTTCTCCACCCACAATATGGGATCAGTAGAAGAAATTTGTAGTCATATCGCCTTAATCAACAAATCGCGCAAAATCATCGAAGGGCCAATCAACCAGATTCGTGAAAAGTATGCCAGCAATACATACCAGCTCAGTTGCCGCTACAACCCGGAATTCTCTCCCGAACAAACGATCGGTTCTGAATTCGAGATAGTATCTCAACGTGTCGAAGGTGACCGTCAAGATATTATTTTGCAACAAAACACCTATTGCCCGGCAAACATCCTTTTGTCAAGAGTCCTGCCTCAAACAGATATCATCTCTTATCAAAAGATCATTCCCAGCATGAATGACATTTTCATAAAACTCGTAAAAGAGCAAGCTTAAATAATTTTAGATTTACGATTTCAAATTTATGATATTCAATTAAAATGAACAAGATACTCATCATCATAAACCGGGAATTTACCACGAGAGTCCGTAAAAAGACCTTTCTTGTCGTTACCATTTTTGTCCCGATCCTGTTCGCCTTATTCTATGCCTTTCTTATGTGGATGTTATTGCGAGACGACAGTCAGGAGCGAATAATTGCCGTGATCAACGAATCGACATTGGAAACTCCACTTCAAAAAATCAATAACACAAGTTTCACGTATGTCGATCAAGACGTACCGGAAGCAGACTATATCGATTTTCTGAAGAAAAACGATTATTACGCCATTACCCGCATTCCGGCCAATGTCATGAACCATGCCGAAATCCCGGTATTCTCAACGTCTCAAGTTCCCATGGAACTGAAAAACGAGATCGCATCACAATTACGCCAGAAAATAGAATCCGTCAAACGTGCTGAAGTCATCGCTAAAACACAGATGCCGGATTTGGAAGCCGAATTGGGTGCGGCCAAAACTCCCGTACTTGTGAGAACGCTACTTGTCACGGACACCGGAGATACCAAAGAAAGCTCGTCTGAAATCACGTCTGTCATCGGGCTGATTGCGGGATTAATCATCTATTTCTTTATTTTCATGTACGCCTCTCAAGTGATGAAAGGCGTTATCGAGGAAAAAACGAATCGCATCATAGAGGTGTTGGTTTCCTCGGTGAAACCTTTCCAGTTCTTGCTGGGAAAAATTATCGGGGTGGCAGCCGTGGGACTTGTACAATTTTTGATATGGATTGTTTTAGGAGGAGGTATCATCTTGATTTCTCAAGCTTTCTTTATGCCGAATATTGATTTGGAAGCCTTAAAGAATGCCAACGATCTGAATATGTTTACTCAAGGTACGGAAATTAATCCGGAGCAACTAGCCATTATCCAAAATCTGGTAAAAACCATTGATCCCATGTTTATCCTGAAATTCGTGGGTGCCTTCTTATTCTATTTCATCGGAGGCTATTTATTATACGCATCATTGCAGCCATTGGAGCTGCCGTTGACAATGAAACGGACTCCCAGCAATTCATGACCCCGCTGTCAATCATTCTGGTTGTAGCCCTTTACATTGGTATCGCCGCAATGAAAAGTCCCGAATCTCCCATGGTTTTCTGGAGTTCACTGATCCCGTTCACCTCTCCGGTCGTCATGCTTGTGCGCATTCCTTTCGGGGTCCCTGCTTGGGAAATTATCACTTCAATGGGATTACTCGTCGGTTCCTTCCTTTTCTTCACTTGGTTATCCGGCAAGATTTACAGGGTCGGCATCCTAATGTACGGAAAGAAAGTCACCTGGAAAGAATTATATAAATGGCTCCGCTATAAAGCATAAAAAAAGCGACTTGAAAAGTCGCTTTTTTATTGAAATAAAATCTTCTGATTAGATCTTGTGAATTACCATTCCTGAACGAAGTTTAGGCTCAAACCAAGTTGTCTTCGGAGGCATTATATTACCAGTATCGGCAATATTGATCAATTGCTCCATAGAAACAGGATACAAAGCGAAAGCCACTTTCATCTCGCCATTATCAACACGACGTTTCAACTCACCCAATCCGCGGATACCTCCCACGAAATCAATCCGTTTAGAAGTACGCAAATCTTGGATGTCTAAAATATCAGCCAATACATGATTAGAAAGGATCGTTACATCCAATACCCCGATCGGGTCATTATCATCGTAACTTCCCGGTTTAGCCGTCAATTTATACCATCTTCCTCCCAAATACATGCTGAATTCATGCAATTTAGCCGGATGATAAATCTCCGTACCCATATCTTCAACCGTGAAATGTTCGCCCAATTTAGCCAACAATTGCTCTTCGGTCAAACCGTTCAAATCTTTTACAACACGGTTGTAATCAATGATCTTCAACTGATGATCTGGGAAATGAACAGCCATGAAGAAGTTATATTCTTCTGTACCATTGTGGTTCGGGTTCTTTGATTTGAACTCGGCGCCGATACGAGCGGCAGCAGCAGTTCTGTGGTGTCCGTCAGCAACATACGTGTAAGGAACTTTCGTCGCAAATAATTCCTCTAAACGTTTGTTTGTCTCCGGGCAGTTGATTGCCCAGAAATGATGACCGAATCCGTCTTCTGCCACGAAATCATAGTCAGCTTTCTTGCTCTTCACGATCTCCTCAACGATAGCATCAATTTCCGGAACAGCCTTGTAAGCGAAGAATACCGGTTCCAAGTTAGCTTTCACATAACGGGTCAAGATCATACGGTCCTCTTCCTTATCCGGACGAGTTAACTCGTGTTTCTTGATAATTCCGTTCATGTAATCCTCACAAGCGGCACAACCTACGATACCATATTGAGTTCTTCCGTCCATCGTCTGGGCGTAGATATAAAATTTAGCTTCCTCATCTTGAACCAACCATCCCTTTTCCTGGAACATGTTGAAGTTTTCCACGCTCTTGTTATAAACAGTCTCGGAGTGGATATCGGTTCCTGCAGGGCAGTCAATCTCAGCTCTGGTAACATGCAATAATGAACGAGGTTTTCCTGCAGCCATTTGTGCAGCTTCCTCTGAATTCATCACGTCGTAAGGTAGACACGCCAGTTCCTCACAAACTTCCTGAGATGGTGTACGTAATCCTTTGAATGGTTTTACTATTGCCATATATAATTTTAGATTTTAGATTTTAGATTTTAAATTAGAATCACCCAATTTAAAATCTAAAATTTACAATTTACAATCTTATTTGTTTACTCTAAATTTCTCGTCTCCTTTCTCGAGAAAATTCACGATCTGGTGAGCGGCAGCCAATCCCGCGTTAACATTAGCCTCTTCGGTTTGAGCACCCATCTTTTTCGGGGTGGCGAAGAAACGACCTTCGAATTTGCTGAAGCAATCACAATCCGGTGCGATATCCGTGATATAGTGGAAGTCAGCTCTTTCTTCCATCAATTTAGCCAAACCTTCTTCGTCGATAACTTCCTTACGAGCAGTGTTCACCAAAACTGCACCCTTGGGCATGTCTTTCAACAAATCATAGTTGATCGATTTCTTGGTTTGTTCTGTTGCCGGAATGTGCAAAGAGATGTATTGACACATCTTGTACATTTCCTCAGCTGAATGTAACGGAGTTGCACCGGCATTTTTGATTTGTTCGTCCGTCATGAACGGGTCGAAAGCGTAAACTTCCATACCGAATCCGCGAGCGATACGTCCTACATTTTGTCCAACGTTTCCGTAAGCATGGATACCGATTTTCTTCCCTTTCAACTCAGAACCTGATTTTCCATTGTAGAAGTTACGAGCCATGTAAACCATCATACCGAAAGCCAACTCAGCCACAGCGTTTGAGTTTTGTCCCGGAGTATTCATAGCCACTACATTGTGAGCAGTACAAGCAGCCAAGTCAATGTTGTCGTATCCAGCACCGGCACGAACGATTACTTTCAAATTCTTAGCAGCCTCGATTACTTCTTTAGTAGCTTTGTCAGAACGGATGATCATAGCGTCAACATCAGCAACAGCAGCGATCAACTCGTCTTGTGATGCATATTTTTCTAATAAAACTAACTCATATCCTTGAGCTTCTACAATTTCTCTGATTCCGTTAACGGCAACCGGAGCAAACGGTTTATCTGTAGCAATTAATACTTTAGTCATGATAATTACAATTTTAAATGAAAAAGATTTACGATCTCAGACCATCATTGCTTTCATTTCCATGAAAGACAATCATACGTCCGAAATCGTAAACCGTCAATTATTAGATATGTTTTGCTTCAAATTCTTGCATTGCAGCAACCAAAGCTTTCACGTCCTCGATTGTACAAGCGTTGTAAGTAGAAGCACGGAATCCACCTACAGAACGGTGTCCCTTGATACCTACCATACCTCTTTCGGTAGCGAACTTCAGGAAGTCGGCTTCCAGTTCCTTGTATTCGGGAGCCATCACGAAACAGATGTTCATACGCGAACGGTCTTCCTTGGCAGCCGTTCCCACAAACAGCTTGTTACGGTCGATTTCGGCATACAGCATGTTGGCCTTTTCGATGGCACGACGCTCCATTTCCTTCACACCACCTTGGGCTTTAATCCAACGGAGAGTCAGCATGGCCGAATAGATGGGCAGTACGGGAGGCGTATTGAACATCGAACCTCCATCGATATGCGTCTGATAGTTCAACATAGTGGGGATATAACGCGACACTTTACCTACAGCCTCGTTCTTCACGATGACAAACGTCACGCCGGCAGGAGCCAGGTTCTTCTGGGCACCGCCATAGATACAAGTATATTTGGATACATCGATCGGACGAGAGAAGATATCGGACGACATGTCTGCAATCAAAGGCACGGGAGAGTCAATGTCCTTCAGGATTTCCGTACCATAAATCGTATTGTTCGTCGTAATATGGAAATAGTCGGCATCCGTCGGAATGGTATAATCCTTGGGGATATAAGTATAAGTGGCTTCTGCCGAACTGGCCACTTCGACTGCCTCACCAAAACCTTTGGCTTCTTTCAGTGCCTTCTTGGCCCATACACCCGTATTCAGATAAGCGGCTTTCTTCTCGAGGAAATTATAGGGAACCATGCAGAACTGGGTACTGGCACCACCACCAAGGAACAGAACGGAATAACCGTCGGGGATATTCAGCAATTCCTTGAACAAGGCAACGGCTTCGTCCATCACGGCCTGAAAATCTTTGGAACGATGGCTGATTTCCATAACCGAAAGACCGGAGCCATTAAAATCCAATACACCTTTAGCTGTTTCTTCGATGACCTCACGCGGAAGAATGGAGGGTCCTGCACTGAAATTATGCTTTTTCATTGTAACAAATATTTTGGTTATACGATGCGTTATTTATGTCTTTCGACATGGCGAATTTACGGATTTTATTCAATAAACCAAACTTTTCTATACATTTTCTCGCCATTCATGGCCAAAATGCTTCCATTTTATTGCATTTCAGTACAAAATCACGCTATTTTGTTATGTAGAGATAGCAATTCAGGCAAGAAAAATCTATCAAAATGTAAGAGTTGCCATCTAAAATAGGAAACAGAAAGGCATATCTATTTACAAAATGAAAGTTAAAAGCCTATTCCATTTCACCTGGCCTCCTCAATCAGCGTCTTCATTCCCTTGATTTTCTCGCCCTGAACCAAGGCTAAAAGTTGTCTGCACTTACTACGGCGAACGGCCACAAAAGCATAATGGTCTTTCACATCCACTTGCCCTATATCTTCGCGCGACAAACCACCTTTCTTATACAGGAAGCCTACAATGTCTATCTTGTTCAGTTTATCCTTTTTCCCCTTACCTATATATAAGGTAGTCCAACGGGCCTTGACAGGTTTGAGCGTTCCCTCAGGTAAATTGAAAACAGGAATATCCTGAGGAATGTATGCAGGCAGACTTTCTTCAGCATGCAGCAACAGGAACGACGAGCCGGTGGCATCCCATCTGGCTGTACGTCCGTTGCGGTGGGTGAAAGCTTCTTCGTTGACCGGCAGATGGTAGTGCACGATGTTTTCCACCCCAGGAATGTCGAGCCCGCGGGCAGCCAGGTCGGTAGACACCAGCACAGGCGAGCTTCCGTTACGGAACTTGTAAAGCGCCCGTTCTCGGTCGGGTTGCTCCATGCCGCCATGAAAAGCCTCGCAGGGAAATTTCTTGGATTGCAGGTAGCCGGCCACACGGTCTACACTCTCCCGATAATTGACGAACACCAAGGTGGGACGATGGGCTACGGCACAAAGCAGACGATAAAGCGTTTCGAGCTTGTCTTTCTGAGGCGAAAGCACCTGTTGCAAAGTCAGTCGAGAAGAGACTCCCTCCTCCGTCAGGAAATCCAGTTTCTCCACGCCTGCCTCCCCTTCGTCCCTACCAGCATACCCGTGCGGGGCTCCAGGCGGGCGTGACGCCCCGCGGGCGCACGCGGGGCCCAAGGGCGCCCCCAAGTGTGACAGTATCGTAAGCTCTACCGCTCACCTGCCCTTTTGCCGCCCCTCGTCCCCTCGGTCGCCCCGTTTGGGATGGCGCGGCGCACGCCGATGGTCTACGCTCGGCCCATCCGTTCAGCCGGCCTTCAGCCTGCCGAGAGAGGCGGTCCCCACCATGACGCGCGACGACCTCAAGATGAAGCTCCCCCACTCGGAGACGGATGCCGCCCCCGAGGCCGAGGAGGACGTCGAGGAGCGCCTCGCCCTCGAGAGCCTCCAGCGGCACCGCCGGGCGAGGCGGCGCAAGAAGGCCATAGCGGCGGGCGTCGTGGGCGGCGTCGTGCTGGCGGCGGGCATCGCCTGGGCGGTCCTGACCTCGACGTCGAGCCAGCCCGCAGAGGAGGCCCCGCTTCAGACGATCCCGCTCATGCGCGAGGAGTTCTCCGAGTCGGTGCAGGCCACGGGAACGGCCCAGCCGCTCACCTCCGTCGTGGTGACGCCCGAGGCCGACGGCGTCATCGCGTCCGTGGACGTGGCGCTCGACGACGCCGTGGCGGAGGGGCAGGTCCTTCTCACCATCAGGAACGACGAGCTCGACCGCGCCGTCAAGCAGGCCGAGCTCGACCTCAGGACCAAGCGCGCCGAGAACGACGCCGTGCAGAAGGCCTACAACGAGCTCTACTACGCCGCCCGCGAGGAGGGCACGGACGAGGCGTGGGACGCCGCCAACGCCAAGCTCATCGAGCTGGAGACCTCGCGCCTCAACCTGGAGATCGCCCAGGACGCCTACGACGACGCCGTCGCGAACGCGGGCGATGAGGCCAAGGCCGAGGCTGATGCGGCCATCGCCGACGCCGAGGCCGCCGTGACCGCCGCACAGGACGAACTCGATGCCGCCAACGCCCGCATCGAGGCCATCCCCGGCGAGATCGACGCGCTCGAGGACGAGCTTAGTGGCTACGAGGACGCCGTGACCGAGGCCAAGGCCGACCAGACCGAGGCGAATGAGGCCCTCACCGCCGCCAACGGCGAGCTCAAGGCCGCCGAGGACGCGCTCGCCGACCTCGGGGACGCCCAGATCGCATGGCAGGAAGAGCACGACCGCCTGAGCGGCGAGCTCACCGCCGCGCAGAGCGCTGAGGAGACCGCCCGTGGCGAGCTCGAGGCCGCACAGAAAACGGTCGACGACCTCAACACCCAGATCGCCGAGGTGCAGAAGCAGATCGACGAGCTCCAGTCCCAGATCGACCAGGGCACCGAGCAGGCCGTCGACGACTTCGTCGACTTCCTCAAGTGGTATGACGGCAAGTTCGCAGGCTCCGGTGATATCACGAGCCCCGTATCGTACCTGAACGTCGCCTATCACATCCTCACCGGCACAGGTGGCCCGTTGTTTGAGTTCGACCTCGCGGATGGCTCGATGCTCTCCGACTACACCCATGTCGGAACTAAGGGCGACGCCACCGACCTCGACAATGTCAAGGCGTCGCTTGAGATCATCTCGCGCTGCAACGAGCTGCGCAAGCAGGCGGGCCTCGACCCCATCCAGGTGTCCATCAACCTCATGGCCATCTCGATGCTCCAGACCAACTGGTCCGCAACGCACCAAGGCCACGCCCAGAACAACATGACCGGCGACAATGCTCATGTACGGTAAAGAAGCAAGCAACCGAAAACAATAGATAGACCGCCA